>Ga0187892_10003012_pt1 | contig 31854 bp, 34 predicted proteins | sample MA1701073metaG_FD_139345 | JGI IMG/M metagenome (GOLD analysis project Ga0187892, IMG submission 139345) | Bio-ooze microbial communities from a basaltic lava cave in the Kipuka Kanohina Cave System on the Island of Hawaii, USA - MA170107-3 metaG ...
AGACCTTGTGCTCATTTTACCTGTTGCTCTCTTCTTCCCTCGTTTCTGAAAGGAACTGTGGAGCGGAAATTCCCGGCACTGTAGCTTGGGCTCTCGGCGCAATCAACGGTAGTGTACTTCGCGCATTTTCCCGTGGTACAGTGCCGCGCGAAAAATGCGCAGCGAAAGGAGAGTGTCGTATGGCAATCAAACCCGGATGGGAAGGGCGTTTTTACGAGGACTTTGAGATTGGCGATATTTACCGCTGCCGGTTAGGCCGCACAGTCACGGAGACGGATAATACCTGGTTCACATTATTGACCTGCAACACGAATCAGATTCACTTTAATACCGAATACGGCAAGCAGACCGAGTTCGGCCAATGCTTGATTAACAGCGGACTGACATTAGCAATTATTGCTGGGTTGGGTGTGGCCGATGTCAGCGAGAATGGGTTCAATTTAGGATGGGATAATGTGATCCTGCCGAACCCGGTTTTCGCCGGAGATACTTTGTATTCCGAATCAGAGGTCTTGGAAAAACGCGAGTCAAAGTCAAAGCCGCAATGGGGCATCGTGAAAATCCAAACTCGCGGTTATAAACAGGATGGCACGCTGGTGTGTCAGTACTACCGCAACGTGATGGTCTGGAAAAAAGCGCACGCACCAAACCGCGCCCTCTTTCCGGAACCGAAGGTGTTATAACTTGTCGGGGCGCATGGTAGTGCGCCCCTCGGACGGCTGGCCTACTTCGTTCTTTTCTCTCCCACTGATGCGGGTAGAACATATCCGGCGGGTCTTTGGAGCGGGGTTTCATATTGGTTGTGCCAGGCTACCTGCTCCACTGGCACGCGTGAAACTGGGCCAAATTTGCCCATTGGATACCCAATCGTGATCATGCCGTAGGTCGTAATGTGATCGGGTAACCCAAGGATTTTTCTGACTTCATCTTCGTATTGACACGTGACGCCAGTTAAGGTTGCACCAAGGCCAAAAGCCCGGCACGCAAGCAAGATATTCTGCACAGCCGGAAAGATACTCCCGCCAAGCAGGCGCGCGAAATCGATCGCATGTGGACCTGCGAGTCGTTGCGCATGGAGCGCCCGTTTCCGCAGACAGGCAAAGAGCAGAACTGGCACCTCGGCGATGTGATCCGCAAGATACCGGGCCGCGCGCATGTTGCCGTCCATCTTTGCGCCAGCTTCGAGATAATTTTTTTCCGCAATGTTCCATCCCCGCTGGTAAATTGCGCCAATTTGCTGCTTGATCGTCGGGTCTGTGACTACCAGAAACCTCCAGGCTTGAACCCCTCCTCCACTGGGGGCCCGAACCGCCGCATCAAGAATTCGATAAATCAATTCGTCAGGTACTGGGTCTGGTTTGAGTCGCCGCATACTGCGACACGTATACATGATGTGAAAGAGATCAGTGTTATTGTCTGCCATGCCGACACTACTCCTTTTTCTCGATGCGACGACAATACCTGTTCCCCGTGCGAACGGCCAGGGTCAACGCCGACAAAAATTCCCTCTCCCGGATGGGAGAGGGCTAGGGTGAGGGGGATGAAGAAACATATTCCTTTGCACTGGTTGTGGCCCTTCAGGAGAGGTGGCACAATCACTCCTACAAGGAGTGCAGACACTATGACATCCCCAATTGTTCGCGAGCTTACAGTCGAGCCTGCCACCCCAGAGGCGCTGGCACCGTTCGGGCAACTATTAGGGGTAAACGAGACCACGAAACCACTTCCGCTCGGTTTTTATAGCGGGAAAGTCACGGTCTACGCGCCAGTTGAATTCAGCTCGGATGATGACACGCAACTCACACTCGCGGCGGTTGACCGTCGTGAGATGCGCGTGCAGTGGATGGAACGGCATTTCAAGCATACCCAGACGTTTATTCCACTTGAAGGAAAGCCGTTTGTTGTGGTCTTAGCACCACCGAATGACAAAGAACTTCCGGACTTAGATCAGGTGCGGGCATTCCTCTTTGATGGTTCATCCGGTTTCACCATGAAAATCGGTACCTGGCACGAGTTCCCGTTTGCCTTAGTTGATTGCTCGAATGTGATTGTTATTCTCCGCAAAGAAACCAGTCGAAGTCTGAGAACGGATCAGGTCATTGAAGGAGAAGGGCATGGCCCTGATCTCGACAAGAAGGATATGGTGCGAAGAACCGGGGTAATCTTTGAAGCAAAACTGTAGGAGCGATACACCAACCGCTCCCATGAGAGGTGCCGAGTATGGCAGCAGATGAACGATGGGGCGACATTGCCAACCGTTTTCTTTTCGAGAACGATCGCGTTAAAGTTTGGAGCCTCGATCTTACTCCTGGTGAGACGAGTGCATGGCATCATCACGAGCGTGACTACGTGATTATCGTCCTTGAATCGGACGGCGGGTTAGTTGCGGAAGAAAAAGGTGGAACTCATCTCAGCCGCGGCATGAAATCCGGGGATGTTGCGTTTCGCCAAAAGGGCGAAGTCCACCGGGCTGTCAATAAAGGTACCGGGCGGTATCGGAATATCTTGATTGAGTTGAAGTAATAAAATGCCTTTCCCCTTTACTCCCGCCTGAGATAATCTTGAGGAGGTTCAACTGTTTTCCCTGCCTCAGCATCTCTTAAAATGCTGTCGAGCACTCTATCGACAGCAAATGCTGATGCCCTCGCTTCCGCATAAAGTGAGTGAAGCAATTGGGAAGCACCCGGGTGTGCAGGTGACAATTCGTCTATGGTGCGGCCTTGTTTATCTTGTAAGAATGCAACGGAGTATTGGATTCCACTATCAGGATCACTCCGATCCTCAATCCGCACTAATCCAGCCCCGAAAGCGACTCGGAATGCCTTCTCATCGACTGTCTCGTGCCATTTAATCTTTCCTTCACGGGTCCCTTCCAAAAGAACCTTAAGAAGCTGTAGAAACTTGTCACGATTCATGATGGATCTCCAAAGCTGCGTTTTTCAGTCGCCCATCCAAACGACCAAGCTTTATTGTCAACTGGTCTAAAACTTCTCGCATCTTTACTGGGAGAGGAGCTGTTCTCTTCCCTTTTGCTACTTCTTCAAGTCGGCGAAGGATCAACGAAAGATCGTCTATCGCGGTTACCATGTAATTGCTCTCATCGATGGTAAGGTTTGCATCTTCGACAAGAGTAGAGAGAAGTAGTCGTAATTGCTCACAGCGGTCTATTGCTCTTTCCCATTGCTCTATCCGACATGCATTTGTCAACTCATTGGAAAATCGTACTCCGGTAGATACCTGTCCTACAAAGAGGCGAGCACTCACTCGGTCAAGGGCTTCTTTGGCCATCTTTTGCGCTTGTTCGGCTGCACTCCGCGCTTTTCTAATCTGCCATAAAGTAAGGGTAAAGCCGATAAGGGTAAAGATCGTCCCGATAACACTCGCAATGTTTCCATATTCGGATGCGAAAGTTTCCCACGACACAAAAGATTGCCTTTTCCTTGCCTCAGTCCTTCCCGTTTGATCTTCGTTTCTACCTTATTTTCTCTTCGCCTCCTGAATCAACTTCCAAATGCGCTCAGGTGTGAGCGGGAGTTGAGTAATCTTTACATTGAACGGTCGTAAGGCATCCTCAATAGCGTTTGCCAGTGCTGCGGGTACCATACCAGGTGTTCCTTCACCCTTTCCTTTTGATCCTAATGGCGTGTGCGGAGAGGGAACGTTGTGTTCGATCGTTTCAATATAGGGAAGATCGAGCGCTGACGGAAGATGATAGTCCATGAGTGTCGTTGTCAGTTGTTGACCATTTTCGTCGTATAAAAATTCCTCAAAGCACGCATTGCCAATGCCCATCGCCACGCCACCATGCACCTGTCCGCGCACAACCATTGGGTTAATCGGTGCACCCGCATCATCCACGGCGACGTAGCGTAGAATCTTGAATGCTCCGGTATCAGGAAAAACTTCGACCATTGCGGCGTGTACGTTGCAACTATGCATTCCCGCCACCTGTGCCTCGAAGTGCGAGGTGTGCTCTAGGCCGGCTTCCATACCTGGCGGCAATGCGGTGGGAGAAAGCAACGCAACCTCAGCAATTTGCTTAATCGGGACCCGCTTCGTCGGATCTCTCGTGAGAAAGACATGACCGTCACGAAACTCGAACTCATCTTCTGCGGCTTCAACGCGCAGCAGATGCGAGGCAATGCGGCTCATCTTTGGTCGTAGTGCACGGGCGGCGAGGACCGCCGCGCTCAAGGTGTAGGAGGCTCCACGTGAGCCAATTGTTCCAGCCGAGAAGGGACCGGAGTGTGTATCACCATACGTGACATATACATCTTCCGGCGAAATCCCTAACTCATCAGCCACCGCTTGCGCAATCGTCGTTTCATGTCCTTGCCCGTGCGGAGAGTCGCCCTCAGCCACTTGTACTTTGCCGTGGGCGTCAAACTGTACTGTGGCAACACCGAAGCCTGGCTGTCGTTCCATTGGCACCAACACTTCAGACGGTACGCCAGAGATTTCCACGCCCATGCAGAATCCCACTCCTAGATACCGCCCTTGCTTCCACGCCTCAGCTTGCTCAGTGCGAAACTGCTCGTACTGAAGCGCGGTACACGCCTTGGCAAACGCTCCGGGAAAATCGCCAGAATCGACATTCACTCCAACGGCGGAGACGTGCGGAAATGTCTTAATCGCGTTTTTGAGGCGAATCTGCACAGGGTCCATCTTCAAGGCATTGGCCGCCAGTTCGACAATACGATCAATGGCAAAGCGACCGGCAAATGAGCCAAACGCACGACTCGGCGTGAGACTGGCCTTATTGGTCACGACACACGTGAGGTCGATATCGACAACGGGGATGTCATAGCCGTTAATCAAATACATCGCGCCGAGAAATGGCATGGCAAAGCCGACGTAAATAGCAGTCCGAGCATCACCACAATCGGCAAGAATCTTGTCACGTACGGCGAGGATGGTGCCGTCTTTTTTCAGCGCCAGTTCGATCTGATGGATCTGGTCTCGTCCCTGTCCGACATTCATGAGGCTCTCGCGTCGCGTCTCGACCCATTTCACTGGTCGGCGCAGCTTCATCGCCAGATGACAGGCGATCATCTCTTCGCGATACAACGGCGCTTTTGTGCCGAACGCGCCGCCCATATCTTTCGGCATAATCACGCGCAGTTTGTCATGGGGAATCTTCAGGTACTCAGCTAATAGATGTCGCTGGATGTGTGGACGTTGAGTGGTGAGCCAGAGGGTCATTCCTTCGGCGGGATTATACGTCGCCAGACAGCCGCGTGTTTCCATCGGTTGACCGCCGGTGCGATGACAGCGAAACCGTTCACTGAGCACCACATCTGCCTGAGCAAACGCGGCGCTCGCATCACCAGCCGTAATATGCTGATGGTAGAGAACATTGTCTCCCCACTCTGGGTAAAGCCGGGGTGCATCAGGTTGCAGCGCCTGCTCAGGATCGACAACGACAGGAAGCGGATCGTAGTCGATGTCCACCAATTCGAGGGCATCTTCGAGGGTGTATTTATCGCGAGCCACGACGGCGACGATCGGGTCTCCAACATACTTCACCTCGCCTCGTGCCAGCGGCCAGTAGACGGGACGTTTAGTTTCTCCTGGTAAATTGGGCGTACTGAGATCACTCAGGATCGAGTCCCACGTCGCAAACTCATCGCCGGTAATCACCGCTGACACGCCGGGAAGTGCTGCGGCCTTTGCCGTGTCGATCTTCGTAATTTTGGCATGCGCATGAATACTGCGCACCAAGCCCATAATGACCATGCGCGGGAGCACGAGATCGGGAAGATACTGCCCGTCACCAATGATGAGACGACGGTCTTCTTTCCTTTTCAGTGATTGGCCAACCCAGGGGTTTACGACGTTAGGCATAAGCACGTCCTTTTTGGACAGTGAAAAATTAAAAGTGAAGAGCGAAGAAAGAAAAGGTTCTCAACTCTTCATTCTTAATTCATCATTCTTCATTGTGGAAACCACACTTTCCGCTCTTCCGGTGTCATGGCTTCAACTTTGGCAATGGCATGCTTGACTGCTTCAACGATGTGAACATAGCCAGTACATCGGCACAATACACCAGACATGGCTGCGCGGATTTCTTCGTCAGAATGTTTGGGAGTTTTGAGAAACTCATACAGAGTCATCAACAAACCGGGCGTGCAGAATCCGCACTGTAAACCGTGCTTCTCCCAAAATCCGTCTTGAATTGGGTGGAGTTGATCTCCACGCGCCAGTCCTTCAATCGTCATGACCTGAGCGCCGTCTGCTTGCACGGCAAGCAACATGCACGATTTCACTGCTTTACCATCAACGATGACCGTGCAAGCTCCGCACCGTCCTTCTACCGAACAGCCAACATGAGTACCGGTCAGGCCGGCAACTTCGCGGATGAAATCGACCAAGAGCAGTCGGTATTCAACCGTCGCGGTGTAGGGCTCACCATTGATCGTGATCGTTATTTCGCGTTTCATGCTTCGACCTTTCTGGCACGTGCGACTGCCTGGCGCAGCATCTGCGGCACGGTGACGCGGATCAGTTGCGAACGATAGACGGCTGAGGCCCGTACGTCATCTTGCGTCTCTACCTCTGCTGCTGCGGCTTCACCAGCACGGAGCAACGTAGCCTCATCCAGCGAGGTTCCCACCACTACTGCCGCCGCTTTGGGGGCACGGGTTGCTTTAGGCATCACCCCGCCGATGACAATTGTCGCCTGCTGACAGTCTCCGGAGGGAGTGAGGACGACCTGGGCAGCGACACTAATAATGGCAAAGTCACCGGCGACTTGGCAGTTTTTACTGTAGGCCCCGCCTGTGTGTGCCGAGGGTGCCGGAATCCTGATCCTCGTGACGAGTTCATCTTCATCTAGAGCACTTGTTAGCGGACCAACAAAAAAATCATCCGCGCTAACAATCCGCGTATTTCCAGTGGGCTTCGTCAACACAAGGCGACCATTCAGGGCAATAACTGCCGGGGGATAGTCAGCGGCAGGGTCGGCATGAACGAGGCTACCGGCAAGCGTCCCACGATTGCGAATTTGTGGATCTCCGATACTCCCCGCAGCATCAGCCAGGAGGCTATACGACTGACGAATACGAGCATGCGTTGCTAGTTCCACATGGCGGATCATTGCGCCAAGGGTGAGCACTCCAGCTCTTTCGCTGATTTCGTTGAGCCCTTGTACGTGATTGAGGTCAATGATCACTCGTGGCTCGACGAGGCGGAGTTTCATGAGCGGCATCAGGCTCTGTCCGCCGGCAAGGAGCTTTGCCGCTCCCTTATGTTGCCCGAGTAATGCGAGAACCTCGCTGACCTCTGTCGGTGCGAAGTAGGATTTGATCGCCCTGGGGTACATGATTCCCTCCTTGGTGTCGGCCCTTCCCTAGCCGAAACGTTCCCCATTGGCAAGTCAAGGCACAAATCTGAAAAAAATCTGAGGTAACTGCTCAGCCGCAGAGCGGCGATTGAAGGTAGCCTGGCCTTTTAAGGCCGGGAGAGCGGCATCATTATACCCATCGCGTCGCTGCGCGACGCAGGGAGGGGGTGGGGTCATTCGTACCAGGGGTTAAAACCCCCGGCTACCATCACCCGTCCCTCTGGGACGAAAAGGGCTGAGTAGTTAGAATCTGAGTAGGCTCCCTCTCTCTCAGTAATGACTACAGAAAGTGTATCTACGCACTCCGCCGGTTGCCATGTCCTCGCGGAGCGAAGTGACGGATCGCGCCGCTGGCAATGCGGGCCGAGCGTGACACTGCCGGTCGCTCGAAGCGTCGTATGGTGTCAGCACCTGGCTCGAATCCTTTCACCACTTGGCGCGGGATAGCACCACCGATGACCCGTTCAATCTCGTGGACGAAGTCCACTTCGTCAGATGAAACCAGCGAGATGGCATCACCAGTAGCGGAAGCCCGCGCAGTGCGTCCAATTCGGTGCACATAATCCTCAGGGACGTTAGGCACATCAAAATTCACCACATGGGAGATTCCGTCCACGTCCAGACCGCGCGCCGCGAGATCGGTTGCCACGAGGACATCGACGCCGCCACGGCGAAAGCCGTCGAGTGCTTGGGTGCGTGCCCCTTGGCTTTTGCCGCCGTGGAGCACGGCTACGCGGCGGCCGCTTTGGGCCAGAGACTTGGTGAGACGATCGGCACGCAGTTTGGTGCGGGTGAACACCAACACCTGCCGCATATCACCGTGCCGCAATAGATAACAGAGCAGATCGCGCTTCCGCTCCGCTTCCACCGCGTACAGCACTTGCCGTACGGTAGCGACCGGCGTCGCCTTACGGCCGATAGTAATCACCGTTGGCGACCTCAGTGTCTCATGGGCGAGGTGCTCGATCTCTTTGGGCATGGTGGCAGAAAACAATAAGGTCTGGCGCAGTGTTGGGACCGTACGCAGAATGCGACGGACATCGGGCAAGAACCCCATATCAAGCATACGATCGGCTTCGTCAAGCACCAGGACCGTAAGCGATGACAAGGTCACCGTACCCCGTTCGAGGTGGTCGAGCAAACGTCCTGGCGTAGCAATCAGCAAATCTGCACCGCGCTGTAGTTGTGTTATTTGCGGCCCTAGACCCACGCCACCAAAAGCAACGGCGGTGCGAATCCGTAGGTGCTTGCTATAGATATGAGCATCCTCAGCAATTTGTGCTGCGAGTTCGCGGGTAGGTGTGAGGACCAAAGCCCGCACTCCACCGCGCTCGCCTTGCGTCAGGCGCTGGAGGATGGGTAAGAGAAAAGCCGCGGTCTTGCCCGTGCCTGTTTGTGCGCAAGCGAGCACGTCATTGCCACCCAACACGATGGGAATCGCCTGAGCCTGGATGGGGGTGGGGGTTTCATATTGCGCGTCGCGAACGGCGTGCAGCAAACCGGGCATCAGCCCAAGTTCAGAAAATGTTGTCAAACAATCGTCTCCTTCGCCGTGATGCCCAGAGGCACGGCGGGGTAAGCACGTGGGCTACAAGCCCAAGCGTGCGCGGTTATTGAAGGAACCTGGGAAACGTGGGACTCGGGTCTGGGCAACCAGAGCGCTCGCTTCTGAGCGGAGCGTCTTGCGGGGGGAAAGAGGCTTGCTCGCGGTTCGTTGTCTAGCAACTTTTGGACAGTGTATCTGACTTACAGTGAGGATACTAGTATATGAGAAAAATACTTTACCGGCGAGAACTCATCATTCGACATTGTACTGCACCAACTCAGTCCGACTTTTAATCGGCGTTCCTTCACCTTCGTCACTCAGCGCCAGGACGAGGCCGACTCCCTTTGCATACCACTCAATGTGGCGCAGGTTGTAGCTCTTATCTTTATGGTGTTGATCAAGAAAGTTACTCACGCTTATCGTTTCCACTCGTAAGCAATTCGCAAAAACCCCCGCCAGCACTCGAACCACTTCAGGGTCGATCGAGGCTTTCGCTGAGGCGTTCATATGTTGCTTCCCATCTGCCGACCACGCGTTGGTATGGAACCCCAGCTTCCAGGTGGCCATTCCATTATAAGGACTGGGGAGAATCTGCTCTGTTCCGCTACCGAGTTTCGTATCCCATACTTTGGTGCCATCGTAATCGAGCCACGGGTACCGATGCCAAAAGCCGTCCTTACGGAAGTAGGCAACGGTACTCTTGGCTTCTGGGGCAGTGGTTGTTAGCGGCTCATATTCTTCCATTACGACGTATGACTTTTCATCCGCAAGAGACAGATTATCGTCAATCACCGTCTCCGTCATATAGTAAATGTAATCACCCCCAGAGAAGACGACTAAATGCTTCCACGAATTATCCTTGGCAAGAGGGAAAAACTCATCTCTCGCCAGAGGTGCCCGTGGGGTCAGCGTCAAAGCGAGAGCCAAACCAATCAGGAAGAGACCACAAGCAACTATAAGTGCCTTGCGCATACGGCAGACTATACTGCGCTCCTGGTTGTAGAGCAACCGTAAAACTGTCATTTTTGCTGTGGACTTTCACAAATCTCCACTTCCGGTGTCTTTATTCTGTGATGGCCATGAGTGCAGTGCAACAACAACCTGAACGGCTTCCTTTCGCTGAAGTGATTACATTGCATCAGCGAACGATCTACGGCTATTTGTTGCGTTTTACTCGGAATGTCCACGATGCGCAGGACCTGTTTCAGGAAACATTCCTGCGGGCACATCGGGCCTATGCCGCATTACCTACCGATGCTGACCTGCGTGCCTGGCTCATGCGGATTGCGGTGAATCTCTCGAAAAACTATGTGCGGGACCGCCAGCGTCGCAACCGAGTGTTCGTCGATGAAGAACAGGGACAAGGTTATGAACACACTGTCATTGGAAAAAACAACACCGATACGGAGCAAACTATGATCTCGCGCGAAACTGCCCAAACCTTGCTTGCGACTATCGACGCTCTGCCGTTTCGCCAACGCGCAGCGTTGATGCAGCGCCAGTTTGAAGGGCTTGAGTATGACATCATTGCCGCCAACCTTGAATGTTCGCCAGAAAGTGCACGCGCCCACGTCTATCAGGCGCTCCGCAAATTACGGTTCGCACTTTCTACGAATACTCAACCATCGGAGTAAGACTATGCGCAACGTTCGTTCAGCCACACTTCCTTGCGGGTTTCGAGAAAACGATCTCATTGCTGACGCCTTGGGTGAAGCCCCATCGCATCTGAGCCTCCGTATCCGCACACATCTGCTCGCTTGCGATCCCTGCCGCGAGCTGCTGCAGCAGTATCGTCTACTGCGGGCGCAGTTGCAGGTGCTCTCGACCACAGAGCCCAACGACCACGGACTGTATGAGGCACGACGCGCGCTTGACCTCCGGCTCAACCTCCACCAGCGTCCGCGGTTGTTCGTTGATCTCTGGCACTCGCCGGTTGGAGATATTCAGATCGGGAAAACCGAAAAGGGCGTTGCTTTTGTTGAGTTCGTCAGACCAGACGAGCCCTATTTCCTCGACGCTCGCCTCCAAGAGAGCTTTGCCGTCGAAAAAGGTGGGGCAGAAATCGCAGCCGTGATTACCAAGCTTGAGGAGTATTTTTCCGGTCGTCGACACGACCTGGAATGGATCGTGGACGATGCGTTGATGCGGAGTGACTTCCAGCGTCAGGTATTGCACGCGACCGCCGAGGTTCCGTACGGTACGGTCGTCACCTACCTGGGAATTGCTGAGGCGATTGGACAGCCTAAAGCTGTTCGCGCGGTTGCGCAAGCGCTTCGTCATAACCCCATCCCGATTCAGATCCCTTGTCATCGGGTCATTGGCAGCGATGGTACTTTGACCGGATACGCCGGCAACCTGGTTGAGATTAAAAAGCAGATCCTTACGATTGAGGGAATTCCAGTCGTGGAGACGACCAAGGGCCTGGCGATTCGCAAGGAACAGATGTATGTCGGCTGGCGCCACGATCGATGTTTTTGTCGTCCAGATTGTTCTTCACTCAAAGATCAGCCGGTTGGGGATCGGGCGTTTATTCCTTCTCGTGTTCGTGCAGAAGAGATGGGGTATGCTCCGTGTGATATGTGCCATCCCGAACTGCACCCGCTGTGAGGAAAATATAACAAAGAGTATGAAAGGAGGCAGTTATGTCCGCAGGAATCGACCATATCATTATTACCGTCAACAACTACGAACGCGCCTGCCGCTTCTACGACTGGCTCATGCCCCAGCTTAATTATTCAGAAGGCGTGCACGATTTCGATGGAACGAGAGGTTGGACTGCCAAGTCCGCCAGTTTCTGGATTAAGAACGCGGACACACGCTTTGTGGCGGATACGTTTAATAAAGACCGAGTTGGCCTGTGCGAGATCGCCTTCAAAGGTGAAAGTCGAGCGCAAATCGACGAACTCGCTAAAGAACTTGAGGCGCACGGCGCGCGGATTCTTGATCCACCCCGCGAATACAATTACGCCCCTGGTTACTATGCCGTGTTCTTTACCGATCCAGATGGCATCAAATTGGAAGTTGTGCATGTTCCCTAGCGTGAGAAAGAGGAACATAATGGCTGTCTTCGCTATTTTCACCTACGACCGCGGCTTGTGAAAGAAGTTTCGTTCAGATACACACATTCACTATGCAGCGGTGGATATTATTGACTGTCACAGCACCTCTCATCGGGGTTCTCGCCCTCACTCCAGGATGTAATCGCTCTCCGTCCCCCTCTTCTACAGAACAAGGGAACTCTTTCGGGCAATCTGCGGCTATTCCGGTTCCCCCTGACCTTAAAATAGCTGTCAATACCCTCGTCTCCGCAGTTGAAACGCTCGATATTCCAAAAGTTCTTGAAGTGTACGCCGACGATTTCGCCAGTGGGACTGGACGTTCCAAAGAGGCTCTGCGCGAAATTCTAACCAATATGCAAGAGCACCAGGTGGCAGTGAAAGTAGAGAAAATGGATTTTGAGGAAGCGAACGACAGCGAAGCAAAACTGCGAACGCAAATCCGTCTTCGCTATACAGACACATTTCGTGAGCTTGGAAAAGGGGAGGTATTGGTGACCGACACCTTACGCCACTCCCTTCGTAAAGATGATAACCAGTGGCATATTTACAAGGACGAGCGGATCTCGACGTATCGTGAAGGGCGCTTTGGAGAGCGCTCACCAAATGTGCAACTCGAAGTGCCGGTGCAGATCCCGACGACTGTCGACTATGCGGTAACCATCTCAGTCCAGCGAGAAGCTGATAAAACCTACCAAGTCATGGTGGGAAACTATCCCGAAGATCCGGAATTTCTCCCACCGCCAGATATTGTCACCGCGTTACCGGACACCGGGCCGTTAACTGTCTATCTCCTCCGTAACCCCCAGGAGCGGAGTGAAATGGTGCGTGTCACTGTTATTACCGAAGACAGTGAAGGGAACTGGGTGGGAGCAACGACGGTCTCGAAATTCGTTCCCGCACCGTCAGGAGAAGAAGACCCAGAACCCCAGCGTGATACATAGCCCGCAAATACTTTCCGCATGACCGAACCTCACCCGAAATTTTTCCTCTATGTCTACCGCCTGGTCTCGCAAGTGCCCAAGGGGAAGGTGGTAACGTATGGTCAAGTGGCAGCCCTCTTGAGTGCACCACGTGCCGCCCGTGCGGTCGGGACTGCGCTGCGATACTTGCCGCGACCACTGCTCCGGACTGTTCCTTGGCAGCGCGTGATCAATGCCTCAGGCGGCATTAGTATCCGTGGAGACGTGTATCGTGTGGACGAACAGCGTTGGCTGTTAGAAAGCGAAGGAATTGAGTTTGACCGCTACGGGAAGGTCAATCTGAAAAAATATCAATGGGCCGGCCCGAAGCAAAAGGTCAAGACTCCGAAGTGGAAACTGGAGCTGTAAAGAGAGACAGAGATGTGAGACAGGCTCCAGACAGAGATGTGAGACAGAGACAGAGAAGAAAGGGTGCGGGGCGGTCTCTATCTTTCTTCTCTATCTGATTCCTCTGTCTCTGTCTTGCCTCTTGCCTTACAGATCAACCGGTAACTCCAGATACTCACGATAAATGAAGTCCCGGTGCTCGAACAGAATCGGCTGGGCCGCGGCTTGAATAGTAGGATCGGTATTAGTGTACATGGTGCGGAACGATGAGGGCATAGGGCACTGTTCATGCGGCAGTGGCTGCACGAGCGCAGCGAACGCCGCCCAGTAAATATCCAGCGCGGAAAGCTGAGCCTCAATAAAAAACTTGCTGCCTTTGGCGCGTTGTTGTTCAAGACGATTGCTCAGGAGCTGAAGAATCTTCGCACAGTGCTGAGGGGCCGCCTCAGCTTCTGCGGCATTGTAGCCGTATTTATCACCAATATAGGTTGAGAACGTACGGCTTCTGTCGTCAGCCTTCGGATTGGTAAGTGTGGGGTGCACAAGCATCAGTCGCTTCGACCAGCCGAACCCATGCTGACCACACAATTCGTTACAATAGCCGAACATCAGGGTCCGTTCCTCAATGTTCGCCGGAATCAGGGAAGGGCTCGGTTGCAGTCGCTCAGCCAGGTAGAGTTGTTCGATCCATGTGGAGCGTGGTGGCTCGTCGTTCCAGGCCATGACTGGGGCTGTGGCTTGCGCCGACCATTCTTTCAGGGCCCGGTTTTCTCCGCCGATTTCCTGTCGCGCTTTGATGTAGGGAATCTTCTTCACGTAGAGAATGCCTTTGAGCGACTCGCTCCACGGTCCTGGCACGCCGGGTGAGAGAACGACTCGCAATCCCGACAACTTTCTTGCTTCTTCGACATTTATGTATTCTGCCATGAGTATACTCCCCTATCGCAGGCCTTCCTCACTACCTCCTGGTGAATAGTGATAGAGCACGGTAATTGTTCGTTCCTTAAAAAACCATTGCCCAGACTCTTTTAGTAGCGTATCATCGTACCGTCCGGCAATGATGTGAACCTTTCCATCACTATCCACTGAGTCTGAGTCAAAGTACGTTGTTGCCGTTGCGGTGTCGTCATGAAGAATCACCAGGGGTTCGTAGATTTTATGTCGCATGTGGCGATAGTGCCCCGGGCGCTGCTGAAAAAAGCGCTCGTACCAGGCTTGGATGGTCTCGCGGCCGGTATGTTGCTGCTCGCGCTCAAACGAGACAGAAAAGGTGGCATCCCGGTGAAACAATGGGCCTAATTCATTCATGGCGCCACGATCAAGGGCGAAGCAATAACGGCTGAGTATTTGACGAACACCCTCAACGCTTTCGCTCAACGACGGGACACTCCGCGCTCGCACGGTTGGAGATTGCCTCACCCGCTGTGGTGGTCTGAGCGACTTCTTTGTCAGGGTTGCTGTTTTTCGGACCGCCTTTGCCTTTGAGAGAGGTCGTCGTATCGCCATTGGGGATGCTCCTTTGTGGTTGACCATCTCTGGCCGATGACCGACAGTACACGACTGATTTTCAACTTGATGTGAGTCGTTGTCAAGCAAAGGAAGCTTGACGCGAAAAGAGCTATTATATGCGATTACCGACACAGACAGGGCTGCGTGAGATTTTACGGCTGGCGTTACCGATCATTGCCTCGATGGCTTCGGCGACCGTTGCCGGTTTTGTCGATACCTGGATTGTTGCTCAGATCGGCACCACAGAAGTCGCTGCCATCATGCCCGCGCAGGTGACGGCGTATACGCTGACCGCCTTACCCCTTGGCATTACCCAGTGCGTGAGCACCTTTGCCGCTCAGGCGTTAGGGCGTGGTCAGCGTGGAGAGGGCGCCGCCTTTGCCTGGCAGGGACTGTACCTGAGCGTGTTTGTCGGTGTGGCATGTTTTCTTCTCTGGCCGCTGGCCCCGCTGTTTTTCGGCGCATTCGGACACGAGCCGGAGGTCGCGACGCTTGAAGTAATGTATTTCCGTATCCGCTTGTGGGGGATCGGCCTTGGGATTGCCATTGGCGCGCTGAACGGATTTTTTTACGGCATCCATCGGCCGGGGATTCCTTTGGTTGCGATGGTGGTCGATAACGTGGCGAACATTGTGTTGTGTTATGCGTTAGTCTGGGGCGTGTGGGGAATGCCAAAACTGGGCCTCGCGGGAGCAGCAATTGCGTTTGTGTTGTCTTTTGTTGCTCAAGTTGCGATCCTGCTTGCCGCCTTTCTTTCGTCGGCGTGTCACTCAGAGTTTGTCACGCGCAACGATTGGCGGTTTTCGCGGGCGCGTTTCCGGCAGCTCGTGCGTATCGGCTGGCCGCTCGGGGTCCAACAATTCATTGATATTCTCAGTTGGGGGGTCCTGATCATCCTGATGGTGGGCCGCTTTGGGAAAGAACAGCTCGCGGCGAGTAACATTGCTATTCAGTATATGACGATTTCTTTCCTGCCAGGATTTGGGTTAGGGCAGGCACTCACGGCCCTGGTCGGGCGCTATATCGGCGAGGGGAACATCGAGACAGCTATCAAGCGCGTATACGAAGGCCTCGTGTTAGCCATGTTGTACATGACTTTCATGGGACTTATCTATTTTCTGCTGCCGGGACCGCTCATGGCCTTTTTTAATGCCGATCCGCAAGTGATTCAGGCAGGCAGCACGATTCTCTTGTGTGCCGCGGTATTCCAGCTGTTCGACGCGATGAATATAACCTTCGTTGGAGCCTTGCGCGGAGCTGGTGACACTCATGGGATTGCGTGGATCACGGTTGGACTGTTAGTCCTCGTATTTGCTCCATTGAGTGTCGGGGCTGTCGCGTTCACGGATCTGCAATCGGTGGGACCATGGGTGGCGGGAACAGTCTATACTATCCTCCTGGGATTACTACTGTGGTGGCGGTTCGAGCGCGGGAAGTGGCGCGAGATTGATATCTTTGTGCCACAGGAAGGACAACCGACAGTTGGAGGGATAGTGCGCGAGCCATCCCTCCTCAAGTCAGCTGAGCCGTAAAGGTTATGCTGCTGCGGCTTGCTGGGGAGCGGCTATGCCCATCGACGCGAGCTTGGTGATGGCGCGCTCGCTCAACAGGCCGACACGGGTCATGTTATTCCACAGTGAGGCATGGAAGTCTTTCTTAAAGAACTGACGGAAAAGCATGTACTCATTTTTCCGCGCAACTTCGTGGCGTAACTGCTTGATGTCCTCGATCTCAGCTTTGCTGAAGCCGACCGCCTCGTATGCCTCACGTGGGAACTGTCCACCGAGTAGACCGGCTGCGGCTTCACAGGCAAAATCTTCGACCTCACGGACTTCTTGGGCAGAAAGTTCCTTAATTTGCCCTGGTAGGCTCAGCATCCCAAACCCCATGTGACGAGATTCATCGGCCAGGATGCGTTTACAGATTGCGCTGATCAACGGGTCTTGGCTGTGTTGTTCAAGCATACGGAAGAGCGAAACCGCCAGGGTCTCAGCCACCAGTTGCGTACCCACGGTCTTGAAGTACCATTGCGGGAGCTGCAGAAGCTGGTCGAACAGGTTGCGCAGACTGGAAGTGAGCGGATACGTAACGCCAACTTTGTCGAGCAGGTAGCGGGTGAGGACTTCAGAGTGGCGCGCTTCATCCACAACTTGAGTGGCCATAAAAAACTTGCCGTCGATATCTGGAATGACATTCACTAACTGACTGCAAATGAGCATGGCAAACTCTTCGCCATACATAAGTTGGCTAATGCGCCATGCCGAGAAATGCCGATTCAATTCGGTCCGTTCACGTGGGCCCAGCTTCCCCCAGTATTTCGTGCCGTAGATGTCAATCAAGCCATCGGGAAAGATGCCTGTATCCGGGTTAATATCCTGGCTCCAATCGATGTCGCGTGAGGCGTTCCATTGATCACGTTTCGCTTTTTCATAGAGTCCACGCATGTCTTGATCTTTGGGCTCTAGGTCGTGCGTGAAAATCGCATCAACCGTAGCACTGACCGTGTGTGTCTTCGGATGAAGAGGAGGCATAGAAAGGCTCCTTAAATGGTACTTCTCGGTTTCAATAATGAACAACGAAGTTCCATTTATCTGATTCGTTGCTCTCTGTCAAGCGAAAATTTCTTGGCGCATGCTGGGTTTCATTGACCAGCAAAGGACCTATAGGCACGATAAAGGGAACGGAGGGGAATATGAAGAGAATAGTGGTAGCTTCGTTCGTGGTGATGGTGTCTGTGGCTGCTTGTCGTTCATCGGAAGAGCCGAAGGCAACGAGTGCTCCGCCCCCATCGCCCTCGGTCGGTGGTCAGTATGGGGAAACCTTGCGTGGTGGTATCGACAAGGCAAAGGATATTCAAGAGAAAATGAGTGAGCGAGCGCAAAAACTGGACGAGGCCGTAAAACAGAACACGCCGAGTCAGGATGAGTGATCTCCCGGTGAGATGGAGCTTTTAGGATACTGCTAGCGAATGTTTTCGTTCCTACTGTAACTTGCCAAAATCCCCCCGTGCTCTGCACGGCCCCCTTTACGAAAGGGGGCTTTTAGGTTCCCTCCTTTGATAAAGGAGGGACAGGGAGGATTTTGCCAGCACTATCTGCAGAGGTGAGAGGTGACCTCACCTCTGCAGCTCCACTATGCTCCTCTCTTCAGCGCCCCTTCACGAGCCAGGACTTCAACCACCTCTCGCATTGTCCACCCATTTTCTCCACGCTCTGGATAGCGCTCCGTCAAGCGTAACTGGCCGAGGGCAGCTAGTGTGTGTTGCGTGCCGCGAGCCATAACGGACGAGAACCCGTAGTGTTCTAACGTTTCAGCTAATTCTGCCATTTCATCTGCACGTCGTGCGGCATGCATTGGATACGTCGGCACCAACCACTCCAGCGCTTCCATCACTCCAGGCAAGAGAGCTTTGTAGCGATGAAGCAGTTCATCAAGAAAGCCAAAATCTTGTGCTGCCGTGGTCAATTCGTACAAAAGTGCGGCCAGTCCTTTATTCAGCCCCGAAAACATCATCTTGAACGCCGAAGCCTGACCGATCTGTTCACCGAGGACATGCGTACGCAACGACTTGCCAAGACGTTCCTCGAAGAGGCGTGCCTGTGGACCGCTGACATAGAAAATGCAGCGACCCCGCACATCACGAGCCGGACCGACAATACAGGCGTCGAGATACGGTGCACCAGTCGGTGTGATGATCGTACCCACCTCTTGTGCGGTCATCGGCGAAAGAGCATTGGCATCGACAAACAGCGGAGTTCGGCCCGTTTCTCGTACCGCGGTAGCAAAATCTGCGGCAACCGTTCTTGCCGCTGTCGGCGGAATGACCGAGAGCACCACATCAGCACGGCGAACGACATCGACCATCGAATCAAGCACCGTAATCATCGTGCTTGCGCACAAGCGGCGCGTGCGTTCGCTACGACCAACCAGTGTCGTTACGACGGTGAAGCCATCTTCGAGCAGCACCCGGCCAACGTTATGGCCCATGTCACCAGGGTAGAGAATACCAACAGTTTGCATACAGTCCTTTCTCCTACATGAGTGCGAGGCATGAGTGTGAGGATTGTTCCTCGCCGTACAGGTTACTGTCAAGCGCACGAAAGCCTTCAGCGGTCAGCTATCAGCGGTCAGCGAGGGAAGAAGACCTGTCTCCAGTAGGCTGACGACGACTGTTTTCCTCATGTATGATAGCCTGCATGTCAGCGGGAATCTCGCGCCGTCTCTTTATCGGTCTCACGTTAGGTATCCTTCTTGTCGGTGGTGGTGTTTATGCATGGACCTTCACCCCGTCGTACTCTCTGTACTGCATAAAGCAGGCCCTCGAAACTCACGACTATGAGTTGTTCTCTCGCTATGTTGATGTCGATAGCGTGCTCGACCATGCGCTTGATGAGTTTGGGGAAAGCTCGCCAGAGGATTCAGACCGGCCTCGACTCAAGGGCTTTCTTGGCAAGTTAGAACGGAAAGGGCTCTTCAAATTCCTGGCCGGGGAGGCGCGAGAGATAACCAAGGCGGGATTGTCGATCGCCGTGGAACAAGCGATGAGAGATCGTGATCGACCACTGCCACAGATTCCCCTGGCTGCTGTGCCGGCAGCGTTGTGGCTCGGTCGTTCTGAGGAAGATATGATTGTGTTCCCCGTAAAACTTAAGAATGATCAGACGGTTGAGGTGAAGACCCGCCGCACCTCGCCAGGACCCTGGCGCGTAGTGGAGGTCACGAACCTCAAAGTGCTCTTGCCTATCCTCCAACGAAAACTGCCAAAGCCGGACGAAGAACAACCGTAAAATCCAGTCTACTTCGCTGTAAGGAAAGAGAGACTTTTTATGACTCAGACCAATCCCAAGCTGCGCTTTGGCTTGTGGTGCGCTTTTCGCAACCCCCTCCAGTGGCGGCGTTCGTATCAAGACGTGTACGCCGAGATACTCGAACAAATTGTGTGGGCAGAAAGCATGGGCTACGACGACGTGTGGCTCACTGAACATCACTTTGCCGAAGATGGACACGCGCCTTCGCCTCTTCCCCAAGCGGCAGCCATCGCGGTCAAAACCTCCAAGATGCGGATTGGCACCGGGGTACTGTTATTGCCGTTGTATCATCCGGTGCGAGTGGCCGAAGACTGCGCGACGATCGACATTCTCTCAAGTGGTCGGTTTGAGTTAGGCGTGGGCGTTGGCTACCGCGTCGAAGAATTTGCTGGACTTGGCATTCCCCGTGGGCAGCGTGGTGGTCGGGCGAATGAAGGATTAGAGATTATCCGTCGCTTATGGGAAGGAGAGACCGTAACCTACAAGGGGAAGTACTTTCAGCTTGAAGGTGCACGCCTCACCCCTGAACCCATACAAAAACCACGCCCGCCAATTTGGGTTGGTGGATTCGCTGGAGCCGCGGTCAAGCGTGCCGCCCGTTTTGGCGATGGCTACATCGGCACTGGTGACATGAAAGCCCCGTATCAAGCCTATTTGCAAGAGTTGCGGGCCCTCGGCAAAGACACCGCGAATCCTAAACTGGCAGGTGGTCACTTTTGGTTAATTGTGGCCACTGATCCGGAGAAAAGCTGGCATGAGATTGCGCCGCATATTCTCTATCAGATCAACACCTACGCCGAGTGGCTGAGCAAAGCCGGGCAAAATCTGTTTCCCCACATGCCAGACGAAGCGGCACTGAAAGCGAGCGGGATCCTCAACATCGTGACTCCGGACACCGCCGTACAAATGATTAAGGACTATGTCGCTGAAGTTCCGATCCAGCGATTCTACACCTGGACCCTCCCGCCGGGGTATCCGGTCAAAAAAATGAACGAACACCTCGAACTGTTCGCGACCAAAGTCATGCCGCATTTCCGCTAGACCTTCCGGCGCTCAGTCTCCACAGGAGGAGACCGAAGCGCATTTCGGTCTCTCAGGAGAGGAACTTTCCATTGACGAGCCGCATCACCACGCGTTAGCATGCAGGTGATGAAACTCTCCAAATCCCTTCGCTACCTGCAACTCGCCTCGGCGGTCAAAAACAGTCCGGGCCAAACGCCAGAACAACTGTGGAAGAACCTGGGGATTAAAAAGGCGCAATTCAATCGCGACAAAAAAGACCTGGAGCAGATCGGCTTCGTCTTCAAATACGACCGCAAGCAACGGCGGTTTGTCATTACCAAAGAACCGTTTCTTCCCGTTTATGATTTGACACTCACCGAGACGTTCGCGCTCACGATGGCCGTGCGACAGCTCTCAGCAGCGGGCGATTATCTGCTGACCTACGGCGCGATTGAAGCAATTGGCAAAATCATCGCCAATGCCCCCGGTCCACAACGTGAGATGCTCAGCGAAAGTTTGCGTGAATCCGTCCTACGTGAAGGGTTTGGTTGTCAGGAGCGGGTACTGCAAGACCTACAAAAGGCAATACAAGAGCAACGCCGCGTCATCATTCAGTACCAACCGCCGCCTGCTGACAAACCCCAGGAATACACCCTTGACCCCTATCAACTCTATTTCAAGCGCCGGGCCTTGTACCTCGACGCCTACTGTCCAGACACAAAAGATTATCGCGTGTTCCGTCTCAATCGCGTCTCCGACGTACGGTCCACGGGGATGGGCTTCACCCGCCATACAAACTACAACTTCACAGAGCGACACAAGCACTCATTCAGCGTCTTCGTTGGGGACACCGTGCAGCGAGTCCGAGTCCGCTTCAGCAAAGAACGCGCTCCGTACATTCGTGAGGCTTGCTGGCACCGCTCGCAGCAACTCACGCCCCAGCCGAACGGCAGTCTCCTGTTTGAGGTCGACGTCAACGACCCACGCGAGGTTGGCTGGTGGGTGTTGCAGTGGGGAGCCGACGCCGAAGTGTTAGAGCCAGAAAGCTTACGGCAGGAACTGCGACAAACAGCAGAGCGATTGGTGATGTTGTATGGCAACTCAGGAGGAACATAGTCAAATGAAAACTCCAAAGAGGAGTATCACTACACCGTTCGTCCTGAGCGTAGCCGCGTATGCGGCGAAGTCGAAGGGCGAGCGGACATTCAAGCGTAGACTACCTCTCCCCTCGTGGGAAAGACCTGTCCTGAGCGCAGTCGAAGGAGCGAGGATAAGAAGCATAAGGCGATAAGCAAGGGAATCATCTGAAACGTTGAAAGCCACGGCGATCAAGTGGAGCATAGTAATGGCACGTGAGGCAGTTCACGATAGATTGGGGAATGAAATCTATCTAACGGATGAGCGATGGAAGCACATTGTGGAAACCCATGACGAGATGAGCAATTACCGCGATCATATCTTCACAACGATTCGCACAGGACAACGCCGTCAGGACGCTTTTGACCCAAGCAAATACAAATACACTAAACGGTTCACCGATCTGCCAGAAGAATTTACTCATGTCGTAGTGGTCGTGAAGTTTACCCAACGTGGAGATGCGTTAGGAACCGAGAGCGCCAACAACTTTGTACTGACCGCTTATCAAGTATCACGGAGTTAATTATGGGATCAATTCGCCTTGTATACGATGCCGAAGGAGACATCCTCGACGTGGATTTTCGCTTGACTGGTGAAAAGCCACAACGAGGGATCGAGCTTCATGACAACGTCACTGTTTGGAGTGATGCTCAAGGAACCAGAATATTACACCTGACGTTGCTCTCGTACTCTGCGCTCCTCGAGCAGCCTTTCCTTGCTCTTGTAGGATTAAAGGGATTGTCAGTGCGTCAACGAACGAATTTGTTGAGATTGTTGATCAGCGATCCTGTGAAACGATTTCTTGTCTGTCTGGACGAAAAGAAGGCGCGCTTCCGAGTCACAGAACCAGGGATAAGAGAAGCTGCGGCAGCATGAGAGAGGAAGAGTGAGGCAAGAAACGTTGTAGGGGCGCGGCATGCCACGCCCAGGAGAAATGAAAGAGAATCCCCTCTCCCCTCGTGGGAGAGGGATAGGGTGAGGGGGAGAAGGAAAAAGCTCTATGGAGCGAGAAGAAAAGGGAGACAGAGCGGAAATCATAAGAAAACTGACCAGAGCCGGAAAGTATGAGTTCTCTATCCACGCTGAAAAAGAACGGCAGGCAGATAAGATCACAATGGAAGAGCTAGAAGAAGCGTTGAGCAGTTGCACGGTCATCGAGGATTATCCAACTGATCCGCGCGGAGCAAGTTGCTTGGTTCTAGGATTTGCCGCAAAGCGACCGGTGCATGCGGTCTGTGCAATGAAGCAAGAGCCAGAGGAAGTATTACTCATAACCGTTTATGATCCTTCCAAACGGCCGGAAAGATGGACCGACAATTATCAACAACGAAGGAGGCAGTAAGATCGTGAAACGAATCTACCATCAATGTCATTTCTGTGGTGGCAAAGTTTCAGAACAGAAGGTGACAGTGGATTATCGCTGGGGAGAAGAGCTGATTACCGTGATCAAAAATGTTCCCGCTGGAGTCTGCGAAGTATGCGGAGAAAAATACTTCAAGGCTGCCGTTGTCAAAGCTATGGAAAAGACCGCTCAGTCCCGAAGCAAACCGAAGGAAGTGCTCCAGGTACCAGTGCGTGAATTAAAGGTAGCGTAAAGGCTCCCTTTCCTCTTGCAGGAGAGAGCTAGGGTGAGGGGGCACAGAAGAATGTCACAACTTGTCGATCACACCCGATCCTCGCGGTCATCAATAATCTGCTGGCTGAGGCCCTTCAATTTCTTACCGATCTCCAACACCTTCGCCATATCGACCGGCCCTCTCGCTGGTCCAAGCAATGCCTCTAACTCAGGACAGCCGCGTCGGATAACACCCTTATCCAGGAGATACTGCTCCAATTTTTCCTTGGTCCACTGTTGCTCACGGCGAACAGTGGGAGGAGAAACCTCCTTCTTAAGTGGACGCGTTGAGGCGTCCTCCGGCTGGCTCAAGTACCGACGGGCCGCCTCACGGAGCAACTCGCTTCGTGAGCGACGCTCGCGTTTGGCCAAGCGATCAAGTTTTGTGAGGAGTTCATCGGGTATTGAGACCGTGAGGCGAGGCATGAGGTATTCTCCTTGGGATGCGGCTCTGAAACGACCTTTTTATGAGTGTTCGTAGCCTAGTGCTTGACCTGAAATGAGTCAAGAAACGGTGTAGTGACATGGCGCGCTCTGGTAAAGATGTTGAGACAAAAGTTTCCCCTCCCCCGTGGGAGAGGCCTGTCCTGAGCGCAGTCAAAGGAGCTAGGGTGAGGGGAAGCACAGATAAAAGCGAGTAGTGCGACCATCTGGTCGCCCGAGAATAAGAGGAAACTGACAATGCGCCTAACGACTCTGCCTGTCTACTCCAAACTTGCAAATGATAAAAACCTCCCTCCTGAATTAAAGGTGAAGATGCCTCTTGGCTGGACTCCTTCAACACACCAAGTTGAGACGTACCGAGCGCTGAAAAATGGCAATGTCGACGTTGTATTCAATACTGCTATGACCGGCGACGGAAAGAGTTTGGCAGCTTATTTACCTGTGTTGGTCAGTAATGCTCATGCTTTTGGCATGTATCCCACGATTGAATTACTACGAGATCAGACTCGCGGATTCGAGGGCTACCGTGAAGAGTTTCAATGTCCAGTAAATAGCTTACCCCTGTGGGGAAGTGAGATGACTCGATTAGCAAAGAAAGAAAACTTCCGGGAGCGAGGTGAATGGCTTGTTGCGCAATTCAGGAACTACGGAGTCATTCTAACCAACCCGGACATATTTAACATCGTGATGAACTATCGATATCGCACGTTTATCTACAGTGCCGTCGAGCTACCTTATAGTTTAGGGGTTGGCTATGACTACTTCGCCTTTGACGAGTTTCATGTTTTTGAAATGCCGCAAATCGTTTCTGTTCTGACTGCCATGCTCTGGCTAGTAGAACATAATCCAGCTCATGCTCCGAAGTTTGTTTTCTCTTCAGCCACACCTGACCCAATGTTACTAGAGATGATTAGTCGAGTGGGCCTTCGTCTTGCCTTTAGTGAAGGCGAATACATTACAGAAAAAAAGGAAGGTTATAGACCTATTCTTCATCGAGCCGATCTCCACCTGCATCAATTAGGCGAGCGAGAGACGGCGGAAGACTGGTTACAGGCTCACTTCAATGAGTTGATTGAGTTCTGGCGACAAGCTGAGGGACGCCGTCCCAAGGGTTTGGTCATCGTGAACAGTGTGTCTACAGCACGGCGTATCTCTCGCTGGCTTGCTCACGAGCTTTCTATTTATAATATCACTGTGGGTGAAAATACTGGCCTGACAGACCTTGTACGACGTCGGTTGGCGATGGACTGTGACCTTATCGTCGGTACGTCAACGATCGACGTAGGAGTAGACTTTTCCATTAACCTCCTCATTTTCGAGGCGACCGATGCTGGCAATTTTCTACAACGGTTCGGTAGATTAGGACGAGTGCGACGAGGTGAGGAGTCATTTGCTTCCTACAAGGCTCATGCGTTGCTTTCTGGACGTACCCCGTGGATCTACGAAAGATTAGTAGGGGGACTAAGACAGCAAGGTATAGCAGAAGGAGACCCGGTTGATCGTCATAAGACGTTGAGGGATGTCGTTCGTGAGGCTTTTCCTCGACGCGAGAATTTTCTTTCGTATGCCCGCCGTTGGGGAGTGCTGCAAGGAGCGCATGTTCTTGAGGTGCTGAGTGACCCGAAAAAGGGAGGGGCTTACGAATCTCTTGTTCAAGCATTAGAAGAGCGATACGGGCGCTTATTTAACCTCCCAGGATTCAAGGGTGCAAGGGGCCGCTACTGGGCTGTCCGCAACAAAATGGAAGATGGAGAGCTAGTCCTAGATGAAGTCCTCAGCTTTCGAGGCACTTCTCCTTTTCAGGTAGGATTATGGGATACCATGGTCTCACCACCTGCCTTTCGCCCCTACGACCTTTTTTTTGCCGTCCAGGCCACCGAATTTGATGTTGTTGCGACCGAGACGTTTGAAGGTGCTCTCAAAATATATGAGGGAGAAGACCTGGAGCTACGACTGGAAGAATTTAAGTACGGAATGAAAGGCAAAGGCGACAAGCCTCTCTATCTTAAGGTGACGGCCTTTTATCCCGAACGTGAAAAGTTGATTCTCAAAACCCCTGAGAACCTGGCTGAGTATCCTGAGTTATTAGAAACAGTTTGTGTTCTTTCTGGCTTCAGCATCGCCGAACCACTAACAAATCCTTCACTACCAGATATCAATGAGGTACTGAAGCGACAGAAAGTGGTGTGCTGTATTACTAAAAAGGAGCGAGGCGAATTATGGAGGAAGCTGTACCTTCCTTCTCTCTTTCCTCTCTACCGCTTACGCGATCAACGAGGCAATCGAGAATACACCGTAGCCTTTGGCAAACAGGCACTTATGTTTGAGCCCCTTTTATTACGAATGCGCGACCGGGACGAAGACCAGACGCCGATTATCGTGTGACCGAGGAGATGAGGGAATGATCCATCAACAATTACTACGTCAAGCCGTGGCGGGTCGGTCTCCAGCACTGGTGGATTTCATGGAGACCGTGGCTCCTTGCTTGCTGGAGCGGTTTACGACCATTCCGGCTTTGGGTGGCAGTGGGCGTCTCTTGCCGCTCGATCCTCGATTGCCTCCAGGAGTGGCTCGCTTCACCGAAGAGGAGATGGCTCGATTTGGCGAGAAGAATCCAGATCAATCTCTAACCGCTCATATTCTCAATGGACTCTTTGCTGGGTTACGTTTGGCGGAGTGGCTACCTGTCGAAAAAGCTTTGTCAGATCTGGAACAACGATTATGGATACTTGGCTATGTCGTGCACGACTATACAAAGGTCTACGGCATCAAGATACAGGCAGGACAGCTTGATGTTATCCGTGAAATGATTCGCTACTTGGGGCAAGATCTTGCTTTTGATTCCTATTTCACCGATTGGTCCGATTACTTGGATGACATTGTCTTCTTGGCTCAGAACACGCAGAAGGTAGAAGGTGCCAATCTAAATTTGCGTGACTACCGACTAAAGACGCATCCTCGTCGACTTGATGTGCTCCGTTACCTCTCGTCCTACGCTGACGTGCTCGTTCACATAAAATCTCCTTCAGATGTCATGCTTCCTGAGACGAACGGAAGAAACACTGCGGAGAACCTGCGGAAGATGCTTGATGACCTCTTCGGCAGTGGGCAAGCCCCACGCCTCGTGTACCACAAGCTCTCCGATGTACGAGGCTTACTTTCCAACTTGGTTCACAACGTGGTCATAGCTCAATTGAGGGAAGGAGGGTACGAGCCGTATCTCTTCTTTCCGAATGGTGTGGTCTATCTGGCGAATCCTAGCGTAGAGGCAAAGATGGACCCGAAAAGTGTTGCGGATACAGTGTGGGAGAAGACGCTAGATATTATTGGCGAGAGTGAGACGTTTGGTGTCAAGCCATGGACAACAGGACTTCAAGTGTCTTCTGGTCTCTACGAAATGGCGGGTCTTACTGGGGTATTGCAAGCTAGTAGGCGTAGGCTGATGAGGCTCACGAGCAACAATGCTCCGGCTCGTTTATATGGTTTCTTTACTGGAAAGTCAGGCAACGACTTGAAGAACCAATTTGGCGACAACACAGAGCTGATAAAAACAGAACAAGAAACCTTGGTGAAAGCTCAAGGAATCCCATCTGATGGACGAGTCCACAAGCTAGGGGAATTCCTATCCATGATCTATCAGGTAGTGAGTAAAAAATACAAGAAAGCAACAGATTTACCATCATTCCTCCTCCAAACACTTAACCTTCAGGGCACAGTCACGCCGGAGGACGCCAAACGGCAGAAAGGCGGTGTTTACTTCGGCTGGCTCTACGCTGCCGCACGGTATGTACAGGCATCTCCAAGTCTCGATGATGCTAGCGTTGAAGACGTGATGCGTAACATTAGTGAACAGGTGTTGTCCTGGGTAGAGACGCGCAAACTAGAAGCCAAAACTGGGAAAGGGCTCGCTGAGGCGATTAAGGACTATGTCGTTGCTCAGCTTGAGGTTGATGGACGAAAGGCAAACGAGAACGGGGATGGAAGAGCAAGATTTGAACGTGAGCTAAGTGGCTACGTGGCTGCCAAAGAGCAACGTAAATGTTTGTGTAGCATGTGTTCTAGTCCTTACAGGGCAGTCGAACAGGAAATCACGGAGGTTCCTTTTGCCAACCAACAGTACAGCAACAAGAATCCTCTGGACACAGGAATGCTTGTCAGAGGTGTCTGTCCAGTTTGTCGCATCGAAATGATCCTTCGGCTTGTTCAGCAAGAGGGATTAAACGAGGAGCGTAAACCTATACAAATGTATCTATACCCTACATATTTCTTTACCTCGGAGACTTCTCAAGTATTACGCTATTTCACTGATCGCTTCCGAATGTTGAATCTCTTTGGGCTGCGTAACGAACTCCGGCAGTCTGGGTTCTCTCTGAACAACTTCTTGCAACATGAAGGATTTCTCGTCACAGAGGAAGAGTTGCCAAAAACGCTACGACTCAGCCGAACGCGACCTCCCAAATATGCTGAATCCGACCAAGCTGGTTTTTTCTTTCTTGCCATCGAACCCTTAGTCAAACGACGGCTAGGAGAGAAAAGCAAAATTACAGACACAGACTCCTGGGCTGTCCCTGCGTTGTTGGCAGTGGGTCTCCCACTCCTGCTTGATGTGAAAGTTGTAGCTACGTCATCCTTCGTGCCACTTTTTTACTCCGGTGCTGATTTTCAGGAAACTGCGATTCTGGATGGACCTCATGCTTTTACAAGCCACCTGTGGGGAAAGGATCGTTTCCGAGTGGATGAACTGGAGGAAGCGCTAATCAAACTGTTGAATTTACATGACCTTCACCTAGATGTTTTTGCCGAGGGATATGATCCTCACTGGCCACAGTTGAATGCGGTAGCCAAAGATATTGCGACAGATCCTTACTACACATTCAGTTACTACGAACGAAAGGAACGGAGTGAAAACTCTCGACAGAGCAAAAAGAAAAAGAGACAAGCTCCTTTATCTAAAGGCATCTCACGTAAGGATCTCGAACGATACTTCGAAATCTACCAAGTATTAGGAGGGAAAGCCGACATGGGCATCATCGGCGAAATTGTGGACGCGTACGCGGCCTTTTATCGGGCTCAATACGGCAAACTTGACTCGGCTTATGCCGTACTCAAGCCCTTTACAGAAGCGGCGGATGTGGTGGTTGAAAGCCTTTCACGAACGCAAGACGACGACTTGATATTGCTCGTTGAAGGAGCCATCCATGACTTGATGAACCGTGTCTGGGATGATCCTCAAACTGACGGATGGGACCCAATTGTCATGGTGAAAGACGAAAATACCAAGCGCGACGAGCGAAAAAAGATATCAAGACAAAAACAAGCCGAGTTTGCTCAGCACTTTGTGGCGAAGCTTTTTCATGGATACTGCAACGGTGACCGAGCGACACTGCGGGAACAGCTCAAGCGATTGCGATCAGCAGCTCGCTTTTACTATCTGCAAAAATACGGCTCGTAAAATTGAGGAGGAAGACAATGGCCAGTCTGAGTGAACTGAAAGAACGTAAAGATCTCTTCTTTGACGACATCCCACAGCTTCCGATGGGTCGCTACGTGCATTTCATCCTTATGCGAGAGACCGAATCGTTTCCCATCTTTCAAACCGATGGAAGTTTGAATGTTATTCGTATACAAGCAGGCTTGAAAGAGAGTTCTCCGATTTCCCGGCTTGTGATGTTCAAACGCAAGCAATCCTCACCGGAACGACTAACTGGACGTGAACTTCTTCGTTACTATGAGATCATAAGTGGTGAGAAAGGAAAACGTCCGTGCGAATATAATAGTGCCGATTTCTGCAAGACTTGCCCTGATTGCATTCATTACGGCTTTGCCATTGGTGATGAGGGAGCTGAAAAGTCCAAGGTCTACACTGATTCGTCCTTCTCGATCTCGCCTTATGAAGAGTCCCACAAACCATTCTCGTTCAATGCGCTCTATGAACATGGAACGATGACTCAACAGGGAGAAACTCGATCCAGCTTTGGTGAGCAGGATCATGTCGTTCCTCAAGTTTTCTTCCCTGCCGTAGTCACTCTTCATGACCCGGCCTACGAAGGGTTTCTCTACGTCTTAGGCAATCTTCTCCGCACGAATCGTTACGGAGCTACCGATACCCGTACGGGCAAAATGGAGAATCAAGTCCTGACTGTTGTCTTTACCAATGGTGAGATTTTTTCAAACCTCCACTACACACAGGCTATCTACGACTATTTGAAAGACGCAAATAAATGGAGCGAGCCGTTAGGGCGACACGCAGTGCTAGAGGCGGCAAAAGCAGTGTACACCGATCTAATGAAAAAGGAGCCAATAGCTAAACTGGAGGAAATCGGAGACACAGGGTTACCAGGTTTGTTAGCCGAGGTAAAAGAAATCTATCAAGATAAGAAGAAGACCGAGGATCTTCTGAAGTCACTCGATACCAAGACCCAGAAGTATGCAAAAGAGTATGGAGTGAAAAAAGCGGCGAAAAATTAGGAGTGAGCAATGGCTATTACCGTTACTCGTTGTCGCTTGGTCCTACATGACTCAGTGTACTATGCCACGCGAGAAATGGGCACGCTCTATGAAACAGAACGTTACATTCATAATTACGCGCTCTCCTACGCTCTTTTTAACGATACTATCATCAAAGTCCCCTACTTCTGTGCTTCGTATGAGCCGAACTATCGTAGTGATCTCAATAAACTGAATGAGCTTGGAATCTACGTCACCCCAGCTAAACCGGTGGTCTGGGATTATCTGCTCGTGACTTGGAAGATCGCTCAAGTGTCCTACTATCGAAAACCAGAACGATTTGGAGGCAAGAACTATCCAAAAAATATAGGGCGGGCAAAAGAGCTAGCTCCTGGCAGCGAGTTTGAATTCTTTGTCATTAGTGCTGAGACGGTTCAACTTCCTCGATGGATTCGGCTAGGCAAGTGGCACAGCAAAGCTGAGGTAACAGTCGAACCTCTCGGCAAGCCAACTGAAAAAGAAGAGGTCTATACCGCTAGTGTGGTCCTCAATCCTCTAGACGTCCCTGGTCACCTGATGACTTTCGATGTCGTTTCTATGCCTCCAGTGAGCCTAGTTCTCAATGCACATCTGGAAGGTCATTACTATGAGCTGCCCAACAAAATGCAACTCCCTGCTGGGATGAAATACTTTCTCGAAAAACCTCAGAAGTGAAGAGGCTTCCCATGTCCTATGCCATTGTCATCCGCTCCTTTCCACGAACGATCTTACCGTTGATCCAGATGCAGAGGGGGAAGAAAGGAGAAGTATTTCCTTTATGACTAATCGATCTCTTACTTCGCGCTCACGTCTGTTGCTGCTTACTGTGTCAATCTCGATGGTGGTGAGCGGTGTTCTCTCTTTCTCTGCTCTGTCTGGGCATTCGCAGGGGCAGGAACCGGACTGGATTCTCCATCACGGGAAGGTCGTCACGGTCGATGCGAATTTCTCCATTGCTGAGGCGGTTGCGATCGCTGACGACCGTTTCCTTGCGATCGGAACGAATGACACCATCCTGAAGCTTGCCGGTAAGCGCACCAAAACTCTGGACTTGCACGGTCGCACCGTCATCCCCGGCCTGATGGACAACCATCTGCACAATGCCGGCGGTGGTCCAGGTGTGGATCTCTCGCGCTCGCGTACTTTGCAAGAGGTCCTGGACGCTATTGCCATTCGTGTCAAACAGAGCAAAGATGGAGATCTGATCGTCACCAACGCCGATTGGCACGAGGCGCAACTGAAAGAGCAGCGCCTGCCCCTGCGCCGCGACCTCGATGCCATCGCTCCTCACCATCCGGTCGTGGTGGTGCGTGGCGGACATGAATACATTCTCAATAGTGCCGCTCTGCAGAAATGGAATATCACGACAGCGACACCCGCCGTTCCTGGCGGAAAGATCAGTCGCTACCCTGATGGTGAACTCAATGGCGAGCTGCTCGATACCGCGCGGGCTCTGGTGACCCTGCCCGCACGTCCCCCGCTTTCTCGCGAAGAACAACTCCAGCAGCGTCGCAAGGAGTATCACAAGCTCAACGCCGCCGGCCTCACGACCGTGCGTCATCCCGGCGCGCCTGTCGAAGAATACCGACTGGTAGAGGA
>Ga0187892_10003013_pt1 | contig 31838 bp, 26 predicted proteins | sample MA1701073metaG_FD_139345 | JGI IMG/M metagenome (GOLD analysis project Ga0187892, IMG submission 139345) | Bio-ooze microbial communities from a basaltic lava cave in the Kipuka Kanohina Cave System on the Island of Hawaii, USA - MA170107-3 metaG ...
CGAGCTGAGCCCCGGCGGGAAGAAGAAGCTGGCCCAGGTGGCGCTGCGCCTGGAGCACGTGCCCTTCCCGGTGGTGATTGAGGAAAGCCCGCAGCGCCGCCGACCGAAGCTCGATGCGGCGCGGCGCGACGAGGTGGTGGCCCAGCTTACGCGATTGGGGGTCGACGACGTGGCGGGCCGCGTGGTGATCGCCTCGGCATTGGCCGAGGGGATCACGGCCATGGAAGGGGAGCAGGCGTACTACCAAACGGTCAACAACAACTTCGCCGAAGGGGGCGGCGCCGGCCGCCGCTTCGGCGGCCTCGGCGGATTCTTCCGCTGAGCAACCGCCCGGCACCGCCGGGGCACGGCCCGCGGCCTTAGCCCCCGCCACACGCGGCGCCGGCGCGGGGAAGAAAGTTGCGAAGGCGTTTCGAGATTCGTTGTACACATTGCGGTTACGCGAAAATGAGGTGGCAGTATGCGAATGGCTACGTTCGGGGCGCTCCTGGCTCTCTGGACTTGTGGATGCGCATCCATGAATGCGGCGGTCGATCATTCGCAGCCATCCGTGGCGAATGAACCGTTGGCGAAATCCGTGGGCGCGAGCGACAGCGAAGTGCAGCACGGTTCCTTCCATGAGCAAATGGCCCGCGCGCGGATGCTGGAGGGATCCAACAAGTTGGACGAGGCCCGCGCGGTTTACGAGCAACTGATCGCGCGACACGGCGATAGCCCCGAACCGTATCATGGCTTGGCGCGAATCGCCGACCGGCAACAGCGCTACCAAGAAGCCCAGGCGCTCTACGGCGAGGCGCTCCGCATAACGCCGCACGAACCGGAGATCCTCAATGACCTGGGGTATTCGTTTATCCTTCAAGGGAAGCTGGAGAAGGCCGAGAGCGCGTTGTTGAAGGCGGTGTCGCATGCGCCGAGCAACGCGCGATTGCGGAACAATCTCGGCCTGGTCTACGGCTATGAAAAACGCTACGACGAGGCGCTCGAATCGTTCCGCCGCGCCGGCAGCGAGGCCGATGCACAGTTCAACCTCGCCTTTGTACTAGCAGCCCAAGACGATATCGACGGGGCCAAGCGCTGTTTTTCTCTGGCGCTGGCGGCCGACAGCACTCACGAGCCGGCCCAGAAGGCCTTGCGGTCGTTCGAGCAGTTTGAGCGCGACCCGGACGGCCATCTCGCCAACAGCGATATGGTACAAGACGGCATGCGCTGGGTGCCCTATGTCGAAGCAGACGCACCTGGCGAGGACCGCGCGGCGAGATCAAAACATGCCACAGCGAAGGTCGCGACGGCGACGTCCGAGCGCAGCGACCTCGATTCGCTGGTGCGCGCGAAGTTCACCGAGCGGCTGAACGAGCGAGCCGCCGATCGGTAGTGGCCTGACTTCATACCGCGATGGTGTTCAATACGCCTACTCGTCTCGATCTTTCACGCAGCGGAACCCCACGTGCGACATCCCCGTATCGACGCTGCCGCCGTGCCGAGCACTGGGGCGATAGCGCGTACAGTACGCGTCGTTGCACAAGAATGAACCGCCGCGTTGAACGCGCTGCGGCGACAAGGGCTGATGTGGAACGTAGCTGCGCGAGGGGCCCGCGGGGTTTTCGATGACACCGTCACCGGCACGGCGCCGATACAAGTCGCGGTCATACCAGTCCGCGCACCACTCCCACACGTTGCCGGCCATATCGTGGAGCCCGAAGCCGTTGGCCGCAAATTTCCCCACGGGCGCGGTCCGCTCAAATCCATCGGACTTCGCGTTTCGGTAGGGAAAGTTTCCCTGCCAGATGTTCGCGCACACGTGCTGCTCGCTGGGTGGTTCGTCTCCCCAGACATAAGGCTTGTCGATCAGACCACCGCGCGCGGCAAACTCCCACTCGGCTTCGGTCGGTAGGCGCTTGCCGGCCCACCGCGCGTACGCGACGGCGTCATCCCACGAGACGTGCACCACCGGGTGATCTTCGCGCCCCTCGATATCGCTGTCGGGCCCCTCTGGATGCTGCCAATTCGCGCCTGGCGTCCACGCCCACCACTGCGAATAGTCATCGAGTGAAACCGCTCCCTGGGTGGGCATGAACACCAATGACCCGGCCACGAGCGATTCGGGGGCCGGCGGGAGTGTGCCGGGTGGAACCTGCGCCATGATCTCTCCCAAGGTCGGGGCACGTTCGGCCGTCGTCTTATAGCCGGTCGCCTCGACAAATTCCCGAAACTGAGCGTTGGTGACTTCGGTCTTGTCCATCCAGAATCCATGGACGCGCACGCGGTGCGGCGGCTTTTCGTCGGGCCAGCCCAGCTCCGAATCGGTGCCCATCGTGAACTCGCCGCCGGGAATCCACGCCATGCGCGCGGGCGCCTCTCTAACATCTGGTCCTGGAGCGATCGACCCTTGTGAACTCTGCTTCAATTCCTCGGTGCCTTGGGAAGAATGGATGGTAAGCGCGCTTTCGCGCACACTCGGAGTGCGAGTTCTCCATCTGACTAGTGCAAAGGCACCGCCAAATGCCACCAGGAACATCACGGCGAAAACGGCCCAATGCTTGAGGGCCGGTTTCGGCGGAGGCGTTTTGGTGCGTTTCACTCGACACTCCCAAAGGGGAAGATGGCCTGGCACTCGGCCATTATGGTCACGACGGACATACTCTTGGCTATGCCTTCATCTACGCAATGTGCTGGTTCGTCGATTCATGACAGTGCGACCGCTCTGCGCGAAATACTTGACGGGTGCCGCGCCGGCTTAAGTGACCGGTCGATGCCGCCGCAAGCGAAACGCAAAGCCGACCAGCAGTGCTCCCTCTGCGATGGCAAAGGCCCCAATCACCCAGATCAAGGCCAGCGCGCCCTGACCGGGACGCATGAGTACAAACAGCCCGAATAGCACGGACAATATCCCCTCCAGAATCAGCAGCCATTCGTTGTCGATCTCCTTGCGGACTTGCATTGCGCCCACGATTTCGGTAATCCCCCGCGCGACGCTCCAGATGCCGATCAACGTGATCAGCAGAAGCGCCGTAAGCCCGGGATAAAAAAACGTGGCCGCCGCTGCGATGAGACTGATCGCCCCCACCAGCACCAGCCACCACCGCGGCACCATCGTTCCTCCGCGAACGGCCGCGGCGATCGCCAGCGCACCGTCGGCCGCGACATACGCGCCGTAGAGAATAATGAGCGTCAACAGCGTGGCCCCCGGCCACGCGAACGCCAATATGCCAAACACGATCGCCGCAAAACCTCGCAATAGAATCAACCACCAGTTCGCCGCCAGCAAATGCGATACGACCGTGTTCATGGCGTTTGCTCCCGTTTCGATAATGGGTTACGCCTCGACCCTCCGCGCGTTCGGACTTCGATTCGTGAAGTCGCTACTCGCGTAATTGCCGGCGGTTTCCAGGTGCCCTTTAGTGCTTGATTGAATCCCTCGCGAAGTGCAGAACGTACCGCGCTGCGGAGTCGAATGCCCATCCGTCCTCTAGCACGCGCGCGTGACCATGACCGGTGGTTGATCGCCTACGCCGCCACGCCAAGCTCGTGCGTTACATGGGTGTCAACCAAGCGGCGAACGAAATGAAGGACTCGCCCTCACAGACAGGCACGGAACTGCAGCGATCTGCTCGCTCGACGCTTTAGCCTAGCGTCTTCCGTTGTCGCGGCAAGTGTCGGCCGCGCTAGCCGCCCACCCGATGGAGCCGCACCCATCCGCGCAACGCGATCCGGCACAGAGCGAGTTTCGCAATGGTCGCCCGATCATGCCACCCCGTGGGGCGATGCGCTAGCTGCCTGTTGAAATAGTGCCCAATACGGTCAGTCGTTGTGTGCCACTGGCTTTGCCAGTGTGAAACTCGCTCGATTGACTTGCACTGGCAATGCCAGTGGCACACACTCAGCCCTCCAATGCGCGTATTTCCACACGCTGCTAGCCGAGTGGTGCGGTCGCTATGAGAGAAAAGCCCAGTCCTGCGCCCTCCAGCGCCGCGGTGCCGACGGTCCCGTCGAGAATCTGAAACATGCCGGGATATCGCTCGGCCCAGTCCCGGTTCCCAGTCGGGCAATATTGCCGCGCGTTCCCCTCGATTGCCGCCACGCCGGGTATCCGCGCCGCCAGGCTTGCGGAATGGAGGAACGATCGACCGGGGCAGGTCAAATCCTGTACGCAGAGAAACATCCCGTACTTCTGCGCGGCGGCGCCCATCAAGAGTGCACCGGCGTGCCCTTTGCAGGCCTTCAGTGCCACGCCCGAGTAGCCCATCTCACGAGCCAGAAGCAGACTTTCCAGGTCCACGAGCGACTCGTCGATCACCACCGGCTTGATCGCCGCTGCACGGTGCATACGGTTCTCCGGGTGCGCGCGCAGGTCGCGATGCGTCGGCTGCTCGATGTACTGAATCCGCTCAAGCGCCAAGGGCGACCGATGTCCCACCTGCTGGAGAAAATCGAGCACGTACACCACATTCGCACATTTTTCATTGAAATCGACCGAGTAGTGCCAGTTGGCGCAGCGGCGGCGTGCTTGCGTTTCGGCCGCCACTCGCTCAACCGCCACGACGCGATCCACGTCCCATGGTAAATTGTCGCCGGCCAGCTTGATCTTCAGGTGCGTCAGACCATCGGCGGTGATCCACTGGCCGAGCGTCTCCGGCAGTCCATCGTTGAGCCGCTCATGCAGATCGGCATCGGTCAGCGGATCGAGCGCGCCGACCAGGTGATACAGTGGCATCGACGGCTTCGGCGTTCGCAGCGTGTATTGGTCGAGATAGTCGCCGGCGAAATCGTCGTTCAGATACCGCGCGAGGTCATGGGAAACGTATTCGCCGCCCAGCAGGTTGTACGCATTCGCGCCCAGCGCGATCCCCTGGGCATCGAAGATCGCCGCTTCCAAGGGACTCGCGGCCACGAGCTGCGCCAATCGCGGAATCGGTTCCGCGAGCGAAAGCTGCTGCTTTACGTCGGACGCGATCGTTTCATCGTCGTGCTCTAGCGCGCGAGCGATCTCGAGTGGGTGACTTGTGCCGCGATACTCGTTCGCGCGCTCCACGCGCCGCCGGCCGAACTCGATCATCGCGGCCAGCGCTTGAGGTCCTTCGACAACATTGCCGGGCCATGCCCAGGCATTGCTCATGGGCATCGATCCGAACCCGCGACCGCGCCGGCCGGATCGCGTTTCAACGTCGACCGTCACATCCGACAGCACGGCGTCGGTGACGACGCGCCCGCCAAACTTGATTGGCGCGCGATAGCGAATCGTCTGTATGTCATACGTCGCGGCCACGATCCGAAGGTCGGTTGGACGTGTCATAGCAATTCAGCATAGCGTGTTTGATCGGTTTTGACGCGGCGCCGCCAATAATTTAGCATTTGTTGGCGGAGTGAATTGGCAGTTCGCGCGGAGGCCTTCGTGGCCAACCAATCTCGCGATATCGACTCCCTCACGCATTTCAAGCGCAATACACCCCAAGTGTTGGCCGAACTCCGCGAAACCGGCGAGCCCTTGGTGTTGACCGTCAAGGGTAAGGCCGCGCTCGTCATTCAAGACGCTGCCGCGTATCAACAGTTACTTGATACGCTCGATCGCGCCCAAGCCATTGCCGGAATCCGTGAGGGACTTGCTGACGTGCGAGCAGGCAGGGTACGTCCTTTGGAGGATCTGACTCAGAATTTCCGGAAGAAGCATGATCTACAAGGTCGTCGTCGCGCGCCGCGCCGAGACCGACGCCGATGATGCGTCACTTTGGATCGCCAAGGAATCTCCACGCTCGGCCGCCCGTTGGTATGGCGGATTGCTCGACGCGATTGCAACGTTACGCACGAATCCACATCGTTGCGCGATAGCGGCCGAGAGCACGTCCTTCAATTGTGAAGTGCGCGAGCTGTTATATGGAAATATGGAAAACGCGGCGGAAAGTATCGCATTCTATTCACGATCGAAAAACGGCAGGTGCGAGTGCTTCATATTCGCCATGCCGCGCGCCAGGCTGCGACGAAAGAAGATCTGTTCGAGAGCAGCTAGGCCTCACGGCGTAAAATCGTCATCCGCCGCCAGCCCGCGCACTAGTGCCGCCAACAGATCGGCCGCGCGGTCGATGTCGGCCAGAGAGATCATCTCCACGGCGCTGTGCATGTAGCGGTTGGGGATGCTCACCAGGCCCGTGGCCATGCCGGCGCGGTTCACCTGCAAGGCGTTGGCGTCGGTCCCCGTGGCGCGGCTTTCCGCCCCGAGTTGATAAAAGATGTCGTTTTCCTTGGCCGCGGTAATCAATCGCTCGACCAAGGGCGGGTTCATGTTCGGGCCTCGGAAAATGACTGGCCCGCCGCCCAAGGTGATCTCGCCCTCTTGCTTCTTGTCGACGGTGGGACAATCGCTGGCGTGCGTCACGTCGACGGCGATGCCCACCTGCGGATCGATTCCGAATGAACTCGTCTTCGCGCCGCGCAACCCGATCTCCTCCTGCACGGTCGAGACCGAATAGAGCGAGCAATTGAGCCGCGCTTTAGCCACGCGCCGCAGTGCCTCGATCACCACCCAAAGTCCGCACTTGTCGTCCATAGCCGGCGAGCAGGCCATGCCGTTTTTCAGCTCGCAATAGGCGAGCTCGAGCGTCACGGGGTCACCGATCCGCACACACTCGGCTGCGTCGTCCTTGTTCTTGGCGCCGATGTCGAGCCACAAGTCCTTCATCTTGGGCACTTGCTTGCGCTCTTCGTCGGTGAGCAGGTGGATTGGCTTTCGCGAGATGACACCCTGCACCGGCCCGCCGCGCGTCCACACCGTTACGCGCTGGCCGATCAGTTGCAGTGGATCCCAACCGCCGATCGGCTGCACGTAGAGAAACCCTTCGGCATCGATATGCTGCACCAAAAGGCCAATCTGGTCGCAATGCCCGGCCAGCATCACTCGCAGCGGCGCGCCCGGATTCTTGACGACGATCAGGTTGCCGTGAAGGTCGCTGCGCACCTCGTCGGCGAATGGTTCGACGTACGCGCGCACCACATCCTGGATCGGGCGTTCATAGCCCGATGGGCTGGGTGTTTCGAGCAGTCGCTTGAGGAAGTCGAGCGCGTCAGGATCCATGCGATTCTGGCCTTTCTGGCTGAGCACCGGTGCTGCGGTCGGCAGTTGCCGGCCGCGAAAATCAACCGCCGGAGAAGCCTACCGCCGGCGCGCGACTTCGTGCAAGAGGGCCCCTCGCACAGCGCTTGACGAGCGCAAGCGTACCGCCTTAGCATGGCCAGTTCACGAATTCTCGCCCTCGCGGCGTGTTGAGCTCATGCAAAAGACCAAGATTGGGCTTGTCGGGTTTGGGACGGTCGGCACGGGCGTCGCGCGGCTCTTGTTGGATTTTGGAGATCGCACGGCGCGACATGCCGGCCGCACGCTCTGGCTGGAGCAGGTGGTCGTCAGCGACCTCTCAAAGGAACGTGCGCTCGCGCTGCCCGAGGGCGTGTTGTCGGACGACCTGTCGCGAATCACCGCGAACCGCGAGATCGTGGCCGTGGCGCAACTAGTCGGCGGGCTGGAGCCGGCTCGCTCGATCATGCTGAAGCTCTTGGAAAGCGGCAAGGACGTGGTCACGGCCAACAAGGCACTGCTGGCCGAACACGGTCCTGAACTGTTCGATCGCGCGCGGGAGCTAGGCCGCTCGATCGCCTTCGAGGCCGCGGTCGCCGGGGGCGTGCCGATCATTGCCAATATCAGCCAGTGCCTATCGGCCAACCAGATAGTTTCGCTGGATGCAATTCTCAACGGCACCAGCAATTTCATCCTCACGCAGATGGAAGAGCATGGAACGCCGTATGTGGAGGCGATTCGCGAGGCGCAGCGGCTAGGCTTCGCCGAGGCCGACCCCACGATGGACGTGGATGGCAGCGACGCCGCGCAAAAGCTGGCCATCCTGGCCCACCTGGCCTTTGGTGCGCGAGTCCACTGGCGCGACATCCCGCGGCGTGGAATCCATACGCTCGAGCCGGCCGATCTGCGGTACGCGCGCGAGCTTGGCTATCGGATCAAGCTCCTGGCCGTAGCGCAGATTGTGCCCGAGGGGCTGGAGATGCACGTTTCGCCCACGTTGGTGAAGGTGGGCACGCCGCTGGCTGAAGTTCGTGGGGCATATAATGCGGTCAGCGTGGTGGGGGACGCCGTCGGGCGCGTCTTTTTCCACGGACTGGGGGCGGGACAGATGCCGACCGCCTCGGCCGTCGTCGCCGACCTGATCGATACGGTAGTCGGCCGCGCGGCGATTACCTTTCGCACGCTGGAGCTGTGGTCGCAGCGGCAGGCGCGCGTGGCTCCACGCGACTATGCGAAGGTGCCGGGGCGGTTTTATCTGCGGCTCGACGTCGAGGACCGCCCCGGCGTCATGGCCGAGATCGCCAGCATCCTCGGCGGCCGCGATATCTCGATCGCTTCGGTCATTCAACATGAGGCCCCGGACGCGGACCGAGGAATCGTGCCCTTGGTGATTATGACGCACGGCACCACCGAGGGGGCAATTCGCCAGGCCGTCGACGATATCCAGCGGCTGCGATCCGTGCACCGCACCAGCGGCCAACTGCGCGTGCGCGATTAAAGCTTCACCGCAGAGGCGCGGAGATGCAGAGAAATGGGTGAGAGGAAATGGGGAATGAGCCAGCATTCGCTGCATGATCAATTTCATTCTTCTCCGCGTCTCCGCGTCTCCGCGGTTTTACAAGTGTGGGCGTTTCGATGAAGTACGCGATCGTCATTCCTGATGGCTGTGCGGATGAGCCGCAGGAGTCGTTGGGCGGCAAGACGCCGCTCGCCGCTGCGCGCATCCCGGCGATGGACGAAGTGGCCGCGCTGGGCGTCGTCGGCCACGCGAACAATGTCCCGGACTGCCTGCCGCCGGGCTCGGACGTCGCCAACCTGAGCCTTCTGGGCTACGACCCGCTGGTACATTTCACGGGCCGAGCGCCGCTGGAGGCCGCGGCACAGGGTATCGAGCTGGGAAGTGATGATTGGGCCATCCGCTGCAACCTGGTCACCATCGAAGATCAGCGGATGCGCGACTTCACCGCCGGCCATTTTTCGTCGGCCGAGGCAAAGCTCTTGCTCGAAACAATCCAGGTGCGGTTGGGCGGTGATCGGCTGCGGTTCGTGCCTGGGGTGAGCTATCGCAATCTGCTCATCTATCGCCCCGCGCGCGGTGAAGCCGTTTTCTCGCGCGACACTCGGACCACGCCGCCGCACGATCTGACCGACAAGTCCGTGCTCGACGATTACCCGCGAGGTCCCGGCAGCGATCTGCTCAATCGCTTGATGACCGAGAGCATTGCCATCTGCGCGGATCACGCGGTCAACGCCGCGCGCATCCAGCGTGGCGATCGGCCCGCCACCAACATCTGGCTGTGGGGGCAAGGCCGGGCCCCCACGCTGCGGCCGTTCGTCGAGTTGCACGGCCGGCGCGGTGCCATGATCACCGCCGTCGATCTGCTCCGCGGATTGGCCAGGCTCGTGGGATGGCGAACGATCGAGGTACCCGGCGCCACGGGCTACACCGATACCGACTACGCCGCCAAGGGGCGTCACGCGGTCGCGGCGCTGGACGATTTCGAGACCGACATCGTCTGCGTGCACGTCGAGGCCACGGACGAGGCCTCTCACGAGGGAGACTGCGCGGCGAAGATCACGGCGCTGGAGCAGATCGACCGCCATATCGTTGGGCCGCTGCACAGAGCACTTCGGTCGCGCGGCGACTACCGCATTCTGGTGTCGCCCGATCATCCGACGCCGTTGCGGACCAAGACGCACAGCCACGGCATGGTACCGTTTGCAATTGCGGGCACCGGTGTCGCGCCGGATGAGCAGGCAGCCTATAACGAAGCGAGCGCAGCGGCCTCGCGGCTGGAATTTGCCGAAGGCTGGCGGCTGATGGATTTTTTTCTAGTGTGAAGCGCGCCCCATGCCCCTGATCGTGCAAAAGTTTGGCGGAACAAGCGTCGCCGACAGCGAGAAGATTCTCGCCGCGGCGCGCAAGGCGATCCGCGCCCAGCGCGACGGCAACCAGGTCGTGGTCGTGGTCAGCGCCATGGGCCAGAATACGGACCTCTTGATCGACCTGGCACGACAGGTCAGCGACCACCCGCCGGCACGCGAAATGGACATGCTTCTCTCGACCGGCGAGCAGGTGAGCGTGGCGCTCGTGGCCATGGCCATCGACTCGCTCGGGCATAAGGCGATCAGCCTCACCGGTGCCCAGATCGGCATCCGCACCGACAGCACGCACACAAAGGCTCGCATCCGCTCGATCTCCACGGACCGTGTTCGCGAGGCGCTCGACGAAGGAAAGATCGTGATCGCGGCGGGTTTCCAGGGCATCGACGAGAACTTCAACATCACCACGCTCGGCCGCGGCGGCAGCGACACCACGGCCGTGGCGCTGGCCGCCGTTCTGCAGGCCGACGCCTGCGAAATTTACACCGACGTCGACGGCGTCTACACCACCGACCCGCGCGTGCTGCCCGAGGCACGCATGGTCCCGCGCGTGGCCTATGACGAGATGCTGGAGCTGGCCAGCCTGGGCGCCGGCGTGATGCACAGCCGCTCGATCGAGTTCGCCAAGAAGTTCTCGGTGCCGATCCATGTGCGCAGCAGCTTCAGCGATACGCCCGGCACGCTGATCGTCGCCGAGCCCGAGGCTCCGAACCAGCCGGTCAGCGGGGCGGCACTCGTCAAGGACGAGGCGCGTGTGACGCTCTTGGGCGTACCGGACCGGCCGGGCACGAGCCTGGCGATCTTTTCCAAGATTGCCTCGAAGAACATCGCGGTCGACATGATCGTGCAGAACGTCGGCACGGGCGGCGCCGCCGACCTTTCGTTCACAGTGGTCCGCGCCGACCTGCCGGCGACGCTCGCCGTCGTGGATGAGGTTGCGCACCAGTTGGGCGCCGAGGGCGTCATGCACGACGATCGCGTCGCCAAGGTGTCCGTGGTGGGCCTGGGAATGGCCACGCAGACGGGCGTGGCCGAACGAATGTTTCGCGGACTTGCCGACGCGAGAATCAACATCTATATGATCACCACCAGCCGCGTCAAAATCTCGGTGCTCGTCGACCGCGAGCGCGCGCTCGACGCCGTGCGCGCCGTCCATCGCGCATTCCAGCTCGAGCGGCCGCCGGCCCAGGCGAGCCGCGCCGGAACCGAAAAACATCATCCGCCGCCGGCGAGTCCCGCCGACGTCGTCGCGCGGCTGCAAGGAATGGAAGACCTGACGATCTCGGATATTTCGCTCGATGCGTCGCAGGGACGCGTCACGATCAGCAGCGTGCCCGACGTGCCCGGTATCGCCGCCACGGTCTTCGAGGCGATTGCCGCCGCCGGCATCTTCGTCGACATGATCGTGCAAAGCTATGGCCGAGTGGGCCGCGCCAACCTCAGCTTCACCGTGCCGAAAGGCGAGGTGAATCATGCCGCCGAGGTGGCTGGCCGATTGATCCAACCGCTCGGCTGTGCCCCAGTCACCAGCAGCCCACAGGTGGCGATTCTCTCGGTCTCCGGCATCGGGCTGCGCAGCCACGCCGGCGTGGCGATCCGCATGTTCGAGGCGCTGGCGCGCGAACAGATCAACATCGACATGATCAGCACCAGCGAAGTGCAGGTGAACGCGGTGGTCGACGGCCGCGAGGGGGAGCGAGCGCTGGCGGCGCTTCAGTCCGAGTTTCAGAGCGCGCTGCGGTAGCGGTAGGTTGGTTCGAACTCAACCCACCGTCACCAACCACCATGCTGAGCCGTGGGCGTTAGCCCACGGAGCGCGTCGCCGCCGCGCGTGAACCGCATCATTGCTTCGCTCCGGCGGTTAACGCCGCCGGCTCAGCTCGGTCGCCAATGCGGCTGGGCAATAGCAGCTCTCCGGTGCCTGCGATCATGACACGGAGACCCCTGCAAGCACCGAAATCATCGCGCGGCAAAAATCCGGCAGGTCGTCGGGCTTGCGGCTGGAGACAAAATGCCGGTCGATCACCACCGGCGCGTCCTGCCAGATGGCGCCGGCATTCACCAGGTCATCCTTGATACCCAGCGAGCCGGTCACGCGCACGCCGCGATAGACGCCGGCCGAGATCGGAATCCAGCCGCCGTGGCAGATGGCCGCCACGAGCTTGCCGGCATACGCAAAGTCGCGGACCAAGGCCAGCACGTGCTCATCGCGGCGGAGCTTGTCGGGCATGAACCCGCCGGGGATCACCAGCCCGTGAAAGTCCTCGGCGTCCATGTCGCGGATCGCGGCGTCGCTGGCGCAGGGGTATCCGTGCTTGCCGCGATAGGTGGTCTCCATCTCCGCTCCCGCCACTGTCACGTGACCGCCGGCTTCGGCCAGCCGCAGCTTGGGGTACCACAGCTCCAAGTCTTCGTATTGATCGTCGAGAAGGATCAAGAACCGCAGGCCATCGAGTGGATTCGACGCGGACATGGCTTCCTCGCTACGATAGAGGCAAAACAGGGAGAACGGTTCTGTTTTTACCAAGCGGAACCAGCAACGCCTAGCGGGGTCGGTCCACAGGAAAACCAGGAGTGAACCATGAGCGACGTCGCGACAACCGATGGGACGCCGGCCATCAAGCCAGCCTGGAAGCCACTCTCCGCGCTCGACCGCCGCGTGCTGGGGGTGCTTGTCGAAAAAGCCAAGACGACGCCCGACGCCTATCCGCTGTCGCTCAATGCACTCCGCGCCGGCTGCAATCAGAAGAGCAACCGCTATCCCATGATGGAGGTGGAAGAGGAGGACCTGGAGCCGTCGCTTGAGCGGCTGCGGATGGCCGGTGCGGCGATCGCGGTGCAGTCAAGTGGCCGTGTATCGCGATATCGGCACTGTGCCTACGAGTGGCTCGGGGTGGACAAGGTGGAGCTGGCCGTGATGGCTGAGCTGCTCTTGCGCGGCGCGCAGACCGAGGGCGAGCTGCGCGGCCGCGCCGCGCGGATGGAGCCGATCGACGACCTGTCAGCCTTGCGGCCCGTGCTTGCATCGCTCAAGGCCAAGGGGCTTGTGATCCCATTGACTCACGAGGGACGTGGCCACGTCCTGACGCACGCGCTGTACGAACCTCGCGAGCTGGAACATTTGCGCACGCAGTATTCGTCGATGGCCCACGACGACTATCCGATGCCTGCCTCGGCGTCGACTACCTCGTCGGGCTCGGCTCGCACGCCCGCCGCGGTCGATGCGCGCCGGCACGAGGAGCTGGACGACCTGCGAAACCAGATCGCGCAATTGCGAAGCGACCTGGCGGATCTAAGCGCCCGCTTCGACAAACGGATGGAAGACCTCGACCGTCTGAAGGACTCCCTGGGCTGAGGAAAGTAGAGCGTAGGGTGCGTCGAGCGCAGCGCTGACGCACCACTTGAAGGGTTCGCAGATCAAGACCCGCTCCGTGCTCGAACAACGTGGTGCGTCTTCGAGTCGCTCGACGCACCGTACACCAATTGGGCTGACGAGTGTAGAGAGTAGAAAGTAGAGAGTAGAGTTGCAGAGCCGCCGTTTGTCATTTCCGATGCGTCGGTTCGCGGCGTAACATGCGGCCGTGATTGGCGGCGCCGGTGAACTGCCCATCGCGGACCTGCACGCGGCCGCGTACCGCCACCACGTCGGCACGACCCTCGATCGGCCAGTTCTCGAAGGCGCTGTAATCGACGTTCATCTGTTGCGTGCGCGCGGAGATCACGCCGCGGTAGTTTGGATCGAAGACGACCAGATCGGCGTCGGCGCCCGGCTGGATCGTTCCCTTGCGTGGAAACAAGCCGAAAAGCCGCGCGGCCTTCGTCGCGGCGACATCGACAAACCGGTGCAGGTCGATTCGCCCGGTCGCCACGCCGTGTGTGTAAAGCAAGTGGACGCGGTCTTCGACGCTGGGGATGCCGTTGGGAATTTTTGCGAAGTCGCCGCGTCCCATTTCCTTTTGCTGCTGAAAATCGAAGGGGGCATGGTCGGTGGCGACGGTGTCAATCTGGCCCGTGGCCAGCGCGTTCCACAGGGCTTGTTGGTGGCGCCGCTCGCGGAGCGGGGGCGACATGACGTACTTGGCGCCCTCAAAGTCCGGCCGCTCGGCATACGCGCGATCCAGCACGAGATAGGGGATGACCGTCTCAACCCACAGGCGCACGCCGTGCCGGCGCGCTCGACGTGCGGCCGCGAGCGCATCGGCGCACGACGTATGGACGACGTACGCCGCCGCGCCGGTCAATTCGGCGAACGTCGCCAGGTGGTGCACGCCCTCCGCCTCGACCGCCGGCGGGCGCGACGGTTCGTGCCACTCGGGTCCGGTTTTGCCCTCCTCCCGCAAGCGCCGTTGCATTTGGGCAATCACCTCCGCGTTCTCGCAATGGGCGGTGACGATGACTCCCCAGCGCGCGGCCAGTTCCAACGATCTGTAGAGCTCGGAGTCGTCGATGCCGAAGGCTCCCTTGTACGCCAGGAATATTTTGAACGAGGCCGTGCCGTCGTCGACAATCCGCCGCAGCTTCTCCGGCGTCGTATCGTCGAAACGGGTGACCCCCATGTGGAATGCGTAGTCGCAGGCCGATCTGCCGGCGGCCCGCGACTTCCATAGCTCGTAGGCTTCTAACGGATCATCGGCGCGGCTCGGGCAAACCATTTCAATCAGCGTGGTCGTGCCGCCCACCAGCGCCGCACGGCTCGCCGTGTCGTAGGTGTCCTTGGCATGGGTGCCCATGAAGGGCAAGTAAATATGGACGTGTGGGTCGATGAACCCTGGAAAGACGAACTTGCCGCTGGCGTCGATCACTTCCGTACCGCTAGGAACGGCCAGGTCGCTGCCGATCCTCGTGATCGTCTCGCCTTCGCACCAGATGTCGGCTCGATACCGCGCGTCGGCGGTTACGATTTCACCGTTTTTGATCAAGAGCGCCATTCGAGCCTCCATTTGTCGCGATCAACGCGGCGTCTCATGGGTTGGTCGGAGTGCTATTCAGCGATTCGTTGATTGTTGTAGTAGACGCGGCCATTGACAATCATGTCCAGGGCGGTGTCGTGCTTTTCGCGAAGCGGTCCGTGGAAGTAGCAGAATCCGGCGCCTCGCGTCCTGACGGCCACCGTTGTCCCCCGGCCATTGGCCGAGCACTAAGACGGATACGACGGGGGCTGGGACCGTGTTACTTTGCAGCTTCACCGCCATCGTTGCGCCCTTGTCGTGGTAACCACCTACCGGCCATCGTCAGTGGTGGCCGTCGAAGTTAGAATGGCGACCTGCGAGAGCATTGCCCATTGCAGGGGTCATCGGCATGCACGAAGTGATCGTGCTCGACACATTGGCGCAGGAGGGGTTGGACCTCTTGGCCGCCAACGCGCAAGTGAAATTCGAGGTTCGCACGGGCCTCAAGGGAGCTGAACTGCACGATGCGCTTGGGCACTACGACGGCGCGATCTGCCGCAGCGGCGTGCAGATCACGGCTGACGCGCTGGAGGGCAATCGGCGTCTGAAGGCGATCGTCCGCGCCGGCGTGGGGGTGGACAATATCGACCTCCGCGCGGCCACACGGCAGGGCATCGTCGTCATGAATACGCCGGCCGGGAACACGCTCAGCACGGCCGAGCACACGATCGCCATGATGCTGGCCTTGGCGCGCAACATCGCACCGGCGTGCCAGAGCCTCTTCGAGGGGCGCTGGGAGCGGAACAAGTTCATGGGCACCCAGTTGGCCGACAAGGTGCTAGGCGTCGTCGGACTCGGCCGCATCGGACAGGAAGTGGCGGCGCGGGCCAAGGCCTTTCAGATGTCGGTCGTCGGCTACGATCCGTTCATGTCTCAAGAGCGCGCCCACGAGTCGGGCATCGAGACCGTCCGATCCGTGAAAGAGATGCTGCCGCAGGTCGACTTCCTCACGGTCCATACGCCGCTGAACGACGAAACGCGCAACATGATCGGCGCGGCGGAAATCGCGATGATGCGTCCGGGTGTGCGCCTGATCAATTGCGCTCGGGGCGGAATCTTTAATGAAGACGCGCTAGTCGAAGGATTGCGCAGCGGCCGTCTGGGCGGGGTGGCGCTCGATGTGTTTACCAGTGAACCGTGCAAGGAAAGTCCGCTCTTCGGCATGAAGGGCGTCGTCGTCACGCCGCATCTTGGCGCCAGCACCGAGGAGGCGCAGTCGAGCGTGGCGGTGGAGGGAGTTGCGCTGTTGGTCGATTATCTCACTCGCGGCGCGATCCGGCATGCCGTCAATATGATCCCGCTCGACCCCAAGCAATTGGAGGGCCTGCGCGGGTATCTCGACGTGGCGTACCGATTGGGAATGCTGCACGCGCAGATGGCCCCCGGCCCCCCCACGGCGTGCAAGCTGCTCTACCGGGGTGACGTGGCGGGGCGCGAAACAAAGCTCGTCACGGCCGCCTTTGCGGCCGGACTACTCACCGGCGCGATGGACGAGCCGATCAACATCGTCAACGCCGAGGTCTTGTTGCGCGAGCGCGGGATCGAGCTGGTGGAACAGTCGAGCTTGGACAAGGGCGATTTTAGCTCCCTGATCAGCGCGGAGGTGCGTTCTCGCGAACGCGCGTTCGTGGCGGCCGGCACGGTCTTCGGCAACAAGCTCGTGCGATTGGTCCGGCTGGGCGATCATCGGCTGGAGGCGTACCTCGACGGGATCTTGATGATCTTCACACACCGCGACGTGCCGGGAATCATCGGCAAGGTGGGGACAATCTTTGGCGTCCACCACGTCAATATCGCGCAGATGTCGGTGGGGCGCGCCGACCCGGGCGGCGCGGCGATCGGCGTGATGAACCTGGACGCCGAGCCGCCGGCCGCGGCGCTCGACGAGGTCCTCCATCACCCCGATATTGAAAGCGTCCGCATCGTCCGCCTGCCGGCTGCTGGCGAGCTGCCACCGTGGATGATAGGATGAGCCCTTCATTCTGGGGGAAGAGAAACGCGTAACCTCACGGAGACAACGCAATGCGAGCGATAACAATCACGGCCGTCGTGGCGGGCTGTATCGTGTTATTGGCGGGATGCGGCGGAAGCTCGCAGCCCCCGGCCGCGACGCCTGCTCCGGCTTCGCCGCCGGTCGTCCAAGAGCAGCCCAAGGAACCTGTGGTTGGTGCCACAGCTCCCGAGGGGCAATTTAATTTTGCCACGACTTCGCCCAATGACACTCCCGCCAACGCGTTTGAACGAACAGGCGAGCAGCCCGCAGGTGAAGCGGGCGACACAAAGGAAGCGCCCGCCAAGTCGGCGCAGGTTCCCGGTTCCCACATGACGGTACTTCTGCGTGCGATGACCGAGCCACTGGGCTCCGTGATGCAGGCCAACATGGGGGCGATGATGTCGAGCGGCCGCCGGCCGCGACCGGCGAGCACCGAGCCAAAGAGCGCGCCGGCCGAAGCGCCGGCGCCAGCCGAGGCGGCAACATCGCCCGAGGTGTCCGCCGAGCCGCCCAGCGCTCCGTAGCCGCCGGCGTCTGCCGCTGGAGTGACCTGTTGTAGGTGCAGCGCATGGCTGCAAGCGCCAGGCCTTCTACCAATTCGCACTTGGCTCATTTGGTTCGCGCGCCGATGGGGAGCCATTACATGCAAAGCCCCGCACGCTTATTGGCCGAGCATCGTGCGATCTCGCGGCGGTACTTTTTGAAACTTGGCGCGGGCGCAATCGTTGCCGGTCGAGGGTGGGCTGACGATGTGCGCGCTGGGCCTCCTTCAACCGACATGGCCGAGGCACTCGCGAAGCTTGAGCCGTACCTCACATCGCAGGAGGAATTCAGGGACGTTTCGCGCGGCCAGCCGCTGCCTCACTCACTGCCGGATGACAAGAAACGCGAGGTCGGCCTTACGCGAGAAACGTGGCGCTTGGAGATGATCTCCGACGCGGATCACCCGGTGAAGATTCGCAATCCCTTTTTCAAACACGATGGCACGGCGATTGATTTTGCGGCATTATTGCGGCTGGGTGAAACACATGCGGTTCGGTTCGCCAAGGTGATGACCTGCCTCAACATCGGCTGCCCGCTGGGGATGGGCATTTGGGAGGGCGTTCCGCTCCGCGAGTTGGTGTGGATGACGCAGCCGCGCGAGGACCTGCGCCGCGTCTTCTTCTACGGGTATCACAACGACGATCCGCGGCAGATGTTCCGCAGCTCGCTCCCCATCGGTCGCGTGCTGGAGGACCCGTTTGACCTGCCACCGGTGATTGTCTGCTACAAGCTCAACGGCCAGTGGCTGTCGAGCCAGCGTGGAGGACCGGTGCGGATCGTGGTCCCGGAGGCGTACGGCTTCAAGAGCATCAAATGGCTGACGCACGTCGTGCTGACGAGCCTGCCCCACGCGAACGACACCTATGCGGAAGACGGCAACGATATCGACAGTCCGCTCAAGACATTCGCCGCCACGCTCTTCGTTCCGCGCGAGATCAAGGCCGGCGAGCCGATTCCGCTGTCCGGCTATGCGCAGGTAGGGATCGGGGGCCTGTCGAAGGTTCAGGTCTGGATCCATGCGAACAACGAAGAACTGCCCTCGAACGATCCGTACGTCGCCACGGCGCCGTGGCTTGATATGGAGATATTGCCATCGCCCACAAGCTGGGGCGGAGGGCTTCCTGGCGACGCGATTCCAGAGGACACGCACGGATTTGATGCCGAGACGCGGCGTCCGCGTTCGTGGCCAATGCGACTCACCAAAGCTCACTGGGCGGGCCTTCATCCCGCGCTTCCGCGGGGCGAGTACACGCTGCGATGCCGCGCGGTGGACGAGCATGGCCATGGCCAGCCGATGCCGCGTCCATTTCGCAAATCGGGCCATGCCGCACTCGAGCAGGTACGAATGGAAGTGATATGATCGGTGTTGGTAGCGCAAACTCGAGCCGACATTTGAATCGCACCGCCGGCGGGATCGTGGCGTCGTTCGCCGTGCTCGCGGGACTTTCGTTCCCGGTCGGAGTTCGTGCGCAGACGCCCCAGGTGGACCTCGCGGACCATTGGGCGTATCGGCCGCTGGGGCAGCCTTCACTCCCCGAAGTAAAGGATATGCATTGGCCATGCGGTGACGTCGATCGATTCGTCTTGGCACGTCTTGAAGCCGCGCGCCTGGAGCCAGCACCGGATGCCGATCGAGAGGTACTGGTTCGCCGGCTCTACTTCGACCTGATAGGGTTGCCGCCGACGCCTGAGCAGATCGACGCGCTGGTGAACGACAACTGCGCCGAGGCCGTTGCGCGGCTGTTGGATTCGCTCTTGGCGTCGCCGCACTTCGGCGAGCGCTGGGGCCGGCACTGGCTGGACGTCGTCCGCTTTGGCGAGTCGCTGACGCTTCGCGGCCTGGTGCTGCCGGAGGCATGGCGGTTCCGCGACTACGTGATCGAATCGTTCAACGCCGATCGCCCAATCGATCAGATGATCCGCGAACACGTCTCGGGCGACCTGCTCCCGGCCGCGAGCGTGGCCGAGCGCCAGCGCCAGTGTGTCGCCAGCACGTTTCTGACGCTGGGGAATTGGAACCTGGAGGAACAAGACAAAAGGCAATTGCGGATGGACGTGGTCGACGAGCAGCTTGACACGATCGGCAAGGCGTTTCTCGCGCTCTCGATCGGCTGCGCTCGCTGCCACGATCACAAGTTCGACCCGGTCCCCACGCGCGACTATTACGCCTTGGCCGGCATCCTCCGCAACACGAAGACGCTGGAAGACGCCAACGTCTCCAAATGGCTCGAACGCCCACTGCCGCTCGAGCCGGAGGAAGAGGCGGTCGTCGCCCTGCATGAAGCAAGCGTTCGGGCACTCGACGAGCAGATCAAACGCCTGACCGAAGCGGTCGCGGCGCTCGATTCCCAGCGGGCGCCGGATTCAATCGCGCTCGACACGCTGAGCGGCATCGTGGTGGACGATTCCGCGGCACGAGCGATCGGCGAGTGGACGCTCTCGCAATCGACCAGGCCCTATCTCGGCGGCGGTTATCTGCACGATCGAAATGAGCACAAGGGGCAAAAGACGCTCACCTTCGAGGCCAAGCTGGCGGTTACGGGGCGGTACGAGGTCCGCTTGGCCTACACGCCGGGCTCGAATCGAGCGACGAACACGCCGGTCACGGTGTTCAGCGCCGAAGGGGAAAGGACAATCACGGTCAACCAGCGCGAGGCGCCCGCTGTGGACCGCCATTGGGTGTCGCTCGGTACATACCGTTTCGAGCTGAACGGCCAGTGCTTCGCCATCGTCTCCAACGAAAGCACGGACGGTCACGTGATCGCCGATGCGGTGCAGTTCCTGTGCGAGGAGCAGGCCAGCGAAGCGAACGTCGCGACCGCGTCGATCGATTCCGCCGCGTCGCACGCATCGGCTGAGGTTCAGGCAGCGCTCAAGGCCGCTCGCGCCGAGCTGGCCACGCTCAAGCGACGATTGAAGGAGCTGCGAGACAGCGGACCGTCTCGGCCAATGTTCGTCGCGGTCGAGGAAGAAAAGCAGATTGGCGACACGTACGTGCACATCCGTGGCAGCGTACACCAGAAAGGGAAGCCGGTCGCGCGTGGCTTCGTGCAAGCCATTGCGATCGCCGAGCCACGCGCCATGCCGAGCGATCAAAGCGGCCGAATTGAGCTTGGCCAGTGGCTTACTAGTCCCAGCAATCCGCTCACCGCTCGCGTGTATGTCAATCGTGTTTGGCACTGGCTGTTCGGTGCGGGCATCGTGCGAACCACGGACAACTTTGGCACGGCGGGCGAGTCGCCATCGCATCCAGAGCTACTGGACTACCTCGCCACCCAGTTCATCGCCGACGGCTGGTCGACAAAGCGGCTGGTGCGGCGGCTGGCTCTGTCGCGGACCTATCAACTTTCGAGCCGCGGCGCTGCTCAATCAGCCGAGGTCGATCCCGACAATCGCCTGCTTGCACATGCCAATCGGCGGCGGCTCGATGCCGAGTGTCTCCGCGACGCGCTTTTGTCGGTGAGCGGCGAGCTGGATCTGACGATGGGCGGATCGACGATCAAGCCGAACACCGTTTCCGACTATGACTTTCAGCACGATCACTTGCGTCGCAGCGTCTATTGTCCCGTGCTGCGAAACAAGCTGCCGGACCTGTTCGAGGTGTTCGATTTTGCCGATCCGAGCGTCGTCACCGGTGTACGGTACACGAGCACGGTTGCCCCACAGGCGCTCTTCTTGTTGAATGATCCCTTCGTGGCGCAGCGAGCGGCGCAGGCGGCCGCGCGGCTTTTGGTACAACCGGACCTGACGCGCGAGGCGCGGATCGAATTGACGTTTCGCCGAGCGCTGGGGCGTCGGCCGATGGACGCCGAGCGCCAGTTGGCGCACCGTTTCTTGGGCGCCGGCTCGGCTGAGGCGGCGGCTGCCGACTCGCCGGCGGCGTGGACCGAGCTAGTGCACGCGATTTTTGCTTCGATCGACTTTCGCTACGTGGATTGAAAGATGGCGGCCGCGATCTCGCCTCATCCGCCCATGCGCGATTCCGTGTGGACTCGCCGCCGCTTGCTCAAGGCGGCCGGTTGCGGCTTTGGCTATCTGGCGGCCGCGAGCCTGGCCGCCGAGCAGGCCCGCGCTCGTAGCTCATTCGCAGCGCAAGCCCCGCACTTCACCGCGCGTGCACGGCGTGTCATCTTTCTCTTCATGCAGGGAGGCCCGAGCCAGGTTGACACGTTCGACTATAAGCCCCGGCTCGTGCAGGACGACGGGCGACAGATGCCGTTCGACGATGCGCGGATCATCGCCAACACGGGCCAGGCCGCATCGCAGCACCGCGTGATGCGCTCTCCGTGGCAGTTCGCGCAACACGGACAATGCGGCCACTGGGTGTCGGAACTGTTTCCGCACCTCGCGCGATCGGTGGACGACCTGTGCTTCATCCACTCGCTGCAAACCGAGGGGGTGGCCCATGGGCCGGCGACCTTGTTCCTCCACTGCGGCGCGACGAACCTCGTTCGTCCCTCGATCGGATCGTGGATCACCTATGGCCTGGGCACCGAGAACGAAGACCTGCCCGCCTTTGTCTCGATCGGCGCTTCGTCTGGAAACGGCGGTCCGCGCAACTTCGGCAGCGCCTTTCTGCCGGCGATCTATCAAGGCACGCTGTTGGGCCAGGCGGGCCGCCCCGCCGCGGAGAGCCGCTTCCGCAATCTCGACGCTGCCCCGCGCGACACGCAGTCCGCACGGCGGCGATTCGAGCTGCTGCGACAGTTGAACGCCGCGCAGGCGGCTGCCTCGCCCGGCGATACGGAGTTCGAGGCGGTGATCCACTCGTTCGAGCTGGCCTGGCGGATGCAGCAGCACGCGCCGCAAGTCCTTGATCTGGAGGCCGAAAGCGCCGCGACGCACGCGCTCTACGGCATCGGCGAAAAGCACACCGACGACTTCGGCCGCCGCTGTCTCTTGGCGCGGCGGCTGGCCGAGGCGGGCGTGCGCTATGTGCAGGTCACCTACGGCGACAACACCGCCAACCCCGCCTGGGATCAGCACTCAAATCTTCCCAAGCATGCCGATCACGCCCGTGCGGTCGACAAGCCGATCGCCGGCTTGCTCGCGGATCTCAAGCAGCGCGGGTTGCTCGAGGACACGCTCGTGTGGTTTGGCGGCGAGTTCGGCCGCACGCCGTACGCCCAGAACAACGGCACCGGCCGCGACCACAATCCGGGCGGTTTTACCGTTTGGCTGGCCGGGGGCGGCGTGCGGCCCGGCATCGCATTCGGCCAGACGGACGAATTCGGCCACCTGGCGGTCACCGACAAGGTCCACATGCACGACCTGCACGCGACGCTGCTCTACCTCTTGGGTCTCGACCACCAGCAGCTCACGTTCGAGCACGCCGGCCGCGCCTTCCGCCTCACCGACGTCCACGGCCGCGTGGTCCGCGAGATCGTGAGGTGAGCATCGCGCCATCGGACAGCGACTGTTGCGATCTTTATTGGAGCGAGCGGCCGCTGAATCACCTCGCAGCAGGTGCTTGGCGCACTGCCATCGGTTGCCGAACAGCATCTAGCGTCGTTCGCGCGACACTGCTAAATCGACGGCAGGGTCTGCCCATGCCGCCTGATTTGTCGGTGGATCTTGGCAGGAAGGCGCCAGGAGAGCAGCCCAATTGACGACGGCGAGCGGCGCTCCGCGCGCCCCGAAGATTTTTTCCGGCGGCCGTTCCAATTTCTGGCGCCGTTGGACCTGAAGCTTAGTGAACCGAGCTGCGGCCTACATGGACCCTATTGGTTCGGGCCGAAGGCCGCTCGCTGGTGGCGGGCGCGAGTTTTTGGTGCACGCGAGATGCCTGCAGGTCGGCGGTCGCCCCACGTGGGGGCCGGCGACAAGGGACGCCAAAACCTCGATCGCCAAAATTTTTTCCTGAAAAACTTGACTGGCGCATCCAGCTCTGTATTGTGAATGGACGCAACCCAGCTTGATGGTAGGCAGCTTGAGTGTTGTACGGGGTGGCTGATGTCGACGATCGCGGTTGACTTATCCGATCTGCTTGAGCCAGTCTCGCTCGAGGCGCCGTGCGGCGCGAACCTCGAATACGAGCCCGAGTTTCGCGACCTCGAAAAAGCGGCACAGGGCATGGCCGTTCCCGTCATGGTCATGGTGGCCGGTGAAAACACGCGCGAGGGACCGAACTGGCAGCAAGTGCAAAACATCGCGTGCGAGCTGTTGTCGCGCTCGAAGGATCTCCGCATCGCGGCGCGCCTGACCGCAGCACTCGTGCACACGGAAGGATTCGGAGGACTCGCGGCCGGCCTGTCCACGATCCATGGGCTGTTGGAGCGATACTGGGACACGGTTCATCCGCAGCTTGATGCGGAAGACAATAACGACCCCACGATGCGGATCAATGCACTGTTGGCCTTGTGCGACCGAGAGGGGATCGTACGCGCCGTGCGCACTGCGCCGCTGGTGCATTCGCAAAAGGTAGGATTTTTCTCTCTTCGCGATATCGACATTGCCGAAGGCCGGCTTACGATCCCGACCCCGACCGCAGAACGGGATAGCGAAGCTGCCCGCGAGGTAAGTGCTCCGGCGAATAAGTCTACGATCGACGCGGCGTTTGCGGATTGCGAGCTTGGCGAGTTGGAGCAAACTTCGGCCGCGGTTAGTGAAGCGCACAGGCACCTGGCCGCCATCGATGCGCTATTGGGCGAACGCTTAGGGGTCATTCGCGCACCTAGCTTCGACGACTTGGAGCGAGAACTGGCCGCGGCGAAGCGGATACTCGCGGATCGGTTGTCGCGTCGCGGAGTGACCCAGGAATCGCAACCGGGTCCCCCAACTCCTGAGCTATCCGGTGCGGGCGGCAACGGCGCTGGTAGCCGCGCTGCACGCATCCCGCTGGGGGAGATCTCCAGCCGCGAAGACGTAATCCGCGCGCTCGAGCGAGTATCCGAGTATTTCAAGCGATCGGAACCATCGAGCCCTATCCCGCTCTTGATTGATCGAGCGAAACGGCTGGTCTCCAAATCGTTCCTGGAGATTCTGCAAGACATTGCCCCCGATGGCGTTCCACAAGCGGAGAACGCCTGCGGAGTCAGAGACGGATCAGAGAACGGCAGGCAGAGCGACGACGCGGAGGAAGACGAACCATAACCTGGCAACTTGATCAGCGGGCAAGCGTGCCGCCGATTGGCGAGCACCGTGCACAGCCCAGCGCAAATCCGAGGAGGTGAACCGTGGCAAAGAGTGGTGGTGGCGCGAAATTCGTGGCGCGTAATCGGCCTCCCCGCGTGCAAATCGAATATGACGTCGAGATCTACGGCAGCGAGCGGAAGGTGGAGCTGCCCTTCGTGATGGGGGTCATGGCCGACCTCTCGGGCAAGCCCGCCGAGCAATTACCCGAGGTGGCGGATCGCAGGTTCCTGGAGATCGACGTCGACAACTTCGACGATCGCCTGAAGGCGATGAAGCCGCGTGTCGCGTTTGCCGTTCCGAACACGCTCACCGGCGAAGGCAACCTGAGCGTCGATATTTCGTTCGAGAGCATGGACGACTTTTCCCCGGCCGCCGTGGCGCGCAAGGTCGATTCGCTTAGTAAGCTGCTCGAAGCACGAACGCAACTGAAGAACCTGTTGACCTACATGGATGGCAAGGTAAAGGCGGAACAACTGATGGTCCAGGTGATGAACGACCCGGCACTGCTGCAGTCTTTAACATCGGCCCCCAAGCCGTCGGAGTGATCGAATGAGTGAAGCCACTGAAAAAGCCAAAACGCAGCCAGCGACCACGACGATCGAGGCAGGCGCGCTGGATGAACTGCTGAAGCGAGATTTCCGGCCCGTCTCGGACCGCGCCAACGAGGCGGTCAAGGCCGCCGTTCAAACGCTGGCCGAAGTCGCCCTGCAGAACACGCAGCTCATTTCCGACGATGCGGTCCGCTCGATCGAGGCGATGATCGCGGAGCTCGATGGCAGGCTTTCCGCCCAAGTGAACCAGATCATCCACCATGAAGACTTTCAGAAGCTCGAAGGCGCATGGCGCGGCCTACATCACCTGGTGAACAACACCGAAACCGACAAGATGCTCAAGATTCGCGTCTTTAACCTCTCGAAGAAAGAGCTCGGCAATAACCTGAAAAAGTTCAAGGGCACCGCCTGGGACCAGAGCCCGGTCTTCAAGAAGATCTACGAGCAAGAGTACGGCCAATTTGGCGGCGAGCCCTATGGCTGCCTGGTGGGAGACTATTACTTCGACCACAGCGCGCCGGACGTGGAGCTGTTGGGTGAGATTTCGAAGAACTGCGCCGCGGCGCACGTGCCGTTCATTACCGGCGCGGCGCCGTCTCTCGCGCAGATGCAGTCTTGGCAGGAGCTGAGCAATCCACGCGATTTGACAAGAATCTTTCAGGCGCCCGAGTACGCACCCTGGCGCAGCCTGCGCGAGAGCGAGGATGCTCGTTATATCGGGCTGACGCTGCCGAGGTTTTTGGCTCGCATGCCCTATGGTGCTCGGACGAATCCGGTCGATGAGTTCGATTTCGAGGAAGAAGTCGAAGGCGCCAGCCACGGCAAATACACTTGGGCCAATGCGGCCTACGCGATGGGCGTGAACATCAACCGCTCCTTCAAGCTCTATGGCTGGTGCGCCCAAATCCGAGGCATCGAATCGGGGGGCTCCGTGGAAGGCCTGCCGTGCCACACCTTCCCCACCGATGATGGCGGGCAGGACATGAAATGCCCGACCGAAATCGCGATTAGCGATCGTCGCGAGATGGAGCTCGCCAACAACGGATTCATGCCGCTGATCCATAAGAAGAACGCCGACATGGCGGCCTTCATTGGAGCACAGTCGCTGCAGAAACCTGCCACGTATGTGGACCCAGATGCGACCGCCAATGCCCAGCTCGCGGCGCGACTACCCTATCTATTCGCGACGTGCCGCTTCGCGCATTATTTGAAGTGCATCGTTCGCGACAAGATCGGCACATTCAAAGAGCGATCCGATATGGAGCTTTGGCTGGCCAATTGGATCGCGCAATACGTTGTCGGCAATCCGGCAGGTGCGACCGACAGCGAAAAAGCGGAAAGACCTCTTTCGGCCGCCGAAGTCGTCATCACCGACGTCGAAGGGAATCCAGGTTACTACAACGCGACGTTCTATCTCCGTCCACACTATCAACTCGAGGGCCTGAATGTCTCACTGAGGCTTGTATCCAAACTTCCATCGGTAAAGGGCGCTGGCTGACGCGCCATCGCCCTTTGGCGCTGTCGACAAGCGGGAATTGTCCGCAGCGGTCGGTAGGCATCATGGTTCAGGAATTCGCACCGTACACGAAGGGAGGTCGTCATGGCTGAATGGTTTATCAAACTTGGAGACGCAATCAAGGGAGAATCGCAAGCCGAGGGTCAGAATGGCGCCATCGACTTGCTTTCATGGAGCTGGGGAATGAACAACCCCGGTTCATCGGCCACGGGTGGTGGCGGTGGTACCGGCCTCGTCAATGTGATGGACCTTAACTTCACTAAGAAAAGCGATTCGGCAACGCCAGCGATCCTGAAGCACTGCACCAACGGAACGCCCATTCCGACGGTGAATCTCTATGGTCGCAAGGCAGGCGGAAAACAGCAGTTCACCTATTACGATATTACGATGAACGATGTGCTCATCAGCTCGGTTTCGGTGGGCGGAATGGATGGAGCGGATAACGAGACCGACAGCGTGAGTCTGAACTTTGCGAAGGTCAAGGTGCAGTACTTCGCGCAGAAGAAGGATGGTACCGTGGAGCCGAAGGACCAGATGACCTACGACCTCAAGAAGAGGAAAAACGTGTAGACGGACGTGCTCGCCGGGAGACCTCGCACGCAATGCATTGAACTGAAACACGGCACGTGAGGTATCGAATGGCGGGTTTGGCTGGGGCCGAGGAGCTCCTTCGGGGCGGAAACACGCACGAGGCGCTCGTGCAGCTTACCGAAGCGGTGCGCCGCGAGCCGGCCAAGAGCGAGCACCGCGTATTTCTGTTCCAGTTGCTGGCCGTCCTGGGGGAGTGGGACCGGGCGCTGGCGCAGTTGAATGCGGTGGGCGAATTGGACGCAAGCGCCTTGGGCATGGCGCTCGTGTATCGGCCGGTGCTGGCGTCCGAGTCGCTGCGGCGCGAGATTTTCGCCGGCGAGCGTTCGCCGCTGGTCTTCGGCGAGCCCGAGCAATGGATTGCTGAGACGATTCAAGCGCTGCGACTGGATGCGGCAGGCAAACACGCCGAGGCCGAGCAACTACAACAACACGCCTTGAACAACGCGCCGGCGACGCCCGGGGTGATTGATGGCAAGGACTTCGAGTGGATCGCAGATGCGGATTGCCGGATGGGCCCGATGCTGGAGGCGATTGTTGAAGGTCGCTACTACTGGGTTCCCTTTCAGCGGATTCGCGAAATACGCCTGGAAAAACCCACGGCGCTGCGCGACCTGGTGTGGATGCCGGCGCAGTTCGTCTGGACCAACGGCGGGCAGGCCGTGGGGTTCATCCCGACGCGCTACGCCGGGTCGGAAACCAGCGATGACGGACAGATCCAGATGGCGCGCAAGACGGTATGGCTGAAATGGGGGAGCGACAGCTACATCGGTCACGGGCAACGGATGCTGGCGACCGACGCCGACGATTTTCCACTGCTCGATATCCGCCACGTCATGTTTAATGCAAGCGGCGCTAGCAGCTAATGGTTGAATCGAGCCAACAAGAACGGTTGCAACCTTGCCTGTTGGACCGGCTGACTGACGACGAACCAAAAAAGGCGACCGAGCGGGTGGGGCAGGCGGTGTTGTCTCCCAGCGAGTTGCGCCAAGCAGTCGTCCGCGACCTTGGCCACTTGCTTAATACGACGAACCTGGCGGCCACTCAGGATCTTCAGCGGTATCCGCTCGTGGCGCAGTCGGTGCTGAACTACGGCGTGCCGGCCCTGGCCGGGCGGACCATCTCTGGCCTCGACACGCAAGCACTCAAGCTCGCGCTGGAACAAGCGATCCGCACATTCGAGCCGAGGATCTTGCCGAACACGCTAGAGGTGCGCGTCAGCACCGAGCGCGCGGATCGCGGCGTCGGCCTTAGGATGGAAATCGAAGGCGACCTCTGGTCGCAGGAGGTCGAAGGGGGCCTTCGTTTGAAGGCCTCGTTCGACTCGCAAAGCGGACGCTTCCATATTGACGGCGAAACCAGCTAGCAGAACGTTCCATGGATAGTCGATTCGTCCGGAAATACGAAGACGAGTTGAAACACCTGCGGACGGTCGGCGCCGAATTCGCCGACGAGAATCCCAAGATCGCCAGCCGGCTGGGCATCGACCGATTCGAGGCTGTCGAGTGCGCCGACCCGTTCGTCGAGCGGCTCTTGGAGGGATTCGCATTCCTGGCCGCGCGGGTGCAGCTTAAGATCGATGCCGAGTTCCCGCGGTTTAGTCAGAATCTGTTGCAGATAGTCTATCCCCAGCTTTTGACGCCGACGCCGTCGATGGCGGTGGTGCAGCTTAGGCCGATCCTTAGCGAGGGCGCGCTGGCCGACGGGGTGGTCGTCCCCCGCGCGAGCGTTTTGCGGAGCCGCTTGGCGCCGAGCATGCAAACGGCCTGCGAATTTCGCACGTCGCACGACGTGACGCTGTGGCCGATTGAGCTCGAGGAGGCCAGCTACTTCAAACTCGACGTAGCCCAGATCGACCTTCCCAAGCTGCCAAACCTGGAGGTCAAGGCGGCCGTTCGCTTGCGCCTGAAGACGCGCGAGGGCCTGACGTTTGACAAGCTGGCGCTCGATCGCCTTTCGTTCTTTTTGCGCGGCAGCAAGGAAGACAAGGTCCCAGCGCAACTGTACGAGCAGCTTGTGGCGCATGCCAGGGCGATCGTGGTACGGCCAGGTCATTCGCCCGTTTCCTGGCAGCAGGTGGTCGAAAACGGGTGCGTGCGGCCGCTCGGGTTTTCCGAGAACGAGGCGATCTTACCCGCCAGCGCCAGATCGTTCGAGGGGTATCGCCTGCTGCGCGAGTATTTCGCATTGCCGGAGCGGTTTCTGTTCGTGGAATTGGGTCCGTTGCGTTCGGCGGTGCGTCGTTGCACGCAGTCAACGCTCGACGTGTTCGTGCTGTTCGATCATGACGAGGAGAAGCTGGAGCGCGCGGTCAATAAATCGCACTTTGCGCTGTTTTGTACGCCGGCGGTGAATCTGTTCCCGAAAACCGCCGATCGCGTCCAAGTCACCGACCAGTCCGAGTCGTATCACCTGGTGGCCGATCGGACACGGCCCTTGGACTACGAGGTGTTCGACGTGACGGAGGTGACGGGGTACGGGACCGGCAATCGCGATGGCCAGCCGTTTCATCCGTTTTACCAATGCCAGAATGGGCACGCGGCCAGCGAAGGCGGCGCCTACTTCACGCTGCGCCGCGACCCGCGCGTCGCGTCGAGCGGGCAGCGCCGCCAAGGCGCGCGCTTCGGCTACTTGGGCCACGAGGTATTCGTATCGCTGGTCGATGCCGACGAGGCGCCCTATCGTTCCGATCTGCGCCAATTGTCGGTGGCCACGCTCTGCACGAACCGTGGGCTACCGCTGGACCTGCTAAAGCCGGGAGCCACGGAATTCGAGCTGCTGGCGGGCTTGCCGGTCGAAAAAGTCGTGTGTCTCGTCGGTCCCACCCGGCCGAGTCCGTGTTGCGGCGACGGGGAGATTGTGTGGCGATTGATCAGCCACATGGCGCTCAACTACCTGTCGCTCATCGACAACGATGAGAAGCAGGGCGCGGCCGCGCTGCGCGAACTGCTGTTGCTGTACAGCGACGAGGACGACTCGCATACGAAAAACCAGATTGACGGTGTTCGCTCCATTCAATCAAAACCCATCACTCGGCGCGCCCCCATACCGGGGCCGATTTGTTACGCGCGGGGTCTTGAAGTTACGCTGGTGTTTGACGAAGAAAAGTTTGAGACCACCGGGATCGCTCGGCTGGGAAGCGTCTTGGCGCATTTCTTCAAGAAGTACGTGTCGGTGAACTCCTTTGTCGAGGTCGTTTTGCGAACGGCGCAAGGGCGCGAGGTGATGCGATGTCCGACGGTGGCCGGACTGCGGCACATCCTGTAGATCTGTTCGAGTCGCTCGAACGACAGCCGTACCGGTTTGGCTTTTTCCAAGCGCTCCGTCGACTCGAGTGCCTGGACCCGACGAAGCCGCGCTGGGGCGAATCGAAAACAGTACAGGATGACGCCGTGCGATTGGGGCAAGAGCCGTCGCTGGCGTTCGCGCCCGCGGCATTATCGAAATACCGCAAGGACGGTGATGGTCGCGCCGCGCGGTTGGGCGTTTGGTTTTTCGGCCTGTTCGGACCTCACGGGGCGCTGCCGCTGCATCTTACCGATTACGCGCGCCGGCGGCTGGAAAACCAGGGCGACGCGACGCTGGTGCGATTCCTTGACATCTTTCATCACCGAATGCTTTCGCTCTTCTATCGCGCATGGTCGGCGGCGCAGCCGACCACTCAATTCGACCGTGCACGGCTGTCGGAGCCGAATACGGACCGTTTTGCGCGTTACGTGGCGTCGCTGCTGGGGCTGGGCATGAAGTCGCTGCGCCGGCGCGACGCGATGCCTGACCTGGCAAAGCTTCACTATGCCGGTTGGCTGGCTTGCCAGACTCGTTCCGCCGAAGGGCTGCGCGCCATACTGAGCGACTTTCTGCGCCTGCCAATCCGCATCGAGCAGTTCGTAGGCCATTGGCTCGAATTGCCGAACGACTGCCGATGTCGCCTGGCTCAGTCTCGCGCCAGTTGCGAGCTGGGCAACAACTTGACCTTGGGCGCACGCGTCTGGGAGTGTCAGAGTACATTTCGAATCGCGGTCGGCCCGCTCGCTTTTGGCGACTTTCAAGAACTGTTGCCCGGACGCGATTGGTTGAGGCGCCTGGTGGCGGTCGTGCGCAACTATGTCGGTGACGCACTTCGCTGGGAGCTCAACCTGGTATTGCGGAAGGAAGAGGTGCCGCCGCTCGTGCTCGGCCGGCAATGCCAGCTCGGATGGACGACCTGGCTGACAGGAACGCAACGGGAAACGGATGCGCACGAAGTCATGATTCAGCCGTGCCCTTGAAACGCTGATCGGATTCGAGTCTGTCGATGGCTGAAATACGGCGTATCGCCCTCTTTGGCAAGCTGAATTCGGTCGGCTACAAGTCGATCGAGTCGGCCACCGTGTTTTGCAAGCTGCGCGGCAACCCGTATGTCGAGCTCGTCCATTGGCTGCATCAAATCTTGCAGCTTCAGGATTCCGATTTACGCCGGATCGTGCAGCATTTCGCGCTTGATCCGTCGCGCCTGGCAAAGCATTTCACCGAGGCGCTCGACCGCTTGCCGCGCGGCTCCACGTCCGTCACCGATTTGTCGTCGCATATCGACGAAGCGGTCGAGCGCGGCTGGGTGTACGGCAGCCTGATGTTCGGCGCG
>Ga0187892_10003014_pt1 | contig 31826 bp, 30 predicted proteins | sample MA1701073metaG_FD_139345 | JGI IMG/M metagenome (GOLD analysis project Ga0187892, IMG submission 139345) | Bio-ooze microbial communities from a basaltic lava cave in the Kipuka Kanohina Cave System on the Island of Hawaii, USA - MA170107-3 metaG ...
CGTCAGCGCTTCGATCCAATCCTCCGGCGAACGGCCGTAGATCGCATCGAAGGTCGGACAGTCGCGGCGCAAGCGTTGGACGCACATCTCTGCGGCTCTTGCCGCGCGCCAGCGCGTCGCGGCGACCAACGCCAGCCGGACCGAAGGCGGCAAGATCCGCTTGCCGATGCGATCGAGCGCACGGCTGCTGTCGGCCAACGTGCCTTTTACGAGTTTCTGACCGAGGTCGGATGCGACCGTCCGGCACGACGCTGGAGCGCCTGCGATTGCACTGGGATAGAGGAGCGAGAGGACGGCGTCGGATTCTCCGACGCAAGCGCGCAAGACGTCGGCTTTGGCATCGTTGAAGTTCCCAAAACGCAACTCCGTCAGCTGGCCGCCTGCGCATGCTGCATCGACGGCAGCCGTCACCGCGACTCGGGCGGCGGCAATATCCGCGTCGCGCGCCTCGAGATCACAAGTCTGGCCGTCGAATTGCCGCTCGGCGCACTCGGTCTGCGACGTCAGCACCTGGTTGAAGCACCGTCGGGTCGCCAGGCTGATTGTCCGCAGGCACCGCACGGTACCGCGACCGAAGGGCCCCCAGAACGCCAGGTCAGGGGCAGATCCTCCGTGAGCGAATGCGGAGTCGGCCGCCAGGGGAAGCGAGGCCATGCAAAATGCTGCTGTAGAGGTCGCTGCCAACCGCAGGATCGATGATCGTCGAGTACCGAGCATCCTGCCTTGCAGATACCCGTCGTGTTCGGGGTAGTCAAAAAAACCATGACTGGAGCTAAGTTTTGGGTTTGAGTATCGTTGATACCGTTGGTACCCTGCCCGATTGTCGGAGGATGTCCTGTGCACCCATATAAGTTCCTCATTTGCCCGAGTCTGCTGATCCTCGCTCTGGCAGGATGTGGCGATTCGGGCGGATCGTCGGGACCCGAGATTGGAACCTTCGAACGCATTCAAACCCAGGTTTTCGACCAGAGCTGCTCTTCGGATTCTTGTCACAGCAGTGTCGGGCGCGCCGGCGACATGATCCTCGAGGCCGGGCATTCGCTGGCTTCGCTGGTGAACCAGGTCCCCTCCAACCCTATTTCGTATCAGCACGGCTACATGCGCGTCATGCCCGGAGACCCGGACATGAGCCTGTTGTTGATGAAGCTCACCAACAACCTTTCAGCTGGTGAAGGCCGCGGCATGCCGTACAATGCCGCACCACTATCACCCGACACGGTTGAGGTTATTCGCGCCTGGATTCTGGCCGGGGCGCCGGAAGCAGGGCGAGTCGAAGGCGACGATGGCCGCGATCTGACGGGCGGAATCGATGAGGGCGAGCTTATACTGCCAAATCCGGCTCGCGGCGTTCAGATCAGGACGACATCACCGGCGGTCCCCATGGGGAAGGAGGAAACCGGCTGCCACTTCATGAAGATGCCGTCCGATACCGAGCTCGACATCAACCGCATCCAGGTAGCGGTCACCGGCGGCAGCCATCACATACACCTCTACCGCGCCATCGACCGTAGTCTCGACCTTCCTGACCACTACGAAGTCTGCAACATGGCGGTCGACTTCAATGTCTGGCAACTGGTCGTCGCGGTGCAGCTGAGACGCAACGACTGGGAGCTGCCCCCGGGCGTCGCGTTCTACTTCCGCCCCGGGGAGCAGATTCTGGTGCAGACGCACTTCGTCAACGTCGGATCGCTCGAAACCATCGGCGAAGGCAAGGCGGTGTTGAACCTGCACGCGGCCGAGCCGGGCACGGTGACGGCGCATGCCGGCGCGATCTTCGGTCAAGACAAGGACGTCTTCGTCCCAGCGCATACGAACCCCACCAAGTCCGCCGAGTGCGTCTTCCCGAAGCCGACGACGTTGATCGCCCAAAGCGGGCATTATCACTTCCGCGGCCGCCGGTTCCTGACCTTCTTCTGGAACAACGGTGTTCGCGGCGAAGAGTTCTACCGTCATGAGGGCTACGACGACCCGTTGTTTGCACCCTACGATCAGTTCAATGCGCCGTTCTTCGACACCGGCGAAGGCCTGCAGTGGGAGTGCTACTGGGAAAACCCGACGAACAACGATTTCGCGTTCGGGCCGTTCACCGACACCAACGAGCACTGCAACTGGTTCGGTTTCTACTATCCGACCAGCACGCCGGATGAATCGATGACCTGCGTGAAGAAGGACGGTGTGGCGGTGACCACGGTGCACAGCAGTCAGTAGGAAGTCACCCCCTGTCCCTCGATACGGCTGCTGAGAAGACGCAGCCTACTCGGAACGAACGGAATTTTGCTTTCAAGATCAAGGACCGAATCCGTTCGCCCCGAGTAGCCGACGTCTTCGGCGGCGTATCGAGGGGTCGGGGGATGAGTTCGAGGGCGCCCTTGCGCTCGAATCGGCGGCCAAAGCCCTTCAGCGAACCTCGATCGCGGAGACCTCGGCGTCAGCTACGGTCTCCGTCTCCGGCGACAGCAGGCTCAGCACCGGCGCGGTCGCCACCGTGCTTACCAGCGCCATGAGCACCATCATGGCGAACAGCGCCGGTGAGATGACGCCGAGCTCCAGGCCGATGTTCAGGACGATCAACTCCATCAGGCCGCGCGTGTTCATCAGCGTGCCGAGAATCGCCGAATCCCGCCACGTGTGTCCGGTGAGCCGCGCCGCGATCAGCGTGCCGCCGAACTTGCCGATGGTGGCGATCAGGATGATGAGACCGCACACCAGCCACTGGCCGACATCGGCCAGCAAGTCGATGCGGGTACGCATGCCGGTGAACGCGAAGAAAGCCGGCAACAGCAGCACCGAGACGATGTGATCGAGCTGAGGCGGCAACACCCGTGCGAGGACGCTGTCGTGCGGAATCACCGCGCCCAGCAAGAACGCGCCGAAGATCGCGTGAATGCCGATTGCCTCCGTGGCCGCGGCAGAGACCAACAAGGCGAAGAACGTAAGGACGATCGCATCGCGCGACAGCCGTTCCTGCGGCCAACTCCGCACGATGCGGCCAAGGATCGGACGCGCTATTACGACCATGAAGGCGATGTACGCCAGCGCCCCGACCGTGACGATGAAACCCTCGCCGCCTTCCGCCGTCACCAGGCCGACGACGAACGCCAGCAGACACCACGCAGTAACGTCCCCCATGGCCGCACAGGTCAGCGCAACCACCCCAAGCCGCGTGCGAGCCATGCGCCTGTCGGTCAGGATGCGCGCCAAGACCGGAAAGGCTGTGATCGACATCGCAACGCCGACGAACAGCGCGAAGTTGGTAAACGGCACGTCCGCACTAGCGAGACGAGGATAAAGGTAGAGCGCCAGCAGCGCCCCGAGCAGGAACGGGAGCAGGATACTGGCGTGCGAAGTCATGATCGTCGCATGCGGCCGCTGCCGTACCAGATCGAGGTCGAGCTCGAGGCCGACGAGGAACATGTAGAGGATCACGCCGATCTGGGCGATCACACCGAGGTAGGGTCCGACGTCCGCCGGCAGTATCAGGCCCGACGTCTCCACCCCCAACAGCGACGGCCCGAGGAAAACACCGGCGACAACCTCGCCGATGACCGGCGGCTGTCCGACGTAGGCGAACAAGCGCCCGAAGATGTAGCCCGTGGCGATCACTGCGAACAGGGCTATCAGCACGTGTAAGATGATGTCGGGCGACCTTGACGCCGCCGCGGCCGCCTCGACGCTTGCCGCGTCTGGCGCCGGCAGAGTCTCGCCGTACTCGCGGATGACGAGAAAGGCGACCACGGTCGCCACGACCATCGCGCCGTATGCCACCAGCGATCCAGTTTTTGGCGGATTTTCGACCTGCATCCCCGTGAAGTCCTGGGAAACTCTTCCTCGAACGCCAGCTTAGACCGGGAACATCATGGGTTCCATAGGAAGGCGCGCGGGAGTGAAGTCGCCGATAGGGACAGAAAAACTCTCCCGCAATTGTCGATCTGGCGACCCGCTGCGCGACATGACAGTAAGGAAGCAGTCAGTCCAAGGAGACCTCATGAAGTACATGCTGCTGATCTACGAAGACGACGCCGACCGCATCGCCAATATGGACGAACGCATGCCGCACTGTTCGGCTTACGTCGACGCAATGATAAAGGCGGGCATCTACGTGAACGGCGACCGTTTGCGCGGCGTCACCAGCGCCACCAGCGTCAGCATCGTCGGCGGCAAGACTCACATCGTCGACGGGCCTTACGCCGAAGCCAAGGAACAACTCGGCGGCTATCACATTATCGACGTCCCCGACCTCGACACAGCGCTCGCCTGGGCGGGCAAGTGTCCCAGCGCTACTCGAGGTAAGGTCGAAGTTCGACCGGTCTGGCCTTTGTGAGACTTGGCCCAAGCGGTATGCAGAGGATTTTCACGTCGATCGACGCGTAGGCCATAGTCCGTCCGCCGAAAGGCAATATTGCAGCTCAACCGCCCGCTGGGTAGGTTCGGCTGTATGTCGACGCTGCGCAGCAAGGCCGGCCGTATCGGCGAAGCGGTGTGGGAAATTGCACCGTCGGCGAAGCCGGGGATGCGTGTGCCGGCGCGCATCTGCGCCACGCCGGAGCTGTTCGAGCAAATGGACGATGGCGTCTTCGAACAGATCACCAATGTCGCGATGCTCCCCGGAATCGTCGGTCATGCGTTGTGCATGCCCGACGGCCATTGGGGCTACGGCTTCCCGATCGGCGGCGTCGCCGCGATGGATCCGGACAACGGCGTCATCTCTCCCGGGGGCATCGGGTTCGACATCAATTGCGGCATGCGTCTGGTGCGTACGAACCTCACGTACGACGAGATCCGCGACCGCATCCGCGACCTGATCGACGCGCTCTACCAGCGCGTACCGGCTGGAGTCGGCGGGCGCGGATTCCTGAAGCTCAGCGACGACGATTTTCGCGAGCTGTCGGTCGGCGGCGCCCGCTGGTGCGTTGAACGCGGCTACGGCTGGCGCGAGGATCTCGAACGCATCGAAGAGCGCGGCGCCATCGCGGGGGCCGATCCCGATCACGTCAGCAAGCGCGCCCTGGAACGCGGCCGCGAACAGGTCGGAACCCTCGGCTCGGGAAACCATTACCTCGAGATCCAAGTGGTCAAGGCGGAGAACGTCTACGACCGCGAGGTCGCGGCGGCGATGGGCATCGGTATCGAGAATCAAATCGTCCTGATGTTTCACTGCGGCAGCCGCGGCTTCGGTCACCAGATTGCCAGCGATTACATCCAGAGCTTTCTTCCCCTGATGCAGAAGAAGTTTCACATCCAGCTGCCCGATCGCGATCTGGCGTGCGCCCCGTTCGCATCGAAGGAAGGGCAAGCCTATTTCGCCGCAATGAAGTGCGGGATCAACATGTCGTTCGCCAACCGACAGGTCATCCTGCACCGCATCCGCGAGGTGTTCGCCGACGTGCTGCATCGTGATCCACGCGACCTGGGCATGGAGATGGTGTACGACGTCGCCCACAACACCGCCAAGCTCGAAGAGCATGAGATCGACGGGCGCAAGCGCCGGTTGCTCGTACACCGCAAAGGCGCGACGCGCGCGTTTGCGGCGGGGATGCCTGACATCCCGCCGGCGTTGCGCGAGATCGGCCAGCCGGTGATCATCGGCGGCAGCATGGAGACCGGATCGTACCTGCTCCGCGGCTTGCCGTCCGGCAAGGAAGCGTTCTTCACCACCGCGCACGGCAGCGGCCGAACGATGAGCCGGAAGAAGGCTAAGCAGCTGTTTCAAGGCAAGAAGCTGCAACAAGACATGGCATATCGCGGCATCTACGTTCGCACCGCCTCGTACGCCGGCCTGGCGGAGGAGGCGGGCGCGGCCTACAAGGACATCGACGCGGTCGTCGACGCGACGCGGAAGAGCGGCTTGAGCGCCGCCGTCGTGCGCTTCATGCCGATCGGCAATGTGAAAGGCTGAGTCTTGCCGTATCACTTCGTCGATGACGCGCCGACGGCCGACATCGGTTTCGTCGCCTCGGGCAAAACACTGGAGGATTGCTTCACGGCCGCGGCGGATGCGACTCTCAAAGCCATGTTGAGCAACCCGGAATCGTTGCGCCCGGCCGAGCGTCTGCCGCTTGCCGTCGACGCCGATTCGGTGGAGATGGCGCTCCTCCGAATGCTTGAGGAGATGATCTTCCACAAGGACGCGCGTGGCCTATTCCTTCGCCCTGGCGATGTCCGCATTGAGCACACGGAAGGTGGCGGGCAAGAACGTTGGTGCGTTCGAGGAACGATGACCGGCGAGGCAATTGATGGTCAACGGCATGATCTTGCGGGTGATGTCAAGGCGGTCACGCTACATCAGCTGAGCGTTCGACGAACCGAAGCGGGCTGGGAAGCACGGGTTGTGCTCGACATTTGAGTCGGGTCGTTGAAACGCCTAAGCACAGTTTGATTGGCCGGGAAGAGGCGCAAGATGCACATGGATCGATGACGTGACCGAAGACTTGAATCACCTTTGCGCATCTTGCGCCTCTTTGCGGCCATCTCCTCAGAGGAGCGGGTGGTGAACAATTTTCTCGGCGCGATCTTGCGCTCGCCGCTGTGGCTGTTGCTGTTCCTAATCGTCGTCGGGGTTCTGCTTTATCCTGCGGTACGAGATCTGGTGCTCGACACGGAAGAAACCGCGGCGGAGCGGGGCTTCGAAGTCGCCCTCGGGGCCGGCTGCTTCAGTTGCCACGGCGCCGGCGGCCGCGGTGGCGTGAAGAATCCGGGAAGCAAGGACGGCACAGTCCCGGCTTTCGTCGAAGGCGAACCGATGATGTGGGTGGACAGCGAAGGCGAGGTGCGCGAGTACATCCTCGACGGCGCGCCGAAGCGAAGACGCGACAGCGCGCGTTATGTCAAGCAACTCGACCAGCAACTGCTGCAGATGCCAGCCTACCGCGGTTACCTCTCCGAATCCGAAGTCGACGATCTGGTTGCCTACATTCGCGCCGTCTCCGGCCTGGCGGCGCCGGTAGATGAGGTGGCTTTGAAGGGCCAGGATCTCGCCTACCGCTTCGGTTGCTTCGACTGCCACGGACCCATGGGAGCCGGCGGTGTCAGCAACCCGGGTTCGCTGAAGGGCTACATCCCCGGCTGGTGGGGCAAGGACTTCGATGACCTCGTGCGCAGCGACGACGAGCTACGCAGCTGGATCGTCGAAGGCCGCGTCGCCCGCCTCGAGGAGAACCCGATCGCGCGCCACTTCACCGAAGGCCAGCGCATTCAGATGCCCGGATACAAAGATCGACTGAACGAAGACGAGCTACAGGCGTTGATGGCCTACGTTCGCTGGGTCAACAATGGCGAGTGGCAAGAAGTCGGGATGAACCTGGGGCACTAGTAGGCTTCTGAAAAAAAAGCCACTCGTGCCTCGACTACCTCAGCACGGACGGATTTTGGCTGGTGGATGGCATTTCGCGTTCGCCCTGCGCTCGTCGAAGGGCGGCGTGGCCTTTTTCAGCGGCCTGCTAGACCAGGCTCCTATTCATCCTTCGTGTCCAGATGGAACCTGTGCAGCACACGATGGAACACCGGTGCCGAGAGCAACGCAGCGACCACTAAAAAGACCAGTCCGGCATAGAGCGCGTAGAACGCCGCGAAGATCTTTCCCGCGTCACCGCCGAGATCGCCGACCGGCCCCATTCCACCGAGCAGCATCGCCGAGTTGAGGAATGCGTCGACCCAGCCCTGTCCACTGACCAAACCGAAGCCGAGCGTGCCGAGAACCAACGAGCCCACAACCAACAGCAGCGCCCAGACGCCATGTCGGGCGAGTCGCCTGGCGAACTCAGGAGGGCTCAGTAACTTCTGCCGGCGATGCTCATACATTGCGTGCGCCTCCCGCGCACGACGCTGTATCGCAAGCCGGCGTCGACCTACAACAAGTCACGGGTCAGAGCGATCACGGAACCGGCCGCCGTGATTGCGCTTGGCCGGAGCACTGAAGACCGCTTCTCAACAAGCATGTCGCGGTCGAGTACGCGCGACGGGAAATGGCCAACTTACTAAGGAATTTGCCAAGGGTGAGGTCAGGAACCGCCGTTTTGGACAGGCGGAACAGCTCGTATGCAGTCACCCTCGATCGCGAGCGGCACGCGGGTCAAGAAGGCTCCAAACGGCGGGCCGGCGACGCACTCACCGGTGTCGGGCAGGTAGCAGGCCCCGTGTGTCGCACACTGGATGAACTGCTTGTCGTCGGTCATGAACTGGTTGTCGACCCAATCCATCGTCATCGGTACGTGGCAGCAGCGATTGACGTAGGCGTAGTGCTCGCCGTTGTGATTTACGACGAAGCACTCCTCCTCGCGGCCTTCGATGGTCAGGAAGAACTTCTTCGTTTGCCCCGGCCGCAGCTCGTCGACCCGTGCCACGTTGATGGAATCGGCGCTGTGACCCGACATCCGAAGCAAGGTACCATGGGCACGGTGACCCGCGAAGAGCCGCCTCAATCGCCTGCGCGCTCGAGCTCGTACACCGACACCGGCAGCAGAGACGGATAGTCGATCCGCTCGTCGATATAGTGCCTTTTGATGCGGTATCCCTCGGGCGTGCCGGGGACGCCTTCGACCAACTCCGTCGGAGCGATGAGGGCGACCTCCCGAGCGTCGGTGAGATCGCCGATGTGCCACAGACGCTCGGGTTGAGTGCTACGAATCCTCTTCACCTCGGGACAAGCCAGGGCAATGAACAAGCTCGCACCCGCCGGGATGTAAGCGCGGCCTTCGACCTCGGCGGCGTCGACGACGGGCATCCGGCCGGCATAGCTGCACACGATCTCGGAGTAACCTCCGGTTTGCGCGAGGCCATACGCGCGCGAGTACTCGTAGAAGTAGAAGTGGGTGTTCGCAAGGCCGGCACAGGCGGCAAGTAGAAGACTGCTCCATGCCACCGAGGCCTTCGGCAACCCGAACCCGTCGCGTACGACGCGCATGAGGACCGCAAAGGCCAATCCCACGCCGACGCATGCAAAGGGCAGCGCCCCGGGTATCCGATGATACGAAAGCCCTTGCGCCGGCAGGATGACGCTGATCAGCATGAATGCCCCCCACCACGTCAGGCAAAGCCATCCGATCGGTTGCCATAAGCGAGCTGCAAGCATGAAGACGGCGATCGGCACCAGCGTCGCGGTGACAGGATCGACCAGTGATCGAAGAGCTCGATAGTTCGGTAGCGTGTCGACCCCGGTGTTGAACATCAACAGAGCATCCCGCACGTGATCGATGAGATAGGACATCTTATCCGGCCCAAGCTTGTTCCGCCGGATTGAGGAGGAACAGCGACTGTGGCCGATTGGCGCCCAGATCGAGCACCTCGAACATGATCCTGCCGACCGGCGCCAGGATGAAGAGCGCGATGACCGCGACGACTGCGGTCATGACCGCTGCCGCCTTCCAGTCGGTTCCTGTCGTGAACACCCAACCGGCCGTAGTCACCAGGACCAGCAGCGGAAGTGCGTACGACGCCCAGTACGTCTGCGTGCCGACTCCGAGCGCAATGCCCGCACCGACCCACGAGAGCAGGCTTCCGCCGGTCCACGCCCGCGCGAGAAGCCAAACGATGATTGCCGCTGCCGCCGGCGTCTCGATGTACTCATGTCCGCAGCGCGACCAGTGTAGATGTGTGTGCGCCGTAGCCAGCAGCAGCGCCCCGGTAAAGGTCGGCAGATTTCCGATGATACGCCGTGCAAAGGTAAAGGTTGCCAGCACCGAAGCCGTCCCAATGATCACCGCGCCCATCCGAAAGCCCCAAAGGTTGTCGCCGAAGACAACCTGCGCGGCGCGAAAGGGTGCAACCGTGAGTTTCGACAACCCCACCCAAAAGATGCCGATCCACGCGAATGGGAAGGCAGCCATCCCGCGCGCCGAGAGACCGATCGTCACCTCGTCGCTGTCCCAGAAGTTCGGTAGTCGTGTCAGGTCGCCACCGGTTCGCAGCGCCAACGCCACAAACAGCAACACCGCGCACATGACGATCACCTGCGTGAGATCCGCCGGCGGGCGCCAGCGCAGACCGCTCACCACCCCCAAATGGGCGAGTCCAACCAAGAGAAACCAACCGATGCCCGAAACCCACGCCGACAGCACGATGCGGTCCGGGGCGGTTCCTATGACCGCCGTGGCCCAGGCGAGGACTACGAAACCGGGAAGGAGAGCGAGCAACCAGCGCCAACCCGGAAAGCGAATGGTGAACCGACAGACACCGTCAAAATGATCGTCGCGACCGCGGGTGGCGACGACCGCCAGGATCGCTCCAGTGAGCAGCAACGGTACGGCGACGATCAAATCGGCCGGCTCGCCTCGGATACGCGACCACTCGAGGACAAGCTGACCCAGGGCAGCTGCGGCGAGAGCGAGGATGGCGCCATACGCGCGATGCCGGGCCAGGAATCGACCGGCGGCGGCATCAACCACTCGCCTTGCCGCTCGCTGTCCGTTCGAGCTCAAAGACCGCAAGGCACACCGCCTCCGGATACTGGATGCGCTCTATGGCGGCCAGGACGCCCGCAAGGACGAGCAGCGCGACCGGCACACCCAGGTCCGGTTCGCGCCGATCGAGGCGGGCCTGCTCGAACGACGTCTGCGCAACCGCGGCGAGGGCCAAAGCACAGAGAGCACCCGCCGCGCGAGGTCTCCGCCCAGACAACACCGGCTCGGCGCGCATGGCAGTGTCTTTGCCACGCCCGGTTCGGGCGCTGCAACACGGAGCATGAGGTGCGTCCGCGAGCGCTCGTTGAGGGACGGCATTGGATTGGCACCAGAGGGCATTCGGGGCTACACTCGAAACGCTCCAAACGAGGAGAATCATGCCGGAATATCGATCGCGGACGACGACTCACGGACGCAACATGGCAGGCGCTCGCGCGCTCTGGCGCGCGACGGGAATGAAGGACGACGACTTCGGTAAACCGATCATCGCCGTCGCCAACTCCTTCACTCAGTTCGTCCCCGGCCACGTTCATCTCAAGGACCTCGGCCAACTGGTTGCCGAGGAGGTCGCCAAGGTCGGCGGCATCGCGCGCGAGTTCAATACCATCGCCGTCGACGACGGTATCGCCATGGGCCACGGCGGCATGCTTTACAGCTTACCCTCGCGCGAGCTCATCGCCGATTCCGTCGAGTACATGGTAAACGCCCATTGCGCCGACGCCATGGTCTGCATCTCCAACTGCGACAAGATCACTCCGGGCATGCTGATGGCAGCCATGCGCCTGAACATCCCCGCTGTCTTCGTCTCCGGCGGCCCGATGGAAGCCGGTAAGTATGTCGCCAACGGCAAGGAGCAACGCCTCGATCTGATCGACGCAATGGTCGCCGCAGCCAACCCGGATGTGCCGGATGAAGAGTCCGCCGAGGTCGAGCGCTCGGCGTGTCCTACCTGCGGCTCGTGCTCCGGAATGTTCACCGCCAATTCGATGAACTGCCTCACCGAAGCTCTCGGCCTGTCCTTGCCAGGAAACGGCAGCGTTCTAGCAACGCACGCCGACCGCAAGCAGCTCTTCCTTGAAGCCGGCCGGCGCATCGTCGACCTCGCGAAACGATTCTATGAGAAGGGCGACGCTTCGGCGTTACCGCGCACGATCGCAAGCTTCAAAGCCTTCGAGAATGCCATGAGCCTCGACATCGCTATGGGCGGCTCGACGAATACGGTGCTCCATTTGCTCGCTGCGGCGCAGGAAGGTCAAGTCGATTTCACGATGAAAGACATCGACCGGCTGTCGCGTCACGTGCCGAACCTGTGCAAGGTCGCGCCGAGCACGCCACTGTATCACATGGAAGACGTGCACCGCGCCGGCGGTGTAATCGCCATCCTTGGTGAGCTGGAACGCGGCGGGCTGTTGCACCGCGACTTGCCGACGGTGCACAGCAAAAGCATTGGGGAAGCCCTGGAGAAGTGGGACGTGCGGCGCACGCAGGATGCGCGGGTTCACACGTTCTACCGCGCCGCTCCCGGTGGGGTGCCGACGCAAATCGCGTTCAGCCAAGGGCGCCGCTTCAGTGAGCTCGACTTGGACCGCAAAGCAGGCTGCATCCGCGACATCGAGCACGCTTACAGCAAGGACGGTGGCCTGGCGGTCCTCTACGGCAACCTCGCCGAGGAGGGCTGCATCGTGAAGACCGCCGGCGTCGACGAAAGCATCCTGAAATTTTCAGGTCCGGCGCGTATTTTCGAAAGTCAGGAAGAAACAGTACAGGCAATCCTCCTCGACAAGGTGAAGCCCGGCGACGTCGTCGTCATCCGTTATGAGGGACCGCGCGGTGGGCCGGGGATGCAAGAGATGCTCTACCCGACGAGTTATCTGAAATCGAAGGGCCTCGGAAAGGCATGTGCGCTGATCACCGACGGACGCTTCTCGGGCGGTACGTCGGGTCTATCGATCGGTCACATTTCTCCGGAAGCCGCTGAGGGCGGCACAATCGCGCTGGTACACGCCGGTGACACGATTGACATCGACATCCCGCGCCGCACGCTCCAACTCACCGTCTCCGAGACGGAGCTTGCCAAGCGCCGGACGGAGATGGAAGCGCACAACGGCGGCTCGTGGAAGCCGCTGAAGCGCGATCGTCAGGTGACAGCGGCACTGCGCGCTTACGCCGCGTTGACGACGAGCGCATCGCGCGGTGCCGTGCGCGACGTTTCACAAGTCAGTCAGGGGTGAGAGAGAGCTTGGCGCAACTTTTCGGTCTGTACGTAAGTCTCATTGCTCTGATCGGGCTAGCCACAGGTGCAGCTGGCGCTGATACCGCCACGCCTTTGGCCGAGGCTGCACGTCTATACACAGAAGGTCACTACAACGAGGCCGAGCGTGCCGCACGACAGGCCATAGACGCGGCCGACACGGCTGCTGCACACCGCCAGCTCGCACAGACACTGCGCGCACTCGGCCAGTTCGAGGACGCGCAAGCCGAGGCAGAGCGCGCGCTGAAGGTAGGTGAAGCTGGCAGTACCACCGGAGCGAGCGAAGCCGACGCGGCGCGCCTGGAGCTGGCCCGCGTCTACATCGAGCTGGGCAAGTACCAGGACGCTCTCGAGCTGTCGCGGGGCGTCGTGGAAAGACACGCAGACGATCCGGAAGTTCTCGCCGCCGGACTCACCATCGAAGCCGAGGCACAGCGCGGCCTGGGCGAGTACGCCGAGGCGTTGCGTACGGGGCAGCGAGCTTTGCAGGCCGCCGAGCGTGTCGATCCGAAAGCGGCCGCCACCGCCGATACCCTGAACACTCTAGCGCTGATCTACATGGGTTTGCGCGACTACGATGAAGCGGGTCGCCTACACCGGCGCGCCTTGGAAATCCGCGAACAGACTCTCGGTTCAAACCATCCGGTAACAGCCGAATCAGCGCTCAACCTCGGCGGCGTAGCGTGGGCGACCAGGCAGTACGACGAGGCTGAGAAGCTGATGCAGCGCGCCTTGAAGATCCGCGAACAGAGCTTGCCCGCCGATCACCCGCGACTGGCATCGACGACGAACAATCTCGCCGAGCTCTATCGCAGCACTGGGCGGGCTGGACAGGCCGTGCCGCTATGGGAGCAGGCGCTGAAGATCCAGGAGGAGTCACTAGGAACCGATCACCCGCAGACGGCCGCGACACGAAGTAACTTGGCGGGGTACTACTGGAAAGAAGGCAAGGCGGACAAAGCGCTGCCGCTTCTAGAACAAGTTGCAGCGTCCTACGAGGACAGCCTCGGCCCAGAGCACCCGGAAACCGCGCGCTCTCTCAACCTACTCGCCGCCGTCGCCCAGAGTGCCGGTGACGACGAACGGGCGCTGAAGTTGTATCGCCGCGGGCTAGCAGCCGACGATCGCAACCTGGCCAATGTCTTTGCCGTCACGTCCGAGGAGCAGAAGTTGCGGTTCCTCGAGAGGACGCAGGGGCACTACCTCGCGGCGCTCTCTCTGATTCAGCGGCGCTTCGCCAGCGACCCCGAAGCCGTGCGCTTCGGCCTCGATCTGGTGTTGCGCCGCAAAGGCATCGTGCTCGATGCGCAGTCACGTGCGAATGAGGCCCTGGAGACACAATTGACGGGAGACACGCTGACACGGTGGCGGCGCTTGACCCGCAACCGCGGCGACCTCGCGAAGCTCCTCCTGGCCGGGCCGAGTGGCTTCGCGCCGGGCGCCTACGAGCAACAGATCGAGGCGCTGCAACGCCAGATCGCCGAAGGCGAGCGCCTTCTCAGTGAATCCAGCGGCATCGTCGCCGAAGAAATGGCGCAGCGGGAGGTGACCGCCGAACGGGTGGCAACGCGTTTGCCTGCGGAGAGCGTGCTGGTGGAGTTCGTGCTCGTCCCTGACTGGAACCCGAGACGAGTCGCGTGGGACCCGACGGCACACTACCTGGCATTCGTACTGACGCCGCGCGGCGAGATCAGTCTGGTCAACCTGGGCGAGCGTGCGCGCGTCGATGCTGCTGTCGGCGCGGCTCTCGAGGCGGTCAACGATTCCAAGACGCTTGCATCGGATCGCGCCGGGTACAGTGCGCGTGCCGACGCCGAGCTGGCGACGTTGTACAAGGTCATGCTCGGCGGCGCCGATGCTGCGGTAGCAGACTATCGTCAGTTGTTCGTGAGTCCCGACGGAGAATTGCACAAGGTACCGACGGCGGCGTTGCGGTTGCCGAGCGGGAAATACCTGGTCGAAGAGCGCGCCATCACGCACCTGACGAGTGGGCGCGACCTGCTGCGCGGCTCGCCGCCTGACACGACGGGACCGCCGTTGCTGGTGGTCGCCAACCCCGCCTTTGGAAGCAGGAAGGCGCTTGGCGGAGGCAATGACAAGCGTCCTGCGCTGCGCGCCGCGAGCTATCGCGGCTTGGCTTTCGAGTCGCTCCAGGGCGCAGCCGAGGAAGCGCGTACGATCTCACCGCTGTTCGGCAGCAAGACGCTGATCTTCGATGCCGACAAGGCCACGGAGGGCGCCGTGCGCGCCGCCGATGCGCCGCGAGTGTTTCACTTCGCGACGCACGGTTTCTTCTTGCCCGACATCGAAGCTCCAAGGGCGGTGGATCTGCCCTCCGACTTGCAGCGGAGCACGGGGGACGGCCGCGTTGTAGACGGAAGCGCGAATCCGATGGTGCGGTCGGGATTGGCACTTGCGGGCGCCAACTACGCGGCGTCGGTGAGTCACGGTGACGACGGTATCCTCACGGCACTCGAGGTCAGCAGCATGGATCTGCACGGCACCGAGTTGGTAACTCTGTCTGCATGCGAGACCGCCGCCGGACAAGTGAAAGTCGGTGAGGGAGTCTACGGCCTACGACGCGCCTTCGTGCTCGCCGGCGCGCGTAATCTCGTCATGACCCTGTGGAATGTACGCGACCGGATCGCAGCTGATCAAATGAAGCATTTCTACGAAGCATACCGGCGTGGCGTCGCCCCAGCGGCGGCACTGCGTGAGGCGCAACTGCAGACCATCGACAAGCTGCGCAAAGTCCTCGACGGCGCCGCGCCCGTGCGCATCTGGGCTCCTTTCATCGTCCAACAGGCGGAGTCGCTCTAGTGCTGAAATGAGCGCCGACGACGACAAGACCAGCTTGACGGTCCTGCCCGGCGATCCGACGGCTCTGCCGGCCGCGGGGCTGGCATTCCGGGACTTCCGGATCGATGCGAAACTGGGCGCGGGGGCGATGGGTATCGTCTACAAGGCTCATCAGCTAAGCATGGATCGCGAGGTCGCGCTCAAGATCCTGCCCGAGCATCTCGCCGAGAACGAAGAGTTCGTCGAGCGCTTCCAAAAGGAAGCGCGCATGTCGGCCAAGCTGCATCATCCGAACATCGTCGGCGGCATCGCGGTCGGCGAAGAGAACGGCCTGCACTACTTTGCCATGGAGTACGTCGACGGCGAGAATCTCGACCAGTGGAGGCGGCGTCTCAACCGCTTGTCGGTCGGTGATGCGGTCCGTATCTGCCTCGACGTCGCCCGCGCTCTCGAACATGCCTACGCCCGCGGCGTGCTGCACCGCGACATCAAGCCGGCGAACATCATGATCAGCCGCGACCACATGGTGAAGCTCGCTGACCTCGGATTGGCAAAAGTCGAAGGCGACGACGGCCGCACTCAGGTGGGTGAGATGACCGGCACGCTGGCGTATATGGCGCCGGAACAGGCGCGCAACGCCAAAGCCAGCGATCATCGCTGTGATCTCTATGCTCTCGGCACCACGCTTTACGTCTTGCTCACCGGAGAGAGACCTTTTTCCGCTTCGACACCGATCGAGTGGGTCGAAACCAAGGAACAAGGAACGTTTCCGCCGGCCAGTCGACTCAACCCCGATGTTCCCGCGAGTGTCGATCGTATCCTGGGCAAGCTGCTGGCGCCTGACCCGCGGCGGCGTTATCAGACGGCCGCCGAATTGGTCACCGATCTCGAGGCCACCAAGCTGGTCAACTCCAAGCTCTACCTCGACGGCCACACCACCGAGGCTGGAACGGCAACCGTGCGGATGCCGGCGCCCAGCCGAGCGGCTCGTCCGTGGCCACTCATTGGAGCCGTTGTCGGTGTCGTAGCGATCGCCGCCGGGTACTGGGTTTCGACGAGTCGCGCGCCGGCACCGGCACCGGTCATCGAACAGGCGCCGCCGGTCGCGCCGGAAGCGCCCGCTCCGCCGCCGGCACGCAGCGAGGCAGCCGACGCGATCGTGTCGCGTTCAATCGACCGTATCGTCGCCGGCCATCTTGACGACGCCCGTGACCAGTTGCGCCGGGGAGTCGCCGACCATCCCGGCGTCGAGGTGCTCACCCGTATGTCCGTTGAAATCGAAGGTGGCGAACTCTTACTGTTTCAGTACGCGACGCCCGATGGCAGTAGCCCGGTTGTCCCTCTTTGGGTTGGCTCGGGCGTTACACTTACGCCTCGGGACAACTATCGCTTCGCTGTCGTGCCCGGCCGCACCTGCTTCATCTACGCCTTCCAGCGCGATCCGCGACCGACGGTGACGCAGATCTTTCCGAACCCGGACTACGCCCGCCACAGTAATCCGTTGCAAGCAGGCAAAGTCTATTGGCTGCCGGACAACCAAGGAAAGAATCGCAAGTGGATGTACCTGGACACCTCGATCGGCGAAGAACAGGTCTACTTCATCGCCGCGACGCGGCCGCTGCGCGATGCCGAGGCGATGGCCCAGGCCTTGGTGAACGGTTCCGAACAGGTGAGCGATACCCTTGGTCGTACGCCCGGCACTTGGCTCGACACCGAAGCGGGCGCGGCGGAGCCCTGCTTCAGCAGCACGAAGTCGTTCATCGAAGTGTTTCGCTTCAACCACAAGTAGTCGTAATTCGAGAAGGAGGTATCGGAGATGACCTACGCACAGTGCCAATCACTCACCCGAGTCGTCAGGTTCACCATCTTCCTCTTATTGGTGCCAGCCCTCATGTGGGCGCAAGGCGAGCAGCCGAAATCGAAGGATGAAATCCTCGACGGCTTGCTCGGCGAAGAACGCGCACCGGGCGGGATGCGCAAACAAGAGGGTGGCGGAGGCGAGGCTCAGGGCCGCATCGCTCTGCCGATTCACTTCGAATACAACTCCGCGCGCATCTCGGACGAATCCACCGACCAGCTAAAGCAGGTGGCGCAGGCGCTCGGCGACCCTCGCCTGAGCAGCGCGCGCATTCGCATCGAGGGACACACCGACCAGAAGGGTTCAGATGCGTACAACCTGCAACTGTCTCGCGAACGTGCCACTGCCGTAAAGCGTTTTCTGATCGACAAGGAAGGTGTGAACGCCAAACGCCTCGAATCGGTGGGATACGGCGAAGGGCAGCCGCTGAAAGGCGTCTCGCAGGATACCGAAGAAGGACTTGCAGCAAACCGTCGCGTCGAGTTCGTCAACCTCGGCACCGGCCCTGCTCCCGCCGCAGCCGCGCCGGCCGCGGGAATGTCCGTCGATGTCCTGCTCAGTTACAAGAGCGGTGGCGAGGTTCGCAAAGTCGCTCCTGGCGCGGTGTTACGTGCGCAAGACAACTACCGGGTTTCTTTCACCCCGGCGCGCTCCGGTTACGTGTACGTCTACGAGGTCGATGCGGGCGGAAAAGCCTCGAGCGTCTATCCGAACCCGGCGAACTCCAGTCTCAGCAACCCGGTCGAGGCCAAGCGGCGCTACAATGTTCCGGAAGGCGATAACTGGCTCCGCCTCGGTCAACAGGCAGGCGCCGGAGAGATCGTCGTGCTCGGCGCCGAACAAGCGCTCAAGGATCCCGAAGCTGTGGTCGCGCAACTGCTGAGCGATGAACGCGCTCCGGCTGGTACGCGTCCTGATCTGGGAGCCGGGGATATTTTCACCTACCGAGTGCCTTTCACGAATCAGTAGGCGGCTGCGCCGCCGCTGTCGCGCTGCAGGTCCGTTCGCCGCCCGCACTCCGGAGGCCTCCGGCGGACGTGTTGGCTCACGGCGGGCTGCCGTCGCCCATGTCTCTGACAACATGTTGTTGGCTGCCATGTGACGAGCGCTTGGTTGAGGCTGTCAGAAATCGACGTTCAAGTCTCCACCTGTCAGCACACTCGCGCGCGGCGGTTGCTTGATCACCGGCGGCCGCTCGTCGGCAGAACTGCTGGTTGCTTCGTTTCCTTCGCCCGGCGCCGCTGGGTGCGATAGGTTCACCGACGGCGCCAGCCGGACGCCGGCAGCCTGCTCCGTACCCTGCACCCGATCGCCTGTCACGAGAGCATGCCGCAGCGAGATGCTTTCGCTGGCGCCGTTGCCGATGAAGTCCAGGCCCTCGATGTACTGCTTGAAGAGCGCATCCTCCAAACGGCGCGGCGGACCCGGAAGCTTGCCGCGTTCGACGATCACACGCTCCTGAGCGGTGACGAAGACTGCATTCTCGAGTCGGTCGAGCGTGCTGTGAACTTCGACGCGCCCGTCGATGCCGACGACATCGACCCGTCCGGCACCGCTAGGCATCGGCGCCTCGGCGACCGGATCAAAGACGATGATGAAGTCGGTGCCGCGCACGGTCGCCAGGGCGATATCGGTCTCGATTACGTACTCTGCGTCTGGCGTATCGAATGCGTCTTCGACCAGTGCGCGTAGCCGTCCACGCGTCAAGTGCAGCAGTGTTACGAGTGGATCCACAGTAGCTTCAGCGACAGTCACCTCCGTCTCGTTGGCGATGAGCAGGACACTGTGCGCCTCGAAAACAATTCGCACCCGCCCGTCGGCGCCGGTGCGCAGAACATCCGCCGGGGAAACCGCTGCGCCGATCGTAGCCGGCTGCCAAGTGCCGTTCTGTTGGATCTCCGCAGTCCCCTCGACACTCGCGATGCTGCCGACGGCTAGCGCCTGCGTTGCGGAGGCGACGCCGAGGATCACGGCCAATAGAGCAATCAATTGCATCGTTGGTACTCCATGGGTTGCCCCATCAGTTTGTCACGGCAATCGTCAACGAACCAATGTGCCGCTGGTAGTCGAAATCCTCCTTGTTGGATTCATTGAATGTCCCCAGATACGCCAGGGTGATGCTCCAGTGCTCGTTGAGTGCGTACCAGAACGCCGCGACCGGGAGGTGTACCTTATCGGTACGACCGCCGCTGGCCGCATCGTAGTCTTCGTGACGAAACGCATATGCGATGTCGGTGCGCAGCCCGTCCCAGAGCAACCAAGTCACTCCAGTGCCGACCTCGTGACCGTCGTAACCGAAAGCATCACCGGCATGGAATAGGGTGTCTTCGCGATCGAAGCGATAGCCGATCCAGCCGATACGCTGCGGTGTTCCGAGGTTGAAGACGTGCCGCACACCGGGACCATAGTTCCAGGAATCCAGCACGCCGTTGTACGGATTGTCGAGGAAATCGCGCCGTCGCACGCGCACGAACAATTCGCTGCGCCCGATTTCGCCGATGTCGTACGCGACAAAGGGTACCCCCACACCTTGTTGCAGGAAGGCATCCCAATCGAGCAGATAGAAATCGTAGCGCGCGAATACACCAAAGCTGAACGCACCCTTCTGCCCGGCCAGCTGAACGCTCGGACGATGATCCTGCATATCGAACTCATCGAGCTCGAAGTGGAGGCTTTGAAAGAAGTCGTAGCCGAGCGAGAGCTGCGCCCAGTCGGTGCGCCACGGCACGTACACCCCTCCGGCACCCAGAACAAAGCGGCCGGCGGCCTGGTCGTCGACCCCCTGTCGCAGCTTCGCGTCATCATCCAGTGGTGCGATCGCGACGTTGCTGTCGTACTCGAGACCTTCGACGGCGTACAGGTCGTACGAACGACCGCCCTCCGTCTGCATTTCGTCCAGGAAGCGCTGCGCTTCGGCGGCGATCTTGCTGCCGGGCTTGGCATCGATCACATACTGAAAGTGAGCCTGTGCCTGCGGCCGACGTTCGTCCAAGTAGTCGATCACCCCCTGATAGTAGCGAGCGGTGGGGACGATCTCCGAATCTCCGGCCGCGCGTTCGAAGGCAGCGCGCGCTTCGTCGTTCTGTCCCAGCCGTAGGTGAGCGACCCCGAGGAAGAGCGACGCGCGCGCAGCCTGTGGCGGCAGAGCCTCTTGCGCACGCTCGAGATAAGGTATGGCCTCTGCGAATTGCTCCTTCTCCACCAGTGCCACACCAAGCTCCAACTGCGCCTGATCGATGTCCGGGCGAGTCTCTATGACGGTGCGCAAGTCGGCGATGGCTTCGTCGACGCGGTGCAGCTGCAAAGACGTGACACCGCGGTAGTACTGAGCGTACGCATCCTGCGGGTCAGCAGCGACGGCCTGCTCGAAGAACGCCAGCGCCTTCGCGTAACGCTGGCGATGAAACTCCACCAGGCCGTGGGAGTAGAGCGTCTGCGCCGACTCGGTTGCAGCTGCGATAGCTGGCGACATTGCTAGAAGGACGCCGACGAACAGGCCGACAGCCGTCGCCCGCCGATCGCCCCCGCGGAGGCTTCTGGCGTCACCCGCCTTGTCGCGCGCCGACATCTACATGATCCCGGAACCGAAGAAGCGCACGGCAACGACCGAGTTTGCCGGGCACGCCGGAACGTTCATACCGTCCGTATCAATGCTGAACCCGGCCGAGCCAACCGCGAGGGGAACCATGAACAGATCCTGGTAAATGAACACGATCACTTGCCCCACTTGCAGAGTAAAACCGTCGAAGGGCGGCGAATTGCACAGCGGCGTGTTCGTGGTGACGAGATTCAGGCAGTTGTTGCCGGCGTCGGCGGGCAAGCCGAAGGCGAACGTGTCGAGCACTGAACCTGTGCAAAGCGCCGCCGTGTTGGCGGCGATGCACGCAGCTGGCACGGCACCGTCAGCTGGCACGCCAGGGTCAGCTGTGTTGAGAGTCATGACGCCCGCGTCGGCAGCGCCGCCCATACAGTCTGTAGCCGAGAGGCAAACGTCGATCGCCCCGCCCCCACTACCGATGGTCAAGCGGCCGGCGTTGGTTGGGACGAACGCGCCGCCGAGATCCGGGGGTGTCAACACCGTCGTCCGCCGCACCCCGAAGAACGGCCGCAGCGTCATTGAGGCTACGCCGGCGAGAGTCGACGCCGTGTTTGTTCCGAAACCGACGTCGCCACAAGCGGTCACGCCATTCTGCCCGGCGGCGACGGTGGTGATGCGGTACTTTTCGGCTCCTTGAGTCAGCGCGCCACTGGGCAAGGATATGACCTGATAAGCAGTTCCGTCGTCAGCGCGGTAGAAGGCGTTCAATGCCGCAATCGTCGGTGTGACAGTCGCGGTCAGCGTGGGCGTCGGCGTGTGGGTCGGGGTTCTCGTCGGCGTGTGCGTCAATGTCGGTGTCCGCGTCGGAGTCGGCGTCAACGTCAGCGTAGGTGTTCTTGTCGGAGTGCGTGTCGGCGTGAGCGTGGGGGTATTCGTCGGCGTTGAGGTCAGAGTGGGCGTCCGCGTCGCCGTCCGAGTTAGCGTACTCGTCGGAGTGAGCGTCGGGGTGGATGTTTGGGTGTGAGTCTGGGTCAAGGTGATGGTCGGTGTGAGGGTTGGAGTACGAGTGGGGGTCTGGGTGTTTGTCGAAGTTTGCGTCGCTGTCGTGGTTGGAGTGAGCGTCGGGGTGCGGGTCGGTGTCGACGACGGGCTAGGTGAGTGAGTCGGGGTCGAAGTCGGCGTTCGCGTTGCGGTGAAGGTAGAGGTGCTGGCCGGGGTGAACGTCGGCGTGCGGGTGGAGGTTTGCGTCGGGGTCGACGTGTGAGTCGAGCTCGGCGTTTGCGTCGCCGTCGATGTCGGAGTTCCGGTCTCGCTTGGGGTCGATGTTGCTGTCCGTGTCGAGGTCTGCGTCGGGGTAAAGGTGTGCGTCCGGCTGGGTGTCTGCGTTGCCGTTGCGGTCGGAGTTCCAGTTTCGGTCGGTGTCGCGGTGGCCGTACGCGTCGGGCTGTGTGTTGCCGTCGACGTGTGGGTCCGGGTTGGTGTCTGCGTCGCCGTTGCCTGCAGTGTTCCCGTTTCGGTTGCCGTCGGCGTTCCGCTGCGAGTCGGCGTCGTTGTCAGGCTTGGAGTCGGGGTCCGAGTCGATGTGTGAGTCGGGGAAGCCGTCGGCGCGACGGTCGCGCTACGTGTGGGCGTCTCAGTCGAAGTCGAGGTCGGTGTGCGGGTCGGTGAAGTCGTCGGAGCAAGCGTGACGGAGGGCGCCGGCGAATGGGTTGATGTCGATGTCGCCGTGGCTGACTCAGTGGGACTGAGGGTCGGCGTCGTACTGGGCGCCTGCGTCCCGGTCGGCGTCAACGTCTCGGTCGGGGTAGTGCTAGCGCTCGGTGTATTGGAAGGCGTTGCGGTGGGGGTCGCTGTTGGCGTCTCGGTTGAAGTCGGCGCCTGCGTCTCAGTGTCAGTGGGTGAAGCGGTGATACTCGGCGTCGCGCTCGCCGTGGGACTGACCGTGGGAGACTCGGTTTCTGTCGCCGTCGATGTGGCGACAGGAGAGCCAGTCGGGGATTGAGTGGGTGTCGCCGTGTCAGCCGGGGACGCTGTCGCTGTAGCGGTTTGAGTCGACGTCTCGGTGGCGACCGACGTCGGCGACGGGGTGTGGGTGTCCGTCGAAGTTGAGGTTGGCGTTTCTGTCGGGATTTCCGTGAAAGTGGATGTCGGCGTGGCTGTCCCGGTCGACAACGGAGAGCTCGTCTGGGTTGGACTGGCGATCTGGGTTGGTGTCAGGGTCGGCGTATTGGTTGGCGTGGAGAATGATGCCGGCAAGACGGTAACCACGTATGTGAAACCTGGTTCTCCGCTCGCGTCATCGAGAATACCCGGTGGCACGTCGTCGTTGCGTGCCTCGATACGGGTAGCGGCAGAGCCGGGCATCAAGTCCGCACCGACGAGAACGCGCAGTCCGCTGACTTCCAAGATTCCGCCCGCGCTGCACGGCGGCATTTGGGCGTTCGTATCGGAGCACGGCACGGGAGCCATCGCGAAGTTTCCCGGAAAGGCCTGGTCATCTTGGAAGAACGTGACCGCGACCATCGTGATGTTGGAGGCCGCGTCGGCGACGGTGAAGGCAACCACAACCGGGATCTGGGTGCTTCCGCCTTCCGGTGGCTGTAGCGTACCGGGCACCAGGAACGGGACAGCCGGCACATCGATGTCTCCTGCATCGTTGCTTCCCGGAAAGATCTCGACCGACTTGGGATTGCTGCGATAGCTGGCGGTGGCTCGCGCACCCGTCAGGCATGGACGCACGGCTTCAGCGGGCTCGGCATCGCATTGCGACGTTGCTCCGTCGGCCGGAACGACGGCATCGGGAAAGCCGGCGACGCTGACGGCGCCATCCCCCAATGGTAGGTTTCGCAGACTGAGCGATCGGCGTTCGGCAAAAGCCTGATCGCGGGGGTTGAAGGCGACACAACAGGTGTCTCCCTTGTCGGATTGGTACGTGATGCGCGCCGCCTGGACTGCGGCGGGAAGAGGGTTACCGAACCCTCCTGCGGGTGCCTGCCCGCCCTGCAGGGTGACTTTCGTCGGCTGCTGCCAGCGGAGTCGTAGACTCAAGCCGCTGGCCGTCGGTCCGGCCTCTTCGCCGCCGCCACCGCAGCCAACAATCACAAGGGCCAACAAACCTATACGAAACTGTTTGCTACCCAACCCTGTTCCGAGGCCGCTCATCCCCAAGTTGCCCAAGATTGGTTATCACAATCCCGGTGGCCTCGAATAGCGCCGAAGATTCAGGCCCGCGTGGGAGGCGTCAGTGCTTGGTTGCGACTTCGAATCGCGTCAATGCCCAAAGCCGCTCGGCGTCCAGGTCGGCATAGTCGTCATCCGACGGCGATCGAGTCTTGAGCGCGGTCTCTGCCGCTTGCGCCTGGGCGCGAGCTGCCTCGACGTCGATCTTCTCCTGGAAGACCGCGTCGTCGGCAAGAACCGTCATGACGTTGTCGATCACCTCGGCGAAACCGCCGCGGATGGCGAGTCGTCGCGGACCAGCGTCGGTACGATAGCTGAACGGGCCGATCTCCAGTGACGTGAGGAAGGTGATGTGATCGGGCAGGACACCGAACTCACCCGCCGTGCCCGGGGCGGTGACTTCACGCACCTGCTCGTCGAGCAGTTGGCGATTCGGCGTTACGATGCGGAGCTGGAAGTGAGTATTCATCAACGGGCTTTGGGAGCTCGAGAGTTGCCTGGACGCGCGCCTTACGACGCCATTTGCTTGGCCTTCTCGAGCGCATCCTCGATCGTGCCCACCATGTAGAAGGCCTGTTCGGGAACATCGTCGTGCTTGCCGTCAACGATTTCCTTGAAGCCGCGGATGGTGTCGGGCAGCTTCACGTAGGCGCCCTTCATATTAGTGAACACCTCGGCAACCGAGAACGGCTGCGACAGGAAGCGCTGGATCTTGCGAGCTCGCGCGACGAGCAGCTTGTCCTCTTCCGAGAGCTCATCCATGCCAAGGATGGCGATGATGTCCTGCAGATCCTTGTAGCGTTGCAGCACTTCCTGCACGTTACGCGCAACCGCGTAGTGCTCTTCACCGACGACGCCTGGATCGAGGATGCGCGATGTCGAGTCGAGCGGGTCGACGGCTGGATAGATGCCGATTTCCGTCAAAGCGCGCGAAAGCACGGTGGTGGCATCGAGGTGCGCGAAGGTGGTCGCCGGCGCCGGGTCGGTCAGGTCGTCTGCCGGTACGTAGATCGCCTGCACCGAGGTGATGGCGCCCTTCTTCGTCGTCGTGATCCGTTCTTGAAGCTCGCCAAGGTCGGTCGACAATGTCGGCTGATAGCCGACTGCCGACGGCATACGGCCGAGCAGAGCGGACACCTCGGAGTTGGCCTGTGTGAAACGGAAGATATTATCGATGAAGAGAAGAACGTCCTTTCCCTCTTCGTCGCGGAAGTACTCGGCCGCGGTCACGGCAGTCAGACCGACGCGGGCGCGAGCGCCCGGCGGTTCGTTCATCTGGCCGTAGATCAGCGCCGTCTTTTCGATGACGCCCGACTCGCGCATTTCCAACCAAAGGTCGTTGCCTTCACGCGTGCGCTCACCGACGCCGCCGAACACCGAATAGCCGCCGTGGTGCGTTGCAACGTTGTTGATGAGTTCCTGAATCAGCACGGTCTTTCCGACGCCGGCGCCGCCAAACAGTCCGATCTTGCCGCCGCGAGAGTACGGAGCCAGCAGGTCGACGACTTTGATTCCGGTTTCGAACGCCTCCACCTCGGTCGCCTGATCGACGAAGGTGGGAGGCGGACGATGGATTGGATATTTTTTCGCCGTCTCCACCGGCCCGGCCTGGTCGACCGGTTCGCCGATCACGTTCAGGATGCGCCCGAGCGTTTGCGGACCTACGGGCACCTCTATCGGTGCGCCCATGTCCTTAACGTCCATGCCGCGCACCAGACCTTCACTGCTATCCATGGCAATGCAGCGAACCGTGCGTTCGCCGAGGTGTTGTGCGACCTCGACGACGAGATTCCATTCCTGATCGCTGATGGCGGGATTCGATATCCGCAGCGCGTTGTAGATCGGCGGCAGGACTCCGTCGGAGAACTCGACATCGACGACGGGTCCGATCACCTGCGTAATTTTGCCATTGCTCATGCTTCAATCCTCTGGTCGATGAGTTGCTTCTGAAACAGTTTTCGAGATGTCAGCCGCTGAGAGCTTCGGCGCCGCCGACGATCTCCATCAATTCCTTCGTGATGCCCGCCTGGCGGGCGCGATTCATTTCGAGTGTGAGTCGGTCGATCATGTCGGAAGCGTTGCTGGTTGCGCTATCCATCGCGGTCATGCGGGCGCCGTGCTCACTAGCAGTCGCCTCGAGGAAAGCACGGTAGATGACGACCGAAACGTACTGTCGCAGCAGTCGATCGAGAAGCTGTCCCGCTTCCGGTTCATAAAGGTAGTCGGTGGTTGGCCCGTCGTCACTCGACTGGGGCTCGAGCGGCAGAATGCGTTCGGCCACCGGCGCCTGCACCAGTGCCGAGCGGAACTGGTTGTAGATGAGGTAGACGGCGTCGGTCTCTCCGGAGACGAATTCTTTCTGGAATTGTTCGCTCAGCTTTTGTGCGAGAGCGTGCGTCAGGCCGCCGAACAGGTTGATGTGCTTGTCGGCCACGGCGACATCGCGTTTTTTGAAGAAGTCGAAGCCGCGGCGGCCGACGAATGTGACGCGCACGCGATCCCGTCCATGTTCGGCAAGAAACGCGGTCGTCTTGCGAATGAGGTTCGAATTATAGCCACCGCAGAGACCGCGATCGGCGGTCACGAGGAGAAGGTGGATGGACTTCACTTCCGCGCGCGACTGCAGCAAGGGGTGGCTTTCCGCGCCGATTCGGGCTGCGACGTTGGACAGCATCGCGGTCAGCTTCTCGGCGTACGGACGTGACGATATCGCAGCCTCTTGAGCACGACGTAGCTTGGCGGCCGAAACCATCTTCATCGCCTTGGTGATCTTCTGGGTGTTCTGCACCGAGGAGATGCGTTTTCGAATCGCTTTGAGGCTCGCCATCGTTCAGCTGTTCTCGACTGCCACCGCATCTGCTCCGGTTCCGACAGGAATTGTCGAGGGGGAGTTCGACTCTTTGCTCCGAACCTCGCCGCCGAAAGTCTGCTTGAACTCGCTCAGCACCTTGTCCGCCGTTGCTTTGATCTCGTCATCCAGTTGCTTCTTGTTGCGGATCTCCTGGAAGAGATCCGGGTGACGGTTCTCGACGAACCGGTAGAGCTCGTTTTCGTAGCGCCGCACCTTGGCTTCGGGGATGTCGTCGATCTGGCCACTGGTAGCGGCGTATATGATGAGAACCTGCTTCTCTACAGGTAGCGGTTCATACTGCGCTTGTTTGAGAATTTCGATGAGGCGGACACCGCGCGCCAGCTGACGCTGGGTAGCCGCATCGAGGTCGGATCCGAACTGTGCAAAGGCGGCTTTCTCGCGGTACTGCGCCAGCTCGATGCGGAGCGATCCGGCGACCTGCTTCATCGCCTTGATCTGGGCATTGCCGCCGACACGTGAGACGGAGATGCCGGGGTTCACGGCAGGGCGGACACCTGAGAAGAAAAGGTCCGTTTCGAGGAAGATCTGTCCGTCGGTGATCGAGATCACGTTGGTCGGGATATACGCCGACACGTCACCGGCTTGGGTTTCGATGATCGGCAGCGCCGTCAATGAACCGCCGCCGCGATCGCTGCTCATCTTGGCAGCGCGCTCGAGGAGTCGGGAATGGAGATAGAACACGTCGCCCGGATACGCTTCACGACCTGGCGGGCGCCGCAACAACAAGGAAAGTTGGCGATAGGCAACTGCCTGCTTGGACAAGTCGTCGTAGATGACCAGCGCGTGCTTGCCATTGTCGCGGAAATATTCACCCATGGCGCAGCCACTGTAGGGCGCAATGAACTGCAGCGGGGCTGCTTCCGACGCGGTGGCGGCAACGACGATGGTGTAGTCCATCGCTCCCTGACTCGCCAGTTTGTGAACTACCTGCGCGACGGTGGAGCGCTTTTGGCCGATAGCGACGTAGATGCAGAGAACGTCTCCGCCGCGCTGATTGATGATCGTGTCGATGGCGACCGCGGTCTTGCCCGTTTGGCGATCACCAATGATCAGCTCGCGCTGACCGCGGCCGATCGGGATCATGGAGTCGATCGCTTTGATTCCAGTTTGTAGCGGCTCTTTGACTGGCTGACGGTCGACGATGCCCGGAGCCTTCAATTCGATGCGGCGCGTCTCGGCAGCATCGATCGGGCCCTTGCCGTCAATCGGCTGACCCAGGGCGTCGACCACGCGACCGAGCAGACCTTCACCGACCGGAACCTCGGCGATTCGGTTTGTCCGACGGACTTCGTCACCCTCGTGGATCTCCTGCGCTTCGCCGAAGATTGCGGCACCGACGTTGTCTTCTTCGAGGTTCAGAACCATCCCGTAGATGTTGTGAGGGAACTCGAGGAGCTCACCGGAGGCGACTTGGTCCAAGCCGTAGATACGCGCGATACCGTCACCTGCCGATAGCACACGGCCGGTTTCGCGGACCTCGACCTCGCGACCGTACTCTTCGATCTGTTTCCTTATGACGTCGCTGATTTCAGCGGGACGGATTTCCATATCTCTCGAATCCTCCTGAGATGCCCGACTTAGTGCACGGCCCTGCCGGCCAGGCCTGTGGCCATGCGGTCGAGCTGGGTGCGGACGCTGCCGTCATAAACTTTGCCCTGGACTTCGGCAACGACGCCACCGAGCAGTGCCGGATCGATCGTAACCGTGGAAATGACTTCCCTGCCGGTGATCCGAGCAAAGGTCTCAACCAGCAGGCGGAGCTGCGCGTCCGTCAGTTGCACCGCAGTGCGTACACCCAACCGTAGGCGACCTTTCTCGTCATCGAGCAACTGCATGTAATAGTCGGCGATTCCGGGAAGCTCCGCGAGACGCTGCCGGTCGGCTAGTAGGCGGACAAAACGCGTCAGGAGGTCGGACAGCTTGAACTCACCGATAAACGTCTTCGCGAGCTCCATCCGGCGCGACGGGGACAGCAAAGGACTTTTGAGGACAGGCGCGAGCGCCGGATTGGCCGCGGCGGCGCCAAGACGTAGTAGCTCCTCGGCGGTGGGCTCGAGTACTCGCATCTCCTTGGCGAGCGAGAACAGGGCCTTGGCGTAGCGGCGTGAAACCGATCCCTTCATTTCGCAACCTGTCGGACGAAGTCGGCGACGAAGCGCTGCTGATCGGCGTCAGTCCACTTCTTTCGCACTTCATCTTCCGCGAGGGCGACCGCCTTGCGCACAACCTGCGCGCGCATTTCGCTTTGCATGGCGCGGAGCTCAGCGGCAATGGTCTGCTCGGCGTCACGATGGATGGTCTCGGCCATGCGGTACGCCTCCGCCAGAATTCGTTCGCGTTCACCTTGCGCATCTCTTCGGGCTTGCTCGCGCATCTCGTTGATCGTCGTTTCCAGCTTCGCAACACGCTCTTCCCATTCGGCCTTGAGACGCATCGCTTCACCGCGCGCCTTGGCGGCTTCCTCCAGGTCCGACACGATCTGGTTTCGACGATCACGAACCCATTGGCGCACCGGCGGAATGGCGTATCGGTTGAGCACCAGGCCAAAGAGCACCAAGTTGACTGTCGAGAACAGGATCGTGAGGATCGGTACACCAGCATCGCCGTGGCCATGTGCAGCATCGGAAGCGAGCGCAACGGAAGCCCCGACAGCGCCTTGGAAGAGCGCCGCCCCCAAGTACAGACGTTTCACGCGCGCCTTCCTCCGACGACCTTGCCGGCGATCAGTTGTGCAAGCTGGCTAGCTTCACCAGCCAGCTGAGAGCTGGCGGCGGCGGCGGACTTGATCTGCTCCCGCTGCTCCTTCAACAGCGCCGCCGCCTGGTCGCGCGCCGTTGCGATGATCTGGTGCTCTTCTTCGTCGGTGGCATGCCTGGCGACGTCGGTTTCGCGGCCGATGTCTGCCCTCACCTGCTCTATCCGTTGGTCGTACTGGGTTTCGCGGGCAACCGCGCCGGATCGCAGCTGCTCTGCTTCCTCTCGAACGCCGATGGTGCGGGCTCGTCGCTCATCGATGACCCGCAGAAACGGATCGAACACCAATTGCTTCAATCCCAGCCACAGGACAAAGAACGAAACGACCTGAATGACGAATGTGATATCCGGTGGAAAGGCAATCATTCAAAAACACGCAGCTTCGGCGTCCTCGGTTGTGCACCGCAGATGCAGCCAACCCGCGATTTTGCCGTGGCGCCAACCTCTGCAGATTTTGGGGAACGATCGGACGCGGTACCGCCCGATTCGCGTTCTACGAACCTTCTGAAGCGACTGTTGCGCGACTCCCCTACGGCATCCGGGATACGCCTACAGACGGCCGCTCATCCTTGGGAAACAGGGCAACCTTCTTGTCACCACGATCTGCCCTGCCTTCCGCTGTTGACCCCATCGAACAATGCCCCTCGAACACAACGCCCTCGTGGATGACCAAACTTGGTGTCGTGATGTTGCCTACCAACTTGCCCGGCGCTTGTAGCTCGACGCGTTTCGTGGCGATGACATCGCCGTTGATATTGCCTTTTACGATGATCGTGCCGGCTTTGATCTGCGCGGTGATCACGGCGGTTTCACCCACGATAACACTATCTTGAGCTTCGATTTCACCGTCGACCTGACCGTCGATGCGGACGCTGCCTTCGAAGCGCAGCTTGCCCTCGACGCGGCTGCCTTTGCCGAGGCTCGCCTGCAAGGAATCTCGGGGGCTCGTCTCGACCGGACGCGCCAACGGCGGTGTTGGTTGTGAGCCCGCGCCAGTGTGTGAGTCTTGTCTTTCGTCTTTTCCGAAGAGGGCCATATCGACTCCCTCGCCAACTGTGGATTTAAAGCGACGGAGTCATACCATCGGGGTTCTGTTGTGTCAAAACACTCGGACCGCTCTTTTTAGGCCCTCGCGAGGCGATCGATCAGGCCATTCAGTTGATCGAGCGAGTAGTACTCGATCTCGATTCTTCCGCTGCCGTCTTTTTTACATTGAAGGCGGACGCGGGTGCCGAGGGCTTCGGTTAAACGTCGTTCTGCATCAGCAATGTCGCGGTCAACGGCCTGAGCCACGCCCGCTTCCCTCTTGGCCAGGCGTTCCGTTTGACGAACGGACAGGCGCTGGGTGACTACCCGTTTCGCCAGGTCGAGCTTGACGTTGTCCGGCCCGACCGTGGCCAGTGCGCGCGCATGACCGGCAGATATGTCGCCGCGCTCGATCTCAGTGCGGATTCCCTCTGGAAGTTGCAAGAGCCGAACAGCGTTGGCGATCGTCGAGCGGTCCTTACCGACTCGGTCGCTGAGCTCCTGTTGCGTTAGATTCAGCTCGCTCATCATCGTTTTGTACGCGCGCGCTTCTTCGATCGGGTTGAGATCTTCTCGCTGAACGTTCTCGATGAGCGCGAGCTCGAGCATCTCTGAATCGGGCACGTTGCGGACAGTGACTGGCACTTGGGACAGGCCGGCGCGTTCAGCGGCGCGCAGCCTGCGTTCGCCGGCGATCAGCTCATAGGTATCCCCGATTTTGCGTACCAGAAGTGGCTGAAGGATTCCCTTCTGGCGAATCGAATCTGCCAGCTCGATGACGGCTTCTTCGCGAAACTTCTGACGTGGCTGCATCGGGTTTGGCTGGATAGCCGAGATTGCAACCATCGTTATATTAGTGCCCGCTTCACTTTCTGCGCTTGGAATAAGAGCAGCAAGCCCTCTTCCCAATGCGCGTCGCTTGGTGACTGCATCCATGTCACTTCCCTCCTATCGTTCTGCCTGCGTTGCTCTTCTCCGTCCCTCCCTCAACCGATCTACGCATCCGCTTCAAGAGCTCCTTGGCGAGTGCCTGATAGGCTTGGGCTCCGCGCGAGGTTGGATCGTATATCACTGCCGGCATGCCGTGACTGGGCGCTTCGCTGAGGCGCACGTTGCGTGGCACAACCGTATTCAACGTTTCTCCGGGAAAGTGC
>Ga0187892_10003015_pt1 | contig 31820 bp, 31 predicted proteins | sample MA1701073metaG_FD_139345 | JGI IMG/M metagenome (GOLD analysis project Ga0187892, IMG submission 139345) | Bio-ooze microbial communities from a basaltic lava cave in the Kipuka Kanohina Cave System on the Island of Hawaii, USA - MA170107-3 metaG ...
GTGAGAAGAATCGGCGGAAGGGACGTGAAGGGGGACCTACCTCAGATGGGCCTTGGCGCCTGCCTGCGGCCTCAAGGGGCGGTTTCCGGGGGGCGCGAAGAATCCGTATTCGTCAGGGCTGCAGTTGGGATTTGGGACTTCACTCGTGGATGTACCAGCAGCCCACGCCCTCGATCTTGTGCCCCTTCCAGATGAAGAAGCCGAACTCCTCCCGCCGCGGATCGACCACCAGCGCCACCTGGTAGGGCAGGTTGAAGAAGTTGCGCTGGATGAACGTGTCCATGTGCGACAGGAACACGCCGTAGCCCGGATGCGTGTGGTGCCAGCCCACCATCGGGCGATCGTTGAACCGCTTCTCCCGCTCGCGCGAAATCTGGCTCCACGAATCGTGCGTGAACTTGAAGCTGGCGGCGGTGTTGACGTAGCCCTCCGCCTTGATGTAGCCGTCGACCAGCACCCAGTACTGCCCCTTCCACCGGTAGTGCTCGCCGATCAGCACGCCCCCGAGTTCCATCCCCATGTTCGACTTCGCGTGGATGACGATCTCCCGGAGGATCTGCTCGCGGATGAACACCTGGAGATCGTGCGGGCTGATGACCTTGAGCGGCTGGACCCGCCGCTGCGGATCCTGCGTCGGGATGACCTTCTCGGGCGGCTCGACAATCTCGAGCTCGCCCATGTCCCCGACGATCTCGATGTCGGCCATCGCCTATTCGATGATGATGATGTCGTCGTCCTGGCGGCGGGGCGGAGGCGGGGGCGGAGGCCTCGGCGGCTGCGACGCGCGCGGAATGGGCCGCGGCACGGGGCGCGGCGGCGGTCCCGGCGTGGTCGTGTCGTCGATGATGAGGATGTCCTCCTCGGGCGGCTTGACGATGGGGGGCGCCTCGCGGCCGCCCGCCTTGCTCAGGTCGAGCTTGATCACGTTCGCGCCGACCGTCTGCCCCGCGCGGTCGCGGAGGTTGCGCCGGTCCAGCGGGAAGTCGAACTGCGTCTGCGTTTCCGACCAGCGGCCCGCGCTGTAGTTGTACGCGCTCTTGGGGTCGTAGTTCGACATCCGCACCATGTCCCACATCATCTCGCACAGCTCGGCGAGCCCGAGGCTCGGCACCCAGTTCGTGCTGTAGCCGCCGAGGCACACCGCGCCCACCGCAGAGATGTTGGGATGATAGATGCTCGTCAGCCACTGGAGGTCGGGGCGGCTGCGCGGGTAGTCGATGCCGAGGCGGATCTCCACGCGGTGCGCGTCGGCGATCTCGACCGGCTCGGTCTCGCTCTTGCGCATCAGCCCCTTGCCCTTGAAGGTCACGAGGTAGCGCTCCGGCGGCTCGCCCGTCGTGATGTAGTCGATGATGGAGGAGTTCTCCTTGAGCGACTTCATCGCCTCGTAGTCCGACATCAGTCGGCGCGTGCGCGGGCTTTCGTAGGCCATCGTCCTATGACATTACACATTGCACGTTGGCACGTTGCACGTTGGGCGTTGGCCGCGCGGAACGTGTAACGTGTAACGTGGGAACATGCAACGCTCCTATTGGGGCTGGGGACTGTCCTGCGTGGTGCCGAGCAGCGAGCGGACGTCCGCGATCCCCTGGACCGCGTTGTCGAATCGCGTCTTGACCACGTCCTCGGACTTCGGGCTCTGGGCCGCCCACTCGATCTGCATCACGACCTCGTCGGTGCGGCGGTACGAGGGCCGGCGCTTGTCGTCATCCGAGGCCCGCTCGATGAGCACGTTGTGGCGCTTGCGCAGCTCGACGGCGGCGGCCTTGAGCGCCGCCTCGTCCGTGCGGGGCGGCTTCTGCTTTTCGACGACCTCCTGCGCGCAGCGGATGATGTCCTCGACCTCCGACTTGTAGGAGAGCAGGGGGATCCGCTCCCGGAGCACGACCTTCCATACGCTCCAGCCGACGAACCCCGACAGGAGCACGATGCCGAAGATCCACCCCTTGTTCTTCATCCCGTTAGACTCCTGTTGGAGCCGCAGGATCCGAAGTCGAGTCTAACGGGATTCATGATCGCGCCCTGGCGGCGCGGCTAGCCCGCGACGATCTCGGGGTAGACGATCAGGTGGTCGCCTTCCTTGACGCCGGCGTCGGGCAGGGACTGGCCCTCCTGCAGCCGCTTGCCGCCCTCCTTGTGGTCGAGGCTGTACGACATCGGCGTCCCGTCGGGCGCCGTCACCGGAAGCTGCATCTTGGTGATGATGTTCGGGAGGATCTTCTTGACCGGCACGGACGGCGAGATCTTCGCCTTCACGCTCTTGGCGCCCGTCTGGTCCAGGAAGGTCACCTGGATTCCTTCGCCCTCAGACATGCCCGACCTCCTTGGCTCTTGTTCCTGCATGTTCTATAGACCTCCCGAGCGGAGGAACGTTACCGCGTCGTCCGTCCTACTGTTTTCTAACACACCCGGCAGCAAGATCAAAGATGAAAGATCAAAGATCGAGAGCGCGCAAGCCGCATCGCCCCTGAGTGAGACGCCTCCCGGCGCCCGTTTGTTTGGCAACAGGGAGAATCCAGCAGGCGCGCTCCGCGTTTCATGCGACCGACGACGACCTGAAACTTGATCCTTGATACGTGAAACTGCGCGTCAGCCCGTCACACCGACGCGCCCCTAGTTCGGAGGCTGGCACGCCATCAGCACGTTCGCGCCCGTGTCCTGCACCGACAGGTAGAGGATCGAGTCCCCCTTCGGCGACCACACCGGCGGCCCGTGCGGGCGGCTCTCCATCCTCGCAATCCGCACCTTGTCGCCTCCCGGCGTCGTGAAGATGAACGTCCACTTCATGTCGCGGAACGTCCGCGCCACGATCACCCCGTCCTTCGGCGACCACGCCACGTCCGCCTTCCGCGCGCCGTCCGCCGTCACCCGCCTCACCACCCGATTCTCCACCGCGATCACGTACACGTCGTACCCCTTGTCGCGGTCCGAGATGAACGCCACCCGCTTGCTGTCCGGCGCCCACGTCGGACTGAAGTCCTGCGCCTGATGCACCGTGAGGTTGCGAAAGGACGAACCGTCGGCCGCCGCCATCCACACCTCCCGCTGCTCCTCGATCGTGAACCCGTACGTGAACCACTTGCCGTCGGGCGACCACGACAGCGAGCTGATGCGTCCGCGGTTCTCCGCGATCCGCTTCACCTCGCCCGTCGCCACGTCCTCGACGCAGATCCACGACTTGTGCGGGTCCTGCCCGGGATACGCCATCTTCTTGCCGTCCGGCGAGAAGATGACCGGCGACTGGAGCGTCTCCGAGTGGTACCCCTCGTCGAACTCAGGCTTGCCGACGTCCGTGTCCGCCACCACGTCGTCGCCGTTCCACAGCCGCCCGAGCACCACCAGCCGCTTGCCGTCCCGCGAGAGCGCTCCGCTCGTCCACGTCGCCCCCGTGTAGAGCTCCGTCGCCTTTCCGGACGCCGCCTCGACGCTGACGATGTGGCCCGTCCCGCCCCATCGGCCGCCGTACGTGACGATGCGGGTGTCCGCGCCCCAGAAGTACCAATCGACGTCGCCGCCGGCCGTGGCGACCAGGCGGCCCCGGACCTGGACCTCCTGCTGGAAGCCCGCCCCCAACATCACGACCGCCGCAACCGCGGTGACTCGCATCATTTCGGCACGTCCACGACCCAGAAGTACATCACGACGTCCGCCCGCCCCAGCCGATACACGACCTGCGACCCGTCGGGCGTGAAGCCGTAGGTCGAGGCGGGCGACGGCTCGAGCCGGAACCGCCTCACCGTCTTGCCGTCGACGCCCGCCAGCGCCAGCCCCGGCGGCTTCTCCCCCCGCGGCTCGCGGAAGAGCACGGCGTCGCCCGCCGGAGCCCACGCGGGCGGCCCGACCGCCGCCTCGCACGTGACGAGCACGCGCCCCTTGCCGCTGTCCATGTCGGCGACCGCGATCGACTTCCCGCCCGCGACGAACGCGATCATCTTTCCGTCGGACGACCACACCGGGCTCGACGCGGCCTCCAGCCCTTCGCTCAGGTTCGCGGCCACCGCGCCTGCGGCCGACGCTGCCATCCACAGCTCCGCGCGTCCCGCCTTCGCCTTCAGGAACGCGATCCGCTTGCCGTCCGGCGACCAGAGCGGGGCGGACGACTCGTCGACCGCCTCCGTCACGGTCGTCGGCGGGTTCTCGGCCTCCAACGTGCGCAGCGAGTACTTCCCCTCGTACGCGAGGACCGCGACGCGCACGCCGTCCGGCGCGAACGCCGCCGCGATCGTCGTCGGCGGAAGGTCCCCCCACGGCTTCGCGTCCGTGCCGTCCGGCTTCATCGTGAGCGCCTTGAACTTCGCCGTGATCGCCGCGAGGCGGTCGCCCGCCGCCGTCAGGCTGGCCCACGCCTCCTTCGGGCCGCACCGCTTGCCGCGCCCGCCCGGCAGATCGGCCACGAGCAGGTCGCTCGGCTCGGCCGCGTCGAAGGAGTAGCCGCACACGAACGTCCGGCCGTCCGCCAGCATCACGCCGGGCCCGAATACCCCGTCGGCCTCGAAGATCTTCCGCGGCTTGAGGAGCACGGTGTCGTCCGCCGGCGGCGGCTTCTTCGGGTCCTGCAGCGCGAGCACCGCCAGCAGCCCCGCCGTCAACCGCGTCATTCCCACTTCATCACCTCGGTCCGATCCTTCGCCAGCCGCACGAACCGCATGTCGCGGCCCGTCTGGAGGCGGACCACGTCGAACGGCGCGACGCCAAGTTCCCGCATCGGGCGCTTCGCCGCGTCGCTGCCGCGCTCTATGGTATGAACGATGTTCGTGAGCATCACGCCCTTGCATTCTCCGCACAAGCCCTCCCGGTAGTGCGAGAGCGCCAGCGGCTTCATCATCGGCTTGCGCACCGAGCACTTCGGGCAATGGACGTCGACGAGCAGGTCGCGGTCGAGCTGGAGCGCCTCCGCCTTTCCCGCCCAGCGGAAGAGCTCCTCCGCCGTCGCCCCCGCCCCGAGCGGCGCGTCCTCCGCCGGCGGATACGTCTCGTGCGAGAGGCAGTCTTCCTTGCGCTGGTACGCGGTCGAGTAGACGCCGTTCGACTCGCCGTTGAAGACGAGCGCCGTGCCCGCCTTGACCGGCAGCCCGTGCAGCAGCTTGAGCGCCTCCTGCGTCTGCAGGCCCGCGATGATCGACGAGATCGTCGGCGCCGTCGGCACCTTCCCCTCGGCGATGTCCTCGCGCTTCAGCAGCGGGCACGAGTACTTGAGGTTGATGAGCTTGTAGTCCTGCTCCGTCATCGCGCACTCGTAGCACGCGCTGTCGGGCGGCACGAACACCTTCGTGACGCCGCTGATCTCCTGGATCGCGCCGTCCACCCAGGGCCGGTTCGCCTTCCAGCACTGCCGGTTGATCCAGAGCCGCGCCTCGCGGTTGTCGAGGCAGCCGATGACGACATCGACCTCCTGGTAGACGCCGAGCCCGAGGTCGGTGATGACGTTGCCGTTGATCGCGCGCACCTTCACGTCCGGGTTGATCCCCTTCACCGCCGCGGCGGCGCGATGCGCCTTCGCCCCCCCCTCGTCCCCCGCGCGGAAGAGGATCGACCGCGTGAGGTTCGTCGACTCGATCGTGTCGTAGTCGATGATGAAGACGTGCCCGACGCCGAGGAGCGCGAGGTTCTTGAGCACCTCGTTGCCGAGCGCGCCCGCGCCGACGACGAGGACGCGCGCCGCGGCGAGCTTCTCCTGCCGCCACCACGAGATCAGCCGCAGCCGGCCGTAGCGGTCGTTCTCGTCGATGATGAGCTCGTCGGGCACGGGGTGAGTTTAGCAAATGAATCCCCCGCTCATGTCTCATTGAGATCGTCTAACAAGCAATGGACGAGCAGTCGATCGCGCGGGCGGCCGTTTCGCGCGGCCTCGTCAGCGAGGTCCAGCTGCGCGAGTGCCGGGAGATCGCCGCGGGCGGACGGTCGCTCCTGGCGATCCTCATCGAGATGGGCTACCTGCGGGCGGAGGACCTGGAGACGCTCTTCGCCGGGCGTCCCGCGACGCCGGCTCCGCGCCGCGGCGCGCTCGGGTGGGTGCTCCTGGGCGCGCTTCCCGCCTTCGGCTTCGGGCTCATCATGGCCTGGGCATCCGTGCGGCCGCAGGTGCTCCGGGACCCGGCGCTCTCGAGCGAGAACGAGCGGCTGCACCGCGAGCTTGCCGCCATCCGGCAGCGCAGCGAGGTCGCGATGCACATCGCGGTCGTGTTCCAGACCATGGCCATGTGCGTCGATCCCGCCAACGCGCCGGAGCACAAGGCCATCAAGGAAGCTTTCCGCAAGCTCCCGTCCATCGGGCCCGCGGGCGACCACGACCTGATCCTGGCTCGCGGCCAGGCGGCCGAACTGGTCGGGTTCCTCGACCACGCGCGGACGGAGTATGAGCACCTCGCCCGCTTCAATCCCGACGCGGCGCTCGGACTCGCGCGCATCCACCTGCAGCGCTCGAACTGGCAGCAGGCCTTGGAGATGCTCCACCGGGTCGAGCAGCTCCGGCCGGCCTGGGGCCGCCTCCACTACTGGAAGGGCCGCCTCCACCACGCCCAGGGGCTCCACGAGGCCGCCCGCCCGCACTTCGCGCGGGCGCTGGAGTGCGATCCGTCGCTCAAGCAGGAAATCGCGAACTTCATCCGGCGATAGCCGCTGGTGTGGGCATGACTTTGCTGATGCTCGCCGCGCTCCTCCAGCAGCCGCCGGACGAGTCCTGGGGCTTCCGCAGCCGCGCCGAATACCTCTTCGCCGATCTCGGCGGCACCATGGAGGACGACGACTCCGCCAGCTTCCAGCACGACCTCGACATCGGCCGCGTCGGCGTGCCCGGGATCGCCATCGGCGGCTATCGTAGGACGGCGGACCTCAACGTCGCCGTCGACTTCGTCTACTGGACCGCCCGCGCCTCGGGCGAGGCGACGCTCGACGCCGCCCTGTTCTTCGACGGCACGCTCTTCCCGGCGGGCGCCGCCGTCGACGGCGAAGTGCGCATCGACTACTGGGCGCTCGAGATCGGCGGCGACATCGCCGTCGACCCGTGCTTCCGCTTTGGCGCAATCCTCCCGCTGCAGCTCATACGCGCGAGCGTCGACGTCGAGACCGCCAGCCTCGGCGAGCGCTCCACGGACGGCGACCTGCTGTACGGGATCGGGCTCTATGCGCAGGCGCGCCCGATCGAGCGCCTCTTCGCGTCCGCCTCCGCCATGCTGACGACCGGGCTCCTCGACTCCTTCTACACCGACGTCAGCCTCTCCGTCGGCGCCGAGTTCGGCCCCGCACGCGTCGAGCTTGGCTGGCGCTACCGGGCGTTCGAGGACGCCGAGACCGGCGACGACCTGCGCTTCCGCATGCACGGCCTGTTCGTGGCGCTCTCGGTGTCCTTCTAACCACGGAGACACGGAGCGGCAGAGCCGCAGCCAAACCGAGCAGTTGGGAACGAACCGCAGAGACGCAGAGAGCGCCAAGTGAAGTCACAGTCCGACCATTGGCGTCCTTGGCGGTTCGGTTCCGGGTTCTGGGTTCCGGGTTCTACTTCGGGTCCAGCACCCGCCGCAGCTCCCGCACCCGCGGCGCGACCGTCCTCGTGAACTGCGGGTCGAGCACCATCGCCTTCTCGTAGTCCGCCAGCGCGTCGGGCAGCCGCCCCAGCACGTCGCGCGCGCGCGCGCGGTCGCAGTACACCGCCGCGGCGTCGGGCGCGAAGGCGAGGTACGCGTCGAACCCGGCGAGCGACTCCTCGAGCCGCGTGACGCGCTCGGCCTGCGGCAGCGTCCGCAAGCTGTCCTCCACGTAGCGCAGCGACTCGCGCGCGTGCCGCAGCCGGCGCTCCGCCTCGATGCGCAGCACCGTGTCGCTGCCGTGTCCCGGCCCCCGTCCGGGTCCCTCCCGCTCGGCCCGGTCCCGCGCGTTCTCGACCTCGCGCGCGCGCGACTCGCGGATGCCGATCGCCAGCGTGACCATCGAGCCGGCCACGAAGAGCGCCAGCGTCCCCAGCAGCACGCAGCCGATCGTCGGCGGCGACGGCGGCGGCGACTTCTCCCGCACGACACCGAACGAGACGGCGACGTCGCGGAACGGCATCTTCCGCTCCTCGACGACGCGCTTGATCTCCTCGACCTGGTCGATCGTGAGCCACCCGCGCTCGACGCAGGTGCGGGCGAAGTCCCTGTCTTCCGGCGTCATCAGTCGTTAGTCATGAGCTGTCAGTCCGGAGAGCGGCCTCCGGCTAATGACTAATGACTAATGACTGACGACTTTCCTTGCGCAGAACTACTTCTGCACCTTCATTTGCATCGAGGGATGCCCGCCCGCTCACGTCGGCGGCGGCGGCGTCTTGCCCTCGTCGTGCGTGACTTCCTGCTTGCCCGGGCAGCCCTGGGACGCGCACTTGTAGACGGTCGTCACCTTGCTCGGGCCGCTGCACGAGATGCACGACCACGTGCCGCAGATGATGATCATCAGCAGCACGACAGCCCCGATGTAGATCTTCTTCATCAGGGGGTCCATGCCTTTTTCGACCATGCCTCGTCCCTCGCTTAGAAGATCCGCTTGCCGAGAGCCGACAGGATCAGCTCCGCCCCGAGCTCGCCGGTGCTGTTGCGCGTGTCGAGAATCGGGTTGATCTCCACCATGTCCATCCCGATCAGCACGCGCGCGTCCGCGATGATCTCCAGGCTCAGGTGCGCCTCCCGGTACGTCAGCCCGCCCTTCTTCGGCGTGCCGACGCCGGGCGCGTCGCGCGGGTCGAGCGCGTCGATGTCGAAGCTGACGTGCACCCCCGCCGTGCCGCGCGTCGTCGCCTCCAGCGCCTCGTCGATCACGTGCGAGATGCCGTGCTTGTCGATGTCCTTCATCGTGAAGACGTGCACGCCGCTCTGCGCGATCACCGCCTTCTCCCGGTCGTCGAGGTCGCGGATGCCGACGAGCGCGCAGTTCGCGTAGTGCAGCTTCGGCTTGAAGCCGCCGATGCCCGCGAGCTCCGCGTCGCCCATCCCGAGGACGTGCGCCAGCGGCATGCCGTGCACGTTGCCGCTCTGCGACGAGTCGGGCGTGTTCATGTCGCCGTGCGCGTCGAACCAGATGAGCCCGATGTGCCGGTCCTGCTCGCGGTAGAACTTCGAGACCCCCGCGATCGAGCCCATGCCGAGCGAGTGGTCGCCGCCGAGGTGAACCGGCGTGTAGCCCTGCTTCAGCGCCTTGTACGTCACCTCGGCGAGCGCTTCGCACACGTCGCCGATGTCCTCCGCGAACTTCTTCTTGAGGTCGCCGATATCGCACTCCTCGGGGAGCGGGCAGTCGACGTCGCCCCGGTCCACGACCTCGTAGCCGATGCGGCGGATGCGCTCGGCCAGCCCCGCCACGCGCAGCGCGGAAGGGCCCATCTCGACGCCGCGGCGGTTCGCGCCGAGGTCGAGCGGCACCCCGATGATGGCGACCTTGCCCACGGGCCCCATAGTACCAGAAAGCCGTCAGCCGTTGGCCATTAGCCGTCAGCCGGAGGCGCTTTCCCCCTACGGGCGATCTCCGGCTGAAGGCTAACGGCTGATGGCTAACGGCTTCCGCGACTACGGCTTCTTCGGCGGGGGGTTCTTGATGCGCCGCACCGCGTCCCGGATGTCCTTCACCATCCGCATGTCGAACTCGAGCGGGATGCGCTTCTCCAGCGCCGGCACCGACCGCGCCTCGCCGATCGCCCCCAGCTTGTCCACCGCCGCCCGACGGATGCGGAACGCCGGGTCCTCCAGGAGCGCGATCAGCGCGTCGAGCCCCTTCGCGTCGCGCTTCCCCGCCTCCTGCTTCGCGAGCACGTCGCCCAGCGCCTGAACCGCCCGCTGCCGCACCTGCGCATGCCGGCCGTACGCCGTGCACCGCACAAGCACATCGACGGCGCGCACGCCGCCGCATTCCGCGAGCCCCGACAGCACGCCCGGCAGCACCCCCTCGTCCTTCTCGAACCGCCGCGCCAGCTCCTCGAGCTTCCCCACCGCGTCCAACCCGCCGCGCCCCAGCGCCTGCGCGGCCGTCGCCTTGCAGTTCGGGCTCGGATCCCTGTCGATCGCATCGAGCAGCCGCTTCTCCACGTCGTCGCTCGGCAGGAACGCGCCCATCGCCTGGTACACCGCCCAGCGGGCGCGCGCGTCCGCCACGTTCGACGCGACGAGCGCCTGCCGCCCTTCGCTCGACTTGATCCTCGCGATCGCGTCCGCGGCCGCCCGCACGACCCCCGCGAACGGGTCCTCGAGCGCCTTCGCAAGCGCCGCCACCGATTCCTTCTCCGCCTTCGCCGCGTCCTCCGCAAGCTGCCCCGCCGCCCACGTCCGGCTTGCCGCCGAGGGCGCCCCCGCCAGCTGCCGCCGCAGCTCCGCCTGGCTCCTCTTGAACACCAGCGTCTTCAGCACGTTGCCGTCCGGGTCGAACTCGACGAAGAGCGGCGCGTCGACGTCGGCGATCGCCACCTCCGACTTCGCGCCGTCGACCCACGCGGTGTGCGAGCGCCGCCCCTTGGCCGTCTGCACCGCGATCTCCACGCGCGTCCGGAAGTGCCGCGTGCCGGTCTTGAGCGGCCCGCACGACATCTCCTTCGGCGTCTGCTTCTGCAGCACCGTCGCCGTCAGCGTCCTCGTCTTCGCGTCGTACGCGGTCGTCACCTCGAACTCCGGGTGCCCGAGCCCGCGCAGCCACGCGTCGAAGAACCAGTCGAGCCGCCCGCCGTGCGCCTCCTCCATCGCGGCGGTGAAATCCTTCGTGCCGACGCACTGCGCGCGGTGCCGCGTCAGGTAGAGGTTGATCCCCTTCCACCACGCCGCGTCGCCGATCTCCTTCCGCAGCATGTGCAGGACCCATGCGCCCTTGGGGTACGCCCACGCGTCGAACACGTCGTCCGCGTGCGTGTACACGTCGCACACGATCGGCCGGTTGTACTCCTCGAGCTGCCCGAAGTACCACCCCGCGCCATCCGCGAGGTCGGCCGGGAGCGCGTCCTTGCCGCCGGCGTGCTCCTGCCAGAGCCCCTCGAAGTACGTCGCGAAGCTCTCGTTCAGCCAGATGTGCGACCAGTCGCGGCACGTCACGAGGTCGCCGAACCACTGGTGCGCCAGCTCGTGCGCGATCAGCCCCTCCGAGTCCCTGTCCATCCACGAGCGGTTCGGGACGACCGTGAACCCGTGCAGGGTCGTCGCGCTGATGTTCTCCATCCCGCCCCAGATGAAGTCGTGCACGACCGTCTGCGCGTACTTCGGGTACGGGTACGGCACGCCGGTCATCTGCGAGAAGAACTTCATCATCTCGGGCGTCCGTCCGAACGTCCGCCGGATCTCGTCCTCCTTGTGCAGCCCGCGCGGCACGAAGTACTGCACCGGCACCTTCCGCCCGTCCCACTCGAACGTGTCCTCGACTTTCACGAAGTCGCCCACGATGAGCGACGCGAGGTACGTGACCGCCGGCACGTCCTGCTTCCAGTGGTCGGTCTTCCAGCCGTCCGCCTCGGTCGACGCCGCGAGCGCCCCGTTCGAGACGCTCGAGTACTTCGACGGATACGTCACCTTCATCTCCCACGTCGCGCGGTCGTTCGGGTAGTCGTAGCACGGGAACCAGTGGTGGTTGTACTCGGTCTCCCCCTGCGTCCAGACCATCCAGTGCCTGTCGGGATAGCCCTTGTCCGGCGTCACCCAGAACATGCCGTGCTTCGGCTTCGCCGCGTACACCAGCTTGACGGTCGTCTTCTCCCCCTTCTTCACCCTGCGGCCAAGGTCGATCGCGACCCGCTTCCCCGCCCCGCGCGCGCCCGGGGAGGTGATCCACATGTCCTCCGCGTCGAACTCGACCGTGTCGACGTCCGCCAGCGGGGCGAACGTGATGACCGCCTCGCCCGAGATCTCGCCCGTCTTCCGGTCGTCGATCTTCAGCGTGAGCGCGTAGTGCTCGACGTCCATCGTCGCGACGCGCTCGGGGTGATGCTTGTTCGCGGGATCGTTGAACGGCGTCCACGGCTCCTGCTGGAGCAGCGTCAGGCTGACGGCGAGCGCGAGCAGCTTGTTCATGCGCCGGATGGTATCAAACAAAGAAGGCGCGGAGAACTTCTCCGCGCCTTCGTGATCCCCTTTGGTGCGGCCCCTACGGGGCCGCGCGCCTACTTGACGCTTCAGCCCTGGAACTTGTTGTCGCTCTCCGGGGCCTTGCCCTTGCCGAGCGCCGCGTTGACCGCCTCGATGACGTACTCCGTCTTCCTCGACGTGAACGCGCCGCGGTAGACGAGCTTGCCGGCCCGGTCGATCACGAACGTCTGGTTCACCTTCGACGCGCCGAGGTGCGACGTCACCTTGTCGTCGCCGTCCGCGACGCACGGATACGAGAGCTTGTTGGACTCGACGTAGCTCTTCACCTCGCCCTCGTTGTCCTTGCCGTAGCTGAACACGGCGATGAACTGGACGGCGCTGTCCTTCACGCCGAACTTGTCGGCGATCTTCTTGACGTCGTCCGCCTTCAGCGCCGACGGGCAGTGGCTCGACTGGAAGTACACCACCACGACCTTGCCCTTGTCGCCGCGGAAATCGGCGAGCTTGATCTCCTTGCCGTCGAGCGTCTTCATCGCGATGTCGGCGACCACTTCGCCGAGCTTGAGATCCTCGACGGGCGCCGCGGCCAGGCCGATCAGGGCCAGGGCGGCCACAACGATCTTCATCGGTTTCTCCTCAAAAAGTTTCCCCTATATAACACGAGGCGCCCGCCATTGTTTCCCCGGATTCGTCGCGGTACGTTGGAGGCGTGAGAGCCATGCCCGCGCTCCTCCTTCTGCTTGCCGCGTGCCAGCGCGAGGAGGCGCTGACCACGACGCTCCCGCCGATGCCGGCGCCGCCCCCGCCGGTGGAGCGCAGGGCGGAGCCGCAGGTCAAGTGGGAGACGCTCCTTACGGCGGAGCATCTCCGCACGGCCGGCTTCCCGGAGGGGACGGAATTCGCCCTCGAGAGCACGTCGGCCCGCGCTGCGACGTGGCGGATCGGCCGCTCGGGCCTCGCGTCGCTCTACCTCCACGACGACTCCGCGAAGGCGCGCGAGCGCTTCGAGGAGGAGGCGGCACGGCGGATCGACACCGTCCTCGGGCGCGGCAACGTCATCGTCGGCGACAAGACGGACAGGGGCTACATCCTCATCTCGCAGGAGAGCGGCGAGCGCGTCTGCGAGGTCGGCCGCGTTGCGGGCCGGCGGTCGTCCGGCGTGATCGTCCGCGGCGCGGACGCCGAGAAGCGGGCGCAGGCGCTGGCGGAGCTGCTCGTCGCCCCCTAGAATCCACCGCGGGTGGAACCGCAGAAAGATGGCGCGTCCGGCGGGAGCGACCCGACGCTCCCCGCGGAAGTGCAGGCCGCCGCGTCCAACCCGAGGCACGACCTGGGGGACTACGTGCTCGTCCGCCGCCTCGGCCGCGGCGGGATGGGCGAGGTGTGGAAGGCGTGGGGCCGCCAGCTGCGGCGCCACGTCGCCGTCAAGTTCATCCTCGGCGCCGGCGATGACGACCGCGAGCGTCTCCTCCGCGAGGCGCGCGTCGCCGCGAAGCTCGATCACCCGGGCATCATCCCGGTGTACGAGGCGCGCTCCTCCGACCAGGGCTCCTACATCGTGATGAAGTACGTGGACGGCGAGACGCTGGACCGCGCCCCCCTCACGCTGCGGCAGAAGGTGGCCGCCGTCCGGGACGCCGCGCTGGCGATCGACTACGCGCACGCCCAGGGCGTCGTGCACCGCGACATCAAGCCGCAGAACCTCATGGTGGAGTCCTCCTCCGGCGGGCAGTCCTCGTTTCCCGGAAAGCCCGCCGAGCGCAGCCCCGCCGAACCGGTCCGCGTCCTGGTCATGGACTTCGGCCTCGCCAAGCAGCACGCGCTGGCGACCAGCCTGAGCGTGTCCGGCGCCCTCCTCGGGACCCCGCGCTACATGCCGCCGGAACAGGCGCTCGGGAAAACGCACGAGATCGACGCGCGAAGCGACATCTACTCGCTGGGAGCGACGCTCTACGAGCTTGCCGCGGGCGTCCCCCCCTTCCACGGCGACGACCTGGTCGCGCTGCTCACCCGCGTGGTGACGGAGGAGCCGCGCCCGCCGTCGCGCATCCAGCCGGGCCTGCCGGCGGACATCGACACCATCGCGCTCAAGTGTCTCGAGAAGGAGAAGGTGCGCCGCTATCCCAGCGCGCGCGACCTCGCGCAAGACCTCCAGCGCCATATCGACGGCGAGCCGATCCTGGCCCGGCCGGCGGGCGTCGGGCAGCGCCTCGTGAAGTGGGCGCGCCGCAGGCCCGCGGTCGCGGCCCTCTGCGTCGTGAGCGCCGCCGCCGCCTTCAGCCTCGTCGCCGGCGGCTTGTGGTACAGCGCGCGCCTGCGGGCCGCGCTGACGCTCGCCGAGCAGCGGCGCGGGGAGGCCGAGCGCGAGCGCGCGACCGCCGAGTCGCAGCGCGCCGAAGCCCAGCGCCAGGCCGAGATCGCGCGAAGCGAGCGCGCGGCGTCGCAGGCCGCCCTCGCCGAGAGCCTGACGTCCCAGGGCGATGCGTTCGGCGGAAGCGGCCAGTGGGAGCGCGCGAGGCCGTGCTACGAAAGGGCCCGCCTGATCTTCGAGCAGCAGGGCCTGCCTTCCGTTTCGGCGGAGCTGGGCATGTGGGAGTCGCAGACGCGCGCGCCGCCGCCGATCCAGACCTTCGTCGGGCACCGGGGGGTCGTATACCGCGCCGTCTTCTCCCCCGACGGCGCGCGCCTGCTCACCGCAGGCAACGACAAGACCTGTCGCCTGTGGGACACGAGGACCGGACGCCAGCTGCGCGTCTTCACCGCCCACACCGACGCCGTGCTCGACGTCTGCTTCCTGCCCGACGGCCGGCGGTTCGCGTCCGTCGGCCGCGACGGGCTCCTCCGCCTCTGGGACGTCGAGAGCGCCCGCGAGATCTGGCGCGCGCCGGCTTGCAGCCATCTGAACCAGGCGGTCGTCTCGTCCCCCGACGGCCGGCGGCTCGCCAGCGGCTGCTGCGCCAGCGGGCCGCTCACGGTGTGGGACGCCGCGACGGGGAACGCCGTGCGCACCCTCACGACGCGGCAGCTCATCTACGCCCTGTCCTTCTCGCCGGACGGGCGCGCGATCCTGTCCGGCGGCACGGGGAAAGCGGCCGACCTCTGGGACATCGAGTCCGGCAGCCAGGTCCGCTCGTACTCCCGGCACGGCAGCGAAATCCGAAGCGTGGCCTTCTCGCCCGACGGCCGGCAGATCCTCACCGGCGGCCTCGACATGCGGATCGTCATCGTGGATCGGGACTCGGACGAACTGGTCAGGTGCTTCTCGGACACTCCGCGCCCGTCACCAGCGCGTCGTTCTCGCCCGATGGCCGCACGATTCTCTCCGGAAGCTGGGACACGACGGCGAGGCTCTGGGACGCCGCGTCCGGGACCGCGCTGCGCACGATCGCCCATACGCACAAGGTGGTGTTCGCCGCATTCTCGCCCGACGGCCGCCTGGCGCTGACCGCCGGCGACGCCGCGACACCGCACCTCTGGGACGTCACGACGCGCGGCGAGGCGCGCCTCGCGGTCGCGGGCCGCGTGCAGGCCGTCGCGTTCTCGCCGGACGGGCTCCTCACGGTCGCCGGGTGCGAGGACGGCACGCTCAGGATCCTCGACCTCGAGGCGCGGCGCGAAGTGCGGCGCACGCCGGCGCACAACGGGATGGTCATGGCGGTCGCCGTCTCCTCCGACGGGAAGCGCGTCGTGTCCGCAGGGGTGGACCGCGAGGCGAAGGTGTGGGACCTCGAGACGGGTCGCCTGCTTCACACGCTCGTCGGGCACCGCGAAACGGTGTTCGGCGCCGCGTTCTCGCCTGCCGACCCGCGATTGGCCCTGACCTCGAGCGGCGACCGTACGGTGCGGGCGTGGGATGTGGAAACCGGACGCGAACGGGGCGTCTTCGAGGGACACAAGGGGAACGTCTACGCGGTCGCCTTTTCCGCGGACGGCGCGCGCGCGATCACGCCGGGGGACAACGAGCGGCATGCGAAGATCTGGGACGTCGCGTCCGGCCGGGAGATCGCGCGCGTGGACACCCCCGGCACGATGCTCGCCGCGGCCTTCGCGCCGGACGGGCGGCACGCACTGGTGTGCAGCGTGAGCACCATCCGGCTCGTCGACATCGAGACGGGCAAGCCGGTGCGCACGTATGACGGGCATCACAACTTCGTGCGCAGGCTCGTGTTCATGCCCGACGGCCGCTGCTTCATCTCGGTCGCGGCGGACCGGATGCTCAACGTGTGGGACTTCGAACGCGGCGGGCTCGTGCGCTCGTTCGTCGGGGACTCCCGGGACATGGGCGGGGCCGCGTTCTCCCCGCGCGCGAACCTGGCGCTCTCGGCGGGCATCGACGGCCTGCGCGTCTGGGACTTCGACCTTCCCGCGCGGCATCGGGCGTTCGACTCCGCGCTCGACACGGCGCGGAAGGCCCTGGCGCGCGATCCGAAAGACAGCGCGGCTCTGGCGGTGCTGGGCGAGTGGTACGCCTTCCGGGGAATGCCGGACTGGGCCGTCGACCTCCTGGAGGCGGCCCGCGCGCACGGGGCGAAGATCTCGTCCCTCACCCTCGCGCGGTGCCACTGGCAGGCGGGCAACGGCCGCGCGGCCCGCCGCGAGTTCGAACGGGCGCTCGCCGAGCCGGACGCGCCGGCGGCCTACGTGCGGGTCTGCCTCGGCGCGCTCCCGGCCAACGATTGAAGGACGGCCTGCGGTCGTCCGGCGTGATCGTCCGCGCCGCGGATGCGGAGAAGCGCGCGCAGGCGCTGGCGGAGCTTCTGGTAAGTCCTTAGTCGCTAGTTGTTAGTTCTTAGTCCGTGACACTAACGACTAATGACTAATGACTAATGACTAACGACTTCATTATCGCTTCGGGCCTGACACCCGTCGCTTTGAAGGTGATGCGCCGGGTCGTTTCCCCTGTCACCTCGAACCTCACCTCGAGCCTGTCCCCCAGCGCGTCCCCCGCCTTCTCCGCCCACTCGATCACCGTCGCGCCCGACGCCCGCAGGTCGAAGAACGACAGGCTCTCGAGGTCCACCGCTTCGACGCGATAGAGGTCGTAGTGCCGCAGCGGCACGCGGCCGTCGTACGCGTTCATGAGAACGAACGTCGGGCTCGTCACGATGCGCGCGTCCGGCACGCCGAGTCCGAGCGCGATCCCCTTCGTGAACTGCGTCTTCCCCGCTCCGAGGTCGCCAACGAGTCCGACGACGTCTCCGGCGCCGAGCAGCGCTCCGAGCCGCCGCCCGAGCGCGACCGTCTCCTCCGGCGAGTGCGTCTCGACCATCATCGCAGGCGATGCTCCCACCCCCGGACCGGCAGCACGTCTCCGTCCATCGTGACCAGCGGCGGCCCCGGCACGAACAGCCCGATCGGCCGCGCGACGCCCGCGCGTTCCGCACGCACCGCGTCCGCCGGCGCCAGCGCCGCGAGCAGCTCGTAGTCCTCCCCGTCGTAGAGCGCGGCGCGCGTCATACGCACGATCGCCGCCCCCACGCCGCTCGCTTCGCAGACGTGCGCGAGGTCCCGCACGAGCCCGTCGGAGATGTCGATCATCGCGTGCGCACGGAGGCGTGTCGCCAGCAGCCGCCCCTCGCGCAGCCGCGGCGTGAACCGCAGGTGGCGCCCGCTCGCGAGCGATCCGCCGAGACGCGTCCCCGTCACGACCAGCGCGTCCCCCGCCCGCGCCCCGCTCCGCAGCACCGGCTTCGCTCCGCGCATCTCGCCGAGCACCGACACGCTGATCGCGAGGTTCCCGCGATGCGTCGCGATGTCGCCCCCCACGACCGGCACACCGAGCCGCTCCATCCCGCGGTAGATCTCCCGCGCCTGCCGCATCGTCACCGACCGCGGCATCATCATCGCCGCGACCGCCGCCAGCGGCACGCCCCCCATCGCCGCCACGTCCGAGAGCGGACGCGCCAGCGCCTTGTGTCCGACCCACGCGAGCGGATCGCGCGCGCGGAAGTGCACCCCCTCGATCACCGAGTCGGTCTTGAAGAGCACGTCCTCGCGGCCGATCCGCAGCACCGCGCAGTCGTCGCCGGAGTCGACGACGATGCGGCCGCCCCGGCTCCCCACCCGCTTGTGGATCCAGCGCAGCAGATCGAGTTCGCCCGCCACCCGCGCGATTCTACACGAACCGCGTTCCCCCGCACGCGTACGTCGAGCACCCCCCGGCGAACTCCCAGCACTCGCGATGGTGCGGTGTGGCGCAGTCCGCGCACGCCACCCGCCTCTCCGCAAGCGCGGTCCCGCATACGAGGCACCGCCCCGTCCCGTCCCAGAAGACCTCCGCCGCGCCGCCGAGCGCATCGACCAGCTTCCCCGCCAGCTCCACCACTCCGCGCACGGACGACTCCGACACGTCTCCGCTCGTCCGCACGACCAGCCGCTCGCGCGACAGGTCGATCATGATGCCGCAGGCGCCGAGATCGCGGACGAGTCGGATCACCGCCGGCACCAAAGCCCGCCGCGCCAGCGACTCCGGCGAAGCCTTGACGACGTAGAGCGCATCGAACGGCGCATCTCCGACCGCCAGGTCCTGCGAGCCGAAGAGCTTCACGATCGACTCCAGCACCCCCTCCTGGCACACCTTGAGCGCGCCGGGCGACGCGCGCCGCATGTCGACGCTGAGATGCGCGCCCGCCTCCTGCACGCCGGCACGGAGCACAGCCTCCCGGCCAGCCACGCTCAGCGACATCCGGTGGAACGGCTTGATCCACGACGCAGGCTCGAATCGGCCCCCGAGCGTGGAGCACAGGCCGCGCAGCGCCGCTTCGACCGGCTCGCTCACTCCTCCACCACAGTGTGGAGCGGTGCGAAGGCGTAAGCAGTTTGTACACGTTTTTGTTCCCGCAGAGGAATGGAGGAAGCTCACTCCTCCACCGCCTCGCCGATCAGCTCCACCGCGTCGATCTCCTCCCACCCCAGCGAACGCTTCGTGTCGAGCAGCAGCACGATTTCCCGCCCCTCCTCCCCCTTGAGATCGATCTCGAACCACTCCGCGTCCCCCGCCTCCGCCCGCGCCCCCGACCACGCGCGCCGCCGCTCCCCGTCCAGCCCGATCACGTCAACCGCGACGACGCCGCCCGGATTCACCGTCTCGCGAACCCGCACGCGCGACACGCGCACCGCCACCCGGTACTTCAGCCGCAGCCACTCCTCGCCGCCATCCGCTGCATGCGCACACCACGACGTGCTGGCGCTGCCCGCCTTCGTGTCGGGCCTGCCGGTCGCCTGCTTCGCGGCCCAGCTCGAGTCGGTCCACTCGCTGCTGGCGCGCGCCTCCTCCGCCCACTGCCGCACGATCCCCTTCGCCTCGACCGTCGCGCCGCCCAGCAGATCGTCGACCCGCGCCGCCGCCGCGCCCTTGAGCCCCGGCCGCAGACGCGCGAGATGGCAGAGCGCGGGCGGACCGAGCGCCCCCAGCCTCTTCGACGCCTCGTCGTTCGCCTCCGGTCCGTCCAGCTTCGCCAGGAGCGCCGGCACGAGCCCGCGCAGGATCTCGCCGAGGCGGTCGTGCGCCTTCGCCGCGCGCAGGCGGCGTCCGTGCGCCTCCTTCGCCAACGCGACCGCCCGCTCATACTTCCCGTCGTCGAGCGCCCCCACTGCGATGCGCATCAGCTGCTGCGCCGCCGCCCGGTTCCGCGCCCGCTGGGCGACCAGCGCGTGGTAGTCCTCGTCCGTCTCCTGCAGCGCGAGGATCGCAACCAGGATTGTCATCCTCGCCGCATTCTACAAGTGAGGCCAAGGATTGACAGTTGGGATTTGGGAGTTGGGATTTGGGATTTCCCGAAGGGCTACACCGTGTCCAGCTCCCCCGCGTAGATCACCCGGTTGCGCCCCTCCTTCTTCGCCTGGTACAACGCGCCGTCCGCCGCCTTCAGCAGCGCCTCGGACGTGCGCCCGTGCTGCGGGAACTCGGCCGCGCCGACCGACATCGTCACCGGCCCCAGCGTCTTCCCGCCGTATGCGACGACGATCTTCTCGATCCCCTTGCGGATCTCCTCCGCGCGCCGCAGCAGCACGTCCACGTTCGCCTCCGGCAGGATCACCGTGAACTCCTCGCCGCCGTACCGGCACGCGATGTCCTCGCCGCGCGTGTGCTCCTTCAGGTACGTCCCCACCTCCCGCAAGAGCGCGTCCCCCGCCGCATGCCCGTGCGTGTCGTTGAACTGCTTGAAGTGGTCGACGTCGATCATCAGCACGCCGAGCGGCGCCTCGCGCCGCGCCACCCGCTTGATCTCCCGGTCGAGCGACTCCTCCATGTATCTGCGGTTGAAGAGGCCCGTCAGCCCGTCGCGCACCGCCTGCGAACGCAGCTGCTCCCGCAGCCGCAGGTTCGCCAGCGCCAGTCCGACGTGCTCGGCGACGACGACCGCGAGCAGCCGCCTCGACTCGTCGAGCGGCCCGACCAGGTGCAGCACGCCGAGCGTCTCGCCCTGCGCGATCATCGGCGCGCAGATGTACGGGCCCGCCGTCGCCCGCCCGAGATGCGCGCACACCTCCCCCGTGCCCGGAACCGCCAGGCTGTGCGGCTGCCCCCGCGCCACCCCCAGGCACCGGTCGGGAGCGAACGCCAGCTCCGCCGGCGCCTCGGCGCCCGCCCGCCCGAGCAGCTCAAGCTGCCCGCTCGCCTGCCGGTACACGTAGAGCGCCCACGACTCCCCCCGGCACAGGCGGTCGAGCGCCCGCGCGATCGTCGCCGTCGCCTCCTCGACCGTCGCGCACGTCGAGAGCGTGCGCCCCATCTCGCTCAGCACGAGAATCTGGCGCCCCCGGTCCTCCACCTGCGTCGCCCATGCTGCCAGCTTCTGGTTGAGCGCGCTCAACTCCGCCGTCCGCTCCGCCACGCGCCGTTCGAGCTCCGCCTCCGCCGCGCGCCGCTGGCGGATGTGCGCCAGCATCGGCCGCAGCACGAAGAAGTGGAGGATGGGGCCCAGAAGCACGACCACCAGCCCCGCCCCGGCCGCCGCCTCGTGCCACGGCGGCAGCCCGAGCCGCGGGAGGATGTAGATCGCGACCGCCTGGCTGCCGAGGATCGCCAGGACGACCACCGCCATCATGCGGAACGGAGAGTCGTAGCGCGGAGCCACAACCTAAGAATAGCGCGAATCTCGAATCTCGAATCTCGAATCTCGGTCCGGGTGCGGAGCCCGACGGTGATTCGAGATTCGCCCCCCAGGCCTATTCGAGATTCGTCCCCTAAACCCAGTCCTTGGACCCGCACGCAAACGTCGAACACACGCCGTTGAACTCCCAGCAGTCGCGGTGATGCGGCGTCTTGCACCGCGCGCACCGCACGACGGTCCCCATCGTGAACCGCGAGCCGCAGATCTCGCACTGCGAGTCGGAGGACAGCGCGTCCCTCACCTCCTGCACCTCGATCTTGCCGCGCTCCGGCATGTCGAGGCTGCCGAAGAGGTTCGACGCGGTCACGATCAGCGTCTCCATCACCCCGGGGTCGTAGACGTGCCGCTCCAGCCGCAGCAGCAGCAGGTTCGGCGTCACGCGGAAGATGAAGTCGCCGCGCGCGCCGATCGACCGCAGCATCGACCGGTTGTCCGCGTCGAGCATCCGCCGCGCGAAATCCTCGCTGCCCGCCGACACCTCGTGCGCGTTGTCGAAGTCCTTGTCCCCCACCTCGAGGTCGGCCACGCCGAACGTCTTGATCATCCCGTGCGCCACGCTCTCCGGCGCGACCTGCAGCCAGCCGTGGACGCCGCCGTCCAGGTCGAACGTGACGTCGGTCGCGGGCCGCTTGCCGCTGCGGTACTCGACGCGGCCGCGCCAGCCCTTGCGGTCGAGCGTGATCACCGGCTCGGGGCCCTCCGACATCATGGCCCACGACATCTGCGACGCCACCTCCTTCATGCACGCGCGCCCCTTCGCGCGGTCGACCGTGCGGGGGATGCGGAGGCGCGGGATGAGCCAGATGACGCCCGCCACGAGCGCCGCGCCGATGATGATGCCGGCGAGCAGCTGGATCGCGGAGACGACGGCGTTGAAGTTCACGAACGGTTCCCAGTATACACCGTCACATAGAAGGAGGACGGATGCTGCGGATCGGCCTGGGATCGATGCTCGTCGCGCTCATCGTCCTGTCGCTGCTGCGCGTCGCGGCGACAAAAGTCCGGGGCGAGGCGCTGACTCTGATCGTCGTGGCTCCGGTCCTCGGCATGGCCGTCGTCGCGACCCGTCCCCGCGCGCGGAGGAATATCGTCTGGCCGCTCTTCCTGTTCATCTCCGCCGTCGCCTTGCTGGCGACGGGTCACGCGCACCTGGCGATCCTGCTGTTCACGTGCGCTGTCATGGCGCTGGCCGTGCCGGCCTTGGACGCCATCACTCCCTCGCTGCGGCCGATCGACCCCGACTTCCTCGTCGCACGCGCCCGCGAGCGGCGCAAGGCCCTCGAGCGTGCGCGTGAAGTCCATCACCCCGCCGACCTCTGGTGACGCTCTCGGCGATCCCGCTCCAGCTCCGCCGCCAGCCACTCGTCAGGAGTCTGCCGCCCGGGCTCGCGCCGCCCGTTCGACTTCGCCGCGCAGCCGTACGTCGAGCAGCCGCCCGCGTACACCCAGCACTCCTCGTGATGCGGCGTCCGGCACCGCCCGCAGTGCATTACTTCCGACCGCATCTCCGTGCCGCACACCTGGCAGATGCCGACGGCGGCGCCGACCTCGACGGACAGCACGCCCGTCCCGTGATCGAACGCCTTCAGGAAGACGTGGGCCGCCAGCACGGCCTCGAGCGCCGGCCCGGCCTTCACCGCCTCCGATCGCGCCTCGATGACGAGTTGGTCCCGGGTCAGCAGGACCTTCGAAAAGCCGAACCGTTCGAGCCGCCCAAGGGCCGCGACGCGATCGGCGTCCAGCAGCCGACGCGCGATTACCGCATCCTCGGACTGCACCCTGAACCGCCGCCGGAAGTCGGGATCGTCAATCCACACGTCCCCGAACGCGCCGAACAGCGGCGCTCCCACGGGGTGGATCGACAGGGATCCCGGCGAGATCCCCCGGACGTCCACCATCACGCGGATCTGCAGCCCGTCGTCCGACCGCAGCACGACTTGCGCATCGCGCCCGGACAGGCTGAAATGCAGCCTCCGCCCGCCGCCCCACCGCTCGCTGCGGCCCTGCACGTGCCCCGCCACGCGGGCGGCCAGCTGGTCGAGCTCGGGGTTCCAGCCGGTCCGCCAGAACCAAACCACCGTCAGCAGCAGCACGGCGACGCACCACAGGGCAATCATCCAGTATGACTGCGCCCGCCCGGCCCGGATTACCGCCGAACGAACGGCGAAATCGTATCGAACGCCTCCCGCGCGATCCGCGGCGCGTCCTCCTGGAACGGGTAGAGCTCGATCGTCACCCAGCCGTCGTACCCCACGTCGCGCAGCGCCGCGAAGATCGACCCGTAGTCCATCGCCCCCTTCCCCGGCGGCAGATGGAAGTGCTTCCGGTCGGCGGCGATGTCCTCCAGATGGAAGTGCAGCGCGCGCCGCCCGAAGTGGCGGATCAGCGCCGCGGGATCCTCGCCCACGCAGTAGAAGTGCCCCATGTCGAAGTTGAGCCCGACCCCCGGGAACCGCACGTGCCCCGCGACGAACTCGTCGTACTCGCGCCCGCGCTCGATCAAGAGCTCCGGCTCCGGCTCGACGATCACCGTCACGCCAAGCTCCGCCCCGCGCCGCGCCGCGCGCTCCAGCCCGCGCGCGAAGAGCGCATAGCACTCGTCGCGCCCGCGCCCCTCGAGCGGCCCGCCCGGCTCCGTCGACACCGTCTTCGCCCCGAGCGCCCCGGCGATCTCCACGCTCGCGATCGTGTGCCGGATGCGCGCCTCCCGCGTCGTCTCGTCGCGGTCGATCCAGCTCGGCCAGTGGAACGTCCCTTCGCGCCCCGTGCGCGCGTCGCGGTACGAGCACATCATGAACGCGTTGAGGTTCGAGATCGCGAGCCGGTGGCGCGCGAGCGCCGCGCGGATCGACTCGATCTTCGCGGGCGTCACGTCGGGCGGCCACGCGTGCGGCCCGTCGCACATCAGCTCGACGCCGTCGTAGCCGATGTCCGCGAGGATGCCGATCGTGTCCTCGATGGAGTGCGCGCGGAACGCGTTCGAGCTGAAGGCGAGCTTCACCGCCTCATGCTACCGCCTGCCCTCCGAAGCCCGCAAGCGCTCAATCCACTTCGCGGATGCTGAGCAGAACGTAGTAGTAGAGACCTTTCACAGGTTGCGACCACCACAACAGGACTCCGCCCAGCGGCATCACGACTTCATACGCTTTCAACTTCGCGCCCCGGTATGACCCGTCGCACCGGATGTCAACGTGGCGACCATCAGCTGATAGTACCGGCGTCACACTGAGACGGAGTTTTCCATCCAGCATGGACAGACGTGGTTCTGTCCCACCCCACATCCGGCGCTCAAGAGCGCAGCCAGACCGAGAGTTCCAAGAAGCAGCCTCATAGTCGCTCTCTCCTACGGTATGATGACGGGTCTTGTTAGGCGAACCAAGCCCCCGCCGGGCCCGCCGGGAAACAACCCCGGCGGGGGCCCGTTGACTACGCCGACTTCGACTCCGCCGGAGGCGACGGGTCGCCCGACGACGACCCGTGCCCTCGATGCAGCAGCTGCATGTTGAAGAGCGACGCCTTCGAGCGGTCGCCCGCATGCACGCTCCGCGCGATGTGCTTGAGCTGCTTCACCGCCGACCACACGGTCGCCGCCAGCTCCCACATGCGCCGCACGGCCTGAGGCACGTGCGAGCCGCGGCCGAGCTCCTGCAGGTCGTCCGCCGCGCGAACCGACTCCGCCAGCTCCCCGCCGCGCTTGAGCATCTCCGCCGTGACGCCGACCGCGCCCAGCTTCGAGAGATGCTCCCGGCCGACCGCCACGAGACGGTCGACGTCCACCGCCAGCCGGTCGGTCGACGTCGGGATGGGGATGGACCGCGACGCCCCGGACGGCAGGTCGACGCCGCGCTGCACCGCCGCCTTGAGGCGCCCGATGAACGTGCGACGCCAGACGAGCGCCGTGCGGACGGCCCCCCGCTCGTGCACCGCGGCCTGGCGGGCCAGGTGCGACGCGTGCAGGCGGCCGGACGCCGCGTCCTCCAGCTGACGGACCGCCGTCTGGACTTCCGCCAGGAACGCCGCGCCGACGGCCGACGCGACCTCCCTGTCCTGCTCGACCAGGCACGCTTTTTCCGGATTTCGTGGGAGAGAATCGTCCGGAGAATCCGCACCACCGGCTGATTCGTCGCGCGATCGGGCTCATTCGTCCACAGATTCGGCCCACTCGTCGCGTGATCGAGCCCATTCGTCCACAGATTCGGCTCATTCGTCGCGAGATCGCGCTCATTCGTCGCGTGAACGGACTCATTCGTCGCGTGATCGAGCCCGGACGTCCACTGATTCGGCCCGGACGTCGCGAGATCGGGCCCGGACGTCCACAGATCGCGCTAGAATACCCCATGAAACGCATCTCCCTCGTCGTGCTCCTCCTCGTCAACGCCGTCGTGCTCCTCGGCCAGATCTGGCCCTCAGGCGCGCCCCCCTTCGCCCGCTGGGTGAACATCGCCATCCTCGGCGCGACGCTCCTCTGGTTCGGCCGCGAACTGGTCCGGCACCCGAAGTGAACCCGACGGCGCCGCGACGCGTCACATCCGTATGATCGCGCAGCTGATTCTGGCCGCACTGCTCGCGGGACAGTGCGAGTTCAAGTCCGAGAAGGGCGCCCTGGCGTGCTCCCGAGACGGCAAGGAGCTGTGGAAATACGCCGATAAGGGGGAGATCCGGTCGTTCACCGAGGGCGAGAAGCACGTCTACGTCCACTTCCACGTCCCCACGACCTGCCACTACTCCGCCTCCGTCGTGCGGCTGGACAAGGCGACGGGGCGCCGGCTCGGAGCCGTGGAGCAGAGCGATTCCCAGGCGCCCACCGTGGAGAAGGACGGGAAGTTCTTCGTCGAATCGCTTGCGACGAGCGACGGGGGCTTTTGGGTGGGCCTCTACAGGGTGATACGGGCCTACGACGCGTCGAGCGGCGAGGCGCGGGGGGAGTTTGAGCTCGTAGACCCCGTCGACCCCGAGCGAGACCCGGAGGTGGTGCAGAGGTTCCGAAAAGAGCGCGGCATCCACCTCCTCGACCGCGAACAGGCAGACGCGCGCCTCTCGATCGACATCGAGGGGCGGCGGCTCGTCGTGACGAAGGACGCGATCTCGGTGGAGGGGCTGCACTTCAAGGTGCCCGACGAGGTGCTGCGCGACCTCCGGGAGTCCCGGTGGGTGTGGGTCAGCAGCTCCCGCGGGCTCGTGTACTTCTCTCCCCCCAAGCTCCAGGCACGGTGCTACAAGGTCGCCGACTGGAAGCTCTATGGCGAGCTGCCCCGCTTCAAGTAGGATGAGCGGGTGCGGGTGTCCGTCGACGATCTCCTCGGCATGAGCCGCCGCGGGCTCGACGCGCTATACACGTCAAGCGAGCCCGGCCCCATCCCGCAGGGAGACACGCTCGGCACCGGCATCGCGCTGCCCGGCACCCTCGTCACGGGCCCGCTCTCCAGGGTCGCCCGCTTCCTGTGGCAGGGAAAGGTGTTCGACCCGGCCACCTCGACGCTGATCAACAAGGTGATGGGCGGGCGGCTCTTCGTCGCCAGGGTCTACCGCGGCGAGAGCTGGCTCGACGGCAAGCCGTCGATCATCATCGACTATCAGGAGACGTCGTGGGTCGTAGGCCCGGTCCGCGACGAGATCCGCCAGGTCAGCCCCGGACTGTACCTCGGGATCGCCTACCTCCGCACCCGGCCGCCGAAGCGCGTCGTCTACTTCGCGCTGGACGTCAGGCGGTAGAATACTCGCGTGCCCGAAACCCCGAACGTCGGCTTGCCCCCCGAAGCCTTCCCAACGGCCCCAGATCCGGGTCGGACGGCGAAGGTGGGCCCGTACGAGCTCGTCTCCCTCCTCGGCAAAGGCGCCTTCGGCGAAGTCTGGCGCGCCCGCGACACCTCCCTCAACCGCGACGTCGCCCTCAAGATCCTCCGCCACGACGATCCCGAGGACATCAAGCGCTTCCTCCGCGAAGCCCAGACCGCCGCCTCCCTCTCCCACCCCAACATCGCCGCCGTATACGAAACCCGCGACAACTACATCGCCATGCAGCTCATCGAGGGCCAGACCCTCCAGACCTTCCCCCGCCACGACACCGCCGCGGTCGTCCGCATCCTGCGCGACGCCGTCCGCGCCGTCGCCTTCGCCCACACGAAGGGCGTCATCCACCGCGACCTCAAGCCCGCCAACATCATGGTCGACCACTCCGGCCGCGTCTTCGTCATGGACTTCGGCCTCGCCCGCCAGATCCGCCCCGGCTCCTCCCTCACCATCTCCGGCGTCATGGTCGGCACCCCGGCCTACATGTCTCCCGAGCAGGCCCGCGCCCAGCGCGCCGACGACCGATCCGACATCTACTCCCTCGGCGCCACCCTCTACGAGCTTCTCGCCGACCGCCCGCCGTTCCAATCGGACGACATGGTCTCGCTCCTCGCCAGGGTAGTCGCCGACGATCCGGCCCCCGTACGCAGGCGCCGTCCCCACATCGCGCGCGAGCTCGACACGATCGTCATGAAGTGCCTCGAGAAGGATCCCGAACGCCGCTACCTGTCCACGACCGCGCTCGCCGATGACCTCGACCGCTTCCTCGCCGGCGAGCCGATCTCCGCCCACCCGCCCTCCACCTTCTACCTCCTGCGCAAGCGCTTCGCGCGGCGCAAGGCGGTCGTCATCACCGCCGCTCTCGGCCTCGCCGCCCTCATCGCCCTCGCGGCGGTCCTCCTGCCGATGCTGCGCTCCACCGAGCAGCGCCTCAGCCAGGCGCAGCTCGCCCTGCGCGACCAGATGCGCGAGCTCACCGACGCCTACCTCAAGACCGCGCTCGCCCTCCGCAAGAGCGGCGACCTCAAGGGCATGCTCGAGTGCGTCCCCAAGGCCGAGAAGGTCTGCCGCGAGTGCGCGGAGAAGCTCCCCCGCCTCTCCGAGCCGCACACGCGCCTCGGCCGCATCTACCGCGCCGCCATGCGCTTCGACGAGGCGCTCGCCGAGCAGGACAAGGCCCTCCTCAAGGACCCCGACGACCTCGACGCGCGCTACGAGCGCGGCGTCCTGCGCCTGAACGACTTCATCGCGGCCGTGCTGCGTGCGATCCGCATCGGAGCCCGCGACCCGGACGCCGCCGAGGCGCCGCACGACCTCACGCGGATGCGCGGCGCCGTCCGCGACCATCCGGATGTCCGAAGAGTCGGCCGGCTCATGGCCTCCGACCTCGCGCGCGTCGACAGCGCGGTGGCCCGCGCCCTGCTCGCCTTCGCGGAGTTCCAGGCCCCGATGACCTCGGACGCGCTGGAGGAGGCGGTGCGGCGCGAACCCAACCGCGAGGAAGCCTGGCTGTGGCTTGCCGCCCTCACCATGTCCGAAGGCGACCTCGCCCGGACGGACGCCGTGATCACGCGCGCCCTGGAGCACCACCGCGGCTTTCTGCCCCTCCTCTCGCTCAGGGCGGGCGTGAGGGCCAGACAGGCCGCCGCGCCCGGCGCCCCCGACGGCGCCTTCAACGCCGCCCTCGCAGATGTCGACGACCTCCTGTCCATGGACCCCGCCAGCGACGACGGACTCGAAACCCGCGGCAAGATCCGGCTCATGCGGGCCGAAGCCCGGCGCGCCCGCGGCGAAGATCAGCGCGAGGACGTCAAGCTCGCCATCGCCGACCTCCGTGCGTGCCGCGACCCCGACGCCACGCTCTGTCGCGCGCTCTCCACCCTCGCCGATGCGGAGGCGGACGCGGGCGGAGACCCCGAACCGATTACCGCGGAGGCCCTCGCCGCCGCCGACGACGCCGTCCGCCGCCTCCCCGACGCGTACGCGTTCCATATCCGCGGCGTCGCCCGCGGGAACGCCGCCGTCCACCGCAGCCGCGCCGGCCTCGACGTCCGCGCCCTCTTCGCCTCGGCCGTTGCGGACCTCGACGAGGCCCTGCGCCGGGCCCCCTTCTCCGCCGCGGAGCTCCCGCGCGGACGCATCCGCGTGAAGTGGGCGCGCCACGACCGCTCCCGCGGCGCCGACACCGCCGAACTCCTCGACGCGGCGGTCGCCGACTTCGGCCTCATGGCGGCGCGCCCCGACCTGCGCCGCCGCGCCCTCGTCGAGCGCGCCCACGCTCATCTCGAGCGCGCCTACGCCTCGCGCGCCGACCCCTCCCCGCACTGGGCGGCCGCCCTCGACGACGTCGACGCGGCGCTCTCCGCCGACGAGGGAAACGCCGAGGCCTGGTGCCTGCGCGGCGACGTGCTCGTGGAGAGGGCGGCGCGCCTCAAATCGGCCCCGACGTTCGCGGAGGCTGTCGCGGCCTTCGAGAAGGCGGTCGAGCGCTCGCCCCGCGCGAGCTTCTACTGGGCGCGCCTGGGGTTCGCGCGCGCCCTGCTCGCGATGCTCTCGCCGCCCGAGGCCGCGAAGCCGATCGCCGAGCGCGCCGTCGCGGACGCCACGCGCGCCATCGAGCTCGCCCCGCGGTGGTTCGAAGCCTGGAGCCGCCGCGGCCACGTCCACAAGTTCGCCCGCCGCTACGACGCCGCGATCGCCGACTTCGAGAAGGCCGCCGAGCTCAATCCTCCGCTGCGCTCCGCGTTCCAGCGCGAGATCGACGCATGCCGGAGGGCGCCCCCATGAGCACGGCGAAGGTGGGGCCCTACGCGCTCATCCACCTCCTCGGCCGCGGCGGCTACGGCGAAGTGTGGCGCGCCCGCGACCCCGCCCTCGGCCGCGACGTCGCCCTCAAGATCCTCCGCTTCGACGAGCCGGACGAACTCAAGCGCTTCGTGCGCGAGGCGCAGACCGCTGCCTCGCTTTCGCACCCCAACATCGCCGCGGTCTACCGGGCCGAGGACAACTGGATCGCCATGGAGCTCGTCGACGGGGAGACCGCCCGCCCCGGGCCCGACGCCCCGCGCGTCGCCCGCGACGCCGCCCGCGCCGTCGCCCACGCCCACTCGAAGGGCGTCATCCATCGCGACCTGAAGCCGTCGAACATCATGGTCGACAAGGCCGGCCGCGTCTTCGTCATGGACTTCGGCCTCGCGCGACAGATCAAACACGGCGGCTCCATCACGCGCTCCGGCATGATGATCGGCACGCCGGCCTACATGTCGCCCGAGCAGGCCCAGGGCCGCCGCGCCGATCCCCGCTCCGACGTCTACTCGCTCGGCGCGACGCTGCACCAGCTCCTCAGCGGCCGCGCGCCCTTCGAATCGTCCGACGTCGTCGACCTCCTCATGCGGGTCGTGTCCGACGAGCCCGCGCCCCTGCCCGGCGACCTCGGCACCATCGTCATGAAGTGCCTCGAAAAGGACCCCGCCCGCCGCTACCCGACGGCGGACGCCCTCGCCGACGACCTCGATCGCTTCCTCGCCGGCGAGCCCATCTCCGCCCGCCCGCCGAGCCTCGCCTACGTGCTGCGCAGGCGCCTCTCCAGGAGCAAGGCGTCTCTCTCCGTCGGCGCCGCGGCGCTCGCCGGCCTCGCCGTCGCCGGCGCCCTGATCCTCCCGAAGCTTCGATCGACGGAGCAGCAGCTCGGCCGCGCCGAGGAGGTCCTCCTGGCGCAGATGCGCGAGCTGACCGACGCCCACCTCAGGACCGCCGTCGCGCTGCGCAGGTCGGGCGACCTCGACGGCATGCGCGAGATCGTGCCGAGGGCGGAGAGGGTCTGCGGCGAGTGCGCCGCGAAGCTCCCCCGCCTCTCGGAGCCCCACACGCGCCTCGGCGTCATCTACCGCGCGGCGCTGCGCTTCGACGACGCCCTGGCGGAGCAGGAGCAGGCGCTCGCGAAGAACCCCGCGGATGCCGAGGCGCGCTACGAGCGCGGCTTCCTCCGCTGCAACGCCTACGCCAACCGCGGCTTCGCGAACCTCGACGCCTACTGGCGCGAGGCGGGCGAGCAGATCGGCGCCGCCGCGCCCGCCGACCTCCCGACGCGCCCCACGCCGGAGGAGATCGAGCGCCGCGACCCGGAAATGCGGCGCCTCAAGGCCGGCGCGCTCGAGGATTTCGCCGCCTGCGGCGACCGCCCCATCGCCCGCGCCCTCACCCTCCAACTCCACGACCGTCTCGAGGAGGCCCTGGCGATCCTGCTCGAGGCCGCCCGGCGCGAGCCGCCTCCGGATGACGTCCTGCCCGCCCTCGGCGAGACCCTCCGCATCTTCGGCCGCTGCGACGAGGCCGTCGCGTGGCAGACCGAGGCGCTGCGGCGCGACCGGGGCGACCTCTACGCGCTCGCGGGCCGCTCCCGCGCGCATTTCGAGTCCGCCGTCGCGCGCCTCCGCGGCGGCCTCGACCCGTCCGAGCCGTACGCGCGATCCATCGAGGACTGCGACGCGCTGATCCGCCTGGCGCCCGCGAACGTCGAGCACCTCCGCAACCGCGCGCGCTCCCTTCTCGACCTGGGCTTCTACCGGAAGAGCCGCGGCGGCGACCCGTCCGCCGAGTACGACGCCGCCATGCGGGACCTCGACCGCGCCATCCGCGTCCGCCCGCACATCGGCGACCTCTGGGCCCTGCGCGGGTCCGCCCGCACCAGCCTCGGTTTCGCGGCGTCGGAGCGCGGGGGTGATCCGGGCTCCGTGTACGCCGACTCCGTCCGCGACTTCGACGAGGCGGTCCGCCTCGCGCCCCAGGACGAAGGCGTCCGGATCAGCCGCGGGCGCACACGCCTCAACTGGGGACTCCACCTGCAGGTCCGCCGCGAGAGCCCCGAAGAGCAGTACGCGGCCGCCGTCCTCGA
>Ga0187892_10003016_pt1 | contig 31812 bp, 21 predicted proteins | sample MA1701073metaG_FD_139345 | JGI IMG/M metagenome (GOLD analysis project Ga0187892, IMG submission 139345) | Bio-ooze microbial communities from a basaltic lava cave in the Kipuka Kanohina Cave System on the Island of Hawaii, USA - MA170107-3 metaG ...
CCTGCTCTCCCAGTTCCTCGGCAACGTCGTCCTGCGGCCGGACAAAGAAGGGGTCATCGCGGAGTTCAAGGGCAACCCGGGAGTCCTGCTGGACGGCCATGTTCCTTCAAGTGGTGCCGGGAGCCCGGCATCCAGGTTATCGAAGGTCTGCCGCATCAGGATCGGCTGGCGGCCACCTGCGAATCTGCGTCGTCGCACAGCGTAGCGAGTCTGCAGCGGCGCCGGGCCGCTCTAAAGATGAGCATCGGCTTAGGAGGCCACGTCTCGCCGCCGAAACCTGCATGGGGCCTGCGTTCTGGCCCTCGCATCCAATCACTCTCTAGTACATCGGGCGGGTCCGACGTACTCCGGGACAGCAAGGTCGGCGTTCGTGAGAGGGCATCCTGAACCCTCGAAGGAGTTTGATGCCATTCGGCCCTCGGCTTGGGAAGCCGATGCTCATATCTGAAACGCAGGCGGGGCGCGGCCTCCAGGCAACGCTTCTAGCGGCCTTCCTACGGCCGGATGGGTTCCTGCTAATCCGGGACCCGTCCGGCCTTGCCAGACAGATCAACCCCAAGGATTAGGTAGGCCCGGCGAGGAGATTCGAACCCCTGACCTGCGCATTACGAGTGCGCCCTCTCCCAATCTCTCACGATCCGTCGAGTCTCCTGGGTCTCAGAATGCGCGCATACCTGAGACTCCTGAGACGGAAAGGAATCAGCAAGACCCCTGGCTGGCGGGTGTGCCCCAAGGGTGCCCCAAACGGATGGACGCAACAAACCTGATCGCTGGCAAGTCGATCGCCGACCTAAGGAGACCTCCTCGCGGCGGCCCAGCGATCCAGGTGATCATGATCGCCGAAATACATAGTCACCCCTCAGGCTGTTGAAAGTCCACCGTCGCACACCTTCTTTGCATTGCAGCAAGGAGAGGTTCCTGCCACGCCGAATACCGGATGTGTGTGTAGATAAGTGGCAACAGTTCCGCTGCCATGGACGCGCAGACGACTCTCGCGCTGCTTGACGAGCACTGGAACACGCTGCGGACAGAGCTCGGATCGGCGTGGGAGGGCTTCGAGCGCGTCTACCTCGGTGTCGCCGAAAGCCTGCCCCCGTCCCCGAGCGCCGAAGATCTAGAGCGGGCCGTCGACGTCTTGCTGGCCGACTTGACGAAGCATGCATATGTCCGCGGATTTGTCGCAGGTTTCCTCCTCGCGATTCGCAGACACGAACTGCCGTTACCGCGACTCCTACTCGATTCCGCAAGCACCTTGGAAGATCGCCGCGTCGTCGAACTCGTTGTAAATCGCTTGCGAGCGCGAGCGGAGGAAATTCGGAGCACAGAGAGCCCTAGTAACGAGCGAACGGGGCGGGACGATGGCCGTAACTCTTAGAGATCCCACAGTTTGGCACTGGCGGTTCTTCGTTCGTTGGCACGGGCGCGACCCACCAGAGCATATCCTGAGCCATGAGAGGGAATTCCGCGAGGCCGTGCATTCCGCGATGCGCTGGACGGGGGCTAACGCAGAGCCGGTGCTCATCGCTGAGCTCTCGCCCCGCCATACGTCAGTCCGCTTGGCCACGATCCCATGGCACCACAATGAAAACGAAGCCAAAACGCTGGAAGCGAGTACGCTTCTTGACGCCTTCTATCTGCAGACTGGCTGTGCGCTCCTCGGCACCTTGCAGCCGGGCAGCTTCGCTCAGTTGCGAGCCAGGGACTGGAAGCTCGCTCGTCAAGGACATGCGTTCCTGGGAGAAGCGTTCTGTCTTTCAGCGGAAGTCGTCGATTGGGGCGGCGTACCGACGAATGTTGCGCGGGCCGTGCTGGAGGCCTGGCTTGAAGAATCAACCAGCGGCGTCACGGGCGTAGACTTGGGCTTCGGTCTGTTGGCCGCGGATCAGGGACGAGCCCAGGAGACTTGGGTCCTACTGGTCCCCAATAGGGAGGACGAGCGTGCGCGGGCGTCCCAGATGATACATCGGCTCTTCCCACCATTGTTGCTCTCCAGGGTGAAGGGGCGGTGGCTAGCTGAGCAGTTCGAGCGCTCGCTTCGACACCGCTTGGAAGAGATGGAGCGTCAATTGGACAACGAATTGGACCTATTCGGTCGGGGATCCCGCGGGTTGGGCATGCTGGAGGCGGCGAGTGAGCGCATCGCGCGACTCCAGTTGGATATGACAAGCGTGGTCAGCGAGACGGAGGAGCTGTTGGCTACGCTGCGCATAAGCATCAAAAACGCCGAGCGCCTGCTGAAGGATCCTTTGCTGGTTGACAAACAAGTGATTCTTTACCGACTGGTGGCCGAGGATCTAGTCTTCGCGGCGCAGCAGGTCGCTGCCGACCTCCGCTACTCCACGATCCGCCAACGTCAAGGGGATCGCGAACTCCAGAGCATCGCCGTCATGGCAGAGGTCAGGGACGCGCGGTGGGGCCGCCGCACCACCATCCTTCTAGGGGTGTTCGTCGCTTTCGGTGCCGCTCAGGCCTTCCCCGAACTGTCCCCCGTCGCGCGCCTGCTGATAATCGTTATTGGCGGCCTGGCCGTATACGCGGCCATTCGATGGGCGTCTCGCCACCAATGAGCCCGCGCCCCAAGCGCGCTTGAAGGCAGCGGCCATGTTTGTACGGGGGGCGGTAGCAGGTCGAGCGACAGTTGTCGTGGCGATGACCGCGATCGGCGTTTGCCTGCTTCTTGTCATGGTCGTCGTCATCGCGCTGCCGTTTGTCGCGCTGCTTGTACTCCTCGTCCCGCTTATACTCTTATGGCGAACGCTCCGATGGCTGACAAACCTTCTCATTCGCCCTGGCCGTCGGGTCACCCATAGGGTCAGGGCGCGGGTCGTATTTGACCACGTTGGCACTGTGAGTGACGGCGTCCTGCGGGGCGAGTTGGACCTCGAGGCGGCAGCCTGCAGTCTAGAGGGGAGGCGGTGGCTCCGGTGGCTGGCGGCGCCAGCCCTGGAAAGACTTCGTGCAGACGCCACCTACTTCGTCGAGCGAGAGCCGGATTCGGCTCGCGCCGTCGTGCTGGCACGGCTGATGCTTGCTCTTGTGGACCCACGCGCCGATAGAATGCAATGGCTGGCACTGCTACGGACGCTACTGCAGGCACGCCCCACCTCAGCACCGTTGCTTCCCCAATGGGAGGAGACCCTGAGTGGGCTCCTTCAGTACGCTCGAAGTTCAGACCCCGCGCTGTGGGCGGACGCTCGAATTGCCCAGGGAGACGTCCTCGCTGATGACGTCGGGGACGATCCAGTACGCGTCGAGGAGGCGGGGGCGTGCTACACATCGGCTCTCGAGGTGTTCAGGCGTGATACAAGGCCCGCGCAGTGGGCAAAGGTCATGCGGCAGCTCACGTCACTCTACGCTCTTGCGGCCATGCCCTCTGGGGACAGAGTGACACACCACAATTTCCTCGAACGAGCGATCCAGAATGGCGAGGCAGCTCTTGAGGTGTTGAACCCCGAGCAAGATCTCGTGGCGTTTGTGGAAGTGCAAGCGCATCTGGCTAACGGTTACCAGCTGCGGGAGGCTGGTGACTGGGACGAGAACCTTGAACGGTCCATCGCCCACCGCACCGCTGTCGTAGAGTTCTGGCCGCACAGTGACGAGTACGCTGCCGGCCACCATTTCGCCCGCGCTGCTGCATACGCGCAACGTAGCCAGGGAGACCGATGGGAGAATCTTGAGCAGTCGCTGCGGTCGTTGAATGCGGCACTAAGCAGTCCTGGTAGCAAGACTCTCGGGCCGGAGATCGATTCCATGATCAAGGAAGTCACGGTGGGATTGTGGGGACCGGCCGCGGTTGACCTCGTCACGCAAACGCACATCGATCTAATGGGCAAACTGGTCGCCGAGGACGACGACTCTGCACTGCCGGTTCCTGAAGGCGTCGAAGAGGAGACGGTGGTCATGGAACCGACCCCGGATCGGGAACCGCCAGGTGCCCACAGGGGAGCAGTGAAGAACGTTGCTCAGGATGCCGTCCCTGTGCTTCTGCCGCGCTCCGGACGGCAATGGCCCGACTTCTATGCCCTGTATAGCAGGGTCGCGCCGCTCATACTCTTGCCGACAATCATTATCTACTGGCGTCGCCCCCTGGTGTGGATTACAGTCCTCGGCATACTTGCGGCAATCGCCAATGCCATAAGGGAGCGCGACAGTCGGCTCAAGGTAATCCACGCTGGAGTCACGCTGCTTGCGCTAGCGGGCATCATCGTCTTCTGGGGCCGTCCGCTTCTTTGGATTGGGGGCATTGTCGTGGCACAGATCATCTACTTGACTCTCAAAGCAGCGCTCAGGCCACGTAGCATCTGATGATACCGTTTTTCGGTGCCCTCCGAGAACAATTGCTCCTACTCGCGGAGTTGGTGCGGTTCGTCATCGCAAAGAGCCCGCAACTGCCACGGGGGCTTGCGCGGCTTCGCACCACATGGAGGTGGTTTGAGCGGGAGGTCCAGAAACCTACGGTCGCGCGCGCGGTCTTGGGCTTCTTCCAGTCGACGTCCGATCCCACGGCCATGATACCGCGGCTGCACGGCTTGATGACCCGCGTAGATAGAGATCGTTACCCGACGTGGTGGGGTGTCTTCGCGCACATGTATGGTGCCCTCCTAGCGATATATCCTCCGGGGGAGCCCGGGGAGGCGCTCGAGGAGGCGGTCGCCACCCTGGAGGCTGTGAAGACGCACGCGGCTCGCCACAAGCTCCGCACGATGGAGGCGTTGACCGACGAGGCATTGGCACGTGCATATCTGTCGCGACGGCGCGGGTCCGCCAAACAGAATATCGAAACCGCCGTCGCTCTGCTGGAGCAGCGCGTTCTCCCGGCAGCAGATCAGGTCCCCGCCGGGGTTGGCACCTGGAGGCGCCGCGCGTTGCGCCTCCTCGGGGAAGCTTACCACCGGCGGGAGGTAGGTGACGTGCTCCAGAACCGCGCAACGGCTGTCCGATGTTATGAGGCGGCCCTGCGGGAGGGCGGCTCGTTTGTTTCTTCCCTAGGCTACGTGGAAGAGCTTTTGACCAGGGAGGCGTTGCGCGACTACTCCCGCGCCCGCACGTTGTTGGGACTCGCCGACGCCCTCAGCGCGCTTGCGGACGCCCAGAAGGCCCGAGGTCAAGATGCGGGCGAGACAGTGCGCCGTGCCGCCGCTGCGCTGGTTGAGCTCTTTGGGCGTGTCCGAACGACGCGAAGTGAGGCTAGAAAAATGGAAGCCGTTCTGCCTTACACTCCTGGCACCTTCGAGTTGCAGCGGCTCCATCTGACAGCGCAGCTGCAGCTTGCCCGCCTCTATGTGCGCGATCCGGAGGCGCTCGGCCCGGACGCTGTCTCCCGCGGCGAGGCCATACTGCGGGTTACGGCACAGACGGCGATACGACAGGGGAATGGCGATCTGGCCGCCGAGGCCCTGACCTTGCTCGGGACACTCCTCTACGACAACGCCCACTACACAGAGGCGATTAACGCGCTCGAGGGTGCGGTCCGACACATCGAGCGCTTACGCTCCGCCGCGATGTCACCGGAGCGTCGGGCCCAGGTTCTCCGTGGGAGTGTCCAAGTCTACGAGCGCATCATCCTGGCGCTTATGAGGGCGCAGCGCGTCTCTGAGGCGCTGGCCTATGCAGAACGTGGGCGCAGCCGCTCCCTCCTCGACCTTATCAGCCTGCGCGACGTGCGCCCGCGCAACGTCTCGGAGGAGGTCCTGCGGGAGTACGAGGAGGCCCTTGTCCGCACGAGGACCCTAGACGATAGCTTGCGGCTTGCAGAGGAACGCTTTGGAGATCGAGATCCAGGCGGCCTCAGCGGGTGGGAAGCTAGGGCGTCCTGGATCGAAGGCGACGTCCAGCGTCGGCGCCGCGAGCTCCTCCGGTCGTTTGACCAGTTGCATGCGCTGACCGAGCGTATTCGACGGCAGGACCCCGACTTTCTACCCCACGCCAGCCCTTTGTCAACAGAAGGAATGGCAGCATTGGCGCGCGATGTAGACGCCACACTCCTGCTCTTCCGCGTCACTGGTGAAGGCACGTTCGCGTTCTTCGTCGGCGCCGACGGAGTGATCGACTCCGTTGGTATGCGAGCATTCACCACGGCGCGCCTCGACGCGCTCTTGGTGTCCGCTACGGAAGGGTGGTCTCAACGCTACCACTCGTACCGTACGGCCTTGACATCGCTCGAGCCAGAACGCATTCTAGGCGAAATGGCGGCGTGGATGCGCACGATGGAGAGCACCCTCTCGGTCCTCTCAAGTGATCTGTTGGCACCGGTGCTGCGGCGACTGCGCGAGATCGCTGCGCAGTCGCCGCAGCCGCCCGTCGGTGCAAAGCCACCGCGTCTAGTAATCGTGCCGAGTCGCGGCCTTGCTATCCTCCCGCTTCATGCCTGCTGGTGGGAGGAGGCAGGTCGCCGACGCCACTTGCTTGACGAGTTCACGATCATGTACGCGCCCAGCCTCTCTGTCCTGTACCGGTGTGCTGCACGTGAGGCGGCTGGCAGGTCCCACGACTCGTGGCTGTCCGTTGCCAACCCGGTTCCGCCCGGTGATCTTGGCTTTGCCGAATGGGAATGCGCCGAGATTGAGGCGCTGCTGGGCCATGAGCGCTCCCTTGTCCTGCGGCGTGACGCGGCGACCAAGGCGGAGTTTCTGCGGTGGAGCGGCCAGCACGCCTGGCTACACTTAGCCTGTCATGGAGAATATCGACTGGACGCGCCGCTCGAATCCCGCCTCTCGCTGGCCAATGCGGAGGATCTCACACTTGGCGAGATCATGGAACGCCTGCATCTCCCCCACGCATGGCTTGTTGTCCTTTCGGCGTGCGAGACTGGGCTCGTGGACTTCCGCGAGATTGCCGATGAGCACTACGGCTTGCCGCTAGGCTTTCTGTTTGGCGGTGCACCAACGGTGTGGGCGACGCAGTGGGCCGTAACAGACGAGTCCGCCGCGCTGCTTATGGTGCAGGCCTATGAAGGCCTTGTCCATCAAGGCCTGTCGAAGCCCGAGTCGCTCCGGCATGCACAGCGGTGGTTGCGCGACGCTACCGCCTCAGAGCTCCTTGACTTGCTTGCAGAGAGGCCGTCGCTTGGCGGAGTAGGCGTGCGGTATGCAGCCCCTCTCCGTCGTCGCCTGCAATTCGGCTACAGGCCAGATGAGCGTCCCTTCGCCCACCCTTTCTACTGGGCCGGAGTGCAGTGCGTCGGAGTCTAAGGTACCGGAGTTGCCCCGGTTCCGTCGAGGGTTGACCGCTCAGCTATCCTGACGGTCTGTTTCCATCTCCTCTCGTATTCAGCGGGGGAAAGGTACCCGAGCGCTGTGTGGATCCGTTAGGAGTTGAATCCTGGAGCCGGCGAGGAGATTCGAACTCCTGACCTGCTCATTACGAGTGCTCTTCCGGGGAGTCTCCGGGGAACTCTTGAACCCGCTCTGACCTCCAAAGTCGCCATCAGAAGCGGCTTCGGGCGTCTACGGCGTTCCCTGCGGTTCTCGTGGGGGAGCCGCGTCTTTCGTGTCGTGCGGTGAGGGTGCGGTGAAGGAGCCAAGGTAGACGTCTGTGTCAGTCCCGCCCCTGCCGTCCGATTGTAAGGACGCACGTGGCAAAGGAGGACCACTTTGCGGAAGGGTTCGCTCTGGCCGGGGCTTCGGAGTGGCACGATGCATCAGACACCGCGAAACCCCAGGATTTGCCCTTTGGCGTCTGTGGGACACCAGGATGCTTCCATGATCTGGTCGAGGATGTGAGATCCTGGACCTTGTACTCGACGAATCGCAATCACAACGGGGCGCCAGTTTGCCTGTTGAACAGCCGGGCCAAGATCGAGGATGCGCATCAGGAAAGGCGCTGACTTTCTAGCAACGGCGCTAACGAGGTTGATCGTCTGAATCTCCCCATCCGTAAGCTTTCTCACATCTACGCACTTAAGCACCTCGAGCGCTGCAGATTCGACCCGTCGCAACAGATCGTCATCGGCACGGTCGGCCACCGCCCTAAGGATCGCAAGTCCAGATCGTCGGACGCCACCCGGCAGACCCTCCCTAATAGCCCAGCGGACGGAAAGCTCGAGCAACCGCCTGCCTAACTCTGCAGGGAATCTTGGAAAGAGGTCTCTCAGCCTGATGACTAGGGAGCGAAAGGCCTGAACCACAGGTTCAGAATCCTCGCTCTGAAGCAAGCTAGCCATTTCGAGCAAGTCCGTATCAGAGGGAGTCATGCTCGAGGTCGCGGCCTCAACGCCAGCCAGCCAGTTCATTCGCACACCGACAATCAGTGACTTCCCAAGCTGATTCAGCTGCGCCACGCTAGGGCCACTTCGCGTCCTAGCCAGTTCGCGCAAATGGCGTGAGGCTTCCAGCGCGACGGGGTCTGACCGATACAGTGCGAGTTCCAACATCCGGGGTACGGCATCGATCCTCGTGACGGCCTGTACCGCAAGTAGTCTGATTAGGGCGACGTAGGCGGTAGCGTCCAGCAGGGGCTTAGGAAGCAGCAACTCGAGTTGAGATGCAAAGTCAGGGTCTAGACGACCCTTGGCTTCCCTCGTCACGTCTATGATGTATCGCGCGCGTTTCCGTATGGGGACCTTCTCAAGCAAGGCTATCAAGTACCGGTCCAGCGCCGAAGACCTCCCCACAAAAGCCGCGATGCCTGGCAATACAGGCTCAGGATGAGAGGCGGCAACAGGACCTAACCATGTCAGTACTCTTGCCGACGGTGCGCCAGCAGTCGTCGCTGCGACATGCCTGAGCACCGCCGAGATGACGCTGATCCTGGTCTCCCGCACCTCTTCGAGATCAACGTCCAGCATGGCGTCTAGGACCACCTCGGCGGCTCCACCTTCAATAGCCTGAAGAATGGGCACCACAACGTTGTCGCCGACTTCGGTCCTCCCGGTGAATGCCCTTCGAACGAGATTCCTGATGAGAGAAGGATCTCCAACGCTCGCCCTACCGGACGCTCCCTCCAGCACAGGGGCCCAACCAACGGGGAGGTTGCCCTTTCCCGCATACCAGCGGTCAACAGAGTCTCTCACCGTGCTGTCAGTCTTGCTGTCGACCAGTAGTCGCGCAACGAGTTTGACTGCGTGAGGATGGAAGATTTTCGGCAACGGTTCAGACAGCATCACACTTACGAGTTCGGCGACATCCTTTGAAGGCACGTATGGCTCCTCATGGAGCCTAACAATGGATCGCCGGCTCTTTTGTCCCAAGGAGGCGTACCGGGTACGAAAGAGTCTAAGAGTGGCATAATCCCTATTCTCCGCTACCACCGGGACACAGGACTCCATAACCCACCCCAGAAGAGTCCCAGCCTGATCTTGACCTGCGGGTTTTCGGGAAGTGCCGATGAAGCGCTCCTCGATGGCGCTGAATACCTCTTCAATGCTGCGGCTTCGATCCGACCCAAGACGATCGACGAAGTACCCGATCGCTTTGGCAGCCTCAGATGCTACGGCCATGTTACCTTCCCTCAACAGGCAAACTGCAATTGTCCACGCAGTCTTCGGATCCTTGGGAGCCAGCGACTCAGCAGCCTGGAGCAACACCCGCTGATGCTCGGTCCCATTCTGCAGGGCGACAGGCAGCAGGTCTCCTCGGATCAAGGGCCCTTGCCGAGCTGCAAGGCCCAGCGAAAACGACCGGAATGCATCAAGCCTCGTGAGATCGAGCTGGTGAGACAACCGATCGACATCCTCGAGATCCGCAAACGAGACGAACTGCCGAATTACAGGCCACCACTGTAGTCTCAACTGCCCCTGCATCTGTCGCGTCGCTCGGCGGATTAGTTCATCCCGGTGACTCTCGCCTTCGATGGTTGCTAACCACCGCGCTATAGCATACTCAAGTAGAGTCTGGTGAAAGAACCGCGCATTGCTAAGTGGAAATGCTTGCTGTATGACACCTTCGCTAAGCAGGTCCGCCCATGCTATGTGGCTGATCTCGTCAGAGGGGTCGACTACGTCTGACCGGTACAAAGACTCACGTAACCGTTCTGAGGAAGCCTTGAAAATGGCCTTGGCCATCCGGAGGCACAGGTACTCCTTTGCGGGCCCCAAGCGTGGAATCTCCGCTGATCTCCTTGAGGTGGCGATCTTGTCCATCCAGTACAGATTGTAAAGGGCGCTCACCGTGAGATCAGCAGGGACCTGCCGCTCAACTCCGAAAAGCTCGCAGAGCATGGCAAGAAGCAACGGGTTATGCGTAATATCCCTCAGAGGCCGGTAATCAGCGGACAAGCCGAGCAGTCTGCTCGTGAAGGCTTCGCGGTCGCGTTCCGGGACCGCCTGATGCTCCTTCTCTAGATAGGCGAGGATTGCTTCCTTCGCCTCAGAGTCTGAGAACTGCGTGACCCAATAGTGGTCGTAGTGGGGGCCGATGTCGGGAAGTCGCTTGTTGACGGGGTTTAGGTATGTATCGTACTCGAAATCCCTGCATGTAAACGCGACCAGACATCGGCTTTTCATGAGGTCCCGGAGCAGATACCGGAGCCGCAGCACGAGTTTCGTATCCAATATGAGGTCCAGTGTGTCGAGAAGAACGGCGCCTCGGCCCCAACTAGCGGTCAGTTGTTGCACAACATCCGAAATGGGAATCGACGCACGGGACGCAGCCCGTCCCAATTCCATCGACAGCCCATTCGGCGAATCCAACTCGTCTGGCTCCAAGTCGCTGCATCGGATGAGGAGTGTCCAGGGAATCCCGCGTTCAACCAACTTGTCGTAGACTGCGCCGAGGACGGTCGTCTTTCCGTATCCCGCCTGTCCCACAATCCCAAGCACGCAAGCAGATTCAGCATCAAAGGCTGCCCGCAGAGAGCTCACACAATATCGCTCCGCTTTCGCACGGGCAATGGGCGGCAGAACATGCGGCTTGAGCCATGATCGTGTCTCTCTTGCGATCTCAACGACCTGTTCGAGCTGAACCGACCCAGCAACTCCAGAAGAGGTTAGGGGCGGTTGCAGGGTACCTGCAGTACGGCCTCTGCGTCGACGGTCGACTCCTATGGGCCCATCCACGAGAAATTCGCGCACGAATTTGGCTGCACCGACCGACGCTCGCCGACGCGCGGCATCGTTCTTGAAGTAACTCGCAAAGTCCACAGCGCCCTTAATGACTATGATGCCCGGGCGGTTCCGAACGTGCTGTGTGCGTGCGGCAGCAGCAACTCCACCACCTTCCATCTCAAGCCCTATTGGCTTAGCGCCCACTGCTCTGGCGGCCGCCTCCGCAAGCCAGTTCCTGAATTTGGCGGACTTGACGAGGTCAGTCTGTGAGATAAGCGGCCCTACATGAACGGTCTTCTCGAGCCTCCGCCGCTTCCTGAAATCACGAATCTCCCTAACCAGCTCGTCTTCGCAGGGGACTGGATCAGGCCGGAGTTCGGATTTACCCGGCCACTGCTTCTTCTCTGAGAGATCGACTATTCGGTCAGCGACGAGGATGTGGCCCAACCTTCGGGTCTCGCCGGGAAGGGTTGCCGCAATCCCCGTTAGCACGACGTAGTAAGGGCGCCATTTTTCGATTGCTCCATGTAGTATCGCTGATGTGAACCTTTCTCCCTTGGCGGCGACTGTGAGAATGACCTTGTACAACTGGCCGTGTCTTGTACGCACTGAGCTAGAGTAGTACCTTTGCGCCTGACGGGCGGATTTCGGCAAACGCCTAGCCTTTAGTATAAGCCGCAGTGGCTCGAACTCATCATCCAATGCAGCGACGATCAGCAGGTGCGGCCTCTCTTTGCTCACCATCAAGAGCCACCCAGACCAAGCGCAGTAGTCTGCATTGACCGGTTTGAAGTGACGACTTCCCCCTTGGGTCGCTTCCTCACCAGTTTGAGTTCGGTCTTCCGGCAGGAAACTCTTGCTCAAGTTGCGACATAGACCACCGTACCCGTCCTAAGGACTAAGCACGACAGCATCTCTTCTCCGCAGGGACGGTTTCCTTGAGCAGTGCGGATCGCGAAAAATCCTCCAGAGACAGGCCTGCGCAAATCTGCGGCTCCGGCGGCCTCCGCGCCCCCCGAATCCTGCATGGGGCCGGCGTCCTGGCCCTCGCGTCTAGTAACTTCCAGTACATGGAGCGTGTCCGACGTGAGACTCTGGAGTCCGCGGGCGACCGTTTTGACAGAGGTGTCCCGGACTGTCGGAGGAGTTTGATGCCATTCGGCCGTCGGCTTGGGAAGCCGATGCTCGCCGCCGGAAACCTGCGCCAGACAAGGGTTTCACCAACTTGCAACGCCGGATATCATTAGCAACCCATTAGCAGGGCCTCCCCCAAGGCCCGGCATTGCTGCGAAGGCGCACCGGAGGCGAGGACACGGGACACGGCCTGGCTAATCATGCCTCAAGACAGGCCTGGCGCACCCTGGGCGCACAGGGGCTGTTAGAACAAGGCTCTCGGGGGGTCTTTCCATTCGGAGCGCCTGATCCGAGGCTTGACTGGAGCCGGCGAGGAGATTCGAACTCCTGACCTGCGCATTACGAGTGCCATTTTGGAGAGTCTCCGGCGAGCCTTCGAATTCCCTCTGGGCCCTGAAGTCCACGTCAGAAGCGGTTCTCAGCGTCCACTGCGTTCCCTGTGGTTCCCCTGAGGGAACCGCGTCTTTCGTGTCGTGCGGTGAGGGTGCGGTGAAGGGACCAGGGCCGACCTCCTCGTCAGTTCCGCTTGCCATCCCGGTGCTTCGTCGCCATCGCTCAAGGGCCGAGGGGAAATCCGCTCCGTGCCCGCCGACGCTCGAGAAGGCGAGTTTCGCGGCCGGTTTCGCCTCAGCTAGCGTGACCGAAACGCAAGGCCTTGGGCCCTTTTCATCTGCCCGTCTTGGGTGACCCATGTCGACACTATTGACGCCACTGAGCAGGACTCATAGACACCGTTCGAAAAGCAACAGAGCGGAGCACACCCTGTCAACCGGAGATCGCATCCATGCACTGGCCGGGCATAGAACCCGGAAATTCGAAAGACTTTGCCCTAAGCGAGAGGCTGGACAGGCGGTTCCAGCGGCTGCTGCAGGTCGTTGGGTTCGACTGGGCCGATTTCGACCTCGCGCGGTTCCCGATCGCCCAGTATCGGGAAGACCGCCGCGATGTACTCGTCAGTGTCCTCGACAGAGGCGGGAAGGAAGATCCCGACCTCTACGCTGTTGTTGAGGTCTCACCCGAGGAAGAAGATACAGAAACGTACCTGCTTGTTCAGTTCAAGAGCGACCGGCGCATGACGGCCAAGGCGCTGGTTCAGGAGATCGCCCGTCGCAGGCTGCTTCGGTTGCAGGGCTCGCGGACGGCGAAGCCAGAAGCATGGGAATGGCTGGTCCGTGCCCTGCCGTTGAGTCAGATCGAAGGCCTCCAGGCCGAACAGCAGTTGATTCGTGTAGCGGAATTCCTGAAAGAGACTGCGGCGGCCGTCGAGCAATCCGGCCTCCTCGACCTCGACATGCCCAGGAAGAAGCCCGTGAAGGAGGAGGACCGCGAAGCGTAAAGTGCCGTCGACCGCGCGGCCGAGCGACGGCCCGGCAGGGTCATCTCCCCGGGAGGTCCCAAAGGACGCCGCCAATGAGGCTCGGCGGCCGCGTCAGTGTTCGGCCAATCGGCGACCGAAGTCCTCTGCCAGCATTTCGTACTCTGTCCGCACTTCCTCGCTGATGAAGAGGGCCAACAGGGCCCTGGCACGGGAAGCCCCCACGTAGAGCGCCGAGTGCGATTCTTCCGACGTCAGATCGTTGACATCGACAATCAGTACCGCGTCGGCTTCCAACCCTTTGAATCCTGCGATAGTAGAGTACCGAAGGGCCTTTTCGGGTCCCAGCGGTTCTTCGCTCATCTCCCGAACGTCGTACGGAACGGAGTCGAGGCCGGAGGCGAGGGAACTCCTACTCAGACGCCGGGTTGAGAGAAGGATTACATCCGACGGGCGTAAGCCCCCGGACAGAAGTCGATTCAAGTGGCGGGAGACCTGACGTACCTGTGTCGCAGCATTTCGGTGCCACCGGATCTCGACTTCCGGCCCACCGACGACGAGCGTCTCGTCGGCTGCAATTCCGGACAGCAGGGCCGTGCTGACGGCGATGGGAGCGGTGTTCCGACAGTTGACAGTCAGCCGGTACTGAGCCGGGTGGGCGACCAGTAGCCTTCTCATTCCCTCGGGATGGACGGCCAAGAAGATGTTCTGCTTCGGATCCAAGAACGCGCGCCAGGTCCCGCCGTTCAATCCCCCCTTAACCACAAGGTCGAACACGTCCACGTAGGACTCCAGAAGCAGATCTTGAGCCTCATCGAGAATCAGGACGTCGCACTGCTGCGTGTCGTCGCCCGTCAGCAGCGCCTCAGTACACAGCTCGGGATAGAAGACGGCAAACAGGTCGGCTTCATCGGCCGGAGGGAGCCGGTCGAGCAGGCCGGCCCGAGCGACCGTTTCGGCCATGAATCCGTGGAGGTGACGGACCGTGATCAGATCCCGATCCATCATGGCCCCCGCCGCAAACGCCGCCAGCTTCTTGTTGAAGCAGCAGTAAAAGACCCGGCGTCCGGCCTCCGCCTGACGTCTGGCCTCCTCCACGGCGAGCAGTGTCTTGCCGGTGCCGGCCCCGCCCCTAATGATCACACGCTCGTTCTCGGCGAGCGCGTCGAGGATACGATATTGTTCCTCGGTCAGTCGAAGGAGTTCCGCATTTACCACTCCGACCCGCGTTCTCAGTGACGGACGAAGATCGAAGTCTCCCCGCAGCAGCGCCACCAGGCGTCGGCATTCGCTTCCGTCGAGACCGTGCAGCGGGCGCCTACGTTGAGCCTCCAGCCGGTCGCGCCAGTACGCCTCGACTTCCGCCAGATAACTGCCGAAGTCGCGTGCTTCATCTCGGACGTCGTAGACGACTCTGCGCTCAATGTCGGGCCCTTCGATCTCAAACACGACGTCCGGTGTCGCCACTCCGTAGCCCACGACGGCGCTCCAGATTTGAGGGAATCTCGGTGCAATGTGATGGGTCAACGCCGCGGTGGCTCCGGCCACCTGTTCGAACGGTCCCTCCGCCTTCTGAACGACCTGCCCGTGCCGGTCGGTGAAAAGCCACCGTCCCTCCTGCCGGGCGACACGGCCCCCCTTAACCTCCAAACAGAAGAGGCCTTTCGGGCCGACAAACACGAAATCAACTTCCGCCCAGGGTTTCCGATCGTGGAACGCGAGCCCGAGAGAGTGAAGCACCGTCCATTCGTCGGGAAGGTCCCGCTGAATCTTTCGAAACAGCCTGCGTTCGGCGCCGCTTATGGTCTCGTCGGAGACCTCCGGAGGCAGCATCCTAGCCATTTTGGAGACGCGCCGAGAGGGTCGAGAAGTAGCCGAGAGACGGACCCCCAGGCGTACCGACCAGCAGTCCTCGGTCGAGCAGCAGGTTCATCTCCTCGCAGCTCACTTCGGGAAGAAGGACGCATGCGTGGCACGCGGCAAGGTTGAGTGAGTCGGGGCCCGTCGCATCCGCTTCGATGCACAGAGGATCCGCCGAACACCAGGAGGCACGCTCGAGCCCTTGCGAGAGGGCCGCAGCGAGTCTTCCCGGCTCGGCCTGTCCCACAACCCCACCCAGGCTTCCGGCCGAGTCACTGGTGGCCGTGTAGATGAGCAGGCCAGCCATTTCTTCGGAGACGTAGAGCCGTTCGCGCAACGATGCCGCCGGGTATCCGGAGTCGAGCGCCCACTGGTTAATGAGCACGTGCGACAGCGTATGGAGCAGCAACAGCCTCGGACTGACTACGCGGTCGGGCGCCGCGCCGAGCGTCGTGGACTTCCGAATGTAGTTCTGGTTGATCCGCTCCGCGCGCGCCGAAACTTCGCGTCGGCGCTCCCACTCGGCGAGCGCTGAAGGATTCAGTCGAAGAAACACTCCTTCACCGATCACTTCGATTCCCGGCAGCCATCCGGTCGGCTCTTCGAACAACCGCCCCCGGCGCTCCTGCGGGTCGCCCGAACTCGGCGGTAGGATGCGGGTGAACGATTCCAGGACCCTGACCTCCCGGAGGCGCTTCACCTTCATCACCTGTTCGAACCACTCCGACGTGATGGGATCCGACTGCTCGACGGGCGTGCAGACAAAATCCTGATCGCGTGACACCTCCGGTCTTCCCCGTAGGAGCGCTTCGTACTCTTGAGCCCTGATGGACTGCTCTGTCGGGGAAGCCGGCGTTTCCTCTCGCTCTTTCCTCTGCCCGACCGCCAAGGCCAGGTCGTCAACCGAGTACTGTGTCCCGCGTGCAAGGTTCATTCCGAAGATGGTCGGCCTGACGGCGTCGTCCGGGATGTGGCGAAGCATCGACCAATGGCGGTTCAGGATCTTGAAGGCGCCCTCCGACCACGGTGGGATCGAAAGAGCCGACCTGAGGACGGGAAACCAGACGTTGGATGCACCCCGTTGGAGGGTCCGGGGGAGCTCCGAACACTTCTCGGGACCGCCCGTCAGCCAGGGGCGCCTGCCGGAACAGGTCACGATGCCCCTTAGGGCCTGGCGGCCGAAGGCCCCTTCCATAGTTGCCTTCTTACCGCAGCTGCAGGAAATGACGATTGATCTCAATGAAGCACTCGTTCCTCCCGCTTCAATTGCCATCACGTGCTCAGTCCCTGTGGGCCGAGACCCCGCGTGGACCCACTGGAAGTACGGAAAGTCATCAACATGACCCCTCGCGCAGGCGATGACAAACCGAGACGGAATCAGGCGTTGCTCGCATTCCCCGCAGGTGTTGCGGTCCGCGCTTGTAAAGAAGCCGTGCTTGTCCAGGCGCCTGCAGGTCGGGCATGAGTGCCATGTGGGGAAGCGTACGACGGGGATGTCTTCGCCATCCTCCGTGGCGGGAGGGGAGACAAATCCGCGCACGTGAAGTTCTCTTTCCAACCTCGGCTCGTGGAGGTTCGGCTCGCCCACGCCCCATCGGTCAATTCCCGCCACCATGAAGGATTCATCCTCCACGGCGACGATGGCCCCGACGCCGTAGGTTGTGACGAGCTGGCTGCGCCTGACCTCACCCCTCCGGCGCCCGCGCATCGCCTCTCCTCACAAGGTACAGGCCTGAGGCCCGGTCGACATCTCGCAGGCTCCATAGCGTTGGAAAGGCCGCCTCAGTGTCGAGGTCGTCCCGGGATGCGTCCACGAGCAGGGCGTTTTCCGGATGGCTGTCGTTGCGAAAGACAAGATGCGGCCTGTCGCGCGTCGCCTGTTCCCATCGGGCCACAATCTCGTTCAGCTCGACCGCAGTCGCGGCGTGCTCGTCTGGAGCGACCCGTCGGACCCGTTCGAGAATCAGCTCCCGAATCCTACCCAGCTCATCGCGCAACCCCTCGACCTCCGCCGCGGCTGCATTCGGGCGCAGTGGTTCCAGAAGATGACGGGCCAACGCCACGAAAACGGCGTGAAGCCCACGGTCTCGGGCGCGCGAAGAGAAGGGCGTGACGCTGGTCGACTCAACCTGGCGGTAGAGGGCTGAATGGTAGGCCACAAAGGATTCGTAGTGCGAGCGGTCCCTCGACTTCGCCGCATTGAACAAGACCACAATAAGGCCCGGATATTGCCGCCCGACCCGACTGGTCGCTTGGATGTACTCAGAGGTCGAAGGCGGCTGGCCCATGACCACCATGAGACCGAGCCGGTCGATGTCGACCCCCACCGAAATCATGTTCGTCGCCAGGATGACGTCTAGAGCATCTGGGTTTGGATACTTGTCCTGCGACATGCGCCTAAGATGGCGGGGAATGTCGGCGGACGGCTCGCGACTGGTGAGCTCGATTCGATTCTCAATAATTCGCTGCGGCACGCTGGCCTCACGCGCCAGCAGAGCTATTCGATCGTTCACGTCGTCCTGAACCGCCATCCGGGCACCGCCGAGCACGCGGAGGCTGTTGAAGTATCCGACCAGCGTCCAGTAGGCATCCTTGACCTCATCCGAAGCAGGCAGCTCGAACACTTTCTGAAGAAGTTTCGCATACGCGCGCACAAGAAGGGTTGTTTGGCTAATTCCCGGTGCCATTAGCCCAACATAGAGTCTCGTGCCGCGTACGTCTCTACCGGCCTCCGCGGCGAAATAGGATTCGCGGGCATCGATCCCGGCGGGAGGAAACTGATGGACTTCTCGATCGAACAGGCCCAACGTCTGCCTTCCCGCCCGCCGAATCGTCGCGGTCGAAGCTATCACCTTCGGTCCGACCCCGTCGCGACTGCAGAGCACGTCGACGGCGGTTTCGTAGAGCCCGGTCAACGTCCCGAGTGGACCCGATATGAGGTGCAGCTCATCCTGGATGATCAGCTCCGGAGGCTGAGCATATGGGTCGGCGCGGTTGAAGAGCGTTGCTGTTTCCTCGCGCCACGGAAGCCCCGCGAACTTGTCGACCGTCGCGATGAGCAGTGTCGGCCGATAGTCATAGATGTCCTCGTCGACGACATACACTGGAAGTCCGTCTGCAAAGGCGCAGGTCGCGTGTTGGCGACACGCAATGACGAGGCGCGAGTCGGCAATGAAGTAGTTGGCATGGTCGAGGGGTGCACCGCACCAAGGACAGGATTGCAGCTGCATCGGGTTCCGCTTCTCAAGCGCCGCCCCACCCCGAATCTTGTCAAGGCTGACCCGCGCCTCCCTTCGGGTATTGGGCGTTCCGTCCTGACCGATCCAGAGTCCCACGGCCATCGGCTCCGAGCCCAACCTCTGCGGAGCGTTCCGCCGGATCTCTTCGCAGCAACATATGAGCAGGGCCGCACGTTGAAACTGCTGAATCGTCAGAAGCCGAAGCGTGTAGCGCATTAAGCCGGTCACGCCGCCGCCGGAGGCACCAAACCGAAGGCGCCGAAGGAACGTCGTGAACGCAATAAGGCCGAGGTACGCCTCGGTCTTCCCACCCGCCGTAGGGAACCACAGCAGATCCACCTTCCGTCGGTCCTGCGACTCCCGGCGCGATATGCCGTCCAAACAGAGCAAGATGAATGCCAGCTGAAAGGGACGCCACCGATGCTCGGAATCCTCAACCGGCCCAGCTGGCGGTCTACCGTGCCGGAGCCAGTCGGTACGCGCCCGTTGGCTCAGCATCGCGCGATTCATGAGCCGGAAGGCCTCCCATGCGGAGGGGTCATCTCTGAGGAGATGCACTCCCGAGCGCATGCGGGCCAGAGCCTCCTCGCACCAACGTTGCTGCATCGTCGCCGCATTCGCCAGATCTGTCGGTAGCCCGGCCGCCTCGGTCGCCAACCCAGCAATCCAACCGTGGTAGCCCGCACAGAAGCGATCGATGTCGGCGATCACCTCCGCCTGAGGCGCCCCTGCCAAGTACCGCATCTCCAGGCATTGTGGTCGTATGAGCGGGTTGCTGTCGGACAGCCGAAGTTCGTATCGTGGAGCAAAGGTGGTTCGGATGGCCGACACCCTATGCGGATCGGCGGTGTTGACGTCCCACTCGACGGAACATCCGTGTCCCACGGCGAACGAGCGGGCGTGTCGGTAGAGCAAACGATAGGTCTGTAGATCCTCGTCGGTGCCGAGTGAGGCCGTGATGGGCCTGTCGACGAAGGCCCTGTCCGAACCTACCGCAGTGACCGACATCCGTGCCTGGAAGAAGGCGTCCGCATCCCGCAACTCAGCCGCACTCGATGTCCGGGCGTTGAGAAGAACGAGCGTTACGGCGACGACGCTGTTGGCGTCGGGACTCCTTACACGCCAGAAAAGCTCGAGGCCGTCGGCCACCTGCTCGCGCCTCTTGTTCGTGGGCAAGCTCACGTCGATTGACACCGGCTCCGGCCTTATCGGCTCCCTCTGCCATTCTTCCGAAGGACCCGGGGCGCCCCGGCGGCCGAAGTGGCGGTCGCCCGGGACCGCCCCTCCCGAGGTGATCAGGCGGTAGCGTGCGGTTTCCACCGTGACCGCAAGCGCAGCAGCGGCGTGCAGGTCGACCGCAAACGTCATGCCCATTGAGGACGGGTAGCGCACGTTTGCCAGGGCGACCGGCGGGTCCGGCACGCCGGTGTCGTCATTGTCATCCGACAGATCGGTGTCCTGACTGGGATCGACCGGCGTCCGCGACTGGGGGTACAATACTCCGGCGATGTAGCGTGTAATTGGAGGATCTGAGATAATCTCGTCCTCCGCGCTCGGCCCGATCAGGTCGGTCGCGAGCGCCTCAACCAGTTGCGCGCGGAAGCCGTAGTGGTCGGCGAATGACACGGGCGCTTCCCCCAAACCGATAGCTCTCCCGACTAGAAGCGGAGGCTCCCCAGACCGTACGGACGCACTCTGAGCCACAGACCTGTCGGACCCAATCCGGTCCGAATCCCCGCCGCCTCGGTCCCCGCTACAGTATCGATGGAGTCGACGAATACATCTTCAATCCTCGACGGAAACTGCGACTTCCGCCAAAAACGTCTCAGTGCGGAAAGGAGAAGCCCCCCGAAACTCTCCGATGTCACGCCGACCGGGGTTCCGGCGTGCTCCAGTATATAGAACACCCTCGGCTGACCGGACACAGTGATGAACACGCGTGAAAGCGTAAGGCGATCGCCCGGCTTCACGGCCTCCCACATGTACCTCTGCAGCTCAGCGGGTCTTCGGTCTGTGAACGCAAAGCCTCCGGCGGGGACCGTCTTGTGGGCGTCGTCGCCGCGCACCTCGAACCCGATCATCTGCCACTCCTTGCGTCCGCGGCGAACCCAGCGTTCATCGAGATCCTCCAGCGATTTGAGGCCCCTGGTGTTCGGTCTCTTCATGTGGTACAACTCGCGACGCGGTCGCGTAAGTGCGACGTACAGTACGCGGGTCTCTTCGGCGAGTTCAACAGGATCCTCTTCATCACTGTCGTCGGGTTCAACGATGATCGCCCGATCGAACTCCAGTCCCTTTGCCCGATGGATGGTCGAAACGACGATGTCGCCGGGAGTGGTCGGAGTTAGGTCGTCGGGGACGTCTCCGAGCGCGATGCGTTCTGCGACGACACCGACATCCAAATCGTCGCTCCTTCTCCGGTCTATTCGCTTGAGCAACACCCACGCCGCGTCGGCGGGTGGGGCTTCCCAGGGGCCGAAGTCGGTGGCCTGGTAGCATCGGAGGAACTGGGTCTTTCCAATCTGGCGCCGTTCGAGTCCGCCGAGTACGATGCCGACCCAAAGAGCAACCGCGCGGTCGGTGGCCGCGCGTTGAAGTCGGTGCTGTACCTCGGCTTCGTGCAGACTTCTCGATACTACGAGGGCCTGGCCGTTTGTTCGGCAGAGAACGGCCGCGGTGCCTACCTTCCGACGAAGGACCGGCACGGCACTTCTCACATCGCCGAGGGACGGCAGCTCCATGACGAGGCTGTTGAGATCGTACCGTATCCCTTCATAGTCGGGATTCGCCGCGTTCAGCCGGTCGCCCGCAGTGCGGAAGGCCGCCTGGGCTATTTCGGTGAGGGCCCTGAAGTTCCGAGACAGCCGCCTCTCAATCAACCGGTCTCCGAACCGGGCCCGGACCCATGCGTAGAGGGCTGCGGACCCGATCCGTCTTTCCGCGCCGTCCAGTTGATAGTTGTAGATGCCCTGTGCCGGGTCGCCGAACAGTGTGAAGCCGTCGACGAACTCGAGAATGACCTTCACGAACTCCGCACGGACCGAGACCAAATCCTGAATCTCATCTACCATCACCTGCCGATACTTCCGCAGGTACTCTTGGGCCTCGTGACTTGAGCGAATCAAGGCCGTGGCCGCCTGTATTCGGCCGTCGTACGACTTCTCCGACCAGGCGGCGTCCGGGCCGACGGTTGCCAAGAGGCGTGTGGCAAAGGAATCGAACGTGTACGCGCGCACGTAGACCACATTGCCGCCAGCTGCGGCGACGCGATTGCGGATCTCACGAACCGCCGACCGCGAGAAACTGAGCGCAAGAATTTCCTGTCCGGGTTTGAGGCTGTAGGTTCGGACCAGCTCGGCGAGTCGGGCCACCAGAACATGCGTCTTTCCGGTCCCGGCCCCCGCGGTGACCAGCATCTTGGCGTCCGGGGGCGCCGCCGCGATTTCGGCCTGCTCGGGAGTCAGCGGAAACTTAGAAGCCACGCTCAGGTGCCCTTCCAGAGGTATTCGAAGTGCGTGAACGCCAACTTCTCCTCGTAGAGAAGTACGTTGTCGGCCACGTTGACAATTAGGCACTCTTCCTTGCCGCCGTTCAGCGGCCCCCGCAGTCCTCGTCCTATCATCTGCTGGTACAGGTTCGGGCTGAATGTCGGCCTGGCGACGTAGACCGCCCTCACTGCGGGGGCGTCGAATCCCTGGCTGAGGACGCCGTAGTTGGTCAGAACACGAATTCTCCCAACCCGGAACTCCTCGACGTAGTGCCGCCGCGCGCCGGGATCGGTGCCTGCTGAAATGGCCGCCGCCGGAACACCCTGAAGCGACAGAAGCCCAGCCATCGTCTCGGCGTGGTCGACCGACGCGGCAAACAGCAGAACCGTCCAGTTGTCTGGAAGCGCCCTGATAGATTCAAGCAGTATGCGGTTCCGATTCTTGTCTGCACCGAGGCGGTCCTCGACACTCGGAGGCAGTCTGCGCAGCAGTTTCAACTGCTTGAGTTCGTCCTCCGACAGCTCAATGACTGTACCTTCCAAGAGACGGTGTCGGACGTGGGCCAGGACTCCGATGCGCTGCAGCGCCGCGTACGGGTCGCCGTCAAACGCGCCGGCGTCGAGCCGATACTCGCCAAAGCGCCGAACGAGACGCTCCGTCTCCTCCTTGCTAATCCCTCGAAAGGGGGTCGCGGTCAGACCGATGAGCGGACAGCGATCCCGTCCTCGGCCGAGACCGAGCCATTCGAGGACCTCAGTGTACGAGGACTCGGTGGCACCGTGGGCTTCATCAACTACGACGCACTCGGCCTGGGACAGCCACTCGTAATCCGGATCTCCGACGCATCCACCGAGCTTGGCGATGGTAGCTATGACAATCTGGTCGCCGCCCTCAATCGGCTCTGCCTCGTTCACGGCCCACAACCGGCTGATTCCCAAACGACGTCCCGCACCTGCGGCGCGCCATACGTAGCTCCACGTCTGCACCGCCTGTTCACAAAGTTCATCCGTCTGGGCGATCCAGAGGATCGGCCCCCTAAAGGCGTCGTCGCGAACTGCTTCGATCAGAGCCTGCACTACGATCCGCGTTTTGCCGGCCCCCGTCGGCAGCGACAGGAGACCTCGCTTCCTCCCGGCCCCGTTGAGGAGATGCCTCGTGCGGGTCACAATCGTCTCCTGGAATTCGTGGAGGGGCGGCAAGTTCGGCGGGCCTTCGACATCCACCAGGGGATCGCGGTCGGCCCGGCGGAAACCCGCAAACTCCCTGGGAAATCCGAGTGCACGGGCGAACGCCCGGGCGTTTCGGCCCCCCGCCCAATGCGTTGGCGGCTGAAACCCGCGCTCCTCCAACTCAGACCCGAAAACGCGGAGTGCATCGACGCCGTACACGGACAGCGCGAGCCGTGCAAGCCGCTCATCGGACGGTTCGCCCTGCATCTCGGCAACGGCCTCGATCAGCGCGCTTCGGAGACGTCGGCGAATTGCCTGCGCCCCGACCGCGGCGAGCAGGCGCCCTTCAAGGGTCGACTCCCGTCGCACGGCGGCTATTCTCGCCCGCCGCGCCTGTTCGTCCCGGTGCCCGACGACCGCCGCACGGTCCTCGCCCGTCATTTCAAGCCGAAGCTCGAAGGCCAGCCTGTCTATGAGGCTCCTGGTATCCAGATCCTCCTGGTAGTAGATAGTGTCGTCTTCGATGTGGAGTACCGTGTCATCAACGGTCTTCCCGGCGTCGGTGAGGGTCTCAAGGCGCAGCAGATAGCATGTGGCAAGCTGAAGTCGGTAGTGCTCCTCCCGCAGGAAAGCTCGCAAAGTGGGAAACGCTTCAATAAGAGGAATCTCGGGTGCGGAGGGAATGTGGTAGACTTCCGTCCGCACATACCGGTCGCGGGGAAGGAGCCCCCAGCGCTCGACGAGCAGTTCCGCATCCTCCGCCGCCGACACAAGAAGAACTGGGACGCCTCCCGAGGCCAACGCCTCGAGCTCGCGGCGTTCGGCGACGACCGTTACCGTTTCGCGGGGAACCGTCTGGTGGACACCTCCGACGCGGCACCGGATTGATGCCGGAGGGCTTTCAACGTAGCGTGCGGCGACCGCGTAAAGGCGACCCAAGAGACCGTCGTTGGTCGACGCGCCGGCCGCCTCCATCGCGGCCGCCCAAAGACCCGGCCGCAGACCCGAGAACGTGTTTGGAAGCCCGAGCACGTCGGCCGTCCGCGGAGAGCAGTCGGCCACCGGGAAGAAGTCGGCCAACTCTGCCAGGCCGGGTCCCACGCAGCGGGGGACGGCCCTCACGCCCCGGCTGGTCCGGAGCCGGCCTTCGCGCCGAATCAGCCAGAGGGTCGGCGAAGGAAACCGTCTGGAGGGATACTTGTCCGGAAGCGTGCTGTGCGCCAACGTCCACGACTGAGGATCGGGTTCGGCTGCAAGGACGGCGTCGGTGAAACGCGTCCTGCCTTCCTCGGTCAGGTGCAGGATCGGCTCAAGCGGGCCGAGGAACGTGGCCCGATCAAACCGGAGCCGGTCTCGTTGCGGCCGGGGGCCGCGGGCGCCCAGCAATTCCAGATATTCGCCAACGACTTCGCCCCGGTAGTCCGCGAACCAGGATTCTTCAGCGGTGCCTCTACCCGGCGTCGGACTTGCCGCGGCGCCGAGCACGGTCAGCAACTCGAGATCCTTCTCGTGAAACTGGGTGTCGACGGCAACCGAAGCGTCCCTGCTCCCATCCTCCGGCACAATCGGACCTGGAAGCAGGGTCTCAACCACAGGTCGAAACGACCCGTTCAACGTACGGACGCGAATTCGACCGGGCCGCTGCCAACGATTCTTGCGCACGATTTCGGCGGCCCGCGGTGGTTCCAACCGACGCGTGAGGTCCCACAGCAGAGTCCACTTCCCTTCGTCGGCGGGCCCGATGTAGCTGCCGAGCAGCCTCTCCAGCTCCACGGCGGCGTCGACCGGTTGGATTCCCAGGTTCTCCAGCGCGCGGCGGGCCTCGGAACTCGAAGCGACCTCGGGATGGACGAGCGGTAGACCGGACTCGAAGTACGCGTCGCCCGCAAGGAAGACACGGCCCGGGCCGGGGGCGACCCAAGTTCCTCTGTCCGTCAGTACGATGGCCGCCCGCGTGAGCTCCGACGACTTCGTCGCGTCGGTCTCGGCTATGATACCTGCCACGCGGATGGCGGCGATGGAGCTGGCCGCGTTACCCGGTTCCACAAGAGCTTCCAGCCACCTCGCCAACGAGTCCGGCGCCCGCCCGGCCGTTGCCAGCAGCCTCTCCGCACGCGGCCTTCTCTCTCGGGTGTCGATGGAAAGGTGGCACCAGTTCTGCGGCCGTTCCGGGTATGCCGCCCAGGCTTCCAGGGCCTCACGCGGCACGCCGCTAGGGTGCATTTGAAGCCCGGATGGGACGACCAACGCGCCGGTCTGATCGGGCAGCGACGGCCGCTGCGCGGCGCGCCGATAGACGTACTCGTTGAGCAGCTCGTCGGCCCAATTCGGAGATTCGTCCTTCCGCGCGGGAAGGATGTCAAGGAGGCGACCCGGATCCTTTTCGGTAAAGAGCTTCGGTAGATTCTCCACTACCAAGTCCGCCGCAGCCTTCAACAGTTCGTCGTTGAACTCGCCCTTGAGGAGATTCTGCCGATCTTCATTTGTCTTCCACGGTGCGTTCAGGAGTCCGGAAAGCGTAGTCTGATACTCGGTTGGGAAGAACGCCCAGAACCGGCCCCGACCCGGCCTTCCTTCCATCTGCACGGCCCATATGACCGGCAGCTGCGGACGATCGGCAAGCGCGCCCGCGTCACCCCGCGCCTTGTCCGACAGCGTGTGGACCGTCTCGAACACCCTCCATGTACTCACGTTTCGGTCCTCGACGAGCCGAAACTCGGAGCCGAATCTCTCCAGCCGTATGACCCGCTGAGAACCCACCGTGTGATCTGAGAGGGTCAGGGTACCCACATGCGCCGAGAATAGTAGGAATTCCGGAGGAAAGTTCGCGACGTCCTCGCCGAGCCAGGACGACCGAGTCGGATCGCGCGGAAGCTTTACGACCGTCGTCGCCCAGACCATCAGTTGGGCGAGAACGGGATCCGCCTCCGCGGCGGCGACGGGATCTAGGGGCCGCGCGATCCGAAGCATCGGAATCCGCTCCGCCGAAGGAACTATTGCCCGAATCTGCCCCTGCGCCGTATCGGGGTCAAAACCGAACGAGCCCGACCGGCTGTAGAACTCCGGCCGGTTCGTGACACCGAGAACCGACTTGAAGCCCAGCCCAAACCGGCCGATTTCGGTACCGCGCTTCATCGAGACGTGTGAGCTGAGGATTGCGTCGACACCTTCAAGGTCGATCGGTTCTCCTTCGTTGGCACAGTAAAGCGCCGTCTCGGTCAACAGGACGTAGATCCTTCCTCTCGGGTATGCGACGAGAGCATCGGCCGCATTCTGGACCAGCTCGAAAATCTGTCGACGGCCGTAGCCGCCTTGTGCCGTGGCCCGTTCGATGTTGGCGTGCTCCTGCACCAGCAGTGCGTTGGCGCGATAGGCATCGAGACAGCGCTTTGACTGCAGTTCGACATGCGCGCCGACCTCAGATTCGCCCCCCGCCCATACGCTCGGGAGAAACGCGCGCTCAGACTCGAAGGTCAACCTAGACCTCCCGCCGCCTGACCGGCTCCTCGAACTCCGCCGTGCCGAGCCTCAGAAGAGCTCTGCGCCGACTCCCGGATCGGCCCGGGGTACGCAATGCGCTGTGGCAGTCGAAGGCCGCGGAGCATAGTCCTTTCTTCCACCGACCTCGCCGCAAAGTGTGGCCGACGCCTACCTCTGTCGGTCGCCAAGCGTTGATCGACAGCAGCGCCAAGGATGATCTCCGACCTGCGCGATGCCCGGCCTGCACGACGCCGGCCGACCGGCCGCCCCGACCCGCCGGACGTCTCATATGCCCACCTGGGTAATTGCCCGAGGGAATGTCCCGGAAGACGGCGGAAGCCGAAGGGGCGTTGCGCACGATACAGCTCCGGCTCCAAGTGCTGCAGCCGATTCCCGGTCTGCCTGACGCGCGGTGGGAAACGGCGACCGGGCATGCGTTCGTCATGCCGGTCGTGCCCGGGCGTGCCTCTTCCACCTCTGCATCTGAGCCATAGTTGACTTCGAAGGCACTCTACTGTCTCCCTTCACGCACCGCATCGCGCACGAGACAGCGGGCACCCCAGCCAGCCACGCACCTGTTGGGTGTTCGGACCGCTGGCCGCCCGCAGACGTCCGGTCGGGCTGCGATGCCCGGCGACTCTGGTCTCGAGCAGCCCGCACAAGACGGGATCGCTCGAAACGGCCCGGCTGGACACACTCGATGTCGACAACGGTGTCTCGGAAGGCACCATGTGCACAACGATTTCTCAGGTCGCTGACGCATTCACGAAGGGTGTAGGTCCACGCTTCCGGAAGAACCCATGGGCCGCGGAACCCCAATCCACGGGCGAAACCTAACCGAACACGGGTTCGCCACGACATATTGACTGTTCGGGCGAGTGAGACGCAAAATACAGGAGGGTGGGGCGAGGAAGTTGAAACTGTCCCGCCGAAGGTTGCGACGCCGACCCCCGGGGGCGCTGAGAGGGCAGCGCCAGCTCTTCATCCGGCGACTTCTCAAGTGGTTCAGGGAAAATGGCCGGACTTACCCGTGGCGCCAGACCGCGGATCCATATCGGATCTTCGTCGCTGAGTTCATGCTCCAGCGGACAGGGGCACAGCAGGTACTGCCCGTCTACGCGGAGTTCGTCGCAAGATACCCGACGTGGAAGGACGCAGGCGGTGCTGATGAGGAAACGCTGCAGATACTGCTCCGTCCCCTCGGACGTGTGCAGCGATACAGGGTATTCCGGAAGGCCCTCCTGCATGTCGCGGAGCACGGAGGCCGCCTGTCCGCGTCGCTCAGGACTCTTCTCAGGATCCCCGGCGTTGGACCCTACACAGCCCGCGCCGTTCTGGTGTTCGCTCACAAGAGGCGACTCGGGCTCTTCGATCCCAATATCTATAGGGTCATTGGTCGGGTCTTCGGTCTGGCATCCGCAAAACGCAGACCGCATACCGATCCTACTATGTGGAGGGCGGTCGACGACCTCATTCCGAGGGGGCGGAGCAAAGAGATGAACCTGGCGTTGCTCGACTTCGCCGCTGCGGTGTGCCGAATCCGGAAGCCGCTCTGCCCGGTCTGCCCCCTGAACGACATCTGCGACTACTACCGAAGGGTGGGCAGTTGAAGCCACGAACCTTCATTGACCTGTTTTGCGGAGCCGGCGGTCTGGCGTTGGGATTCACACAGGCTGGCTTCAGGTCCGTCTATGCCGTCGACTTCGACAAGGCCGCGGCAGAGACGTACCGACGCAACTTCGGGCACGAAGTCTGGGACAGAGAGATTGAAGAGCTTGAACGGATCCCGGTAGGAGCCGAAGTGGTAATCGGCGGCCCTCCCTGCCAGGGCTTCTCGCCGCTGGGGCAGATGATCCCCCTTGCCGAGCACCGCCAAATGAATAAACTGTGGCGGCATTATGTTCGGCTTGTCGAGCAGGTGGACCCCGTCGCCTTTGTCGTCGAAAACGTTCCGGAATTTCTTCGATCGGAGGAGTTCGACGCTCTGGACCGGCATGCAAGGGACCTCGGGTACGAAATTGCGGCAGGGGTTCTCAATGCCGCCGAGTTCGGCGTCCCGCAACAGCGGCGGCGGGCGTTCGTCATGGCCGTCAAAGGAACAACCCCGCGCCTTCCAAAGCCCACTAGGGAGCGGGCGACGGTGTGGGACGCCATCCACGACCTGCCTCTTGAGCCGAACGGCGAAGACTGGCATGTCGGCAGGAACCCGACCCCGAAATCGATGGCGCGGTACAAGTGCGTCCCACCGGGAGGAAACCGCTTCAATCTCATGAAGAAGCGGCCGGATTTGGCGCCGCGCTGCTGGCTGAACAAGCCCACCGGCAGTACGGATGTTTTCGGACGGCTGGAATGGGACAAACCGGCCCTCACCATCCGGACCGAATTCTTCAAGCCGGAGAAGGGGCGCTACCTCCATCCGCAGGCGCACCGACCGATTACACACAGAGAGGCGGCGCGGCTCCAAACATTCCCCGACGACTTTGAGTTTTGCGGCTCCAAGATCCAGGTTGCACGGCAAATCGGCAACGCGGTTCCACCGAAGTTGGCCAGAGCTATCGCCCTAGAGCTCAAGGCCGTCCTTCGGGAAACCGGTCGGCGGCAACAGGAGCCGCTCAGGCAGTTGACCCGAGTCTGAAGATCCGCCGAAGAGGGTCGGCGCCGCAAACCGCAGAATGAAGGCCTGGTGACCAATGCCGGGCCTTCCTCATTTCGCATCGGGATAATCCGGAGGTACCGTTGCGCGAGACCGACCCTGCGACGTCGGATCTGATTCGTCGGATCGGTCGCCTGCTTGAGGAACTCGATCGTCCCCTGCCGGAAGACGCGGAGACGATACGGTCTGAGGTCAGGCGCCTTGCCGAGATCCTCAAGGCCACCCGGAGAATCGGGCGGGTGAGGCTCACGAAGGTCATCACCGCCGAGGCCGCCAGAGAACGAATCTTAGTGTACCTGAAGCTGTTTGTAGATCGGGTGATTGAGGGCGAGGAGCTCCAGGTGGTCGCCGGGATTCAGGAGTTCGCCAGGCGTGTCCGCGAATTACGCGTGGAGCACGGCTACAACATCTCCACGGGGACTTCAAGGGAGGACTTGAGGCCGGACCAGTATATCCTAGAGGGTGTCGAATCCGACGCCGACGCGGCGGAGAAGTGGAAGATTGCGAACCGAATACGGAGGCAAGCGGGATCGGGCAGAGACAGAGTCATCGCGTTTCTGAAGGAAAATATGGGCAGGTCCGTCACCGGCGAGCAATTGGCGTATGTGGCGAAGGTCCGCGAAGCAGGCCGGAGGACCCGCGAACTGCGGACGGAATACGGCTACCGTGTGGTCACTAGGTTTACCGGCCGCCCTGATCTGCCCGGAGGAGTGTACGTTCTTGAATCCGTCGATCAACTGCCGCCCCATGATCGGCACATTCCCGATGCGGTTTACGACCAGGTCCTCCGGCGCGACGACAACCGCTGTAGAAAATGCGGTTGGTCGGTAGAGATGAGGAGACCTGAAGAGAAGAGGCAGTTTCTTGAGGTACATCACATCGAGTTTCATGCGGAGGGCGGCCCAAACAACCCCGAGAATCTCGTTACCCTGTGCAACGTCCACCACGATGAGGTTCATAGGCTGGGACTCACGGGCGAGGGCTTCTTCGAGTGGATCAAGCGCGGGTGACGATCCGCGTCCAGCCTTCACGCTTACCCTTTGGCCTGGCGGTCCTGCACTTCTCGGCTTCAACCCTCCGCATAACCTAGGCCCACTCGAGACCGAAGCAAGCTGCTTCAATCACGCAGGTTCAACATTCGGGAGTGTATCCCAACAGCAGTACTGTCGCAAACGATCAACTGCGATGCGCATACCCGCGCTTATGCCAGACGCAGCGTTACACCTCCCGTCGCGCCAGGCCGCAGCATTATCGCTCTCTCGCCACGTCCAGAGACGTTGGCTCTCTGGCCCGTCATTCACTGCGCCTTCCCCAATCCTCCAACAGCCTCGGCGATAAAGAAGGCTATGCGAGCCACATCTGTGGAATCCGCGGACACGGAGGTCTCCAGGCTCCCTACATACTTTTCCTCCTCGCCAACACGGACCTCGGCGCCCCAGGTGTCCCCGGCTGTTCCCCACGCGGTCCAGCGTCCTTCTCGGCCCTCCGGCCCCTCCACGATGACGCACATCATCCCCCCGCCCGTGTTCTGAACGTAGGCGTTGAGGCCTCGGGCCTCAAGTTCTTGGGCCACCCGCTCCATGACCCCAAGTTCGTCCACTTCCTCATCTTTCACCATCATCCGGCTCCTCTCCCTCAGCCCCATACGGTTTTCGCTTCATGATTTCTCGGCCCGGTTTATGTCTTCCCGCCGCCGTTCATGGTGCAGGATGTCCTCCATACTCTCGCCTCCCTCAGGCTGCGGGTGCGGTGCCCGTGCGGGACGGCTGGCTCACGACCGCCCGCCCTCCGCGTGCGGCCGCCCACTCCGGCGAATTAGATCTGGAAACCGGCCAGCGTCAAACTCCGCCCCATCGAAGTGGCGCATCACCGCCTCCACCGCAGCCGTTTGCTAGGCCCGACACATAGCGCACTACCCCGCGGCGATCTCCAGCGCCGTCTGCTCGGGCTCTCCGCGGTGCCGCCGCTCCACCTCATCTAGCGCGGCGGCCAGCCCCGCCTTGAAGTTACCGTCCGGCAGCACCGCGATCTCCTTCCGGTACTCGGCGACTCGGTACATAAAAGCTGGCCACGTCTTTGGCCTTCGGATCTTCTTCGCCCAGGTCACCGAGGCTGCGTGGCCGAGTGAACTGTTCGGCGCGCACAAGCCGTTCTCCATCATGAATTATGGCGCTCAGAGTGAGCTCACCAATGATGACAAGACCGATCTGAAGCGGCTGTATCAGACGGCGTGGAACGGCGAGTTGGCGCAGATTAATGAGACGCCGATTCGCTTTGCAAAGCCGTTCAGTACGATCGGGGCTTCTCCCAAGAGCTGAGATTCGTTTGCTCGGATACAGTTCAGTCGACCATCTTGTGAGTCTAACACTCATGAGGCCTCCTCCCGTCAAGAGGCAAACACACAGTCCGGCCTAGCCGACTCCCATTGCGATCAGTCAGTCGTCACTTCTGCGTGACATCGCGTAACATCTCCTCCAAGGCTTCCGCCGGCGA
>Ga0187892_10003017_pt1 | contig 31805 bp, 34 predicted proteins | sample MA1701073metaG_FD_139345 | JGI IMG/M metagenome (GOLD analysis project Ga0187892, IMG submission 139345) | Bio-ooze microbial communities from a basaltic lava cave in the Kipuka Kanohina Cave System on the Island of Hawaii, USA - MA170107-3 metaG ...
AATAGGGCGCGAGCGTCGCGATCAGGCGGCGCGCCTCCGCTCTCGCCTCGTCGGCGAACCCCGAGGCGAGGAACGTGCGGCCGCAGCAGGCGGCCGCGGGCAGGTGCACGCGGTAGCCCGCCGCCTCGAGCACTTTCAGCGCGGCGCGCGCGTTCTCGGGCTCGAAGTAGCGGTTGAAGGTGTCGACGAAGAGCACGACTTCGCCGTTTTTCACCCCCCCGCCCCCGCGCAAGGCGGGAGCACCCCTCCTCGGAGAGAAGGGGAAGAAATCGGTACGCCACTTCGGTAGCGGGCGCCGGGTGCTGAAGCCGAACGCGCCGCGCGCGAGGCGCGCGGCGAGGTTGGCGAGCGGCGCGGCGCGCGCCGCCCAAGGCGCGCAGCGCGGCAGTCGCGCGATCAGTCGCTCGCGCGGCGTGGCGCGGTGGCGCTTGCGGTACTGGGCGAGGAACTCGACTTTCATGCGCGCCATGTCGACGCCGGTCGGGCACTCGCGCTTGCAGCCCTTGCAGGAAACGCACAGCTCGAGCGCCTCCCGCAGCGCCGCGTCGGGCGCGGGGCCGAGCTGGCCGGAGAGCGCGAGGCGCAGCGTGTTCGCGCGCCCGCGCGTGAGATGGATCTCGTCGCCGGTGACGCGGAACGACGGGCACATGGTGCCGGCATCGAACTTGCGGCAGTGGCCGTTGTTGTTGCACATCTCGACCGCCTTGGCGAAGCCCTCGCCGCGTGCGGCCGCATCCACCTCGTAGTCCGACCAGTCGAGCACGGCAACAGGGTGCTTCGTGGCGTAGCCGGGCCGGAAGCGGAACAGCGAGGCGTCGTCCATGCGCGGCGGGGCGACGATCTTGCCGGGGTTCATGATCCCCTTCGGGTCGAGCCAGGACTTCACCTCCGCGAGCGCCGCGGTGAGCCGCGGACCGAAGAAGGGCGCGATCCATTCCGAGCGCGCCAGGCCGTCGCCGTGCTCGCCCGAGTAGACGCCCTTGTACTGCTTGACCAGGGCGCAGGCCTCTTCGGCGATGGCGCGCATCTTGGCGGCGCCGTCGCGCCGCATGTCGAGCACCGGCCGCACGTGCAGGCAGCCGACCGAGGCGTGCGCGTACCAGGTACCGCGCGTGCCGTGCTTCTCGAATACCCGTGTCAGGCGCTCGGTGTACTCGGCGAGGTGCTCGAGCGGCACTGCGCAATCCTCGATGAAGGACACGGGCTTGCCGTCGCCCTTCATCGACATCATGATGTTCAAGCCCGCCTTGCGCAGCTCCCAGATGTCCTTCTGCAGCCGTGGGTCGGTCGCTTCCAGCACGCTTCCCGGCAGCCCCAGCTCCGCCATCAGCTCGGCGAGCTGTTTGAGCCTGGCGCGCTGCGCCGCCGCGTCCTCGCCAGAGAACTCGACCAGCAGGATCGCGTCGGGCTCGCCGCGCACGGACGCGGCGAGCGCGCGCCGGAATGCCCCGATCTCGCGCGCGAGGCCGATCATGGTGCGGTCGACGAGCTCCACCGCAGAGGGTGCGAGCTTGACGATGTGCTGCGCGCTGTCCATCGCGGCCGCGAAGCGCGGGAAGTGGCACACGCCCAGCACGCGGTGCGCCGGCAGCGGGCTCAACTTCACCCGGATGCGCTCGAACCAGGCAAGCGTGCCCTCGGAGCCGACCAGCAGGTGCGCCGCGTTCGCGTGCGGCGGCCCGAGGTGGTCGAGGTTATAGCCCGCGACCTTGCGCAAGAGCTTCGGGAAGCGCCGCTCGATCTCGTCGCGCTCGCGCGCGTAGAGCGCCTTCAGCTTCGCCACCAGCTCGCGGTAGCCCGCCGGGCCCGCGGCCTCCGCGAGCGCCCCAAAGCGCCAGCGCTGGCCCTCGGCAGTGACGGCGTCGATCGCGAGCACGTTGTGCACCATGTTGCCGTACGCGATCGAGCGCGCGCCGCAGGAATTGTTGCCCGCCATGCCGCCGAGCGTCGCCTGCGCGCTGGTCGAGACGTCCACCGGGAACCACAGCCGTGCGGGCGCAGCTTCGCGTTCAGCGCATCGAGCACCAGTCCCGGCTGCACCAGCGCCGTGTGCCGCTCGAGATCGAGCTCGACGAGGCCAGTGAGGTGCTTGGTATGGTCGATGACGAGCGCCGCGCCCACCGCCTGGCCGCACTGGGAGCTGCCGGCGCCGCGCGGCAGTACCGGGACGCCCTCCGCGGCGGCGAGCGCGAGCGCGCCGCGCGCCGCGTCCTCGCTGCGGGGCACGACGACCCCGATCGGCTCGACCTGGTAGATCGAGGCATCGGTCGCGTAGCGGCCGCGGCTCGCGCGATCGAACAGGACCTCGGCGTCGAGCTCCCGGGCGAGCCGCGCCGCGAGCGGGGAATGCGCCATGGGTGCGAAGTAGAATACAACGAGGAGGCTGCATGCCGAGAACCGCCGGACGCCATTTCCTGCAGATCCCGGGACCGACCAACGTGCCCGAGCGCGTGCTGCGCGCGATCGACTTCCCGACGATCGACCATCGCGGTCCCGAGTTCGGCGTGCTCGGCAGGGAGGTGCTCGAGGGCATGAAGCGCGTCTTCGGCACCGCGGGCCACGTCGTCATCTACCCGGCCTCGGGCACCGGCGCCTGGGAAGCGGCGCTGGTCAACACGCTCTCGCCCGGCGATCGCGTGCTCATGTTCGAGACCGGGCATTTCGCGACGCTGTGGCACAAGATGGCCGAGCGCCTCGGCCTCGAGCCCGAGCTGATCGCCGGCGACTGGCGCAGCGGCGCCGACCCCGAGGCGATCGGCGAGCGCCTGCGCGCCGACCGGGAAAAGCGCGTCCGCGCGGTGTGTGTGGTGCACAACGAAACCTCGACCGGCGTCACCTCGCGGATCGCCGAGATCCGGCGCGCGATCGACGCCGCCGGGCACCCGGCGCTCTTCATGGTGGACACGATCTCGTCGCTCGGCTCGATCGAGTACCGCCACGACGACTGGGGCGTCGACGTGACCGTGGGCGGCTCGCAGAAGGGCCTGATGCTGCCGCCCGGGCTTTCCTTCAACGCGCTCTCGGCGAAGGCGCTCGCCGCGGCGAAGTCGGCCAGGCTCGCGCGCAGCTACTGGGACTGGCAGGACATGCTCGCGAACAACCGTGACGGCTACTTCCCCTATACGCCCGCGACAAACCTTCTGTACGGCCTGCGCGAGGCGCTGCGCATGCTCGAGGAGGAGGGGATTCAGAACGTGTTCGCGCGCCACCAGCGCCATGCCGAGGCGACGCGGCGCGCGGTGCGCGCGTGGGGGCTGGAGCTGCTGGCGAGGAACCCGCTCGAGTATTCGGCGTCGCTCACCGCGGTGCTCTTGCCCGCCGGGCACGACGCCGACCAGGTGCGGGAGCTGATCCTCGAGCGCTTCGACCTGTCGCTCGGCACCGGGCTGACGAAATTGAAGGGCAAGGTGTTCCGCATCGGGCACCTGGGTGATTTCAACGACCTCATGCTGATGGGTACGCTCGCCGGCGTCGAGATGGGCCTCGCGCTCGCCGGCGTGCCGATCCGCAAGGAAGGGGTGCAGGCGGCCATGGCCTGCCTCGCCGAGCTGCACGGCGCGGCGCATAAGAAGCGCGCCGCGTGAAGCCCGGCCCGGGCGGCGCGCCGGTCCTCGTCGCGCGCGAGGGCCTGATCGCCACGCTGACGCTCAACCGCCCCGAGCGCATGAACGCGCTCGACCAGGCGACCTGGTCGAGCCTCGGCGCGGCGATGCGCGAGCTCTCGGCGGACGAGGCGCTGCGCTGCGTGGTGCTGCGCGGCGCGGGCGGCAAGGCATTCGCCGCCGGCGCCGACATCCAGGAGTTCACGCGCGAGCGCGCGGGCTCGGCGCAGGCGAAGGCCTACAGCCGCGAGGGGATCGGCTGGATGGGCGCCGTCGGCGAGTGCCGCCACCCGACAGTGGCGCTGATCGAAGGCGTCTGTGTCGGCGGCGGGCTGCTCATCGCGGCGCAGTGCGACCTGCGGATCTGCAACGAGTCGGCGCGCTTCGGCGTTCCGGTGAAGAACCTCGGCCTCACCGAGTCCTACGAGGAGCTGGCAGCGATGCTGCGCGTGGCGGGCCCGGCGGTCTCGCTCGAGATCCTGCTCGAGGGCCGCATCTGGGGCGCGCGCGAGGCCCGCGAGAAGGGGCTGGTCCACCGCGTGGTGCCCGACGCGCAGGTGGTCGAGGAAGCGTATGCCACGGCGCGGCGCATCGCCGAGGGCGCGCCGCTCGCGGCGCGCTGGCACAAGAAATTCATCCGCAGGCTGGCGGATCCTCGCCCCTTGAGCGACGCGGAGCGCGACGAGTGCTACGCCTGCTTCGACACCGAGGATTACCGCGAAGGCGTGTCCGCCTTCCTCGCCAAGCGCAAGCCCGCATTCAAGGGGCGCTGATGGGGCCGCTCGCCGGCGTCAAGGTGCTCGAGCTCGCTCAGGTGATGGCAGGCCCGGTCTGCGGGCTGATGCTCGCCGACCTCGGCGCCGACGTGGTCAAGATCGAGAGGGCGCCGGACGGCGACGACACGCGGCGCTTCGACCGGCCGAGCATCAACGGCGAGTCGGCGCCGTTCATGATGCTCAACCCTCCCGAGCCTGCCGCCTGCCGGCCGCTCGCGCCATGAAGCTCGCCGGGCTGCGTGTCCTCGATCTCACCCGCTTCCTCCCCGGGCCGTACCTCACGCTCGCGCTCGCCGACCACGGCGCCGAGGTGATCAAGATCGAGCCGCCGGGCGAGGGCGACCCGACGCGCGCGCTGGGGCTCACCGACGGACCGAGCACCGTGTACTTCCGCAACCTGAACCGCGGCAAGAAGAGCGTGGTGCTCGATTTGAAGCACGCCGCCGGGCGCGAGGCGCTCGCGCGGCTGGTCGACGCCGCGGACGTGTTCGTGGAGTCCTTCCGCCCGGGTGTCGCCGAGCGGCTCGGCGTCGGTCCCGCGGCGCTGCGCGCGCGCAACCCGCGCCTGGTGTACTGCTCGGTCAGCGCTTTCGGCGCGAGCGGCCCCTACCGCGACCGGCCGGCGCACGATCTCGCCGTCGAGGCGCTCGCCGGCGCGCTTTCCATGACCCTCGGCCGGGACGGCCGGCCGGCGATTCCCGGGGTGCCGGTGGCGGACCTGCTCGTGGCGCTGAACGGCCTTGCCGGGATCCTGATGGCGCTCCTGCGCCGCGAGCGCACCGGGCGCGGCGACTTCGTCGAGGTCGCGATGCACGACGCGATCTTCGCCGGGCTCGCCAACGTGATGGGGCCGACGTTCGCTGAGGACCGGCAGCCGGTCCCGAGCCACGAGCGCACCACCGGCGGCTCGGCGTTCTACCGCATCTACGCGACCGCCGACGGCCGTCACCTCGCGCTCGGCGGCCAGGAGGAGAAGTTCGTGCGCAACCTCCCCGGCGTGCTCGGCCGGCCAGAGCTCGCTGCGCTGTGCGAGCGCCCCGGCCCGCATCAGCAGCCGGTGGTGGAGCTCCTGCAGGACGCGTTCCGGCGCAAGACGCTTGCGGAGTGCCTCGCCTTCCTCTCGCGGCTCGACGTCTGCTACGGGCCGGTGAACACGCTGCCCGAGGCGCTCGAGGATCCCAACGTGCTCGGGCGCGGCATGCTGCTCAGGGACGAGGCCGGGCGGCGGCACCTTGCGCCGCCGATCCGCTTTGCCGAGGAGCCCGCGCGTCCGAGCCTGCACGAGCCGAAGCTCGGCGAGCACAACGAGGAGCTGCTCGGAAAGAGGTAGGGCGGATGCTTCGCATCCGCCTTGCACGGCGGCAGCGGAGCTGCCGCCCTACTGCGTGCGCAGCCGCGGGTCGAGCGCGTCGCGCAGCGAGTCGCCGAACAGGTTGAAGCCGAACACCCCGAGGCTGATCGCCAGCCCCGGGAAGATCGCCATCCAGGGCGCCGATTCGGCGAACTGCACCGCGGCGCCGCGCAGCATCAGGCCCCAGGCTGCGGTCGGCTCCTGCACCCCCAGCCCGAGGAAGGAGAGCGACGCCTCGAGCAGGATCGCCTCGCCGAGGAACGCAGTCGCCATGATGAGAATCGGTGCCATCACGTTCGGCAGCATGTGACGCAGGATGATGCGGCGGTGGCCGTAGCCGGCCGCGCGCGCTGCGTCGACGTACGGCATCTCGCGCACGGCGAGGGCGCTCGAGCGCACCACGCGCGCGCAACGTGGAATCATCGGCGTCGCGATCGCGAGAATGACGTTGCCGGCACCAGTGCCGAGCACGGCAACCACGGCGAGCGCGAGGATGATGACGGGGAAGGCGAAGAACACGTCCATGATGCGCTGCACGATCAAGTCCACCCGGCCGCCGAAATAGGCGCTCGCGACGCCGATCAGCGAGCCGAGCGTAGCGCCGAGGAGCGAGGCTCCCAGGCCCACCAGCAGCGCCGTGCGCGAGCCGTAGACGATGCGCGACAGCACGTCGCGGCCGAAGGCGTCGGTTCCGAGCCAGTGCTTGTCGTCAGGCGCGGCGAGCATCGCGGCGTAATCGGTGTCGAGCGGGTGGTAGGGCGCGAGCCACCCCGCGCTCGCCGCGGTGATGATCATGACCAGCACGATCGCGCCGCCGATCGCACCGAGCGGCCGCTGCCGGACGAAGTTGCCGACCGCCGCGCGCCAGCCGGTGCGTTCTCCGGCGCGCGCCAGTTCCTCGAGCGTTTGCGGGGTGACGGCCATGCTAGCGGTAGCGGATGCGCGGGTCGAGCCAGGCGTAGGCAATATCGACCACGAAGTTGACGACGAGGAAGAAACTGGCGACGAGCATCACCAGCGCCTGCGTCAGCGTGTAGTCGCGGCGCGCGATCGCCTCGACGAACAGCATGCCGAGGCCGTTCAGGTTGAACACCTGCTCGGTCACCACCAGCCCGCCGAGGAGGAAGGCGAACTCGAGGCTGATGATGGTGAGCACCGGCAGGATCGCGTTCTTCAGCGCGTGCCGCGCGAGGATCAGCTTGGGCCACAGCCCCTTGGCGCGCGCGGTGCGGATGTAGTCCTCGCGCAGCACCTCGAGCATCGCCGAGCGCATCATGCGCGTGCCGACCGCCGAATAGCGGTAGCCGACCGCGAGCGCCGGCCAGATGAGCTGCGCCAGGTTCTCCCACGGGTTCACCCAGAACGGCGTGAACACCATCGGCGGGATCCACTTGAATACCGTCAGCATCGTCAGGATCATGAGAATGCCGAGCCAGAACGAGGGCGTGGCGAGACCCGCGATCGAAAATACGCGCACCGCGTAGTCCACCCAGGTGTCCTGCTTGATCGCGGCGACGATGCCCAGGGGAATCGCGAGCAGAGTCGCGATCGTGCTCGCCATGATGGCGAGCTGCAGCGAAAGCGCGAAGCGCAGCTTGATCTCCTCGCCGATCGGCGCCCCGGTCCACATCGAGAGCCCGAAGTCGAGGCGCGCCAAGCCCGTCATCCAGGTCGTGAACTGATTCCACAGCGGCTGGTCGAGGCCGAGCTTGGCGCGTTCCTGGTTCATCAGGTCCTGCGACACGAACTGGCTGCCCTGCGCGAGGTAGCGGGCTTCGACCACGTCGCCGGGGACGACGCGCAGCAGGAGGAATATCAGCACCGCGACCCCGACCAGGGTCGGGATCATCGCCAGCAGCCGCTTGAGGATGTAGTACGCCATCGCGAGTTCACGCCGGCGGCGCGGCTGCCGCCGCCGGCGCGAAGCGCGTCACTCGCTGAGCCAGACCGTGTCGAGCGTGTTGTTGAGGTAGTGGCTCGGCGTGATCGTCCAGCCCTTCACCTTGGCCGAGTGCGGGATGATGCGGTGCCACTGCAGGGTCATCAGGTAGTGGACCTCCTCGTCGAGCAGGCGCTTCTCGAACTGCCGGATGAGCCGCTTGCGCTCCTCGGGGTTGGTCACCCGGCTCTGCTTGTCATAAATCTCGTCGAGCACCGGGTCCTTGTAGCGGCCGTAGTTGGCCGGGTTGCGGTCGCTCGAGAGGAACTTGTACATGTCGAGATCGGGCTCGACGATGTAGCCGCACTGGAAGTCCATCGCGACCTGGAAATCGCCCTTGCGCAGCGGGCCGAAGTAGGCGGCCGCCTCGAGCACCTCCTGCTTCACGTTCAGGCCGATGCGGCGCCACTGGTCGATCAGCCAGATCCCGAGCGGCTCGTACGGCATCGGGATGCCGCGGTTGGTGAAAGTGAACTGGAATCCCTCGGGCACGCCCGCCTCCTTGAGGAGGCGCCGCGCCTCGGCGCGCGACTTCTCGATGTCGGGCCAGTAGCCGGCGAGCTTGTTCAGCTCCGTCGGCGGCGTCGCGAACGGCGTCCCGGGCACCTGCACGCCGGCGACCGCCTTCACGATCGCGATCTTGGAGAGCGACTGCGATGCCTGGTGCCGGTCGAGCGCAAGCGTCAGCGCCCGGCGCACGCGCTTGTCGTCGAAGGGCTTCTTCTCGTGGTTGACCGCGACCATCAGGATGCAGTCCCAGGGCGACTCCTGCACAGTCACCTTGCTGCCGAGGGTGCTCACGATGCTGTCGCGCTCGGCCGGGCTGAAGCCGCGGAACTGGATGTGCGCGCGCTCGCCGCGTACCGCGGCCACCTGCGCCGCCGCATCGCGCATGAAGACGGCGCGGAAGCCTTCCAGGTAGGGCTTGCCCTTGTCCCAGTAGTTCGGGTTCTTCTTGCCCACCACGTGCGAGCCCTTGACGTGCTCGACGAACGTGAACGGACCGGTGCCCATCACGTTCTTCTCGTACCAGTGCATGTCCTTGGCGAGGATCTCGGCCTTGTAGACGAAGTTGTACGGCGAGAGCAGCGACGCAATGAACGAGCCCGAGGGCTCCTTGAGCCGGAACTGCACCTCGTAGCGGTCGGGCGCGCGGATCGCCAGGACCGCCGAGTACTGTCCCTTGCGGGTCGAGCCCACCCCGGGCGGCGGGGAGATGATCTTGTCGTAGGTCGCCTTGACGTCCTCCGAGGTGAGCTCGGAGCCGTCGTGGAACTTCACGCCCTTGCGCAGCTTGAAGGTGTAGGTCTTGCCGTCGGGCGACACGAGCCAGCTCTCGGCGAGCGAGGGCGCGGGCTTGGTGCCGCTCTTGTCGTTCGGGTCGACGCGCAGCAGCGTGTTGTAGTACGGCGCGAACGGGTGGATCAGGCCGAAGGTCTCCTCGCGGTGGCCGTCATAGGACGGCGGCTCCGAGGGCACCGGGAACACCAGCTCGCCGCCGTATCGCGGCGACTGCGCGCTGGCCATCGACGGAAACGCCGCGAGCGCGGCAACGGCGATCAGGCTGAAGACTCGTCTCATGGAACACCCCTCCGATGTTGGCACGGACGCCGCGGTCCCCCCTAGGTAGACACGGGGGTGCGGTAGTTAATTCCCCTCGCCAGACCCTGTCAAGCGAGATGGCAGGCGGCCCAGTGACCCGACTTGATCTCGCGCAATGGCGGGATTTCCGCACTGCAGCGATCGATCGCGATCGGGCAGCGCGGATGGAACACGCACCCGGAAGGAGGGTTGAGCGGGCTCGGGACCTCGCCGCGCAGCACCATGCGCTCGCGGCGCGCCTCGAGCTGCGGGTCGGGAATCGGCACCGCCGAGAGCAGCGCGCGCGTGTACGGGTGCAGCGGCTCCTCGTACAGCGCCTTGCGGTCCGCCAGCTCTACGATCTTGCCCAGGTACATGACGGCGACGCGGTCCGAGATGTGCCGCACCACCGAGAGGTCGTGCGCGATGAACAGGTACGTCAGGCCGAAGCGCGCCTGCAGGTCCTCGAGCAGGTTGATGATCTGCGCCTGGATCGAGACGTCGAGCGCCGAGATCGGCTCGTCGCACACGACGAGCGAGGGCTCCATGGCGAGCGCGCGCGCGATGCCGACGCGCTGGCGCTGGCCGCCGGAGAGCTGGTGCGGATAGCGCCGCGCGTGCTGCGGCAGCAGCCCCACCTGGGTGAGCAGCTCGGCGACGCGCTCGGCGCGCCTGCGCGCCTCGGGCACGATGGCGTGCACCTTGAGCGGCTCCTCGAGGATCTGGCCGATCGACATGCGCGGATTGAGCGACGAGTAGGGATCCTGGAAGATCACCTGCATGCGCCGGCGCACGTCGCGCAGCCCCACTTCCGACAGCGCGGTGAGCTCGACGCCCTCGAACACGATGCGCCCGCTGGTGGGGCGCTCGAGCTGCAGGATGCAGCGCCCGGTGGTGGTCTTGCCGCAGCCGGACTCGCCCACCAGGCCGAGCGTCTCGCCGCGCCGGATCGAGAAGTTGACGCCGTCGACCGCGCGCACCACGCCTGCCGGGCCGCCGAGCAGGCCGCCGCCGACGTGGAAGTGCTTGACCAGCCCGGAGACCTCGAGCAGCGCCTCGCTCATCGCGCCGCGCCCTTCGTCACGCGCCCCGACTCCCAGCAGGCCGCGACGTGATCCTGCGCGCTCACCGCCTCGAGCGCCGGCGCCTGCGCGTCGCAGCGCCCGACCTTGAAGGCGCAGCGCGGCGTGAACGAGCAGCCCGCCGGCAGGCGCGTGAGGTCCGGCGGCTGGCCTTCGATCGGCGCCAGGCGCTCGCGCATCGGCTCATCCAGCCGCGGCACCGAGCGCAGCAGCCCGAGCGTGTACGGGTGGCGCGGGTTGGCGTAGAGCTCGGCGGCGCTCGCGCGCTCGATGATGCGGCCCGCGTACATGACGTTCACGCGGTCGGCGTAGCGCGCCACCACCCCGAGGTTGTGCGTGATGATGAGCATCGCCACGCCGAGGCGCGCGGAGAGGCTGCGCATCAGCTCCAGGATCTGCGCCTGGATGGTGACGTCGAGCGCCGTGGTCGGCTCGTCGGCGAGGATCAGCGACGGATTGCAGGCGAGCGCCATGGCGATCATCATGCGCTGGCGCATGCCGCCGCTGAAGTGGTGCGGGTACTGCGCCAGGCGCCGCTCCGGGTCCGGAATGCCGACCATGCCGAGCAGCTCGACGGCGCGCGTGCGCGCCTGCTCCGGCGCCATCTGCATGTGGATCTCGAGGCCCTCGGTGAGTTGCCGCCCGATCGAGAGCACCGGGTTGAGCGAGGTCATCGGCTCCTGGAAGATCATCGCGATCTCGCGGCCGCGCACGCGCTGCATCTCTTGCTCGCTCAAGGCCAGCAGATCGCGCCCCTTGAACAGGATCGCGCCGCTCTCGATGCGCCCGGCGGGCTCGGCGACCAGGCGCATGATGGAGAGCGCCGAGACCGACTTGCCGCAGCCCGACTCGCCGACCAGCGCCACCGTCTCGCCCTCCTGGATGTCCCAGGAGACGCCGTCGACCGCGCGCACCAGGCCCGCGGCTGTCTGGAACGTGGTCTTCAGATCCCGGACCTCGAGCAGGGTCGCCACGGCCCGGCTACCTGCCGCGAAAGCGCGGCTTGCGTTTTTCGGCGAACGCGGTGCGGCCCTCGAGCGCGTCCTCGCTCTCGTGGCAGGCGTCGATCGCGGCCTGCAGCGTGCGCGCGTCCGGGTGCCCGGGATCGCCGATGGCGGCGCGCACCGCGAGCTTCGCGGCGGCGAGCGAGAGCGGCGCGCCGCGCGCGATGCGCCCGCACAACTCGGCGAACACTGCGTCGAGCTCCGCCGCGGGCGCGACGCGGTGCACCAGGCGCATCGCAAGCGCCTCGGCCGCCGTGACGTGGCGCGCGGTGAAGAGGATCTCCGCAGCGTGCGCCGCGCCGACCAGCCCCACCAGCCGATTGGTGCTGGCGAAGGACAGTCCCAGCCCGTAGCGCGCGACCGGCTGCGCGAGCTCCGCGTCGTCGGCGGCGATCCGCAGGTCGCAGTAGGTGATGAGCGAGAAGCTCAGGCCGAAGCAAACGCCGCGGATGCGCGCGGCGACCGGCTTCGCGGCTCCGGTGAGCGCGCCGTAGGCGTCGTGCGTCGCCCGGCTGTAGGTTTCGGTCGCCGACACCGATTGCCGCGTGGTGCCGAACTCGTGGATGTCGCCGCCGGAGCCGAAGTCCGCGCCCTCCCCGGTGAGCGCGATCACGCGCACACCGGGGTCGCGGTCGAGTCCCGCGACCGCATCCGGCAGCCTGCGCAGCATCTCGTAGGTCACCGAGTTGTGGCGCGCCGGATTCGAGAACACGATCCAGCCGATCGCGCCGTCGCGGCGGGTGATCAGTTCGGGCACGTCTCCCCCCGGGGCATTGTACCGGCCGTTCCTAGACGACGCCCTCGGCGCGCAGCTGCGCGATCTCGGCGTCGCTCTTGCCGAGGAGCCCCTTCAGCACCCGGGTGGTGTGCTCGCCGAGCAGTGGCGGCGGCGCGCGGTGCTCGAGCGGGGTGGCGGAGAAGCGCATCGGGCTGCGCACCAGCGCGACCTTTCCGGCGAGCGGGTGCGGCAGCTCGAAGCGCAGGCCGCGCGCGAGCGCCTGCGGCTCGCGGAACACCTGCTCGATCGTGTTGATCGGTCCGCTCGGCACGCCCGCGGCCTCGAGCGCCTCGACCCAGTCGCGCGCCGGGCGCGTGCGGATGCGCTCGGCGAGCAGCTGCGTCAGCTCGGCGCGATTCTGGACGCGCTGGCCGTTGGTCGCGAAGCGCGCATCGCGCGCGAGCGCCTCGCAGCCGGCGACCTCGCAGAACCTGCGGAACAGGTTGTCGTTGCCACAGGCGAGAATGATGTCGCCATCGGCGGTGCGGAAGGTCTGGTAGGGCACGATGTTGGGGTGCGCGTTGCCGAGCCGCGCGGGCGACTCGCCCGTGGCGAGGTAGTTCGCCGCCTGGTTGGCGAGCACCGCAGCCTGCACGTCAAAGAGCGCGAGATCCAGATGCTGCCCGGCGCCGGAGCTCGCGCGGTGCGCGAGCGCCGCGCACACCGCGATCGTCGCGTACATTCCGGTCATGAGGTCGGCGATCGGGATGCCGGCCTTTTGCGGCCCGCCGCCGGGCAGATCGTCGCGCTCGCCGGTGACGCTCATCAGGCCCGCCATGCCCTGGATCATGAAGTCGTAGCCCGGCCGGTCGCGGTACGGGCCGGTCTGGCCGAAGCCGGTGATCGAGCAGTAGATGAGGCCGGGGTTCGCCGCGCGCAGCTGCTCGTAGCCGAGGCCGTAGCGGGCGAGGTCGCCGACTTTGTAGTTCTCGAGCAGCACATCGCTTTGCGCGGCGAGCTCGTGCGCGATCGCCTGCCCGGCGGGCCTGGACAGGTCGAGCGTGACCGACTTCTTGGCGCGGTTGGCGCAGGCGAAGTACGCCGACTCGGTGGTCTCGCGTCCCGCCGCGTCCTTCAGCCACGGCGGGCCGAAGGCACGCGCATCGTCGCCCTTGCCGGGGCGCTCGATCTTGATGACCTCGGCGCCGAGGTCGGCGAGGTTCTGTCCCGCCCAGGGGCCGGCCAGCACGCGGGTCAGATCGAGTACGCGAACGCCCGCGAGCGGACCGGCCATGCGGCCGAGTCTACTTCACCGCGAGGTGGTTCTCGACCTTGCGCACGCCCGAGACGCCCGCGGCGACCTTGCCGGCCCTGGCCTTGATCGCCGCGCTCTCCACGAACCCCGAGAGCAGCACGCGGCCTTCGTAGGTCTCGACCGAGATCGCGAACGAGGGCACGCCCTTCTCGGCGAGCAGCGCCGCTTTCACCCTGGTGGTGATCGCGGTGTCGCCGAGCACGCGCTTGTCGTTGTCCTGCATCGCCTTCAGGTACTCCTCCTCGGAGAGCGTGCCGCTCTTGTCGGCGTCGAAGCGCGCGAAGCGCTTCGTGAGCTCCTTTTCGCCGGCCACCTCCTGGCGGTTGAGCGCGCCGTCGCCGTTCTTGTCGAGCGCCTTGAACGATTCGTTGCCGTCGGGCCGCTTGGATTGCGCGAGCGCGGTCGCGGCCGCGAGCGCGAGTGCCAGTGCGAGCAAGGTCTTCATCAGTTTCTCCCTTAGGGTGGGCGCCAATCTACCAGAGGTCCGCGAGCATGCGCGGCGCCAGCGCGAGCAGCATCAGCGCGAACATCACCCTCAGGCGCCGCACCGGCGGCCGGTGCGCGAGGCGCGCCCCGAGCCGCGCGCTCGGCATGCTCGCGGCGACGATCAGCAGCATCGCCGGAAGATGGACATGGCCGAGGCTGCCATCGGGCAGGCCCGACACCCGCCGCAACGCCAAACGTTCCGATCGAGCGTCACGCTTCGCGCAGCAGGTGCGTGGCGAGCTCGGCGAAGCCGGCGCCGGCGGCACGGCGCGTCACGTACTTCGGCTCGGCGGCGAGCCGCCCGGCGAAGCGCGCGATGTTGGCAACGGCGACCGAGTTGTCGAAGAATGCGAACATCGGCGCGTCGTTGGGCGAATCGCCGACGAAGACCTGGTGCCGGTTGACGCGCTCCAGATCCGCGGCGAAGCGCTCGGCAAAGAGCAGCTTCACGCCGGCGAGCTTGTCGTAGTCGCCGAACCAGCCGTTGACGTGGATCGAGCTGAGCTTTGCCTCGAGGCCTGCGGCGCGCATCAGCGCCGCGATCCGCTCGGCGGCCTCGAGCGGCAAGGCCGGCACGTCCTCGCACCAGTCGATCGCAAGATCGGTTTCGCGGTACGGCTGGTCTGCGGCGAGCGCGCAGCCCGGCACCTCGGCGAGGATGCGCGCCGCGATCACTTCCAGGCGCGCGCGCTGCGCCGCGCGCGCCGCCGCATCGTCGCGAAAGCGCTTGCGGAGCTTGCCGTCCGCGTAGTGGAAGTAGAAGGCGCCGTTCTCCCCCACCACCGCATCGACCGGCCACATGCGCGCGATGTGATCGCACCAGCCCGCGGGCCGGCCGGTCACCGCGACCGTGCACCGGCCCGATGCCTTCAGGCGCTCGAGCGCGCCGTAGGCCTCGGCGCTGAGTCGCCCGGAGGTGGTGAGCGTCTCGTCGAGGTCGAACAGCACGCCGAGGATGCTGGTCGCGGGAAGCTCGGCGAGCGGCTTCATCGGCCGAGCACCGCGGCGACGCGCGCGCGCTGCGCATCGTTCATGAGTAGCCCCGCCTTGGTGCGCCGCCAGAGCACGTCCTCGGCGCTCTGCGCCCATTCGTGCTCTGCGAAATAGCGCAGCTCGCGCTCGGTGAGGCCGGCGCCGTAGCCCTCGCCGAGGTCGCCGTCCGCGACCACGGCATCGGCGTGCGCGCTTTTGCCGCCGAACACCGAGAGCACCGGCGCCGCGCCGCCCGCGTCGTCGACGCGCAGCGTGTAGTCGCGCGTCACCGCCGAGGGGTCGGCCGAGCCGTCGTCGTAGAGCGGGCGCACTCCGGCATAGCGCCAGACCACCTGGCTCGGCTCGGCGGGCCGCGCCAGGTAGCGGTTCACCGCGCGGCACAGGTACTCGACCTCGGCCTCGCTCGCGGCGGGCCGCGCCGGCGCAGCGTCCTGCGTCTCGGCGACGTCGGTGGTGCCGACCAGCGTGTGCAGGTCGCCGTAAGGGATCATGAACACGACGCGCCGGTCGTCGTTCTGCAGGATGAAGGCATGGTCGCCCTCGTAGAGTCGCGGCAGCACGATATGGCTGCCGCGCACCAGGCGCACCGCGTCGCGCGAGGGCTGCGCGAGCCGCTCGTTGAGCACGCGCTTCACCCAAGGGCCGGCGGCGTTGACGATCGCGCGCGCCGCCGGGCGTGCGCCGTTCGAGAGCTCGGCGCGCCACAGCCCCCCTTCGCGCCGCGCGCCGAGGCACTCGGTGCGCGTGAGCACCGTGGCACCGAGCTGGCGCGCGCTCATCGCGTTCGCCACGACGAGCCGCGCATCGTCGACGCGGCAGTCCGAATAGACGAAGCCGTGCCGGACCCCGGGCTTGAGGCCGGCGCTGAACGGCGCCGCGTCCAGGCGCACCGCGCTCGAGCCCGGCAGGCTCGCACGCCGCGAGAGGTGATCGTAGAGGAACAGCCCGGCGCGGATCATCCAGCGCGGCCGCAGCTCGGGGACGTGCGGCATGATGAAGCGCACCGGCCACACCAGGTGCGCTGCGACCCTGAGCAGCACCTCGCGCTCGGCGAGCGCCTCGGCCACGAGGCGAAACTCGTAGTGCTCGAGGTAGCGCAGCCCGCCGTGGATGAGCTTCGAGGACGCCGAGGAGGTCGCGGCGGCGAGATCCGCCTTCTCGACGAGCAGCACCGAGAGCCCGCGACCCGCCGCGTCGCGCGCGATGCCGCAGCCGTTGATGCCGCCGCCGATGACGAGCAGGTCGTAGGTCCTGGCGGAGGGTTCGTGCGCCGGCAAGCGCGCGATTATACGGCCCGGGGCAGCGCGGCCTCGAGCGCGACGCCGCGCGCGCCGGCGAGGTCCTCGGCGACCAGGCGCCCACCGTGGAACTCAGCGATCAGCCGCGCGATGTACAGTCCCAGCCCCAGGTGCGGCGCGCCGCCGGCGCGCTCGGCGCGCACCGAGATCATCGAGCCGAAGAGCGCGTCGCGCACCGTCTCGGGCAGCGGCGGGCCGTCGTTCTCGACGCGCAGGCGCAGCGCGCGGGCTTCCTGGACGAGCGCGACGCGCACCGGTGTGCCGGGCGCGGCGAAGTCCGCCGCGTTCTCGACCAGCTTGTCGAGCATCTGCGCAAGCAGGTCGGGCGCCCCCTCGACGAGCGCCGGCTCGGCGGGCAGCGCGAGCTCGAAGGCGCGCGGCGCGTACGCGAGGCGGTAGCCCTCGACGCAGCCGCGCACCACGGGCGCGGCGTCGAAGCGCTCGCGCCCTGCGGCCGAGAGGCTCTGCTCGAGCCGGCTCGCCTCGGTCATGCGCGCGAGGATCGTGGCGAGGCGCTCGAGCCCTTCCTCGGCCCGCGTCACGTAGGTGCGCGTCTCCTCGGCGCTGCGCGCCGCGTGCAGGTTTTCGAGCGAGGAGCGCACCACGGCGATCGGGGTGCGCAGCTCGTGCGACAGCCGCCCGGCGAGCGCTTCGAGGTAGGCGTTGTAGCGCGCCAGGCGTGCGAGCATGACGCTGAACGAGCGCGCCAGGTCGCCGATCTCGTCGCGCGCCTCGCCCGCGGCGAGCGGGCGGGCGACGCGGCCGCGCGCGTCGATCGCGGCTTCCGCCTCGTCGCGCAGGCGCTCGATGCGCCCCGAGATGCGGGTCGCGAACCAGAACAGCACGGCCGCGACCAGCACGAACAGCGCGAGCGTCACGAGCAGCAGCCGCGCCAGCGCCTCGCTGGCGAGCGAGGCGATGCGGTTGGTGGTCTCCTCGACCACCACCGCGCCGTGCACCGCGTCGCCGACCCAGATCGGGTGCGCTGCCGAGATCACGACTGCGCGAGCGTCGCGCATCGCGCGGCGGCGCGTGCCGGCCGCGCCCTGCAGGGCCGCGGCGATCTCGCGCCCTGCGGCGAGCGCGCCGCCCGCGATCGCGTCGTCGAACTCCTCGCTGGGCGACGCCACCAGCCAGCCGAGCGCGCGCTGCGCCAGCCCGGGCGCGGGCGGCGCGGCGTGCTTCAGGCTCCCGGCGAGCGCGAGCACGCGGTAGTCACGGCTCACCACCCAGATGCGGGAGCTTGCGCGCTCCAGGCCCTTCAGGATCGCCGCGACCTCCGCGGGCGAGGCGCGCGCGCGCGTCGGATCCTCTTCCTCGATCACTTGCGGCGCGCCGCTGAGGCGCTGCAGCTCGCGCTCGGCCTCGCGCCGCAGCTCCGACTCGACCACGGGCCGGTAGTCGAGCAGTTGCGGCCGCTCGTGCAGCGCGGTCGCCACCGCGCGCGCGGTGGCGGCGAGCGCCTCCTCCTGCGCCGCCAGCAGCACCCGCTCCAGCTCGCGCACGTACTGCCAGCCGGCGAGCGGCAGCACGAACAGCGTCAGCGCGACCAGTGCGAGCTTCGCGCGCAGCGCGAGCCGCCTCACCGCGCTAGGCCTTCCAGCGGTAGCCGAGGCCGTAGACCGTCTCGACGGCGTCGAACGCAGGGTCGGCGGCGAGGAACTTGACACGCACGCGCTTGACGTGCGAGGTGACGGTGGCGTCGTCGACCACCAGCTCGGCGTCGCGCATCAGCTGCTCGCGGCTCTTGACGTGCCCCGGGTGCCGCACGAGCGAATGCACGATCCAGAACTCGGTGAGCGTGAGCGCCACGCGCGCGCCCTTCCAGGCCGCGCTGAAGCGCTTCAGGTCCAGCTCGAGCGCGCCGCGCACGATGCGCTCCTCGGCGCTTCTCTCCTCGGCGAGCGCCTCGACGCGGCGAAACAGCGCCCCGATCCGTGCCATCAGGTGCGGCAGGCTCACGCCCTTGGTGAGGTAGTCGTCGGCGCCGAGCCGCAGGCCCGAGACGATGTCGAAGTCCGAATCGCGCGCGGTCAGGAACACGATCGGCACTTGCGCCGAGAGCGCGCGCAGCTCGCGGCACAGCGCGAACCCGCCCTCGGCCTCGTCGCCCAGGCCGATGTCGATGATCGCGAGGTCGGGCAGCCGCGCGCGGAAGGCATCGAGCGCCTCGCGCCGCGCCGCGTAGGCCGCCACGTCGTAGCCGTGCCGCTTGAGCGCCTCGGCGTAGTTGGCGCGGATCGCCGGGTCGTCCTCGACGAGCGCGATGCGGCGGGCCATGCGGCCAATATACCCGAGACGCGCGCGCCATCTTTTCGCCACATTCGTCCGGCGGACGGCCATCTTTCGCGCCCGGCGAGTGCAGCTTGCGCTGGTGAAATGCGCAGCGAGGACTCGGAGAACGCCCATGCCCAAACCCGGAGCCTACGCAGTCGAGCTCGCCGCGCAGCTCGCGCTCGCTGCCGCGATCGGATTTTTCGTCAGCATCGTGCTGGCCGGGGCGACGCTGCTGCTCGCATGAAGGCCGCCGCCTACGACGATGTCCCGCTCGGCGTGGAGTGCGCGCTGCCCGCGCCGGGCGTGCCGCAGCGCTCGCGCCTCGCGCGCTGGTGGCGCTGGCTCGCGCGGCTCTCCGGCTAAGTCCCCCTACCGCGGCGCCGGGCGCGCTTGCCTCGCACGCGCCGCCGGGTTCAAATGGCCGGCATGAGCGCGCCGCTCACGCTGGTCATCGCCAACAAGAACTACTCGTCCTGGTCGATGCGCCCCTGGGTGCTGATGCGCGCGCTCGAGATCCCGTTCCAGGAGCGGCAGGTGAAGTTTGAGTCCGACGACTGGCGCGCGCACATCGGCACGCTCTCGCCCTCGCGCCTGGTGCCGGTGCTGTGGGAGGGCGCGCCGGGCGAGGGCTTCGCCACCTGGGACACGCTCGCGATCACCGAGCGGCTGCACGAGCTTCATCCCGGGCGCGGCGTCTGGCCGGCCGAGCCGCGCGCGCGCGCGCGCGCCCGCTCGCTCGCCGCGGAGATGCATTCCGGCTTTCGCGCGCTGCGCGCCGCGATGCCGATGAACATCCGCGGCCGCTACCCGGGCAAGGGCATGAGCGTGGAGGTGGCGAAGGACATCGCGCGCATCGGCGCGCTGTGGCAGGCGACGCGCGCCGAGTTCGGCCGCGGCGCGCCCCACCTGTTCGGCGCCTTCTGCGCGGCGGACGCGTTCTACGCGCCGGTCGCGACGCGCTTCGTCACCTACGGGGTCGAGCTCTCGGGAGCGGCGCGCGAGCTGCAGCAGGCGCTGCTCGCCGCGCCGGCCGTGGCGGCGTGGAGCGCCGCGGCGTTGAAGGAAACCGAGTTCGTCGCCGCCGACGAGCCCTACGCCAGCGCGCCGCGGTAGGGCGGGCGCTTTGCGCCCGCCGGCCGCTCTACTAGGCCTGTCCCGGGTTGTACCTCTCGCGGCGCTGCACGATCTCGCGCACTACGCCGTCGCTCGCGACGCCGATCCAGACCGTGATCCTTCGCAGCGAGTCGCGCACCTCGTACTCCCACCATTCGACGCCGTGCCCGGCGTCGCGCTGCCGGGCGAGGGGCGCGCCGAGCAGTTGCTCGACCTCCTTGGCGGTGGTCTTGCCGGCCTGGATCTTCACCACGTTCTCGGTCGAGGCGAGACGGCCCGCCGCACCGCCCTCGGTGGCGCAGCCACCTGCGAGGAGTGCCGCGGCGAGCGCCGCCGCGGCCGCCCAGGTAGTCGCATTCATCGGGGTCCTTCCTTTCTGAGATGGCACGGATACTGCCGCTTTGGTCGCGTGCGACGCAAACACCTTACGCGCGGACCTCATTCCCCGGAAGTCCCTGGCGCTGTCGGCGCGCGCTAGCGCTTGCGCAGCTTGCGGATCGCGGCGAGCTGCGCCGCGAGCATCGCCATCTCGCCCTCGACCACGGCGATCTCCTGCTTGTCGCGCGCGCTCTTGCGCGCGTCCTCGGCTTTCCTGAGCGCCTCGTTCGCCTTGGCCTCGTCCAGGTCCGCGCCGCGGATCGCGGTGTCGGCGAGCACCGTGATCACCTTGGGCTGCACCTCGAGGATGCCGCCGGCGACGAAGATCAGCTGCTCCTCGCCCCCGCCCGCGGGCAGGATGCGCACCGCGCCCGGCTTGATGCGAGTGATGAGCGGCGTGTGGCGCGGATAGATGCCCAGCTCGCCGGCCTCGCCCGGCAGCACGACGAACTCCGCCTCGCCGGAGTAGATCGACTCCTCGGCGCTGACGACGTCGACGTGGATGGTGGGCGCGGCCATTATTTCAGCGCTTTCGCCTTCTCGAACGCTTCCTCGATCGGCCCGACCATGTAGAAGGCCTGCTCGGGGAGCGCGTCGCACTCGCCCTCGACGATCATCTTGAAGCCCTTGATCGTGTCCTTGAGGTTCACGTACTTGCCTTCCTGGCCCGTGAAGTTGCGCGCCACCGAGAACGGCTGCGAGAGGAACCTCTGGATCTTGCGCGCGCGCGCGACCGCGAGCTTGTCCTCGGGCGAGAGCTCGTCCATTCCCAGGATCGCGATGATGTCGCGCAGCTCCTTGTAGCGCTGCAGCGTCGCCTGCACCGCGCGCGTGGCGCCGTAGTGCTCCTCGCCAATGGTGTTCGGGTCCACCTGCCGCGAGGTCGAGTCGAGCGGATCGACCGCCGGGTAGATGCCGAGCGAGGCGATGTCGCGCGACAGCACCACGGTCGCGTCGAGGTGCCCGAAGGTCGTGGCGGGCGAAGGGTCGGTAAGGTCGTCGGCGGGCACGTACACCGCCTGGATCGAGGTGATGGAGCCCGTCTTGGTCGAGGTGATGCGCTCCTGCAGCCGCCCCATCTCCTCGGCGAGCGTGGGCTGATAGCCGACCGCCGAGGGCATGCGGCCAAGGAGCGCCGAGACCTCGGTGCCGGCGAGCGTGAAGCGGTAGATGTTGTCGACGAAAAACAGGATGTCGCGCCCCTCGTCGCGGAAGGCCTCGGCCATGGTAAGGCCGGTGAGCCCGACGCGCAGCCGGTTGCCCGGCGGCTCGTTCATCTGCCCGAACACCATCGCCACTTTCGACTCGGGGAGGTTGTCCAGCTTCACCACCTCGGCCTCGATCATCTCGTGGTAGAAATCGTTGCCCTCGCGCGTGCGCTCGCCGACGCCGGCGAACACCGAAAGGCCCGCGTGCTGCGTGGCGATGTTGTTGATGAGCTCGAGCATGTTCACGGTCTTGCCCACGCCCGCACCGCCGAACAGGCCGATCTTGCCGCCCTTGGCGAACGGGCAGATCAGGTCGATCACCTTGATGCCGGTCTCCAGCAGCTCGACCGAGGGAGAGAGCTCGTCGAACTTGGGCGCGGTCTGGTGGATCGAGCGTCGCGTCGCGGTCTTGACCGGGCCCTGCTCGTCGATCGGCCGCCCGAGCACGTCCATGATGCGCCCGAGCGTGCCTTCGCCGACGGGCACCGAGATCGGCGCTCCGGTCGCGCGCACCTTCATGCCGCGGCGCAGGCCGTCGGAGGAGCCCAGCGCGATGCAGCGTACCACGCCGTCGCCCAGCTGCTGCTCGACCTCGAAGGTGAGGCCTTTTTCGGCCAGCGGACTGCTCGCGTCCTCCTCGAGCAGCAGCGCATCGTAGATACCCGGCATCTGCTCGCGCGCAAACTCGATGTCGATCACCGCGCCGATGCACTGGACGATGGTGCCTTGTGCTTGTGCCATGGATGCTCCTCTCAAACCGCGGCAGCGCCGCCGACGATCTCGGACAGCTCCTTGGTAATTCCGGCCTGGCGGTTCTTGTTGTAGATGAGCGTGAGCTCGTCGATCAGGTCGCCGGCGTTGTCCGAGGCGGCCTTCATCGCCACCATGCGCGCCGACTGCTCGGAGGCCATGTTCTCGGCCACCGCCTGGTAGATGATCGCTTCGATGTAGCGCGTCATGACCTGGTCGAGCACCGCCCGCGCCTCGGGCTCGTAGAGATAGTCCCAGACCGTCTCCGGCGCGCCCAGGCGCTCACCCGAAAGGGGCAGCAATTGCTCCAGCACCGGCTCCTGCTTCATGGTGTTGATGAAGCGGGTGTAGCCGATCATGAGGCGGTCGAAGCGGTCCCGGGTGTAGCCGTCCAGCATCACCTTGATGGTGCCGATCAGCTTCTCCATCTGCGGCCGGTCGCCGATCTGCACCGCGTGCGAAACGATGTTGGCCCCCAGGCGCTGCATGAACACAAAGCCCTTGTTGCCGATGCAGCAGACGTCGACCTCCTCGCGCTCGGCCTGCCAGGTCTTGTATTGCGCCAGCACCATGCGCAGGAGATTCGTGTTGAGGGCACCGCACAGCCCCTTGTCGGTGGTGATCACGATCAGGCCGACGCGCGGCACCGACTCGCGCTCGACCAGGAACGGGTGGCGGTACTCGGGGTTGGCGTGGCTGATGTGCGCGGCGACGTTGCGGATCTTCTCGCCGTAGGGGCGCGAGTGGCGCATGCGCTCCTGGGCTTTCCTCATCTTCGAGGCGGCGACCATCTCCATCGCCTTGGTGATCTTCCGGGTGTTCTGCACACTCCGGATCTTCATGCGGATTTCCTTGGTGCCGGGCATCAGTAGCTGCCGTTCTTCTTCCAGTCCTCGACCGCGGCCTTGAGCGCTTTCTCGTCCTCGGCCGGCAGGTCCTTCTTGTCCTGGACGCGGTCGATCAGCTCGCCGTACTTGCCTTTCACGTGGTCGCGCATCGAGCGCTCGGCGGCGAGCGCCTTCTTCACGTCGACGTCGTCGAAGAAGCCGTTGTTGACCGCGAACAGCGTCAGCGCCATCTCCCAGACCTGCAGCGGGTGGTACTGCGGCTGCTTCATCAGCTCGGTCACCATGCGGCCGCGCTCGAGCTGCTTGCGGGTGGCCTCGTCGAGATCCGAGGCGAACTGCGCGAAGGCCGCGAGCTCGCGGTACTGCGCGAGCGCGAGGCGCACCCCGCCGCCCGTGTCGCGCCGCTTCATCACCTTGGTCTGCGCGGCGCCGCCCACCCGCGACACCGAGATGCCGGCGTTGATCGCCGGCCGGATGCCGGCGTTGAACAGGTCCGTTTCGAGGAAGATCTGGCCGTCGGTGATCGAGATCACGTTGGTCGGCACGAACGCGGTGACGTCGCCCGCCTGGGTCTCGATCACCGGCAGCGCGGTCAGCGACCCCGTCTTGCCCTTCACCGCGCCCTTGGTGAACTTCTCGACGTAGCCCGGGTTGACGCGCGCGGCGCGCTCGAGCAGGCGCGAATGCAGGTAGAAGACGTCGCCCGGATAGGCTTCGCGCCCGGGCGGCCGGCGCAGGAGCAGCGACACCTGGCGATAGGCCCAGGCTTGCTTGGTGAGGTCGTCGTAGATGATGAGCGCATCCTGGCCGCGGTCGCGGAAGTACTCGCCCATCGTGCAGCCCGAGTACGGCGCGATGTACTGCATGGCCGCGGACTCCGAGGCCGAGGCCGCGACCACGATGGTGTACTCCATCGCGCCGTGCTCCTCGAGCTTCCTGACCACGTTGGCGATGGTCGAGGCCTTCTGGCCGACCGCGACGTAGACGCAGAAGAGGTCCTTGCCCTTCTGGTTGATGATCGTGTCGACCGCGACCGCCGTCTTGCCGGTCTGGCGGTCGCCGATGATGAGCTCGCGCTGGCCGCGGCCGATCGGCACCATCGAGTCGATCGCCTTCAAGCCCGTTTGCACCGGCTGCGACACCGATTGGCGCGCGATCACCCCGGGGGCGACCTTCTCGATCACGTCGGTGAGCTTGGCGTTGACCGGGCCCTTGCCGTCGATCGGCTGGCCGAGCGAGTTGACCACGCGGCCGAGCAGCTCAGGCCCGATCGGCACTGAGAGAATCTTGCTGGTGCACTTGACCGTGTCGCCCTCGGTGATGTGCTCGTACTCGCCCAGGATGACCGCGCCCACCGAGTCGCGCTCGAGGTTGAGCGCGAGGCCGAAGGTGCTCTTGGGGAACTCGAGCATCTCGCCCTGCATCACGTCCGAGAGGCCGTGGATACGGCAGATGCCGTCGGTCACCGAGACCACCGTGCCCTGAGTGCGCATCTGCACGCCGGCGTCGAGGTTCTGGATCCGGCTGCGGATCAGTTCAGAGATTTCGGAAGGGTTGAGTTGCATGTCGACTCCTAGGCTTTAAGCGCGGTCTCGAGCGCACCGAGCTGCGCGCGCGCCGAGCCGTCGATGACCTTGTCGCCGAGCACCACCTTGACGCCGCCGATCAGCTCACGGTCGAGGCGCAGCGCGGCCTTCACCTTGCGCCCGGTGCTCTTCTCCAGCCGCGCCACCAGGTCGGCGAGCTGCGCCGGCGTCAGCTCGAAGGCGCTCGCGATCTCGGCCTCGACGATGCCTTCGCGCTCGTTCTTCAGCTGCTCATACTGCGCCCGGATCAGCGGCAAGAGCTCCAGGCGCTGGTTCTCGGCGAGCACGCGCACGAAGTTCTCGGCGTCGCCGGCGAGCTTGCCGGCGAGAATCGCGATGAACAGGCCCGCGACCTGCGCCGCGGACAGGTTCGGGTCCCCGATCGCGGCGCGCACGCGCGCGTCGGCCGCGACCGCGGAGAGGTTGGCGAGCGCCGCCGACCATTCGGCGCGCTTGCCTTGCGCGTCGGCGAGCTTGAAGACCGCTTCCGCGTAGGGCCGTGCGACGGTGCTCGGCTCGGCCATCGGTTTTAGCCCTCGTCCCGATCGCTCGCGCGCTTCGTCACAGCTCGCCCTTGATGCGCTCGAGCAGCTCGGCGTGCGCCCGGGCGTCGACCTCGCGGCGCAGGATGCGCTCGGCGCCGGCGACCGCGAGCGCGGCGACCTGGTCGCGCAGCGCCTCGCGGGCGCGCGCGGCTTCCAGCTCGATCTCGGCCTTGGCGGCGGCCTTCTCGCGGCCAGCTTCGTCCTTGGCCGCGGTCTTCGCCTCCTCGACGAGCTGCGCGCCGCGCTTCTCGGCCTGCGAGACGATCTCCGCGGCGCGCTCGCGCGCCTCCTTGACGGCCTCCTCGGCCTGGCGCGTCGAGATCTCGAGCGTCTTGCGGCCCTGCTCGCCCGCGGCGAGGCCGTCGGCAATCGTCTTCTGTCGCGCCTCGATCGCGCGCAGCATGAACGGCCAGACGAACTTCAGCGTGAACCAGATGAAAGCCGCGAAGGTGAGCGCCTGTGCCAGCAACGTCAGGGTAATGCTCATGCCGTCCCCTTTCTGAGACCGGGCCGCGCGCCGCTAGCGGAAGGGAGTGGCGAGCGGGTTCGCGAAGGCGAAGAACATCCCGATCCCCAGCCCGATGATGAACGAGGCATCGATCAGGCCGAGCAGCAGGAACACCCGCGCCTGCAGCGAGTTGGTGAGCTCGGGCTGGCGCGCCGCGGCCTCGAGGAAGCGGCTGCACATGATGCCCACGCCGATGCAGGCACCGGCCGCGCCGAGACCGACCATCAGGCCGATTCCGATCCCGGTGTAGGCCTGGACCATCGCCAGAAGCTGTAGTTTCTCCATTTTCGTTTCCTTTCCTGGGCGAGAAAACGGTGCGTGCGGCGCTAGTGGTGCTCGTGGGCCATCGAGATGTACACGATGGTGAGCATCATGAAAATGTAGGCCTGGAGCAGGACGATCAGGATGTGGAAGATCGCCCAGCCCAGCCCGAGGACGAAGCCGAAGAAGGTGCCCACGAGGCCGGTCGCCGCCCACAGCCAGAGCAGGAAGAACAGGATCTCCCCGGCGTAGATGTTGCCGAACAGCCGCAGCGAATGTGACAGCGTCTTGGAAACGTACTCGACGAGATTGAACAGCAGGTTCGCCGGCCAGAGCAGCGGATTGGCGCCGAATGGCGCGCAGAACATCTCGTGGATCCAGCCTCCCAGGCCTTTGACCGCGATCGCGAAGTAGATCGAGAGCGCGAGCACCGAGATCGAGAGCGCGAACGTCGTGTTCACGTCCGCCGTCGGCACCGGGCGCCATTCGTGCAGGCCGGCGAGATTCAGCGCCCCCGCCAGCCAGTCGATCGGCAGAAAATCCATCGCGTTCATCAGGACGACCCACACGAACACGGTCAGCGCCGCGGGCGCGACGAACCGGTTGCGGTCGCCGTGGATGAAGACGTTCTTCGCCTGTTCGTCGACGAATTCGATCAGCAGCTCGACGAACGCTTGGCGCTTGTCCGGCACCCCGGAGGTCGCGCCCCGCACCACCCACCACAGGAACCCGAGGCCGAGCACGCCGAGCAGGACCGAGGTAACGATGGTGTCGAGGTGCAGCGTCCAGAACCCGCCTTCGCCGAGCGGCTGCGCGAAGAACGTGAGGTGGTGCTGGATGTACGCACTCGGAGTGAGTTCAGCGCCTGCGGCCATTGTCGTCCGAGTTCTCGCTCAGTAGTCGCGCACAAAGAACGCCATGGCGAAGATCAGGACCGTCGCGAAGAACGATCCGAAGAAGGCGAGCGCGACCACGTCGTCGTACGCCTCGAGCACCAGCCACAGCAGGATCACGATCAGGCCGATCTTGACGGCCTCGGCCCGCAACGCACCGATCAGGACCCCCCCTGCGGACTGCGCCCCGCCCAACGATGCCACGACCGCCGCTGCCCCTCCCGCGCACAGGCTAACCGCGCCTCCCAGGGCCGCGGACAATGCGCCGTGCGCGCCGGCCGCGAGTCCGGCCGCGAGCGTCAGGGCGACGGTGGCGATCAGCTGCCACCGCAAAACGGTGCGGATCGGCCTGCCCAGCGCGCGAGGCCTGGCGTTCATGCTCCCCGCCCCCGGCAAGCCGCGGAAAGTATATGCGTCCCCGCCATCACGGGTCAACGCGTTGCGCCGCAAGAAAAGCGCACGGCGCTCAGCGCAGTTTCCTCAGCAGCTGGTCGAGGTGATCGAGCCCGGAGAAGTGCACCACGATCGTGCCGCTGCCCTTGCGTCCGGCGCGGATGCGCACCGTGGTGCCGAGCCGCTCCGAGACGTCCTCCTCGAGGCGCGCCAGGTCCCGATCGGGCCTGCGGACGCGGCGCGCGCCGTGTCCGCGCAGCAGCCGCGCGACCAGCGCCTCGGTCTCGCGCACCGAGAGACCGCGCGCCACGACCCGGTTCGCGACCTCGACCTGGCGCGCGCCCTCGAGCGCGAGCAGCGCGCGCGCATGCCCCATCTCGAGCTTGCCCTCGAGCAGCATCGCTTGCACCGCCCTGGCGAGCTTGAGCAGGCGCAGGAGGTTCGTGGTCGCGCTGCGCGAGCGGCCGACCGCTTCGGCGACCTGCTCGTGCGTCATGCCGAACTCCTCGGTCAGGCGCTGCAGGCCGCCTGCTTCCTCGATCGGGTTCAAGTCCTCGCGCTGGATGTTCTCGATCAGCGACATCGCCAGCGCGCGCTCATCGGGCACCTCGCGCACCAGCGCGGGCACCTCGGCGAGGCCGGCGAGACGCGCGGCGCGCCAGCGGCGCTCGCCCGCGATCAGCTCGTAGCGATCGCGCTCGAGCGGGCGCACGAGCAGCGGCTGCATCACGCCCTGGGCGCGGATCGAGGCGGCGAGCTCGTCAAGCGCGCGCTCGTCCATGCGGCTGCGCGGCTGAAACTTGCCCGGGCGGATCGCATCCACCGGCAGCGTGGCGAGCGCGTCGCCGCGCGCCAGCTCCTCGCCGCCGAGCAGCGCATCGAGCCCGCGTCCCAGTCCCTTCGCCTTGGTCACATCGCCTCCTTCAGGGCCGCCGCGCGCGCCGAGCGCCCGGCGCGCGCCAGGATCTCAGCGGCGAGCGCGATGTAGGCCTGCGCGCCTTTCGATGCCGGATCCCACAGCACCGCGGGCGCGCCGTAGCTCGGCGCTTCCGCGAGGCGCACGTTGCGCGGCACGAGCGTGCGGTAGACCTTGTCGCCGAAGTGCCGCTCGAGCTGCTCCGAGACCTGGTGCGCGAGCGTGTTGCGCGGATCGAACATGGTCCGCAGCAGCCCTGCGATCTCGAGCCCAGGGTTTAAGTGAGCGCGCACTCTCTTTATCGTGGCGACGAGGTCCGAGAGCCCCTCGAGCGCGTAGTACTCGCATTGCATCGGAATCAGCACTTCCTGCGCGGCGGCGAGCGCGTTCACGGTGAGCAGGCTGAGCGACGGCGGGCAGTCGATCAGCACGAAGTCGTACTCGGCGCGCACGCCGGCGAGCGCGGCGCGCAGCCGCCCCTCGCGGTTGGCGAGCTCGACCAGCTCCACTTCGGCGCCGGCGAGCTCGCGGTTGGCGGGCGCAAGATCGTAGCCGCCGCTCGCCGAGCGCGTGCGGATCGTCGCCAGCTCGCCCAGGCCGAGCAGCACGTGATAGACGGTGCGCGCGAGCTTGCGCTTGTCGACGCCGCTGCCCATCGTGGCGTTGCCCTGCGGGTCGAGATCGACCAGCAGCACCCGCTGCCCGGCTTGCGCGAGGCCCGCAGCTGCGTTGACGCTGGTGGTGGTCTTGCCGACGCCGCCCTTCTGGTTCACGACGGCGAGGATCTGCGCCACGCTCAGCTCAGCCGACACAGCACGAGGTGGCGTTCCGCGCCCAGCAGCGGCACGGCGAGCCGGCGCACGGTGCTGCAATCGCAGCCCGCCGGAACGCGCGCCAGCTCCTCGCGCGCGAGGCTCCCTTTCATCGCCGCCAGCACGCCCGAGGGCGCGACCAGGTGCCGACACGCGGCGACGAACTCGGCGAGCCCGGCGAAGCCGCGCGCGATGACCACGGCGAAGCGCTCGAGCGGGCGCCAGGCTTCGGCGCGGCCGACGTGCACCTCGGCGTTCGCCAGCCCCAGCTCGATCACCGCTTGGCGCAGGAACGCGCCCTTCTTGTGGTTGGCGTCATTCAGCGTAACGCGCCGCTGCGGCTCGGCGATCGCGATCGGGATCCCGGGTAGGCCCCCGCCGGAGCCGACGTCGGCGAGCGTCCCTTGCGGCAGCTCGCGCAGCACCGCGAGCGAGTCGAGCAGGTGGTGCGTCACCATTTTCAGCGGGTCGCGGATCGCGGTGAGGTTGTAGGTGCGGTTCCACTTGGCGAGCAACTCCATGTAGGCGAGCAGCCGCTCGCGCGCGCCTGCGGGGAGCGCCAAGGCAAGTTCGCCGAGCCCGCGGTCAAGCGCGGCGGGTGGCGTCATGCGCGCTTTTTCTGTGGCGCAGGCTTGCGCGCGCCGCGCTTCAGGTGCACGAGCAGCAGCGACACCGCCGCGGGCGTCACGCCCGAGAGGCGCGACGCCTGGCCCAGCGTCTGCGGCCGGTGGCGCTCGAGCTTTTGCCGTACCTCGACCGAGAGACCGCGCACCGCGGCGTAGTCCAGGTCGGCGGGCAGGGGCTTCCCGTCCTGCGCCGCGCGGCGCTCGACCTCCTCTTTCTGGCGCTCGATGTAGCCCTCGTACTTGGCTTGAATCTCGACCTGCTCTGCAACAAGCTCGTCTTCGATCGCTTTGCCAGAACTAGGTAATTCCATAAGTGAGCGATAACTGACACCTGGCCTCCGGAGCAGCTCGTCGAGCGAATGCTCGCGCTCGATCGGCTGCCCGAGGACGCGGGCGGCCGTCTCGGCGGCAAGGATGCGAGGGTTGACCCAGGTGCTTTTCAGCCGCTCGCGCTCGCGCGCGATCGCGTCGCGCTTGCGGCTGAACGCCGCCCAGCGCGCATCGTCGACCAGCCCGAGCTTGCGCCCGGTCTCGGTGAGGCGCAGGTCCGCGTTGTCCTCGCGCAGCATGAGCCGGTATTCGGCGCGGCTCGTGAACATGCGGTAGGGCTCGGAGACGCCCCGGGTCACCAGATCATCGACCAGCACGCCGAGGTAAGCCTCGTCGCGCCGCGGGCACCAGGCAGGCTCGCCCAAGGCGAGGCGCGCCGCGTTGACGCCGGCGAGCAGCCCCTGCGCGGCAGCCTCCTCGTAGCCGGTGGTGCCGTTGATCTGGCCGGCGAAGAACAGCGCAGCGAGCGATTTCGTTTCGAGGGAGTCCTTCAGGTTGCGCGGATCGAAGTAGTCGTACTCGATCGCGTAGCCCGGCCGCAGGAGGTGCGCCCGCTCGAGTCCGCGGATCGAGCGCACCAGCGCGAGCTGCACGTCGAAGGGCAGGCTCGTCGAGATGCCGTTCGGGTAGATCTCGCGCGTCGTGAGGCCCTCGGGTTCGAGGAAGACCTGGTGGCTCGACTTGCCGGCGAAGCGGTGGATCTTGTCCTCGATCGAGGGGCAGTAGCGCGGGCCGACGCCCTGGATCACGCCCGTGAACATGGGCGAGCGGTCGAGCCCGCCGCGAATGATGGCGTGGGTCTGCTCGTTGGTGTGCGCGATCCAGCACGGCAGCTGTCGCGGGTGCATCTCGCGCCGGCCGAGAAACGAGAACACGGGCTCGGGCGAATCCCCGGGCTGCTCCCCGAGGACCGAGAAGTCAATGGTCCGGCCATCCAGGCGCGGGGGCGTGCCGGTCTTCAGCCTGCCCACCGGGAGTTTGAGGTCCCGCAGCCGGGCCGCCAGGGTCAGCGCAGCGGGGTCGCCGGCGCGGCCCGCCTGGTAGTTCTGCAGTCCGACGTGAACCAGGCCGGAAAGAAACGTCCCCGTCGTCAGCACGACGGCGCGCGCGCGGAAGCGAACGCCGATCTGCGTCACGACGCCGACGGCGCGGTCGCCCTCGAGCAGGATGTCGTCCACCGCCTGCTGGAAGAGCGTCAGGTTGGGCTGGTTCTCGAGCCGGCTGCGGATCGCCTGCTTGTAGAGCAGGCGGTCGGCCTGTGCGCGCGTCGCGCGCACCGCGGGCCCCTTCGACGAGTTGAGCGTACGGAACTGGATTCCCGCCTCGTCGGTGGCGATCGCCATGGCGCCGCCCAGGGCGTCGATCTCCTTCACCAGATGCCCCTTGCCGATGCCGCCGATCGAGGGGTTGCACGACATCTGGCCGAGCGTCTCGATGCTGTGCGTGAGCAGCAGGGTCCGGCTGCCCATGCGCGCGGCCGCGAGAGCGGCCTCGGTGCCGGCGTGGCCGCCGCCCACTACGATGACGTCGAATTCAGCCGGGAACTGCATCAGGGGTGCTCCCGCGGTCGCGCATGATACGTGAATGTTCCACGTGAAACCAAGCGAGCAATCCGAATCTGCGCTGTTTCACATGGAACAACAGCGACTTGCGTGTTTGCTGCGGCGCAGCATCAAATCGGGTGCGACAATCGCGGCCCTCAGCCGCGCCTGCCGCCGTGATTTCCTTCGCCCGCTACGCGACGCTTCTCGCGCAACCCCGCCTGCGCGCCACGATCGCCGCCTCGTTTCTCGGGCGTGTGCCGATCGGCGTCGGCGGGCTCGCGATCCTGTTGTTTGTTCAGGCCGCGAGCGGCTCGTTTGCGCGCGCGGGCGCCGCCGCGGCGCTCTACGTCGGGGGGCTTGCCTGCGTCGCGCCGCTGCTCGGGCGGCTGATCGACCGCTCCGGCCCGCGCCCGATTGCGGCGGCCAGCGCGTTCGCAGGCACGTTGCTTTTCCTGCGCTCGCCCGCGGTCAGCGGCTGGCGCACGGAGCCGCGGGAGCGCGCGAGCTTCTTCGGCCCGCTCGGCGCGCCTGGTTTCCGGTCGCTGCTCGCGGTCGTGCTCGGCTACTCAGCGGCTTTCGGCCTGGTCGAGGTCGGCGTCACTGCCTACGCCGCCGAGGTGGGGCAACTCGCGCTCGCCGGTGTGCTGCTCGGCCTGATGAGCGCGGGCAGCG
>Ga0187892_10003020_pt1 | contig 31792 bp, 37 predicted proteins | sample MA1701073metaG_FD_139345 | JGI IMG/M metagenome (GOLD analysis project Ga0187892, IMG submission 139345) | Bio-ooze microbial communities from a basaltic lava cave in the Kipuka Kanohina Cave System on the Island of Hawaii, USA - MA170107-3 metaG ...
CACGACCTGCCGGTAGAACTCGGCGTCGTTCAGCGCGCGCCACAGCAGGAAGCCGTCACTGCTTCTGCGGACGAGAAAGCGAAGGGCAAGCGCCGCGATGAACACCGCTGCTCCAGCAATCACGTGGCCGACCAGCGCAAGCGCGACGCCGAGGCCGAGGACCGGAAGCAGCACGAGCGGCAGCATCGCGCGGCCGGCGACGAAGCGCGCGGCGGCGTCGGGGTCGACGCGCACGCGGATACGGCCTACCTGGTAGGCGGCGACGAACTCCTCGTGGGTCACGGTGCCGCCCTGCGGCGCCTGGCGCGTGCGCGCCACGCCATGATGACCCAGGTGCGCCAGGCGAGCTGCACCGCGACGTAGCCAATCGCGGCGAGAGTACAGGCGAGCGCGATCAGCCCGGCGGCGAGCGGCTTGCCAAGCAGCATCAGCACCTCACCTATGTTCGTCCAGCTCACCTCCAGCGAAGCGGGAAACGCGCCGTATTCGCCCGGCAGCAGCAGCCTCCCGTACGCATAGGCGAGCACGTAGAGCGGCACGATGGTGAACGGGTTGGTGTAGAGCGTGACGATCAGCGCCACCGGCAGGTTCCTCTTGAGCGGGATCGCGAGCAGCAGCGCGGTCAGCATCTGCAGCGGCCCAGGCACCAGGCCGGAAAACAGGCCGATCGCCACCGCGCCCGACACCGAGCGGCGATTGAGGTGCCACAGGTTCGGGTGCTGCAGCCACGCGCCGAACGCCGCGACCATGCGGCTCGAGCGCACCGCGTCCGGGTCGGGAAGATACTTGCGGAAATACTTGCGCGGCACGGTCAGCCGGGGGTCATCGGGGCGCGTTGATTGTAGATGACCCTCGCCGCGCTCGCGTTCGCAGCGGGCGCGGCAGCGCTGCAGCTTCAGGCCGAGCTGCCGGGATGGCACTGGTTTGCATTGCTGCCGGCTTGCGCCGCGGGGTTCCGGTTCAGGCCGAGGCTGGCGCCGGCATTTGCGTTCGGCATCGGCTTTCTCTGGGCCGCGGCGATGGCGCATGCGCGCATGGCGGACTGGCTGGCGCCGGAGCTCGAAGGGCGCGACCTCGACGTGGTCGGCGTGGTTTCGAGCCTGCCCGCGGTGAGCGAGCGCTCGGTGCGCTTCGAGCTCGAGGTCGAGTCGGCCGGCGAGCGCCTGCCGAAGAAGCTGCTGCTGGCGTGGCATCGCGGCCCTTGGGTGGAGGAAGGCCCGGCGCTGCTCCGGGAGCCGGTCCACCCGGGCGAGCGCTGGCTCTTTACCGTGCGCCTGCGCCGGCCGCACGGCCACGTGAATCCGCACGGCTTCGACTACGAGGCGTGGCTGCTCGAGCGCGGCGTCGGCGCCACGGGTTACGTCCGGCAGAAGGGTGTGCAGAGAAAGATCGGCACCCGGAATGGTCCGTTCGATCTGAGCGAAAAGGCCAGGGAAGCCGTTCGCGACCGGTTCGCGGCGCAGCTTGGCGCGACCCCGGCGGCGGGGATCCTGGCGGCGCTCGCGGTCGGCGACCAGCGCGCGATCTCCTCCGAGGAGTGGCGGCTTTTCAACCGCACCGGCGTCACCCACCTGATGAGCATCTCCGGGCTGCACGTCACGCTGGTGTCGGGGCTCGCCGCGTGGCTGGTGGCGTTCGGCTGGCGGCGCGTGCCGGCGGCGGCGCTGCGGCTGCCGGCGCGCAAGGCGGGCGCCGCGGCGGCGATCGCGGCGGCGCTGGGCTACACGCTGCTCGCCGGCTTCGCGGTTCCGGCGCAGCGCACCTTCTACATGGTGAGCGTGGTCGCGGCTGCGCTCTGGGGCGGGCGCATCGCCTCGCCCGCGCGCACGCTCGCCCTGGCGCTCGCGGTGGTGGTCGCCGCCGACCCGTGGGCGCCGCTCGCGCCGGGGTTGTGGCTCTCCTTCGGCGCCGTCGCGCTCATCTTCTACGTCGCCTCGAGGGAATCCTGGATCGCGCAGTGGGGGCGCATGCAATGGGCGATCACCGTCGGCCTCGCGCCCGCGGCGCTGCTTCTGTTCGGCCAGGTGTCGGTCGCCGGGCCGCTTGCCAACGCGGTGGCGATCCCGGTGATCTCGGCGGTGGTTACGCCCCTGGCGCTGATCGCGGTGGTCTTCCCCTTCGAAGCAATTCTCCATGTTGCCGCCTGGCTCTGCGAATGGCTGCTCGGGTTCCTCGAGTGGTGCGCGGCGCTTCCCGGCGCCCTATGGCAGCAGCACGTGCCGCAATTGTGGGCCGCGCTGCTTGCGCTCGGCGGCGCGGCCTGGATCCTGGCGCCGCGCGGCGTTCCCTGGCGCGCCTGCGGTGCCGCGCTGATGGCGCCGGCTTTCGCGCTGCCGCCGCCGGCGCCCGCCGCGGGCGAGGCCTGGATCACAGCGCTCGACGTCGGCCAGGGGGTGGCGGTGCTGGTGCGCACGGCGAACCGCACCCTGCTCTACGATGCCGGGCCGGCTTACGGCGCCGAGGCCGACAGCGGCGGACGCATCGTCGTGCCCGCGCTGCGCGGCGCCGGGGTTGCTCAGCTTGATCTCCTGGTGCTCAGCCACGGGGCCGCCGATCACATCGGCGGCGCGCTCAGCGTGCTCGAAGCCATCCCGGTCGAGGCAATGGCGTCGTCGCTGCCGCGCGGCCACGGGCTCAACGCGCTGGTTGCCGTGCCCGGGGGTTGCATGGCAGGCAGGGCCTGGGACTGGGACGGCGTGCGCTTCGAGTTCCTGCATCCGCCGCCGGGCTGGGAGAGCGCGCGCCGCAACAACCAGAGCTGCGTGCTGCGCGTAGACGCGGGCGGCGCCGCGATGCTGCTGACCGGGGATATCGAGCGCGGCGCCGAGCAAGCTCTGGTGAAGCAGGTGGTTCGTTCCGACGTGTTGCTCGTCCCGCATCACGGCGGCCGCACGTCCTCGAGCGAGGAGTTCATCGCGGCGGTGGCGCCGCGCTGGGCCGTCGTCCCTGCGGGATACCGCAACCGCTTCGGCCACCCGGCGCGCGAGGTGCTCGAGCGCTATTCGGCGGCGGGGGCGCGCGTGCTGCGCACCGATCTGGACGGAGCGGTCCGCGTGATTCTGAAACGCGATTCCGTCAAGGTGGAGGAAGAACGTGCCCTGCGCCCCCGCTATTGGCGGCGCAGCCCTGTTGTATAGAATGTTCCGGCGGGGGTCTCCCGCGACCGAGAGGAGAGGGGCAATCATGGCGAAAAAGGGCGGAACCGTTTATCGCGTGACCGAAGTCATCGGCACCAGCGCGAATTCCTGGGAAGACGCGGCGCGCAGCGCGGTGCGCACGGCCGCCGGCACGCTGCGCGACCTGCGCATCGCCGAGATCGAGAAGCTCGACGTCAAGATCGAGGACGGGAAGGTGGTGCAGTTCCGGGCGAGGCTCGCGCTGTCCTTCAAGTACGACGCCTAGGGCCTCGTGTTCACCGCGGTCGTGCGCATCACCGGCGCAGGGCGTCTCGACGACTTCCGCGAGCGCCTGCGCTGGCTGATGGTGCGCGACGAGGACGCCGAGGACTACACCGAGCACCACGCCGCGGGCGCGCTCGAGTACCGCTTCCGCCCCAGGCGCGGCATCCCGTTCCCGGCGTTCACCGCCGCGTCGGCGGATTTTCCCGAGCTGCGCGTCGAGGCCGAATGGGAGCGCGACGGCGTGCGCGGCCGCGCGGTGATCGAGAACGGCGCGCTGGTCGAGCAGAGCGCCGCGCGGCTCGACGAGGCGCAGCTCGACGTGAAGGTGGGCGAGGCAGGCCGCCTCGAGCTCGGACTCACCTGCAGGCAGGAGGAGGACGGCGCGCTGATCGGCTACGCGGTGAGCGACGCGCGCCACACCTTTTTCCGCTACCGCGGCGGGGCGCTCACGCTGCTCGACCCCGAGGAGCCCGATGCGGCGCTCGAGGAGGTCGCGTTCCGCTTCGTCGACGAGTGGATCTGGTACGACGAGGAGGAAGCCGCGCTCGAGCGCGCGCGCTATGCGAACTACGGCTACCCGGTGCGTGGCGCGAACTTGAAGGCCGAGAAGCTCGCGCTGCTCAGGACCAAGGACGGAACTTACTCGTCCCTCGACGAGAAGGGGCGTGCCGCCCGCGACGCGATCGTCACGCAATGGCTGAAGCCGCAGCCAACCCGCTAGCCGCCGCGGAGCCGAGGCGGCGCTCGGTGCTGTGCGCGTCGAGCGCCGGCTTGCACCGCGTCGCCTACCGCGAGTGGGGCGACCCGCGCAACCGCGACGTGCTGGTCTGCGTGCACGGGCTGACGCGCTCGGGGCGAGACTTCGACGAGTTGGCGCGCGCCCTTTGCGGGCAGTGGCGTGTCGTCTGCCCGGACGTCGCCGGGCGCGGCGACTCCGACCGGCTCGCCGACCCGAAGCTCTATACCTGGGCGCAATACGTCGCCGACATGGTCACGCTGATCGCGCGGCTCGACGTCGAGGCGGTGAACTGGCTCGGCACCTCCATGGGCGGCTTCGTCGGCATGGCGCTCGCGGCGCAGAGCGGCAGCCCGATCCGCAAGCTCGTCCTCAACGACGCCGGCCCGGTGATCGCGCGCGCCTCGCTCGAGCGCATCGGGGCCTACATCGGGCAGGCTCCGGTGTTCGCGTCGCTCGAGGACGCGGAGAGGTACATCCGCACCGTCTCGGCGCCGTTCGGCCAGCACAGCCCGGCGCAATGGCGCTTCCTGACCGAGACCTGGGTGCGCAAGGCCGAGGACGGCGGCTGGCGGCCGCACTACGACCCGCGCATCGCCGAGGGCTTCCGCGCCGCAATACCCGAGCGCGACCTGGGGCTATGGCACGTCTACGACGCGGTGCGCTGCCCGACGCTGCTGCTGCGCGGCGAGCACTCGGACGTGCTTTCGCGCGATACTGCGGCCGAGATGTCGCGCCGCGGCCCCAAAGCCAGGGTAGTCGAGATCCGCGGGGTCGGCCACGCGCCGACGCTGCTGCATGCAGACCAGATCGCGCCGGTGCGCGATTTTCTACTTGAGGGAGAACCGTCGTGAAAAGATCGCTCTTGCTTCTCGCAGTGCTCGCCACGCCCGCGTTCGCGCAGCAGTCCACGCTCGACACGGTGCGCTCCAAAGGGTACGTCCAGTGCGGCGTGAACACCGGCCTCGCCGGGTTCTCGCAGCCCGACTCGAAGGGCGTGTGGAAAGGCATCGACGTCGACGTGTGCCGCGCGGTCGCCGCCGCGGTGTTCGGCGACCATTCGAAGGTCCGCTATACGCCGCTCACCGCGCAGCAGCGCTTCACCGCGCTGCAGTCGGGCGAGGTCGACGTCCTGGCGCGCAACACCACCTGGACCGTGACCCGCGACACCAGCCTCGGGCTCAACTTCGTCGGCGTGAACTACTACGACGGCCAGGGCTTCATGGTGCACCGCAAGCTCAACGTGAAGAGCGCGAAGCAGCTGAACGGCGCCACGGTGTGCGTGCAGCCCGGCACCACCACCGAGCTCAACCTGTCGGACTACTTCCGCGCCAACAAGATGAGCTTCAAGCCGGTGGTGATCGAGAAGATGGAGGAGGTGCTGAACGCCTACTTCGCCGGCCGCTGCGACGTCTACACCACCGACCACTCGGGGCTGATCGCGGTGCGCGCCTCGCGCGCGCCCAAGCCCGAGGACCACATCATCCTGCCCGAGATCATCTCCAAGGAGCCGCTCGGGCCTGCGGTGCGCCACGGCGACGACCGCTGGTTCGACGTCGTGAAGTGGGCGATGTTCGCGATGCTGGAAGCCGAGGAGATGAACCTCACCTCGAAGAACATCGACCAGGCCTCCGCGAGCAAGGACCCGGCGGTGCAGCGCTTCATCGGCGCCACCGGCGACGTCGGCAAGATGCTCGGCATCGACAACAAGTGGTCGTTCAACATCATCAAGCAGGTCGGCAACTACGGCGAGAGCTTCGAGGCCAACCTGACGCCGCTTGGCTTCGAGCGCGGGCTGAACCGCCTGTGGAACAAGGGCGGGCTGATGTATGCCCCCCCAATCAGATAAGGCGCAGCATTTTCGGGCCCTGCACGAGGGCTGCTTTGTCATCGCGAACGCCTGGGACGCGGGCACGGCGCGCATCCTCGCCGGGCTCGGCTTCCAGGCGCTCGCCACCTCGAGCGGCGCTCACGCCGGCACGCTCGGGCGCCGCGACGGGCAGGTGACGCGCGACGAGGCGCTGGCGCACGCACGGGCGATCGTCGAGGCGACCGACCTGCCGGTGTCGGCGGATTTCGAGAACTGCTTTGCCGACGAACCGGCGGCGGCAGCCGAGACCGTGCGCCTCGCCGGCGAGATCGGCCTGGCCGGCTGCTCGATCGAAGACGCGACCCGGGACAAGGTGTACGACTTCGCCTACGCGGTGGAGCGCGTTGCCGCCGCCGCCCGAAAGAGTCGAATCGTCCTTACGGCGCGTGCGGAAAACTTCGTGCGCGGCAAGCCCGATCTCGACGACACGATCAGGCGCCTGCAGGCCTTCGAGAAGGCCGGCGCCGACGTCCTCATGGCGCCCGGGCTTCCCGACCTCGAGTCGGTGCGCAAGGTGTGCGCGGCGCTGTCGAAGCCGTTCAACTTCATGGCCGGCATCAAGGGCAAGTCGTTCAGCGTCGCCGAGCTCGAGGCCGCCGGCGTGCGCCGCGTGAGCCTCGCCACCTCGCTGTGGCGCGCCGCGCTGAGCGGCATGGTCGAGGCCGCGCGCGAGGTGAAGGAAAAGGGCAGCTTCGGCTACCTCGAGCGCTCGCTCAGCACGCCGGAACTGGGTAAATTCATGCGCGACTAGCAGCGCCATGAAACGCTTTCTCGGGCTGGGGCTCATCGCTCTGGCGGCGTGCCACGCGAGCATTCCGAAGCCGCAGGCGCTGCCGTATCCGCCGCAAAGGATCTTCCAGAACGTCTTCTCGTTCTTGCCGCCCGCCGAGCTCGGATGGGTGATGTTGGCACGCGACGCGCACCAACTCGCTCTCGGCAGGGCGGGGAGCAGTCCGGATGAGGCCTACGGCATCCAGGGGCGGGTGTTCCTTCGCCTGCCGGCGTACGCTTCGGACGAGGAATTCGTGGACCTCATCCGGAAAGCGCTCGCCGAGCAGTCGGCCGACCCGAGCTACAAGACGCTCAAGCACGAGGTGAGCGCCGAGCCTTCGAAGCTGACGAGCTGTGCGAAATCGCATTTCGTCGCCGAGGATATGGCCATGATCCTGGAGGTGAGAACGCTGAGCTGCGCGCATCCGAAAAGACGCGACGCCGTCGTGACCCTGGTGTTTTCGCACCGCTACTACCCGGGACAGGCCGATCCGAAGTTCGCCGAAAAGGCAGCCGCCTTCCTCTCCAGCCTGGAATTTCTCGAATGAGGCGCGTCGTCCTGGCCGCGCTGGCCCTGGCACTTGCCGGCTGCCTGAGCCGGGAGCTGGTGCCGGTCACGTACGACGGGGTGGTCGCCCGCACGTCGGAAAAGTCCGGCTCGCTCCACCTGACCACCGGCAGGGTCGAATCGGACTATGCGCCCGGGCAGATCGCGCAGGTTGCGGTGAACCCGAAGGTGCTCTTCAACTCCGACGACCAGCGGGCGTTCGCCGAATCGCTGAAGAACGAGCTCAACCGGCTGAGCTTGCTGCGCGTAGCGAGCATCTCCTGGCAGCAGGTGGAGCCGGCCGAGGTCACGGTCGAGATCGTGTTTCAGCGCACGATCGTCTTCCCGGTGGCGGTGCGCTACCACCTGGACGTCGCCATGCGCCTGAAATCGGGCGAGCGCAGCTTCAGCCGGCGCTATTTCGTGAATTCGGCGGAGGGGGAAAGCACCTGGACCAGGCTCAACACCGACGCGGGCAAGGGGAAGGCGCTCGCCGCGACCAAGCTGATGGCGCGGCTGATCCCGGACATCGAGGCGTTCGTGGCCGGCACCCAGTAATATCCGCTGGCGAACTTCACGCGAAACGGACCCCAAGGAGCCTTCGAAACATGACACGTCTCTTGCTTCTCGCCCTGGCTGCGCTCCTGGCGCCGCAGCTTGCCCATGCCCACGTCGGCGCCGGAGGCGCCGAAGGCCTGTTGCGCGGCATCGCGCACCCGCTCGGGGGCATCGACCACCTGCTCGCGATGGTCGCGGTCGGCTTGTGGGCCGCGCAGCGCGGCGGCCGCGCGCTCTGGCTGATCCCGACCTCGTTCGTGCTGGTGATGGCCGCCGGCGGCATCGCCGGCACCCTCGGTGCGCCACTGCCGTTCGTCGAACAGGGCATCGTGGTTTCGCTGCTCGTGCTCGGCGGGCTGATCGTGGCGGCTGCGCGCCTGCCCCTCCCGCTGAGCGCCGCCCTGGTCGGCCTGTTCGCGGTTTTCCACGGCCACGCGCACGGCGCCGAGATGCCCGCGGACGTTTCCGGCCTCGCCTACGGTGCGGGCTTCATGCTCGCCGCCGCCTTCCTGCATGGCGTCGGCATCGGCGCGGCTCTGCTCGGCCGGCGATATTTGGTTACAGTTTCGATCACTCGGTAACCCGCGAAAGCGCCAGACTTCCGCCATGAAGTATTGGGCGGTTGCTGGCTGCTTCGTCGCCTGCGTTGGGCACGCCAACCCGGCGATCGACATGGAGGGCTACCTTCGCGTGTCGCGTGAAGCCGCGGCGCACCGCGAGACGCGCCGGGTTTCGGAGGAGGACTTCATCCGCATGAGCCGGGAGGCCGGCACGATGATCCTCGATGCGCGCAGCCGGGAGAAGTTCGACGAGCTGCACGTGAAAGGCGCGATCAATCTGAGCTTCCCGGACATCGCCGTCGAGAGCCTGCGGGCGCTGATTCCGGACCGCGATACCCGGATCCTCATCTACTGCAACAACAACTTCGAGAACGCGCCCGGGCCGTTTCCGGCCAAGATCGCGCGCGCCTCGCTCAACCTCTCGACCACCATCGCGCTCTACAGCTACGGCTACCGCAACGTCTACGAGCTCGGGCCGCTGATCGACATCAAGGCTTCGCGGCTGAAGTTCGAGCCTTCCGATTAGCCGGGCTGCGGGAGCTCAGCGCAGCTCGAATGCAACGAGTTCCTCGCCGCGTTTCATCGCCGAGGTCTGGTAGACGCATTTCGCCGAGCGCTTGATCTCCGGCACGTACCAGCACACCAGCTGTTCGCTGCCGCGCTCGAATATGTCGAGCCGCTCGTAGTGTCCGGTGGCCTCGACTTTCAGCGCGCGAAATTTCCCCGCGGGCACCGAGATCTCCTCCCAGCCGACCACCCTGACGTTATGCCGCACCTTGGAGGCGCGGGCGCCTTCTCGCGGCCGGCGAAACTCGTAGTCGGTCCTGTACGCGGCGCCGACCTTGAGGGGAAACCTGAAGAATCCGGTGTGCGGCTGCGCTACCGCACCGTCGCCCGACGATACGGTGTTCCACTCGGACGTCCAGATGGCGTCAATCTCCCCATCCTTGTCGCCCGCCAGTGCGGGTACGCTGCCGATGCGCACGTCCTCCGGCTTGCCGGCGATGCGGTGCTTCTTGATCACGCCGTGGATCACGTCCTTGCCGACGAAGGCCACGCGCAGCTCGTAGGTCTCCACCAGCGCGTTCGTCCGGTAGTCGATCCGGTGATAGATCCAGCGCTCGCCGGGCTTCACCTCGGGCTTGTCGATCGACGAGGGTGATTGCGCGAAGCACAAGCCGACTGATGCGCAGATCAACACGATAGCGGCTGCGGCTTGGCGCATGCTCGGGCTAGTCGACTTTGGCGCCGACCTCGCGCACCACCTTGCCCCACTTGGCGAGCTCGCTCTTCACGTAGGCCGCGGTCTCGCGCAGCGGAGCGGCGGTGACGTCGAACGCGAGCGCTTCCAGGCGCTCCTTGATCTGCGGATCATGGGCGACGCGCACGATGGCGTCGTTCAGCTTCTGCGCCACCTCCGCGGGCGTGCCGGCGGGAACGAAGAAGCCGACCCAGGTGTAGTCCTCCATCCCCGGATAGCCGAGCTCGCCGAGCGTCGGCACGTCGGGTAGCGATGCGACACGGCGCGCCGAGGACACGGCCAGCGCGCGGATCTTTCCGGCCTTGATGTGCGGCAGCGGCGCCGCACCGGCGATCACGCCGACCGGCGGCTGGCCCGAGAGCACCGCGGCCGCCGCGGGACCGCCGCCCTTGAAGGGGACGTGCGTGATGTCGAGCTTGGCGCGCAGCTTGAACAGGTTCTCGCCGGTGAGGTGCGGTGTGGTGCCGTTGCCCGCGGAGGCGAAGGCGAGCTTGTCGGTCTTCGCGCGCGCGATCAGTTCGGCCAGCGTCTTCGCCGGGAAATCGGCGTGCACCACGATGAAGTTCGGCTGCGAGGCGACTACCGCGAGGGCGACGAAGTCCTTCTCGCCGTCGTAGCCGGCGTTCGGGATCAGCGTGGGATTGACCGCGTAGGCCGAGGAGTGCGCGAGGAGCGTGTAGCCGTCCGGGGCCGCCTTCGCCACCCGCATGGCCGCCACGTTGCCGCCGGCGCCGACGACGTTCTCCACCACGACCGGCTGCCCGAGCAGCTCGGTGAGCTTCGGCCCGAACAGGCGGGCGATGATGTCCACCGGGCCGCCCGGCGGGAACGCGACCGCCACGCGGATCGGCTTGGAGGGATAGGGCTGCGCGAACGCGGTCCCCGCCACAAGAAGCAACAACCAAAGAATGTTCTTCATTTGATGGCCAGCGGATTGGTGGGTGATCCTACCGCGCCGGTGATCGGCAGGGCAGGGGCGACGAACAGGAACTCGTACACCCTGTCCTCCAGGCAGTCCCGCGCCAGGTCGGCCACGTAGAAGATCTCGCCCATCGTCATCCCCATGATCGGGATGGTGATCCAGTGCCAGGGCTGGTTGATGCCGGGCTCGCTCTCGTTCGGCCGCACCTCGCAGCCCCAGGTGTCGCTCGCCAGCGCGGCGAGCTCGGTGCGCTGGATCCACTCGAGGGTCTCGAACGAGAACCCGGGCGCGTCGCCGCCGGGATAGCCGTCCCAGCTCCCGGCCGCGAGCTTCGCCTCCATCTGCCCGGTGCGCACGATTACGAAATCACCGCGGCGCAGTTGGACCTTTTGGACAGAAGCGGTCTTGTCCAGGTCTGAACCTGTTATCGCGTACCCATCCGGCAGGAGCTCCATGCCCAATGCGCGCGGGACGTCGAGGAACACGCCGCGGCCGACCATCCTGTTCTTGGTCTTCTCGATGCCGCATTTCTGCGCGCCGGCCGAGGTGACTTCGCGGCAGTCGTAGCCGTTCCACATGTAGTTCTCGTAGAACACGTGGCCGAGGCCGTCCCACTGGGTGCCGCATTGCAGCGGCATCACCACCATGTCGTCCGCGGCTCTGATGCCGCGCTTGTCGAGCACCCCGGAATAGGCATCGGTGCCGGTGCGCAGCATGGTGTGCACCGGATTGATGCGCCCGAGCGCCGGGTACTTGCTCTTCGCGCCCTGCGGGCCCTGGTTGTCGAAGTTGAGCGCGAGCGAGATCACCTTGCCTTTCCGCACCAGGCGCGCGGCGGCGACGATGTCCTCGGGCCGGGTGTGGTTCAGCGTGCCGATCTCGTCCTGCGGCCCCCAGCGCCCCCAGTTCTTGTATTTCTCGGCGGCCTTGCGCAGATCGTCTCGGGTAAGCTTGCGGGCGGTCATGGGGAGGCACCCGGGGAAAGCGAAGCGGCTAGCGTATCAGGCGGCGGCGATCGCCGTCGCGCTCGGCGTCGCCTGGTTTTTCGTCTCGAACACCATCGCCAACCTCGAGGAACGCAAGATCGCGAGCGGCTTCGGCTTCCTCGGGCGCGAGGCGGGCTTCGAGATCGGCGAGTCGTTCTTCCTGCGCTACGGCGCCGCCGACAGCTACGGCCGGGCGCTGCTGGTCGGGCTCACCAATACGCTCGCCGTGGCGCTGATCGGCATCGTGCTTGCCACCTGCCTCGGCACCGCGATCGGCCTCGCGCGCCTCGCGCGCAACTTCCTGCTCAGGAGCTTCGCCGCCGCGTACGTGGAGTTCATGCGCAACGTGCCGCTGCTGGTGCAGCTCTTCTTCTGGTACGCGGTGGTCACCGAGGGCATGCCGGGGCCGCGCGAGGCGCTGTCGCCGCTGCCGGGGGTGTTCCTCTCCAACCGCGGCATCTTCTTTCCCACCTTATCCAGCGTGCCCGAGCTGCAGGGCTTCAATTTCGTCGGCGGCATGGTGCTCACGCCGGAGTTCGCGGCGCTCCTGATCGGCCTTGCCACCTACACCGCGGCGTTCATCGCCGAGATCGTGCGCGCCGGCATCCTCGCGGTGGACCGCGGCCAGGGCGAGGCCGCGCACGCGCTCGGCCTGTCGCGCCCGCAGACCATGCGCCTGGTGGTGCTGCCGCAGGCGCTGCGCGTGATCGTGCCGCCGATGACCAGCCAGTACCTGAACCTCACCAAGAACAGCTCGCTCGCGGTGGCGATCGGCTATCCGGACCTCGTGTCGATCGCCAACACCTCGATGAACCAGACCGGGCAGGCGATCGAGGGCATCGCGATCATCATGGCGGTGTACCTCACCATCAGCCTGTCGATCTCGGCGTTCATGAACTGGTACAACGCGCACGTGGCTTTCAAATGAGGTGGCTGCGGGAGAATTTCTTCGGCGGGTGGGCGAGCGGCGTATTCACCCTCCTCCTGATCCTCATTCTCTGGAAAGCGCTCCCGCCCTTCATCGACTGGGCGTTCCTCGACGCCGTCTGGAGGCCCGACCCCAAGGCCTGCCGCGCGGGCGAGGGCGCGTGCTGGGGCTTCATCGCCGAGAAGCACCGCTTCATCCTGTTCGGCACCTACCCGTACGAGCTGCACTGGCGGCCGGCGATCGCCACCGTGCTGCTGATCGGGCTGTGGATCTTCTCGGCGTTCCGCGTATTCTGGAAATGGTGGCTGTCCATCGTATGGCTGGTTGGACTCACCCTGATCGGAATCCTGATGTGGGGCGGGATCTTCGGCATGCGCTACGTCGAGAACGAGCGCTGGGGCGGGATGATCCTCACGCTGCTGCTCACCACCTTCGGCTTGGCGTTCGCGTTTCCGCTCTCGATCCTGCTCGCGCTCGGGCGGCGCTCCGACATGCCGGTGATCCGCGCGCTGTGCGTCGGCTACATCGAGCTGATCCGCGGCGTGCCGCTGATCTCGCTGCTGTTCATGGCCTCGGTGATGCTGCCGCTGTTCCTGCCCTCGGGGGTCACGATCGACAAGCTGCTGCGCGCGCAGATCGCGATGATCCTGTTCGCCGCCGCCTACCTCGCCGAGGTGGTGCGCGGCGGGCTGCAGGCGATCCCCCAAGGGCAGTATGACGCCGCGCACGCGCTCGCGCTGCCCTACTGGCGCCGCACCTGCCTCATCATCCTGCCGCAGGCGCTGCGCATCTCGGTGCCCCCGCTGGTCAACACCTTCATCGGCTTCTTCAAGGATACTTCGCTCGTGCTGATCATCGGCCTGTTCGACCTGCTGTCGACCATCAAGATCTCGCTCCAGGACCGGACCTGGACCGGATTCGGCGTCGAGGCGTACCTGTTCGCCTCGCTGGTGTATTTTGCGTTCTGCTTCGCCATGTCGCGCTACAGCAGGAGCTTTGAACGCAAATGAGGCGCCGATGATCGAGATGATCAAGGTCAGCAAGTGGTTCGCCTCCTTCCAGGCGCTGAAGGAGGTCGACCTCGCGGTCGGGCGCGGCGAGAAGGTGGTGGTGTGCGGGCCGTCGGGGTCGGGCAAGTCGACGCTGATCCGGCTGGTCAACCGGCTCGAGGCGCACCAGGAAGGGCGCGTGATCGTCGACGGCGTGGAGCTGACCGACGACCCGCGCGCGATCGACACGGTGCGCCGCGAGGTCGGCATGGTGTTCCAGAGCTTCAACCTGTTCCCGCACCTCACGGTGCTCGAGAACCTGACGCTCGCGCCCGTATGGGTGAAGCGCGTGCCGCGCAAGGAGGCCGAGGAGACCGCGATGCACTTCCTCGCGCGCGTGCGCATTCCCGAGCAGGCGGCGAAGTATCCCTCGCAGCTCTCGGGCGGCCAGCAGCAGCGCGTCGCGATCGCGCGCGCGCTCTGCATGCGCCCGAAGCTCATGCTGTTCGACGAGCCGACCTCGGCGCTCGATCCGGAGATGATCAAGGAAGTGCTCGACGTCATGGTCGAGCTCGCGCGCGAGGGCATGACCATGATGGTGGTGACGCACGAGATGGGGTTCGCCAAGACCGTCGCCGACCGCGTGGTGTTCATGGACGGCGGGCGCGTGGTCGAGGCCGCGCCGCCGGCCGAGTTCTTCGGCGCGCCGAAGACCGACCGCGCCAGGCTATTTCTGAGCCAGGTCCTCGGTCACTAGCCCGAGCTCGGCCAGCGTCTGCTCGTCGAGCGAGCCGCTGGCCGGGATGGTTCTTGAGAGCTGGAACTGCGCCAGCGCGGCCTGCGTCTTGGCGCCGAAATCGCCGTTCGCCGGTCCGGCGTCGAAGCCCAGCTCGCGCAGCTTCTCCTGCACCTGGCTGATCAGGCCGGAATAAGGATGCGATGTGGCTTGCGCGTCAGGATCGGGATGCGACTCCTCGGGATGCAGGGCGGTAAAGGGGCCGGAGGCGGAGGCGCCCAGGGGAGCGAGCAGCAGCGCGGCTAAGACGGTCAATATTCGCGGGTTCATGCAGGTGAGCGAGCAAGCAGCGTTCCCGCGCCGATCCGCTGGACGCCCGCGGCGCCCATCTCGCGCCAGGCGCGCTCGAGCGAGCCCTCGAGGTCGATCGCGCGGCAGGCGTCTTCGATCACGCTCACCTCGAAGCCCGCGGTGCGGGCGTCGAGCGCGGTCCAGGCGACGCAGAAGTCGGTCGCGAGCCCGCACACGAAGAGCGACCGGAACCCTTTCTCCTTGAGGTAACCCGCCAGGCCGGTGCTTGTCTTGCGGTCGGCCTCGAGGAAGCCGGAATAGCTGTCGATGTCGCGGTGAAAGCCCTTGCGAATCAGCAGTTGAGCCTTCGTAACGGCGAGAGCGGAGTGCAAATTCGCTCCCGACGTCCCCTGCACGCAATGATCCGGCCACAGCACCTGTTTACCGTAGGGGAGATCGATGGTCTCGAACGGCTTCTTGCCATGCGAGGAGGCAAAAGAGGCGTGGCCGCTCGGGTGCCAGTCCTGGGTGAGGACGATGCTGTCGAAGCGCGCGGCGAGGCGGTTGATGACCGGCACCACCTCGTCGCCTTTGGGCACCGCGAGCGCGCCGCCGGGGCAGAAGTCGTTCTGCACGTCGACCACGATCAGGCAGGCAGGATTCATCTCTTTTTAGGAGCGATGTGATGATAAAAGTTCTTGCGGCGGCAGCTTGCAGTGCGCTCATGACCGGCTGCGCCGGCATCGGGGCATCCGACTGCGGTCCGGACTGGTATTCGATCGGGCAGCGCGACGGCCGGATGGGCGCGGACTCGCAGATCGACAACTACGCGTCGCGCTGCTCGGTCCAGGTCGACCGCGCGCGCTATACCGAGGGCTGGCAGGCGGGGGCCGCGATGCGTCCGCGCATCGCCGCCATGTAGCTCACTTCTTCATGAGCCATTCGTGCTCGCGCGCGTTGTGGAATTTCCACGTGCGCCGCGGGCCGGCCATGACGTTGAGATAGTAGAGGTCGTAGCCGTGGATGGCGGCGACGGGGTGGTAGCCCCTGGGCACCATCACCACGCTGCCGTCCTCGACCACGATCGCCTCGTCGAGCGAGCGATCGTCGGTATAGACGCGCTGGAAGGCGAAGCCCTGCGGCGGGTTGACGCGGTGGTAGTAGGTTTCTTCGAGCAGGGACTCGGCGGGCAGGTTGTCCTGGTCGTGCTTGTGCGGCGGGTAGCTCGAGGTATGCCCGCCGGGGGTCAGCACTTCGACTACGAGCAGCGAGTCCGCGGGCGCGTCTTCAGGCAGGATGTTGGTGACGTAGCGCACGTTGGTCCCCTTGCCGCGCGTTTCCTGTCCCATGTCCTGCGGCGCGATATGCCGCGCCGGATGCCTGCCGTCGGTCGACGGCGCGGAGCAGACGGCCAGCGTGGCCTGCGTCGCCGCTTCGACGCGCCAGTCGCTGTTTCCCGGGACATAGACCGAGTGCGGCTTGCCTTCGAAGGGAGACATGCGCTCGCCCAGGAGACCAAAGTCCTTTCCAGAAGCTTTGATCCGGGCTTTGCCGGAGACCAGCACCAGGCACACCTCTCGGCTGCCGGTCTGCGCGGCGGCGCTTTCGCCGGCGGCGAGCGCGTGCACCTCGAAGCCGACATGGCGCCACCCCGCGCTCTGCGGCGTGACGCTGATCACCTTGCCGCGCTCACCGCGCGGCTTTACGTGCAGCCTGGACATGTGCGACCTCTTCCCATGCAGAAACCAGACGCTCGAATCTGGCGGCCATGCTTGCCGCCGCATCCTCGTCCGTCATTTTGCCCGAGAGCCAGCGCTCGGCGGCCTCGGCAAAGATCGTCCGGCCTACCGCGAAGCCCTTGACGAGCTTCGTGCCTGAAGCCACGCGAAAAGCTTCGACCAGGTCGCTCTCCGGCGCCTCGAGGCCGAGCATCACGATGCCCCGGCAGTAAGGGTCATGCATTTTCAAAACCTCTTCTATGGCGCGCCAGGCGGCGGGGCTCTTCTGCGGCTCGAGCTTCCACCAGTCGGGCTTGAGGCCGATCGCATACAGACGCGCGAGTACGGAGGCGACCGTGGTGTCGGCGAGGCGCCCGTGCTTCCCGGCGATGATCTCGAGCAGAAGCTCGCGGCCGGCGGCGCGCGCCGCATCGTGGACGCGGAGTAGCTCGCGCTCCTGCCGCGCCTTCAGCTCCGCGTCGTCGTCGGGGTGGTAGAAGCACAGGCACTTCACCGTGTGGGTGACGGGCCATTCGGCGAGACTCATGGGCTCCAGATCGAGCGGGCGGGAGCCGGGCTTCTCGACCGGCCGCGCGATCCAGAGCCCCGCTTTCGACGCCTTGTAGAGCGCCTTCTGGCCGTAGCTTGAGTCGAGCAGCATGCCGAAGCCGGGCTGCCCCCGGGACACCTTCAGCGCAGCGTCGACCGCGAGGAGCTTGAACTGCTCGATGCGCTCGCGCGGCGCGCCGATGGATTCGAAATGGGCCCGATGGTCGATCGCGAGCGCCATCAGCGAATCGGGCTGACGGCGGCGCGTCGTCGCCCAGTGGATGTGGTTGATCGCCTCGTCCTTGCGCAGCGCGCGCTGCGCGGCTCCCTTCTCCAGAAAATGATTCAGCTCGGCCCAGGTCGGGTACTCCGGCGAGCACAGGAGCCGCGACACCGCAAGCGCGCCGCAGGCGTTCGCCCAGGTCGCCGCGGTCGCGAGCGGCTCGCCCTTCAGCCAGCCGCGCAGGAAGCCCGACATGAACGCGTCGCCGGCGCCGAGCACGTTGTAGACCTCGATCGGGAAGCCCCGGCCGACGATGCCCTCTTCCAGGCTTTGAATTTCTCTTTCATAGACCACGCAGCCCATAGGCCCTCGTTTGAGGACGATGGTGGCCTTCGACACGGCGCGGATCGCTTTCAGCGCCTCCAGCACGCTGTCGGCGCCGGCGGCGATCATGATCTCCTCTTCAGTGCCGACGATCAGATCGCAGTCGACCAGAACTGTGCTTAGTTTTTGAGAAACCTGGTCTGATTTCACGTAGCGCTCGAAGCCCGCCGCGTGACCGGTCAGGCCCCACAGGGTCGGCCGGTAGTCGATGTCGAAGGCGACCTTGCGGCCGTTCGCCTTCGCAATACGGATCGCCTTGCGCTGCGCGGCGTCGCTGTTCGGGCGCGAAAAATGCGTCCCGGTCACCACGATGGCGCGCGCCGAGGCGATGAACACCTCGTCGATGTCGTCTTCGGAGAGCGCCATGTCGGCGCAGTCCGCGCGGTAGAAGATCATCGGCGAGACGCCTTCGTCCTCGACCGCGAGCAGGACCAGAGCCGTCAGCCGGTCGGGGTCGGTCCTGATGCCCTCCACCGCGACGCCCTCGCGGCGCATCTGCTCTATTACGAAGCGCCCCATCTGCTCGTCGCCGACGCGGGTGACGAGGCCGGACTTGAGCCCCAGGCGCGCCGTCCCGATCGCCATGTTGGCCGGCGAGCCGCCGACCGACTTCGCAAAGGTGGCGATGTCCTCGAGGCGCGAGCCGATCTGCTGCCCGTACAGATCGACCGAGCAGCGGCCGATGCAGATGACATCCAGGTTCAGGTTTTCTTCGCCTCCTGGGCGAGCTCGACGACCAATCGCAGCGCCGCAGTGTAGGAGCGCCAGCCGAAGCCCTGCACCGTGCCCTTCGCCGCCGACGAGATGATCGAGAAGTGGCGCCATTCCTCGCGCGTCGCGAGGTTCGACATGTGCAGCTCGATCACCGGGAAGGGCATCGCCTTGATGCAGTCGTGCAGCGACACGCCGTGCTGCGTGAGGCCGCCGGGATTGAGGATCGCGCCGGCCGCGCTGTCCATGTGCTTGTGCAGGAAGTCGAGCAGCTCGCCCTCGTGGTTCGACTGGAGGGTCGCCAGCGTGACTTTCAGCTCGCGCGCTAGCGCCTGCAGCCGCTTGTTGATCTCGGCGAGCGTCATCGTGCCGTAGATGTGCGGCTCGCGCCGGCCGAACAGGTTCAGGTTGGGGCCGTGCAGGACCAGGATCTTCATCGCTTTTTCCAGTTCTTCTCCAGGTTGGCGATCAGCGCCGGGCTGAAGTGGCATTGCGCCTGCTCGCGGGCGTAGATTGCCATATACCGGCGAAAGGTATCGAGCGGCTCCTCGCCGGCGCGAAACGCCCTGCGGTTGCCCGCCGCGCTGACCACGCCGGCGGAGGTAAGCTTCTCGACGATCGAGGCGATGGCTTGCTCCATCCGTTCGGAAGGCACGACCTCGTCGCAGATCATGCGGCCCTCGGGGCTCGCGCAGTCGATGCGCCGCTCGGCGAGGATCGCCTGGCGCGCGATGCGGTCGCCGACGAAGCGCGGCAGGCGCAGGTTGGCGGCGCCCGGGATGATGCCTTCCTTGCGCGCGGGCAGCGTGAGGTAGGCATCCGCCGCGGCGATGGTGTAGTCCATCGTCAGCAGTATCTGGCAGTGGCCGCCGATCGCGAAGCCCTCGACCGCGGCGATCCAGAGCTTCTCCGTTGAAGCGAGCTCGGGCGAGCTCGCTTCGGACGCCAGTCCGCGGTAAAACTTGTTGACGAAGCCCAGGTCGCGGATCAGGTACCAGAGGTAGCGGATCTTCCCCTCGTACAGGTGCGTGAGGTTGATGCCGGCGCCGAAGATGCGCTTGCCGGCGTACTTGGCGTGCGTCACGGCGTCGCCGCGCAGCACGCAGACCTCGGTTTGCGGGTCGAGCAGCGCGACGTCGGTGGCGATTTCCATCCCGTCGAGTGTCGTCTCATCCTCGGCATTGAGGTACTTGGGGTTGCGCATCGTCAGCACCGAGGCCTTGCCGTGGCGCTTGAGATGGGCGCCGTTCAGCTCCAGCTCGCCCTTCTGCTCATACTGCTTCAACCTTTCTCTGGAATCCGCACGCGGCAAGAGCATCGCATGGCACAGGTGCGTGCCCGCGACCGGGTTGGCCAGGATGTCGGCGAGGAATTCGCCCTGCTTTTTCTCGAGGCCCTTCTTTTCCTTCAGCGGCAGCCGGGCTTCCGCCGCGAGCTCCTCAGGGGAGGGCAGGACGCCTTTTTCGGCCGCGCGCCGGCAAAGCTCGTCCAGGCGCAGGAAGCGCGTGCGCGCGGCGGTGAGCTCGTCGTAGACGCGAAGTGATTGCATTCAACGTGCGGCGCTCCGCAACGGCAGGCTGCGCCGCGACACTTGATCGGTCAGCCATTTTACCGAGCGCCGGGCGCGAGCGGCGACCACCGCGAGCGGCAGCTGGGTGTAGTCGTCGTTGAACACCTCGAAGCTGTAATCGCCGCGGTAGCCGAGCCGGTCGAGCGTGCGCAACAGCGCCGCCACCTGCTCGCTGTGCACGCCCTCGCCGGGAAACACGCGGAAATGGCGCGCGGTGTCGATGCGCTCCTCGCGCGAGCGGATCTCGCGCCACATGAAGTCGGCGAGCTGCACCAGGAAGATCTTCTGCGCCGCGATCTCCTCCAGCGGCTCGGGTGCGGTGCCGGTGGCGAGGATGTGGAACGAGTCGATCGCGAGGCCGAGGTTCGCGCGGTCGGCGTCGGCGACGATGTCCCAGGCTTGCGTGTACTCGTTGACGTGCCGGCCCCACGACAGCGCCTCGTACGCGATGCGGATGCCGTAGGGGACCGCCAGCATCGCCAGCTTCCGGAGATCCTTTTTCAGCGAATCGGTGTCGCCGGTGGCGTGCGCCGAGGTCGATGAGCACGCGAGCAGCACGCGCGAGCCGAGCGCGTGGCACATCCCGAGCAGCGCCTTGGCGATGTCGACCTTGTAGGCGTGCAGGTGGCCCGACAGCCCCTCGAAGTCGCGCAGCACCTGGAACCCGGTGACCCGAAGCCCGCTCTTGCGCACCGCCTCGATCGCCGCGTCCGGTCCGGCCGGGTGGCCGGCGAGGTCGTTCGCGTTGAGCATTACCTGGGTGAAGCCGGCCTCGCGGATCGCGCGCAGCTTGCCGTCGAGCGGCCCCGCCAGCGTGATCGTATCCATGCCGAAGTGATCGAGGTTCATGGTTGCAAGTGGCTGACCACCAGCTCGAAGGTGACGCTGCCAAGGTAGACCTGCGTGAGCGCACCCTTCTCGTTTGGCTGCACCGGCCCGCGGTCGACGAACACCGCGCCGCGGTCCTTGAGCGCCTTGGTCGTCGCCGGCACGTCGCGTGCGCCCAGTCCGATGCGCACCAGCGCCTCTTCCCAGTGGATCTCCTCCGAGCCCGGCGGCGGCTCGATCAGCTGCAGGTAGAACTTGTGGCACGGGCTCTCGAGCAGCGTGCCCTTGGGCAGCACGCCGAAGTACTTGCCCTCGGGCAGCACCGTGAAGCCGAAGAGATGGCGGTAGAAGTCGACCCAGTCGCGCGTGCGGTCGCCGTAGATGCTTTGCACCACGCCGAAATAGTGCAGGCCCGCCACCGCCGGCGGCCTGGGATTCGCGTTCGGCTCGAAGACGAAGTCCACGTCGTAGATCGAGAAGTCGCGATAGCGGTCGACGAAGTAGAGCAGGCTGTCGCCGACGCCGTGGATGCCCGGGATGTTGAGCTCCATGGCGCAAGCGCGCGTCGGCATTTCCCACGCGCCGAGGTCGAGCGCGTGCTTCCAGGCGTAGCCCGCGTCGCGCACCCGCAGCGCGATGGCCTTGAGCTCGGGCGCCGGCTCCTTGCTCTCGTGCGCATTGACGATCAGGTTCATCGCGCCCTGGCGGTAGAGCATCACCTCGCGCGAGCGGTGGCGCGCCACCGGCGCGAAGCCCATCTTCTGCAGCACCGTGCCGAGCGCCTGCGGCTGCGAGGTGGCGTACTCGATGAACTCGATGCCGTCGATGCCGACCGGATTCGACGGCTCGGGGATCGATTCCTGGATGGTCATGGCATTGCCCTGAATTGGCGACTCTGTTAAATTGTACTTGCAATGTCGTTAATTCCAAGAGCCGAACTGCGACGCAACGCGGCGATGCGCAAGCCCAAGGCGCCCGCGGCCAACCGCGCCAGCATGGTGGCGGCCGCGACCGACGAGTTCGCGGCGCGCGGCTTCAAGGGCGCGAGCATGGACGCGATCGCGGCGCGCACCCACACCACCCGGGCGCTGATCAACTACTACTTCGGCAGCAAGGAAAAGCTCTACCTCGCGGTGCTCGAGCAGGTCTACGGCGAGATCCGCGAGGCCGAGGCCAAGCTCGATCTCGAGCCCCTCGCGCCGGTCGATGCCGTGCGCCGCATCGTCGAGTTCACCTACAACTACTACCTGGCGCACGAGGGCTTCGTGCGCATCGTGGTGGCGGAGAACCAGGCGCGCGGCCGCCACCTGCGCAAGTCGCAGGCGATGCGCACGCTGAACCGGCCGATCATCGACCGGCTCGCTCGCGTGATCGCCCGCGGCCAGGCGGAGGGACTTTTCCGCGACGGCGTCGATCCCGTGGAGATCCACAAGTCGATCGCCGCGCTGGGCATGTTCAACGTCACCAACCAGTACACCTTTGGAGCGATTTTCCAGCGCGAGATGGGGGCGAAAGGCGATGTCGTCCGGCGCCGCGCCATGGTCGCGGACTTGATTCTCAGCTACCTGACAGGAGGAGGAAGGTCATGAAGTCCAGCTACGTCAGTCGTACTGCGCGTCGTACGGCGCTCAAGGCGGGCGCCGCGCTCGCCGCCGCGGCAAGCTTTCCGGTCATCTCTCAATCCAAACCGAAGCTGCGCTTCGCCGCCGTCTTCTCGGACAAGGACATCCGCGCCGACATGGCCCGCATGCTCGCCAAGGAGGTGGCCGGGGACTTCGAGGTGGAGACGTTCTTCGGCGGCACGCTGTTCAAGCAGGGCACCGAGCTCGTCGCCCTGCAGCGAGACAACCTGGAGATCGGCAACATCGCTCCGCAGGACTTCTCCAAGCAGATCGGCTCGTGGTCCATCCTCACCTCGGCGTACCTGTTCCGCGACGCCAGCCACCTGGATGCGTTCTGGTCGGGCAGCCTCGGCGCGCAGTACAAGAAGGAGGCCGAAGACAAGCTCAAGGTGAAGATCCTCGGCCCCACGTTCTTCGGCACCCGGCAGGTGGGCCTGAAGCCGAACAGGAAAATCAACACGCCGGCCGACCTCGCCGGCGTCAAGCTGCGCATGCCGCCCGGCGACGCCTGGCAGCTTCTCGGCCGCTCGCTCGGCGCGAACCCCACGCCCATGGCGTACGCCGAGGTGTACACCGGCCTGCAGACCGGCGCGATCGACGGCCAGGACAACCCGCTGCCGAACGTGCAGAACATGAAGTTCTACGAGGTGATGTCGCAGATCGTGCTCACCTCGCACCTCGTCGGCTACGACCTGCTGGCCCTCAACCTGAAGACCTGGAACGCCATGGGCGCGGCGAAGCAGAAGAGCTTCCAGGCCGCGGCCGACAAGGCGATGCGCTGGAGCGCGGCCGAGCACCTGAAGCGCGAGGGTGAGCTCGCCGACGGCTTCCGCAAGCAGGGCCTGCAGGTCTACGTCCCCGACCAGAACGCCTTCCGGGCGCACGCGCAGAAGGTCTACCTCGCCTCCGACGAGGCGAAGGAGTGGCCGAAGGGGATGCTCGAGAAGATCAACGCGCTGAAGTAATGCGCGCGGTCGGCGCCTGGCTGCACCGCCGGGCGGAGGACGTCGCCGCGGGGCTGCTCGCGGTGATGTTCCTCGCTTTCATCATCCAGATCGCCTTCCGCTACCTCTTCAACTTCCCGGTCGGCTGGACTTCCGAGCTGACCGTGGTGACCTGGCTGTGGATGGTGCTCTGGGGGTCGGCGTTCGTGCTGAGCGAAAAGGAGGAGATCCGCTTCGACCTCCTCTACAGCGCGGCGCGGCCGCGGGTGCGCATCGCCATGGCGATCGTCTTCGCGCTCGCCATCGTCATCCTGTACGGCGTCTCGCTCAAGCCGTCGTTCGATTACGTCAGCTTCATGAAGGTCGAGAAGTCGTCGTACCTCAAAATCCGCATGGACTGGCTCTACTCGATCTACCTGGTGTTTCTCGTCGCCATCATCGTGCGCTACCTGTGGCTGCTGTGGCGGCTGGTGCGGGGCAAGGAACCGTGACGCTCGCATTCGCGCTCGCGCTCCTCGCCATCGTCGTGCTCAGCCTCCTGGGCCTGCCGATCGGGCACGCGATGATCGGCGGGTCGATCCTCTACCTGTATGCGAAGGGCCTCGACCCGGGGACGGCGGCCGAGCAGCTCCTCAACGGCATGTACACGAGCTTCCTGCTGCTCGCGATCCCGCTTTTCATCCTCGCCGCCGAGTTCATGAACGCCGGCGCGATCATGGACAGGCTGCTGCGGTTCTGCAACGCGCTGGTCGGGCGGTTCCGCGGCGGCCTCGCCCAGGTCAATGTGGTGCAAAGCATCATCTTCGCCAGCATGTCGGGGTCGGCGCTGGCCGACGCCGCCGGCTCCGGCAAGCTGATGCAGTCGCTGATGACGCGGGACGGCCGCTACCCGAAGGCCTATGCTGCCGCGCTCACTTCCGTGTCCTCGGTCATCGGGCCGATCATCCCGCCGTCGATCCCGCTCGTGCTGTACGCGCTGGTCGCCGACACCTCGATCGGCTACCTGTTCCTCGGCGGCGTGGTTCCCGGGCTGCTGATCGGCGCGGTGCAGATGGGGCTGATCGGCGCGACCGCCCGGCGCAGGAACTTCCCGGTCGAGGAGAAGGCGCCGCTGCGCGAGCTGCCGCGCGTCGCCTGGGAGGCGTTCCCGGCGCTGATGATGCCGGTGATTCTTCTGGGTTGCCTGTACAGCGGCGTCACCACGCCCACCGAGGCCGCCGCCGTCGCCGCGGCGTACGCGCTGCTGGTAAGCGCGCTGCTTTACCGCAGCGTCGGCTGGGGCGACGTTTACCGCTCGCTCCTCACGAGCGCGCGCATCACCATCTCCATCGGCCTGCTGATCGCCGGGGCGCTGGTGTTCAACTACGTCATCACGGTGGAGAACATTCCCAAGACGCTGAGCGCCGCGCTCAAGGCCTACGAGCTCTCGCCGTGGATGTTCCTCCTCGCCGCGAACGTCCTGCTCCTCGTCCTCGGCTGCTTCCTCGAGGGCACGACGATCCTGCTGGTGATCGTCCCGGTGCTCCTGCCTACGGCGGCCGCGCTCGGCATCGACCCGGTGCATTTCGGCGTGGTCTGCGTGGTGAACATCATGATCGGGCTGGTGACGCCGCCCTACGGCCTGCTACTTTTCATGATGGTGAAGATCGCCGAGGTTTCGCTGGCGGAGCTCGTGCGCGAGGTGCTGCCGTTCCTGTGGGTGATGATCGGCGCGCTCGCGCTGATCACCTTCGTGCCGGAGATCGTTCTTTTCCTGCCGCGGCTGCTGGGCTACAAGGGCTGACATGCTCGGCGCCGCGGCGGTCGCCATGTGGTGGGACGTGCCCCCGGAGGTGCGGGAGGAGTGGGAGGACTGGCATTCGCACGAGCACATGCCCGAGCGCCTCGCCATTCCGGGCTTCCTGCGCGGCTCGCGCTGGGCATCGGGGGATTCGTATTTTGTGCTGTACGAGGTCGACGGCTTCGCCACGCTTACGGGCGGGCCGTACCTGGAGCGCCTGAACGACCCGACGCCCTGGTCGCGCAAGATGATGCCGCACCACCGCAACATGGTGAGGAGCCTGTGCGAGGTGCGCGCGAGCTTCGGCCGCGGTGTCGCCCAGGTTGTCGCTACTTTGCGAACCGAGATTGCCGCTGACGCGTTGCAACCGCTTCCCGGGCGCAAAGGCCTCACCGCGGCGCACCTGCTCCGGTCGCGGCCGATGGCCGGCATGGCACAGACCATCGAGCAGAAGATCCGCGGCGGCGACGCCGGGGCGAAATGGATAGCGCTCATTGGCGGCTACGATGCAGATGCGGTGGCGGTGGCGTGCCGTGAGATCGCTCCGGGTGCGGCGGTGGGGCTCTACCGGTTCTCGTTTTGCCTTCCATGAAAAAAGTCCTCCTCGGCCTGATCGGCGCAGGCATCCAGCGCTCCATGTCGCCCGCGCTGCACGAGGAGGAAGGCCGCCATCATGGCCTGCGCGTGCACTACCAGCTCATCGACCTCGACGGCGCGGGCAGCGATGCGCTGCCGGTGCTGATCCAGGCGGTGCGCGTGATGGGCTTCGCGGGACTCAACATCACCTACCCATGCAAGCAGTCGGTCATCCCGCTTCTCGATGCGCTGTCGGACGAGGCGCGGGCCATCGGCGCGGTCAACACCGTGGTGCGCGAAGGCGACCGGCTGGTCGGCTACAACACCGACAGCCCGGGCTGGAGCTGGGGATTCCGCCGCGCGCTGCCCGGCGCCGACTTGTCGCGCGTCGTGCTGCTCGGCGCGGGGGGCGCCGGCGCGGCGTGCGCCGACGCGGTGATGCGGCTGGGCGCGAAGCGCCTGCTCGTCGTCGACAAGGACGCGCCACGCGCGGTCGAGCTCGCGACGCGGCTGAATGCGCACTTCGGCGGCAACCGGGCAGGCGGGAGCACCGATCCCGCAGCCGCGCTCGACGGCGCGAGCGGCCTGGTGCAGGCTACCCCGGTGGGAATGGCGACGATGCCCGGGCTGCCGGTGCCGGAGAAGCTGCTGCGGCGCTCGATGTGGGTATCGGAGGTGGTCTATGTGCCGCTGGTGACGCCGCTCCTCGAGCTCGCGCGGCGCGCCGGCTGCGCGACCGCCGACGGCGGCCACATGAACGTCGGCCAGGCGATCGGGGGCTTCAAGCTGTTCACCGGCAAGGAGGCAGACGCCGCCCGGATGGATGCCCACTTCCGGAGGCTCGCCTCGGAAAACTAGGTGCGCGGCAGCTGGGTGCGGTACTTGATGAAGTTGTTGCGCTGGCCGATCAGCAGCTTGGCGAGCTCCTCGAGCGCCTCGTCGCTGAGCTCGTCGGCCGGGACCAGGAAGTCGTCGATGCCGAGCTGCAGCGCGTTCTTGCCGTAGAACAGCAGCCGCCGGCCCTCGATGTCCGCCTTCAGCGTGAAGTTGACCGTGATCGCCGAGGGGATGGTGAACTGCACCTTCGAGACCGAGCCGTAGGCGGTCTTGGTCTCGACCTCGGTGAACTTGATGTTGTACAGCCACAGCATGTCCCTGACCTTCTTGATGGTGTGCGGCATGTCGCGCTCGATCACCATCGTCGCCGGCGACACCCACTTCACGTAGAAGTCCATGTAGTCGTAGACGTCGCGGTCGGCGAACTTCTTCTTGCGCGGGTCGACGAAGGCGCCGGCGTACTTCATGTCCTTCAGCGCGCCCACGCCCTCGATCTGGTAGACGATCGCGTTCGCCGGCTTCAGCACCTCGAGCTGCTTGAAGAGCTCGAGCAGGTAGAGGAACGCGCGGTGCATCGCCTCGTCCACCACCCGCACGTTCTCCCGCAGGTTGCTGCGCTGCAGGCTGTCGTGCGTGCGCACCATGTCAGCCTGGCGCTTGAGATCATCGAGCAACCCCATTGCGTTCCCCCTGCGGTCAGAACTGTTCCGCAGCAATTGTGCCCGCTTGAAAAGGCGCTTTCAATATTACTTCTGCCGCGGGTTGCGTATCCCCGCGTCCGGCGCCCGGTAAGCGCCGGAACGGATGGCGCGCACCATGCCGGCGAGGCTTTTCGCCGCGTTTTCCACCAGGACGAAGGTCTCGGGCTGGGCGTCGAGCTTGTCGTGGCTGGTGGCATAGGGCTCCCAGTAGCCGATCAGCGTGTCGAGCGCGGCCGACGCCCCCGCCTGGATCATCCCGATGCCGGCGAGCCACTCGGTGAGCGCCTCCCGCAGCCCCTCGTGTCCCTGCGAGTCGCCGTGCGCGACCACGGCAAAGGCGCGCCCGGCGAGGTGGCGCGGATAGGGCCAGCCGGCGAGCTCGAGCGCCTTCGCCGCGGCGGGGTCCTTGCCGCGCGTGGTGGTCGGATCGGGGTTGCCGCCGTCGGCGCACACCAGGCGGTCCATCATCAGCTTCAGGCTCGCCGGCGCCTGGTACCAGTGCACCGGGCACAGCACGAACACGCCGTGCGCCGCCACCCAGCGCGGGTAGAGCTCGGCCATCCAGTCGTTGGTCTGCCCCATGGCGTGGTTGGGATAGCAGCTGCACGGCCAGTGGCACAGCGCCATCGAGGTCGAGACGCAGGCCTTGCAGGGATGGATCAGCTTCCACGGCTCGTCGGCGAGCTGCGCGAGGTCGAGGAAGTCCACCTCGAAGCCCGCCTGCGCCTCGATCGTGCTGCAGGCGCGCTCGGCGAGGCGGCGTGTCTTGGAGACTTCGCCCGGGCAGGAATGCTCGCTGCGCGTCGAGCCGCTCACGACCAGGATGCGGGAGGGGGAGCCGGGGTTTTTCTGCCTGCTCTCGGCTTCACGGATCGCGTTTCGCGCGTCCAGCCATTCAACCGGGAGCTCGAAGGCGGGATCGGAAAATCCCGCGCCGGCGGGCTGTGTGCGCGGCGACTTGCGGTACCTGATGTAGCCCTCCCAGGCGAGCTCGCAGACCTTCTCCAGCTCGGGCTGCACGGCGTCGAAGGCCGGGTCGTAGAAGCGCTCGAAGAACCGGCGGCGGAACTCCTCGCGCTTCAGCGGGACGTATTGCGTCAGCTTGCGCACGGTCGTCATGAAGGATCCTGTTTGTAGAAGAGCTTCAGCTGGTCGAAGACATCCGGGTACCTGCGCTTCGCTTGCGCCGGCTGCGCGAAGAAGGCCTCGCTGATCACGGCGAAGAACTCCGAGGGGTGCTCGGCGGCGTACGGATCGAGCCAGGTCTCCCTGCCGCGCTCGACGGCATCGCAGAATCCCTCGTAGGCCTGCTTGAATGCGGCGCGCCACGCCGCGGGATCCATGCCGGCATGCAGCGGCGGCAGGCCGTCGGCGGCGCCGTTCAGCATGTCGAGCTTGTGCGCGAACTCGTGGATCACGACGTTGATCTCGGGGTCGTTGGCGGCGGCATCCCACGAGATCACCACCGGGCCGCCGGGCATCGCCTCGCCGGCGAGCTCGTCGTCCCACTCGTGCACCACGCCGTGCTCGTCGGTCTCCGCGCGCCGCACCCGGAAATCGCCCGGGTATACCACGATCCCGGTGAAGCCCGCGTACCAGTCGAGCCCGAGCTCGAGCACCGGCAGGCAGGCCTGGGCCGCGATCGAGACGCGCATCGCGTCGCTGACTTCAAGGCCGTGCGCGCCGGCGAACTCCTTTTCGGCGAGGAAGAGCAGCGCGAGCTCGCGCAGCTTTTCGCTCCTGGGGATGAACGAAAGGCCACCGGTGGCTTCGCGCCAGAGCGCATCGTCGATGCGGTGTTTCCCGAGCACGCGCTTGCGCCGCCAATTGGTCAGCCAGCCCATGCCCGTAAAATACCTCATGGTCTCCGTGGTGCAGCTTCATCCGCAATCGAGCGCAGCGGCGCTCGGGCCGCTCGCCGAGGGCCTGGCGGCGCCCGAGCGCGCGCTGATCGGCCGCGCGCTCGAGTTCGGCGAGCCGCTCTACGCCGGGCAGCTGCTGTCGAGCGGCGAGCCGGCGTGGGGCCACGCCCTGGGGCTCGCCGCGAACCTTGCCGCGATCGGCCTCGACGCGCCCGGCCGCGCCGCCGGCGTGCTGTTCGCCGCGCCGAAGTATCTCGGGGGAACCGACAAGCTGCGCGAGGCCTTCGGCGAGGAGATCGCGGCGCTCGCGGGCGGCGTCGAGAAGCTCCACCAGCTCAGGCTCGCCACGCGCGGCACCGCCGCCGAGCAGAACGAGGTGCTGCGCAAGATGGTCCTCGGCATGGTCGAGGACGTGCGCGTGGTGCTCATTCGGCTGGCGAGCAGAACGCAAACGCTAAGATGGTTCTCGAAAAACAAGACCGAAGACCGGGTTGCCTACGCGAGAGAGACCCTCGACATCTACGCGCCGCTCGCCAACCGCCTGGGCGTGTGGCAGCTCAAGTGGGAGCTCGAGGACCTGTCGTTCCGCTACCTCGAGCCCGAGCTCTACAAGCGCATCGCGCAGATGCTCGACGAGAAGCGCATCGAGCGCGAGCACTACATCGCGCAGGCGATGCGCACGCTCGCCGGCGAGCTCGCGCAAGCGGACATCAAGGCCGGGATCGCCGGCCGGCCGAAGCACATCTATTCCATCTGGAACAAGATGCGCGCCAAGCAGCTCGACTTTTCGGAGGTCTACGACGTGCGCGCGCTGCGCGTGATCGTGCCGGAGGTGAAGGACTGCTACGGCGCGCTCGGCGTGGTGCACAACCTGTGGCAACCGGTGCCGAAGGAGTTCGACGACTACATCTCGCGCCCCAAGGGCAACCTGTACCAGTCGCTGCACACCGCGGTGCTCGGGCCCGCGGGCAAGACGCTCGAGGTGCAGATCCGCACCGAGGAGATGCACCGGCAGGCCGAGTACGGCGTCGCCGCGCACTGGCAGTACAAGGAGAAGGCGAAGGCGTCGAAGGCCTTCGAGCAGAAGGTGGCCTGGCTCAGGCAGCTCCTGGCGTGGCGCGATGAAGTCCCGATCAAACGCCCGCAGATCGACGACGCGATCTACGTCCTCACGCCGCAGGGCAAGGTGATCGACCTGCCGGCGGGCTCGACGCCGATCGACTTCGCCTATGCGCTGCACACCGACCTCGGCAACCGCTGCCGCGGCGCGCGCGTCGACGCTCGCATCGTGAAGCTCGACACCCCGCTCGCCAGCGGCCAGCGGGTCGAGATCGTCGCGGCGAAGGCCGGCGGCCCTTCGCGCGACTGGCTCAACCCGGAGCGCGCCTTCGTCAAGAGCGCACGCGCGCGCCACAAGATCCGGCAGTGGTTCAACGCGCAGGCCCTGGAGAAGACCATCGCCGCCGGCCGCGCCGCGGTGGAGAAGATGCTGCGCCGCGAGGGCGCGACGCACGCGAGCCTCGAGGCGCTCGCGGCAAAGTTGGGCTTCGCGAAGCCCGAGGAGCTGTTCGCCGCGGTTGCACGCGACGAAGTCAACCTGCGCCAGCTGCAGGTCGCGCTGAAGGGGGTCGAGATCCCGCAACAGGAGGCCGTGCTGCAGACGCGGCGCAAGGCCTTCACCGCGAAATCCTCCATGCTGGTAGTCGGCATGGACGGCCTCGCCACGCAGCTCGCGCGCTGCTGCAAGCCGGTGCCGCCCGACGCGATCCGCGGATTCGTGACGCGCGGGCGCGGCGTGTCGGTCCACCGCGAGGACTGCGCGAGCCTGAAGCGGCTCGCCGAGCGGCAGCCCGAGCGCGTGATGGAGACGACCTGGGGACGGAGCGAGGCGGCCTACTCCGTCGACATGACGGTGACCGCGGCCGACCGGCGCGGGCTGCTGCGCGACATCGGCGACGCGCTGGCGCGCGAGCGGATCAACGTCACCGCGGTGCGCACGCAAACCAAGGACGAGCTCGCCTTCATGCGCTTCACTTTCGATGTCGTCGACCTGCCGCAGCTCAGGCGCGCGCTGGCGCTGGTGCGCGAGCTGAAGGGCGTGATCCGCGTGGCCCGTGGATAGCTGGCTCAACGATCCCGCGGTCCAGGCGAGCCTGGCGCCTTTCCTGGCCGGCCTGGTCGTCACTGTCGCGCTGTTCAAGCTGCGCCTCGGCGGCCTCGCCGCGGTGGCCGGCTTCTGCACCACCGCATGGCTGATCGGCGAGCTGCAGTTCACGCCGCTCAGCGCCAAGCGCAAGCTCATGCTGCTCGCGCTCGCCGCGCCGGCGCTCGGGCTGCTCGGCGACCTCGTGTTTCGCGCCGGGCGCGCGACCGCGTACGTGCTGGGCGTCGCCTTCGGCGCGGCCACCGTGTGGGTGTTCTCGAGCGTGCTGGTGCAAAAGCCGGCGCTGCAGGCCTTCATCACCGGCGGCGGCATCGTGCTGTTCGTCGCCTGGACCGCCGGCTTCATGGCCGCGCTGCAGGGGAACTCGGTGCGCGCGGGCGCCGCCGGGCTCGGCCTCGGGCTGGGCGCCGGCTTCGCCGCGCTGATGGCGGCGAGCGCCTCGTTCGCGCAGCTCGGGATGGGGCTCGGCGCCGCCTGCGGCGGCTTCCTGCTGGTGCAGATGGTCCTCGGGCGGCGCATCGACGCCGGGCTCGCCTTCTGCCTGGGCGCCGGCGTCGCGGGCGCGCTGGTCGCGGCGGGAGCGCACATGCTGGCGAAGCTCGGGTGGATCGAGCTCGCGCTGCTCGCGGCGGTGCCGCTTGCGGCGCGCCTGCCGCTGCCGGCGCGCTGGCCGGTGTGGGCGCAGGCGGTGCTCGCCTCGCTCTACACGCTCGCCTGCGGCGGCGCAGCGACCGCAGTGGCCTATCTCGCCACGCGCTAGAATTGTC
>Ga0187892_10003021_pt1 | contig 31788 bp, 26 predicted proteins | sample MA1701073metaG_FD_139345 | JGI IMG/M metagenome (GOLD analysis project Ga0187892, IMG submission 139345) | Bio-ooze microbial communities from a basaltic lava cave in the Kipuka Kanohina Cave System on the Island of Hawaii, USA - MA170107-3 metaG ...
TAACCGATGCGCGAACCCGGCGACACGTCGAAGTCAGGCCGCAGCAGGACAACCTCGCCCGCGTCGTCATACGCCCCGAGCACGAGCACCTCCGACACGAACGGCCCGATCCGCTTCGGCGCGAAGTTCACGACCGCCACGACGCGGCGACCGATGAGCGCCGCGGGCGCGTAGTGCCGTGTGATCTGCGCGCTCGACCGCTTGACCCCGAGCGTCCCGAAGTCGATCTGGAGCTTCAGCGCGGGCTGCCGCGCCTCGGGGAACTGCTGGGCGTCGACGACCACGCCCACGCGCATGTCGACACGCTCGAAATCCTCCCAGGAGATGCTCACGCGGCTGCCGCGGGTCAGCGGGAAACGGCGGCGTTCGGCAGCGTGGCGAGCGTCGCCCCCGGGTAGTAGTAGACGACGATCTGCTGGGCGAGGTAGCCCTGATCGGCCATGGTCTTGGCGCTCCACTGGTCGAGCCCGACCCCGTGGCCATAGCCTCGGCCCACGAAGCGGGCGGTCGGGCCCGCCACCGTCACCGCGAACAGCGTGCTCTTGAGCGTGTCGTACCCGACTAGGCGCCGCAGGTCGTTTCCCCGCAGCGTCACCGTCCCCGCGGTGCCGCGGACCGCGATGCGCGCCACCCGCAACGAAGCACTCCGTTCGAGCACGTCCAGGGCGACCACGCGGCCGACCGTGATCCCACCCCGCAGGAGGGCGGCGGACAGCTCGGACAGGGGCAGCTCGAGGCGCCAGCGCTGATGCGGCGAGGCCGACGGGAAGTCCACCCGCACCGGCTTGAGCGCGGGCATGTTCGAGGCCGCGAAGACTACGCGCGGATCCTCGGTGTGCCCGCCGCTGTCGGTGTGATAGAAGGCGGGAAACAGCTCCCCGTGCCACAGCAGGACCTGGCCCGTCGTCTCCCTCACCGCGGTCCAGACCACCGAGTCCAGCGCCACGCGCCCGATGTACTGCTGGTTCAGCGTCGACGCGAACAGGTGGTACGCCTTCTCGGCGTTGAGCCGCCGGTGATACGCGGCGTAGGTGCGGGCCACGATGGCCTGGGCCTTGAGCATCTCGAGCGGCATCTTGTCCCCGGCCTCGGCCTTCACCGCCCCCGCCAGGTATTCCTCGAGCGGCAGCTCGTTGATCACGGTGAGCGCGTCGCCGCTCCGGACGATCTCGAGCGCGCCGGGATACTCGCGGCCGTTCACGCGGAGAGATCCGGTGTCGGCGGGAGCCAGACGCAGGCCATCCACGCGCCGGCCGCTGATCTCGAGGCCGCCATTCTTGAGCGAAGCGCGGAGCCAAGTGGGTGAATCGTCCACCACCCTCCGGCCCGTGAGATCGCTCACCATCATGGGCCCGCCGCCCACCTCGACGGTGCGGAGCCCGTCGGCGATGGCCACCCGGACGTCGCCGGCGGCGAGGACGGGGCCCGCCCCCAACAACAGCGCCAGCGCGAGCAGCGAGGCGAGACCGCCGATCAGCGGCGGCCGAAGAGCGAGAAGAGCAGCGTGAGAACGATCGAGATGACGAGGCAGGTGCCGAGGGGGAGATAGAAGGTCCAGCTTCCCCGCTGGATGTGGATGTCTCCCGGCAGCCGTCCGAGCCATGGCACCTTTCCCGACAGATTCCCTGCGACGAGCAGGACCAACCCCAGGAGTACCATCAGGGCGCCAAATCCCAGAAGCAATTTCCCGAGATCGCGCATCGTGACGCGTCCCGCCGCTCCGGTCAGAGCGGCAGCTGACCCTGCCCCCCGGGCGACGACGGCACCGCATGGCCCAGATGGGCATACGCCGCGGGCGTCGCCTTGCGGCCATTCGGGCTGCGGACCACGTAGCCGATCTTGAGCAGGAAGGGCTCCACCACCTCGGCGAGCGTCTCGGCTTCGTCGTTGATGGTGGCGGCGATCGCTTCCAGGCCCACCGGTCCCCCCTTGTATTGCTCGATGATCGCGGTGAGGAAGCGGCGATCCAGCCGGTCGAGGCCGGCTTCGTCCACGCCCTCCTGATCGAGGGCCCGCCGGGCGATCTCGGCGGTCACGGTGCCGTCGGCCTTGACCTGCGCGTAGTCGCGCACTCGCCGCAACAGCCGGTTGGCGATGCGCGGCGTGCCGCGCGCCCGCTGGGCGATCGCCTCCGGGCCCCCTGCCCCGAGCGAGGCGCCCAGGATGGACGCGGAGCGACGGATGATGGCGGAGAGCTCCTCCCCCGAATAGAAGTCGAGGTGGTGGAAGATCCCGAAGCGCTCCCGAAGCGGCGAGGAGAGCATGCCGGGCCGCGTGGTCGCGCCCACCATCGTGAAGGGCCGGAGGGGAATGCGCATGGTCCGCGCGTTGAGCCCCTTGTCCATCACGAAGTTGACCGAGAAGTCTTCCATGGCCGGGTAGAGCAGCTCCTCGACCACGCGCGGCAGCCGGTGGATCTCGTCGATGAAGAGCACGTCGCGCTCGGCGAGATTGGTCAGGATCCCCATGAGGTCGGCGCCGCGCTCGAGCGAGGGCCCGGCCGTCGTCACCATGGTGGCTCCCATCTCGTTGGCCATGATGGCGGCCAGCGTGGTCTTGCCCAGGCCGGGCGGCCCCGAGAGCAGGACGTGGTCGAGCGGCTCGCTCCGCAGCCGCGCCGCCTCCACCGACACGCGCAGGCTGTCGACGGCGGCGCGCTGGCCCACGTACTCGTGAAGGCGCTGGGGGCGGAGCTGGCGCTCCACCTGCGTCTCCTCGGGCAGGGCTACGCGGCTCATCACCCGGGCCTCGTCGGTCACGGCCGGCCGCCTCCCCGATAGATCTCGTCGAAGAGCTCCTCGGGAGTCTTCACGCCCGGCCGGCGGCTCAGGGCGGTGCTGATGAGCTGCGCCGCCTCACTCGGACGATGGCCGAGCTGCTTGACCAGGATCTCGAACACCATCCCCCGGAGCCCTTCCTCGTCCGGCGCCATCGGCGCGGGCGGCTCCGGACTCGCCGCGTCCGGCCTGGCCAGCGCGAACTTGGCCACCTTGGCCTGAAGCTGCGCCACGATGTTCTTGGCCTTCTGGGGGCCGATACCGGGCAGCCGTCTCAGGTACGCCTCGTCCTGGCGTGCGATGGCCGCGGCGATCTCCCCCACCGGCGCCGCCAACGACCGGGCCGCCACCATCGGGCCCACGTCCTTCACGGTGATCAGCTTCTCGAAGAACTCCCGGTCCAGCTCCGAGGTGAACCCGATCAGCACGGGGCGCGGCTGGTTCTGGGTGGCGTGGTAGTGGATCGCCAGCGCCACCTCGTCGGCCGCGTCGCCGTCGGCGGCCTTGGCGTGCACCAGCTCCTGCTGCGTCACCGGCGGCACGAAGATCTCGTAGCCGACCCCCGCGGCCTCCACCACGATGCGGTCCTCGAGCTTGCGCCGCAGTTTGCCGCGGAGCGAAGCGATCACGGCGCGGCTCGAACGATCCGGGTGACGCTTCCTGGCACTCGGCCGGTTATGCGCGACATCCCCGTAGCGGCGAGGCCGAGCGCGTCGGCCACGTGCGAGGGCCGCGGCAGCTCCCTGAGGCCGAGGACGGTCCGCACGGCCCGCTGGACCTGGGCCTTGCCGGCCGCGCCGTTGCCGGTCATCGCGCGCTTGACCTCCGCGGGCGCGAGCGCGAGGACGCCCACCCCGAGCTGGCGGGCGGCCAGATAGATCACGCCGCGGGCGTGCCCCATGAGCACGGCGGTGCGCGGGAACTTGTACTCGGTGTAGAGGTCCTCGACCACCAGCAGGCCGGGGCTCTGCATCTCGATGATCCGGTGCACCGCGCGATGCAGGGCGTTGAGGCGGGCTTCCAGGGGCTGGCCGGCCGCGGTGCTGATGACGCCGGCGTCACGGACGACCACATCGCCCGAGCCGGCCTCCAGCACGGCGAACCCGGTGGCCACGAGGCCCGGGTCCACCCCCATGACGCGAAGCGTGCTAGGCCGCGGTGATGGCGTCGATGACCTCGTCGGCGATGTCGTAGTTGGAGTAAACGGACTGGACGTCGTCCTGCTCCTCGAGGGCCTCGATCAGCCGCAGCACCGCCGCGGCCTCCTTGCCCTCCACCCGCACCGTGGATTGGGGCACCATGTCCACCCGGGACTCGAGCACCGGCATCCCCCGCCGCTCGAGCGCCTGGCGGACCCCCTCCATTTCATCAGGAGTCGCGGTAACCTCGAACACTTTTTCTATCTGCTTCACGTCGGTCGCCCCCGAGTCGAGGGCCTTTTCGAGCAGGTCGTCCTCTTTCACCTTCTGCGCGTCCACCTCGATCAAGCCGCGTCGGTCGAACATCCAGGCCACGCAGCCCGACGTCCCCATCCGGCCCTCGTTCTTCTCGAAGATGTGCCGGATCTCGGGACCGGTGCGGTTCTTGTTGTCGGTCAGCGTCCGCACCATGACCGCCACTCCGCCCGCGCCGTAGCCCTCGTAGGCGATCTCCTCGTAGGACTCGCCAGGCAGCTCGCCGGTGCCCTTCTGGATCGCGCGCTTGATGTTGTCGGCGGGCATGTTGGCCGCCCGCGCCGACTCCATGGCCGCCTTCAGCCGCAGGTTGCCCTTGGGGTCGCCGCCGCCGTTCTTGGCCGCGACCGTGATCTCGCGCAGGATCTTTGAGAAGAGCTTGCCGCGCTGGACGTCGGTCTTGCCCTTCTTTCGCTTGATCTGCGACCACCGTGAGTGTCCAGACATAGCTATCTTCCTTCCGTGACTGCTCTCTTGTATTCGCTCGGCTCGCCTTTGGCTGCGCCTCGCAAGGCCACGACCCGCTCGAGGCGCCGGGCCCGGCGCCCGAGCGCCTCGGACCATCGGCGCTGCTCGGCCGGCGTCTCGGGCGCGAACGGCGGGCACGGCTGGGGCCGCAGCTGCGGCCCCGGCTCCGGGCCCAGGTGCACGTAGGTCAGGTACGCCGTGCAGGCGTGCCGCACCTCGCCGGTCCATGGCACCTCGCTCAGCACCTTGACGCCGATCTCCAGTGAGGAGGTGCCGACGTGATTGAGCCCGGCCTTGAACGTGACCACCTCGTTCGACGTGATCGGCGTGTAGAAGTCGAGGGCATCCAGGCAGGCCGTCATCACCAGACCCCGGCAGTACCGCATGGAGAGGATACCCCCCGCCTCGTCGATGTCGAGCAGAAGCTTGCCCGCGAACATGATGCTGCCGAAGAGGGTGTCTTCCGCCGGCACCGCGCGGCAGGACTCGAAGCGCCAGCGGAGCTGCTCGGGGGCGTCGTCCTCGACCACCCGTCCACCATCCGGTTCCAGGTTGCGTTCACCATCCGGCTCCAGGTTGCGGACCCGCTCCGCCCGCCGGGCGAACCGCTCGAGCCGCCGGGCGCGCCGCGCGCTCGCCGCCGCGTGCCGCGCCTCCTCCGCCGCCCCGCGGGGCACGACGGTCTGCGGCACCGGCACCGGCTTCACGTGCTCGTCGACTTTGACGAAGACGAGATGCGAGGAGAGCGTCAGAGCCCGCTCACCGGTGGCCGGCTTCTCCGCGTAGACGCGCACCCCGACCTCGAGCGAGCACCGGCCGACGTATTCGACCTCCGCCCGTAGCACCGCCACCTCCCCCACCTTCACCGGGTGCAGGAAGTCGATGTCGTCCATCGCGCCCAGCACCACGTTGCCTCGCGCCACCCGCGAGGCCGTGATGGTGCCGCAGGTGGCGATCCACTGCATCATGCGCCCGCCATGGATCTGCCCGGGGGCCCCCGCGTGCTCAGGGAACACCCAGTTCACCATCTCGGTAGCCGTGTCGGAGATCGAGAGCATGGTCAGCGCCGAATGTCGCGTAAGTCTCGCATTTTTCTACCACGCCGGGCACTCCAAGTCCAGCCGGCGGCCCCCCGCGGACGCGCGTTGACAATCGCGGCAGGCCGCCCTAGGGTTGGGGCCACGTCAGAGAGCGAGCCGACATCTCGCAACGGAGGCACCGGCGCCGGGAGGGCCCACATGGAATTCGAGTACTCGAAGAAGACCAAGATGTACATGGAGCAGCTCACCGACTTCATGAACAAGCACGTGGTGCCGAACGAGCAAGTCTTCGTCGACCAACTCAACTCGGGTCCCACCCGCTGGCAGATCCCCCCCATCATGGAAGCGCTGAAGGCCAAGGCGCGCGAGCGCGGCCTCTGGAACCTGTTCCTGCCCGAGAGCGAGCGCGGGGCCGGCCTCACCAACCTCGAGTACGCGCCACTCTGCGAGATCATGGGGCGCTCCCCCATCGCGCCGGAGGTCTTCAACTGCTCCGCGCCCGACACCGGCAACATGGAGGTGCTGGAGCGCTACGGCAGCGCCGAGGACAAGAAGCGCTGGCTCCAGCCGCTCCTCGAGGGCAAGATCCGCTCCGCCTTCGCGATGACCGAGCCCAAGGTGGCCTCGTCGGACGCGACCAACATCGAGTCGAGCATCGCGCGCGATGGTGACCACTACGTGATCAACGGGCACAAGTGGTGGACGTCCGGCATCGGGGACCCGCGCTGCCAGGTCCTCATCTTCATGGGCAAGACGGACCCCAAGAACCCGGACAAGTACAAGCAACAGTCGATGATCCTGGTCCCCCGCGACACCGCCGGTATCAAGGTCGTGCGCATGCTGACCGTGTTCGGATACGACGACGCGCCCCACGGGCACGGCGAGGTGCTCTTCGAGAACGTGCGGGTGCCCGCCTCCAACATGTTGCTGGGCGAGGGCCGCGGCTTCGAGATCGCCCAGGGCCGCCTGGGCCCCGGCCGCATCCACCACTGCATGCGCCAGATCGGGGTGGCCGAGCGGGCCATCGAGCTGATGTGCAGGCGGGCCACCAAGCGCATCGCCTTCGGCAAGCCGCTGGCCGACAACGACATCACGCTCGAGCGCATCGCGGAGTCGCGCATCGAGATCGACCAGGCGCGCCTGCTGGTCCTCCACGCCGCCTACATGATGGACACCGTCGGCAACAAGGCGGCGCGGCAGGCCATCGCCGAGATCAAGGTGGCGGTGCCGAACATCACCGGCCGCGTGGTGGAGCGGGCGATGCAGCTCCACGGCGGCGGCGGCGTGAGCCAGGAGTTCCCGCTCGCGTCGATGTGGGCGCACTCGCGGACGCTCCGCTTCGCCGACGGGCCGGATGAGGTGCATCGGCGCCAGATCGGGCGGTTGGAGCTCCGCAAGCACAGTTAAGCGGTGGGGAGGGGAGCGCCGCGGGGGGTGGCGGGGGACCTCTGCCCACGATGCGCTGCCCTTCGGTTACCCGCATAGGAGTTCCCAATCTCGGTGGGTGCCGCAACCATCTTGCTTGGAGGGAACGGGGCACCCGGCCCCCCGCCACCCCCCGCGGCGCTCCCCTCCCCACCGCTCGGGTTTTGTCAGGGTCTGAAGCGCGGGTCTAGCAGGTCTCTCAGGGCGTCGCCTAGTAGGTTAATCCCCAGCACGGCTAGCAAGAGGGCGGCGCCGGGGAAGAAGGCGACCCAGGGGGCTGATACCAGGAAGGTTTGGCCTTCGCTTAGCATGGCGCCCCAGGAGATCGTTGGGGATTGGGCGCCCAGGCCGAGGAAAGACAGGCCGGCTTCGGCGATCATGTTGCCGCCGACGCCGATGGTGGCGGTGACGATGACGGGGCCGATCGCGTTCGGGAGGAGGTGGCGGAGGAGTACGACTCCGTGGCCGACGCCGAGGGCGCGCGCGGCCTGGATGTAGTCGCGCTCTTTCAATGAGAGCACCTCGCCGCGCACCACGCGGGCGATGGTGGTCCAGCCCAGGGCGACCAGCACCAGCGCGACCTTGTCGAGGCCGGGGCGCTCGAACACCGCGATAAGCCCGATGGCCAGGATGAGCGACGGGAAGGCCATCACCACGTCGGTGGCGCGCATCAGGGCCGAATCGCGCCAGCCTCCGTAGTAGCCGGCGAGCAGGCCGATCGCGACCCCCAGGGCGGCGGCCACCCCCTCGACGCCCAGGCCCAGCGCCAGCGACACGCGCCCACCGTGGAGCACGCGCGAGAGGAGATCCCGGCCCAGCGCGTCGGTGCCGAATGGGTGGGCCGCCTCTGGCGGGTGAAGCATTCCCTGACTCAGGGCGGCCGGGACCGCGCCCGGGTCGTAAGGGGAGAGCCACGAGGCCAGGATCGCAGAGAGGGCGAAGGCTCCCACGAGCGCGCTCCCGACCATGAGGCGGACCCGCCGCCCGCGGTCCGCGGTCTGCATGCGGACGGACCCGCCCCTCTTCATCTGCGGGGGCGCGAGTCAGTGGGCACGGCGGATCCTCGGGTCGATGACCAGATAGGCCAGGTCGACGAGGAGGTTCGCGAGCACGTAGATCACCGCGAAGATCAGCACCGCGCCCATCACGACCGGCAGGTCGCGCTGCCCCACCGCGGCGACCAGCATGCGCCCGAGGCCGGGCCAGGCGAACACGGTCTCGGTCAGCGGGGCGCCCACGAGCAGATCCGCGAGGCCGATGCCGATCACGGTGACGACGGGGATGAGCGCGTTGCGGAGGGCGTGCTTGGCGACGACCCACGACTCGGTGAGCCCCTTGGCGCGAGCGGTCTGGATGTACTCCTGCCGGATCACCTCCAGAAGGCTCGAGCGCGCCATGCGCGCGATGGTCCCGGTGTGCAGGGCGCCGAGCGTGACCGCGGGCAGGACCAGATTGGCCCAGGCTCCGTCGCCGTATCCCGAGACCGGCAGCCATCCCAACCAGACCGCGAAGAGCAGCGAGAGCATCATGCCGAGCCAGAAGACCGGGGTGGAGATGCCGAGCACCGCGGCGCTCATGAGGAGCTGGTCGAGCAGCCCGCCCGGCCTCAACGCGGCCGCGATGCCCGCGGCGAGCCCGACGACCACGGCGATGGCGGTGGCGGCCAGCGCGAGGCGTCCGGTGGCGGGCAGCCGCTCGGCGACGATCTCGGAGACCGGGCGCTGCTGATGGTACGAGGTGCCCAGGTCGCCCCGGAGGAGCCGCGACATCCAGGTCGCGTAGCGGACGTGGAGCGGCCGGTCGAGGACGTAGTCACGGCGGATCTGCTGCACCAGCTCGGGATCGGCCCGCTGGCCGAGCATCGCGCGCGCCGGGTCACCCAGGGCCACCGCGGTGAGCGCGAAGACCAGCAGGCTGACCCCGAGCAACACCGGCACCAGCGCCAGCAGACGCTTGGCCGCGGGTTCTAGCAGTTCACTCAATCGTCACTTTGCGTAGCGGGGCGAGAAACTCGGGTGCGGTGGAAAGTGGGGAGCGCTCGAGGCCCTTGACGTTCGGCCGGATCAGGCCCCGGCTCGCGTAGTGGTAGAGGGTGACCCAGGCGCCGTCGTCGAGGAGGCGCTGCTCGGCGCTCTGGTAGAGCTTGGCGCGCGCGGGGCCGTCCGGCATGGCGTCGGCCTGGTCGAGGAGCCGGTCGAGCTCGGGGCTGCGGTAGCGCGAGGTGTTGCCCGCCGCGCCGACATTCCGCGAATGGAACAGGACGGTCAGGAAGTTTTCCGGGTCCGGGTAGTCGGCGATCCAGCCCTGCCGGAACATGGTGACCGCGCCTTCGTCCACCACTTTGATGTGCGCGGCCCAGTCGAGCCGCCGCAGCTCGAGCGTGATGCCGACCGCCTTGAGCTGGGCCTGGAGCAGCTCGGCGATGCGCTGGTTCAGATCGCTGGTGTTGAAGTGGTAGGTGATCGGCGGCAGCCCGCGGCCTCCCGGAAAGCCGGCGTCGGCCAGCAGCTGCCGGGCGCGGGCGGGGTCGAAGCCCGGCGCGGTCACCCCGGCGTTGTAGCCGGGGAGCGAGGGCGGCAGGATCCCTTTCCCCGCGATCACGCAGCCTTCGAGCAGCCCATCCACCACCGCGGCGGGATCGACGGCGTGCGCGACGGCCAGCCGCAGCCGCCGGTCGTTGAAGGGCGCCTTCTCGACATTGAAGCGCACGGCGTGAGTGCCGAGCGTCGGCCAGACCGCCACCTGTCCCTTCAGCACCGGATCCGCCTTCACGGCGCGGCAGTGCCCGGTCGGAATGTCGCTGACGTCGAGATTGCCGGCCTTGTAGTCGTTGAAGCGCGTGATCTCGGCCGGGATGATCCGGAAGATCACGCGCGCCAGACCCGGAGCGCCGCGGAAGTGCTCGGCGAACGCCTCGACGACCACGCGATCGTCGCGCCGCCATTCCTTCAGACGAAATGCGCCGGTCCCCACCGGTCGCGTGGCGAAGGCCGCGCCCGACCGCTCGGTCTCCTCCCTCGGCACGATCGAGGCGGCGTCGTAGGCCATCAGGTGGAGGAACGGGGCGAAGGGGGCGTCGAGCTTGAGCTCGACGGTGCGCTCGTCCACGATGCGCACGCCCGGGATCTCGCCGCCTGCCCCTTTGATGAAGCCGGGCGCGCCCGCGATCTTCTCGAACACCCACGGCCGCTTGCCGCGCGCCGCGCGCTCGAAAGAGAACTTCACGTCGGCGGCCCGCATCAGGCGGCCGTTGTGGAACTTGACGCCCGGGCGGAGCACGAAGGTGTAGGTGCGCTGGTCACGCGAGACCATCCACCGCTCGGCCAGCGCCGGGACGGGCTGCAGCCGCTCGTCCAGCTCCACGAGGGTGTCGAAGAGCTGCCGCACCGCCGCCGAGGAGGTGGTGTCGGTGGCCTGGGCGGGATCGAGGGTCGGCGGATCGGAGATGAAGACGCCCCGCAGCGTCCCCACCGGCTGGCCGCCCGCCGCCCCCGCGGTGCCGGCCTGCAGGAGCAGGCACAGGAGCGGGAGCAGAACCCGACGGCCTCTCATCGGCTGCCCGGCACCGGAGGCAGCGCGGGGGCCGGCTGGTCGATCCAGACCCGGTCGAAGCGAGGGTTGCCGCTCGGATGCAGGCGCAGATTGCGCACCTCGGCACGCGCCACCGCCCAGTGCATCCGCACGTAGAGCGGGACCCATGGCATCTCCTCGGCCAGCATGGTCTGGGCGCGGAAGTAGAGACGCTGGCGCTCGGGGCGGAAGGAAACCTGGCTGGCGCGGATGAGCAGATCGTCGAGCGTGCGATTGCGATAGAAGGACATGTTCAGGGCTGAAGGCCCCTTGCTGGCCCCCTCACTGCTGGAGAGAGGATAGAGCAGGAAGTGCGGGTCGCCCGCCTCCACGCGCGCCTCGAGCAGCGCCATCTGGTGCTGACCCGTCTGGGCGAGTTGCAGGGCCGCCTCGGGCGGCTCGACCTGGACGGGGACGGAGATGCCCGCGGCGGCCAGAGAGGCTCGGATCGCTTCGGCCACCTGCGACTCGTCCAGGCGCTTGCCGCCGTCGGCGATGAGCAGCCCGGCGGAGGTGCCCCGGGGGAAGCCGGCTTCCGCGAGAAGGCGCTTGGCGGTGGACGGGTTGGCGTCCAGGGCCGGAGCCCCGTCCCGGCGTCCCCAGACCCCGAGTGGCAGGAACGACAGGAGTGGGACACCCACGGTTCCGACCGTGGGGGCGAGCAGCGCGGGATCGAGCGCGGCCGCCACCGCCTTGCGCGCCTTGACCCGGTTGAAGGGCTCTTTCTCGCTCTCGAGGGCGAGATAGCCGATGCGCCAGCTCGGGATGGCCAGCACCCCGGACGGACGCGCCGGCGCGACGGAGGTTAGCACCACGTCCACCGCCTGGGCTTCCAGCATCGCCTCGCCACGGGCCTCCTCCCCGGTGTCGAGGAAGATCAGCCGGGTGGAGCGTGCCCGGCCTCCCCAGTGGCCCGGGTTCGCGTCCAGAACCACGCGCCCCGCGCTCGCCTCGGTCAGTACGAAAGGACCCGTGCCGGTCCACCGCTTTTCCACGCTGCTGGCCAGCACGATGGAGAATGCGGGGTGGGCCAGCACCGCCGGCAGCGGCGCATAGGGCAGCATGAGGCTGATCTGGACGGTCCGCACGTCCAGGGCGCGGATCTCCTTCACGACCCCCGGCGTGCCCCGCACCAGCCGAGGCGCCGCCGCGTTCGGGTTCGGCGCGTGGGAGGCGTTCGGCTGGATGACGCGCTGGAGGCTCTCGACCACGTGCTGAGCGGTCAGGGCGGTGCCGTCGTGGAATCGCACCCCGTCGCGGAGCCGGAAGATCCACACCAGGCCATCCCGCGAGATCGACCACTGCAGCGCGAGTCCGGGCTCGATATCGCTGGTGACGTCGCGGTACTGCACCAGGGTGTCGAAGAGCTGCCGCGCGACGACGGACACCGGGCCCTCGAGCGCGGTGGCCGGGTCCAGCGAGGCCGGAATGGAGGGCAAGCCCACGCGCAGCACGCCACCCTGCGCCCACGCCGCGCCCGCAAGGCCCCCGATCGTCAGCAAGACGAGAGCCGCTACCGCGATGCGTCCACACGCTCTCGACATCACCGTTGTTATACGACGGAACTCGCCGGACTGCGCGTTGTGTAGCCACTTTGGGCTCGGCATTGCCCACCCGATATCCACCGGTATCCACCGCGCGCACCCGCACCGGTTGCGCGGCCGCGAAGTTCGCGAATGTGGGCGGCTCCGTGATGCTCGCTCGCTCTCTTCACCTGGCATCGAACCTGCTTTCTTCTCACGCAGGGGGTGGAGCGAGGGGTCGCGGAACCGAGCTCGGGCAGCCCCGGTTTCACTCGTGAGAGCGATAGGCGATCGCAGCGGGGGGAATCGGAGAAAGTAAATGAAATCAACGGCTCCCGAGAGAAAAATGGGGCCAATTCGCTTGACTTAGCTCGAAACGGGCTCCTATACTGAGGTCACCTTTCGGAGGCTTGGGCGGGGTACAGAACGCGTCAGCGCGTGTGCCCGCCCGAGGAAGCGCCCGATGGTTCACCCGGAAAGGAATGGGCGAACATGAAGGAGTTCGACAAGAAGGGCAATCCTAGCCGGGAGCCCTCATCCGAAGGGATGAAGGGCCTCTCGAAGTTCCTTCCCATGACCGACTCGAATTACCGGCGCCGCCTTACCGAGTACGAGGTCCAGGTCCAGGACCTCCAGGCCTACGTTCGCTCGCTCGAGACCGAGACCGGGCGGCTCCGCAAGAAGCTCGAGGACGCGCCCAAGGAGTTCATGATCCTCGAGAACAAGCTGCGCGAGGCCAACCGTCAGCTCGTGCAGGCCTTCAACCAGAACGAGAAGCTCGTCAACGCGCTCTACGAGGCCCGAGAGCAGATCACCTCGCTGAAGGAAGAGGTGGACAAGCTCTGCGCGCCTCCCTCGACCTACGGCGTCTACCTCTCGGTCAACGAGGACGGCACCGTCAACATCCTGTCGCAGGGCCGCAAGGTGAAGGTGAACCTGCACCCGTCGATCAAGGCCGAGGAGATCAAGCCCGGTCAGGAGCTGATCCTGAACGAGGGCCTGAACGTGGTGGAGACCGCGGGCTACGAGATCCAGGGCGAGGTGGTCGTCCTCAAGGAAGTACTCGACGCGGAGCGCGCCATCGTCACCCAGCGGGCGGACGAGGACCGCGTGGGCATCATCGCGGATCCGCTGCGCCAGGCGAAGCTCAAGATCGGCGATCACCTGCTCATCGATGCCAAGAGCGGCTACCTGCTCGAGAAGCTGCCCAAGAGCGAGGTCGAGGATCTCTCGCTGGAGGAAGTGCCGGACATCAGCTACGAGGACATCGGCGGCCTCTCGACGCAGATCGAGACCATCAAGGACGCGGTCGAGCTGCCGTACCTCTACGCGGACTATTACAAGGAGCACCACCTCGCCCCGCCCAAGGGCGTGCTGCTCTACGGCCCTCCGGGCTGCGGCAAGACCATGATCGCGAAGGCGGTGGCCAACAACCTGGCCCAGCGCATCTCGGAGAAGCGGGGTGAGGTGGTGAAGGGCTTCTTCCTGAACATCAAGGGCCCCGAGCTGCTCAACAAGTACGTGGGCGAGACCGAGCGGAAGATCCGCGAGATCTTCATCAAGGCCCGCGAGAAGGCGGCCGAGGACGTGCCGGTGGTGGTGTTCTTCGACGAGATGGACGCCCTCTTCCGCACCCGCGGCTCTGGCATCTCTTCCGACGTGGAGACCACCATCGTGCCGCAGCTGCTGGCCGAGATCGACGGCGTCGAGCACCTGAAGAACGTCATCGTGATCGGCGCCTCCAACCGGCAGGACCTGATCGATCCGGCGATCCTGCGACCGGGCCGGCTCGACGTGAAGATCAAGATCGAGCGCCCGGACGCGGCCGCCGCGGTGGACATCTTCAACAAGTACATGACCACCCAGCTCCCGATCCACGAGTCGGAGATCCGCCAGAGCAGCGGCGAGGCCCAGGCGGCGGTGGACCGGATGATCACGGCCACCATCGAGGAGATGTACAGCCTCGAGGAGGAGAACCGCTTCCTGGAGGTCACCTACGCCAACGGCGACAAGGAGGTCCTGTACTTCAAGGACTTCTCGTCGGGGGCCATGATCGAGTCGGTGGTGCGGCGGGCCAAGAAGCTGGCGCTCAAGCGCTACATCCAGACGAGCGAGAAGGGCATCAAGGTCGAGGACCTCTTGAACGCGGTGCGGGAGGAGTTCAAGGAGAACGAGGACCTGCCCAACACGACCAATCCGGACGACTGGGCGAAGATCGCCGGCAAGAAGGGCGAGCGGATCGTGTACGTGAAGCCCCTGATGGGCGAGACGAAGGAAAAGCAGCGCGCCGTCGAGCGCGTGATCAATACCGGCCAGTACCTGTAGGCCTGCGGCGGGGGGGAGCGCTGGGCTCCCCCCCGCCGTGTGTCTTTCGCCACCCAGCGCGACCGAGGATCCGGGGACGTCAATGGCGATTCCGAAGGTCATGGGGATCGAGACCGAGTACGGCATCACGGTCAAGAACCAGCCGGACTTCAACCCGATCCTCTCCTCGCTGCTGCTGATCAACTCCTACGAGACCTACCGCTCCTCCCGCATCCGCTGGGACTACGAGGCGGAGAGCCCGCTCCGGGATGCCCGCGGCTTCGAGTACATGGAGGACAAGGAGGTCCCGTCCAAGGAGGAGTCGCGCCTGATCAACCTGATCCTGTCGAACGGGGCGCGCTTCTACGTGGACCACGCGCACCCCGAGTACTCTTCCCCGGAGACCACCAACCCGCGCGACTGCGTGATCTGGGACCGGGCGGGCGAGCGTATCCTGAACCTCTCCCGCACCCGGGCGGAGGCGGTCTCTCCGCCCGAGCAGCGCATCCTCATCTACAAGAACAACACCGACTCCAAGGGCAACTCCTACGGGACCCACGAGAACTACCTCATGGACCGCAAGGTGCCCTTTGCCCGTATCGTCCAGCACCTCCTGCCCTTCTTCGTGAGCCGGCAGATCTTCACCGGCGCGGGCAAGGTGGGGGCCGAGAACAACACCGAGTTCTGCGAGTTCCAAGTCTCGCAGCGCGCCGACTTCCTGGAGACCGAGGTGGGGCTCGAGACGATGCACAGCCGCCCCATCATCAACACCCGCGACGAGCCTCACGCCGACCCGGAGAAGTATCGGCGCCTCCACGTGATCGTGGGGGACGCCAACATGAGCGAGATCTCAAACTACCTCAAGTGCGGCACGATGGCCATCGCGCTTAGCATGATCGAGGACGACTTCATCGACCGCGATCTCTCGCTCGACAGCCCGGTGCTCTCCTACCGGCGGGTCTCCCGTGACCTGACGTGCCGAGAGATCATGCGGCTCAAGGACGGGCGCGCGCTCACCGCGGTGGATCTGCAGCGCGAGTTTCTCGACATGGCCCACCGCTACTCCCGCGACCGGGAGCACGAGCCCTGGGTCGACGACGTGCTGACGCGCTGGGGCTCGGTCCTGGACCGGCTCGCGGTGGACCCGATGAGCCTCGACCGCGAGCTCGACTGGGTGATCAAGCGGCACATCATCGAGAACTACATGGCCAAGCACGCCTGCGAGTGGTCGGACTCGCGGGTGGCCATGATCGACCTGCAGTACCATGACATCCGGCCCGGCAAGGGGCTCTACTACAAGCTGGAGGAGTCGGACGCGGTGGAGCGACTCACCACCGAGGACGAGGTGTCGAAGGCCATCTACGATCCGCCCAAGGACACCCGCGCCTACTTCCGCGGGATGTGCCTGCAGAAGTACTCCGACGAGGTCGTCTCCGCCTCCTGGGACTCGGTGATCTTCGATCTCAAGGAGGGCCCGCTCAAGAAGATCTTCATGCTCGAGCCGCTCCGGGGCACCGAGGCTCACGTCCGGCAGCTCTTCGAGGACTCCCCGACCGCGGGAGACCTGCTGCGCAACCTGGGTAAGCCGAGCGGCGACTTCTAGGATGCTCGACGAGCGCTGGAAGCACGCCTTCTTCGACTACTCGACCTCCAGCTTCGCCGAGATCCTCCACCGCGCCGCCCCCCACCTGCTCCCGGGGCGCGCGGAGCCTCCAGGCGAAGATGCGCCACCCGCGGTGCCCCACGGCACCACCGTGCTCGCGGTGCGCTACCGCGACGGCGTCATCATGGCGGGCGACCGGCAGGCGAGCGAGGGCTATCAGGTGGCCCACCGCCGGATCGAGAAGATCTTCAAGGCCGACGACCTCTCCGGGGTGGGCATCGCCGGCGCGGCGGGGCCGGCCATGGAGATGGCCCGGCTCTTCCAGACCGAGCTCGAGCACTACGAGAAGGTCGAGGGCGAGAACCTGTCGCTGGAGGGCAAGGCCAACAAGCTCGGCCAGATGATCCGCATGAACCTGCCCATGGCCATGCAGGGGCTCGTGGTCGTCCCCATCTTCGCCGGCTTCGACGAGCGGTCCGGGGTGGGACGCCTGTTCAAATATGATGTGACGGGCGGCCGCTACGAGGAGACCGACTACTTCGCCCAGGGCTCGGGCGGCAAGGACGCGCGCGACTCGTTGAAGAAGCGCTTCAAGCGCGACATGAGCCGTGAGGAGGCGCTGCGGATCGCCATCGAGGCGCTCATCGACGCCTCCGACGAGGACCTCGGCACCGGCGGTCCCGATCTGCTACGGGGAATCCTCCCTTCGGTGAAAACCATCACGAGGTCGGGCTTCGCGGAGGCCCCGGAGGACGAGATCCGGCGTCACTGCGAGACCATCCTCGGCGATCGGAACCGCCTCTAGCGTGCGGGCGCGGGAAACGGTGACCACCATCGTGATTCGAACTCGCGCAGGTCGTGTTCCGCTTCGAGCGCCGGCTTCGCCGGCGCAACTCGGGGGGAGGTTCGGAAGGGGGGCGTAGCCCCCCTCCGAGGCACACATGCCTCTGCCCTACTACGTCTCGCCAGAGCAGATGATGAAGGACAAGGCGGAGTATGCCCGCAAGGGCATCTCCCGCGGCAAGGCCATCGTCGCGATCGAGTACCGCGACGGCGTGCTACTGGTGGCCGAGAACCCTTCCACCCTGCTCCACAAGATCTCGGAGATCTACGACCGCATCGCCTTCGCGGGCGTGGGCAAGTACAACGAGTTCGAGAACCTGCGGGTGGCCGGGGTGCGGCACGCTGACATCAAGGGCTACTCCTACAGCCGCGGTGACGTCAGCGCCAAGTCCCTCGCCAACGCCTACTCGCAGGCCCTCGGCAACATCTTCACCCAGGACATCAAGCCGTTCGAGGTCGAGGTGCTGGTGGTGGAGGTGGGAGACGTCAACGGCACCAAGAACGAGATCTACCACATCCTCTACGACGGCACCATCGAGGACGAGAAGAACTACGCCGCGATGGGCGGCCAGTCCGAGGAGATCCGGCGCTATCTCAAGGACAACTTCCAGGAGAGTCTGGACCTCGCGGCGGCCCTGCGTCTGGGCGTGCGGGCCCTGATGGTCACCCAGAACAAGACCCTCACCGAGCGCGACCTCGAGGTGGCGGTCCTCGACCGCACCAAGGAGCGCCGCAAGTTCCGGCGCATTCCCGCCGAAGTGCTGGACCAGCCCCTCACCGAGACCACCTAGCCGCAGGCTGCCACGTTCAACAGCCCGCTGAGACGGGGAGCGTGTCCGAGTAATCTCCGTTCGAGCGCCGGCTCCGCCGGCGCAATCCGTCTTTGGGGGAGGCTCGGAGGGGGCCGTCGAGGCCCCCTTCGAAAGTGATATTTGCCCCCCGGCCGCTCCCCTGCTACCCTGAAGGCCACATGAAGCGCCGGATCTTCGGCCTCGAGAACGAGTACGGCCTCACCTGCACGCTGAACGGCCAGCGTCGGCTCTCCCCGGACAACGTGGCGCGCTACCTGTTCGAGAAAGTCATCCCGGGAGCCCGCAACGCCAACGTCTTCCTGGAGAACGGGGCTCGGCTCTATCTCGACACCGGCTTCCATCCCGAGTACGCCACCCCCGAGTGCGACGACATCGTGGATCTCGTGATCCACGACAAGGCGGGCGAGCGCATCGTGGAGGACCTGCTGCACCAGGCCGAGAAGCGGCTGCGCGAGGACGGCATCTCCGGCCACATCCTGCTCTTCAAGAACAACACCGACTCCGCCGGCAACTCCTACGGCTGCCACGAGAACTACCTGGTCAGCCGCGACGTCTCGTTCCAGCGGCTCGCGGAAGGGCTGATCCCCTTCTTCGTGACTCGTCAGATCTTCGCGGGGGCGGGCAAGGTGCTGCAGACCCCGCGCGGCTTCCACTACTGCCTCTCGCAACGGGCCCAGCACATCTGCCAGGAGATCTCGGGCGCGACCACGTCTTCGCGCTCGATCATCAACACCCGCGACGAGCCGCACGCGGACGCCGAAAAGTACCGCCGCCTGCACGTGATCGTGGGCGACTCCAACATGTCCGAGGTCGCGACCTACCTCAAGGTCGGCACCACCGCCCTCATCCTGGACATGATCGAGGACGGCCACTTCGACCGGGACTACAGCCTGCAGTCGCCGGTCCAGGCCATCCGGGACATCAGCCACGACCCGACCCTGCGCGAGACGATACGGTTGAAAGACGGGCGGGCCATCACTTCGCTGCAGATGCAGATGGAGTACCTCGAGCACGCCACCCGCTACGTCCAGGCCATCGACGCCGATCCGATCACCCGGGACGTGCTGGCGCGTTGGACCTACGTGATCGAGCAGCTCGCGGACGACCCCATGCAGCTCAACCGGGAGGTGGACTGGGTGATCAAGCAGCAGCTCATCCAGGCCTACATGGAGAAGAACCGTCTGTCCTGGCGCGACCCCAAGGTCTCGCTCATGGACCTCCAGTACCACGACATCCGGCCCGACAAGGGCCTCTACTTCAGTCTGGTACGCCGCGACCTGGTGGACCGCATCACCGACGATGACTCCATCGAGCGCGCCAAGCACGTGCCCCCGCAGACCACGCGGGCCCGGCTGCGGGGCGAATTCATCCGTCAGGCCAACCTCAAGGGCAAGGACTACCGAGTGGATTGGGTCTATCTCAAGCTCAACGATCCGGAGCGCGAGACCATTCTCTGCAAGGACCCATTCCAGAGCCACGACGAGCGGGTCGAGCGACTGATCCGCTCGTTCTAGACGACACCGCTCGCCCCTTTCCGGGCCGGGTGGCGCAGGACCGATCAACCATGCAAGCCACTCCGCTGCGTCCCGAGACGATCGACTCCATTGTCACCGGCCAGCACGGCGATCCCTTCGCGGTGCTGGGCCCGCACGTCGGACGCGACGGCATGATCGACGTGCGGGCGTTCCTGCCCGGGGCGCGCGCCGTCGCGGTGCTGTCGCCCGAAGGCTCGGTGACCCCACTGCGCTCCGTCCACCCCGCCGGCTTCTGGGAAGGTGAGGTGCCGGGACGGCGGCTGCCCCTCGCCTACCGCCTGCGGGTGGTCGACGGCCAGGGCCAGGTCGCCGAGGTGGACGACCCCTATCGCTTCTCGCCGACCTTCAGCGGCTACGATCTGCATCTGCTCGGCGAGGGTACCCACTACCGACTCTTCGAGCGCCTCGGCGCCCATCCGATCCGGCACGAGGGCGTCGCGGGGGTGCGCTTCGCGGTGTGGGCGCCCAACGCGCGCCGGGTCAGCGTGGTCGGCGACTGGAACGGTTGGGACGGGCGGCAGCAGCCCATGCGCCTGCATCCGGGCAACGGGATCTGGGAGATCTTCGTGCCCGGAGTGCAGCCCGGTGCCTGCTACAAGTACGAGATCATCGGGCGGGGGGGCGAGATGCTCGCGCTGAAAGCGGACCCGGTGGCCTTCGCCTTCGAGCCCGACGAGCCGCGCACCGCTTCCGCGGTCGCCGACCTGAGCGGCTTCACCTGGGGCGACGCCGAATGGATGGACGATCGCAAGCGCCCGAACGCCCTGCTGCGGCCGATGGCGGTCTACGAGGTGCACCTGGGCTCGTGGCGGCGACGAGAGGGGGGCGCCCTGCCGAGCTACCTGGAGCTGGCCGAGGAGCTCGCCGACTACGTGAGCGAGATGGGCTTCACCCACGTGGAGCTGCTCCCCATCACCGAGCATCCCTACTACGCCTCCTGGGGCTACCAGACCCTCGGCTACTACGCGCCCACCCGCCGCTACGGAGCCCCGACCGACTTCATGGCGTTCGTGGACACCCTCCACCGGCGCGGCATCGGCGTCATCATGGACTGGGTCCCCGCGCACTTTCCTCAGGACGCCCACGGCCTCGCCTACTTCGACGGCACGCATCTCTACGAGCACGACGATCCGCTCCTCCGCGACCATCCGGACTGGGGCACCCGGGTGTTCAACTTCGGCCGGCGCGAGGTCGCGAACTTCCTGATCGCCAACGCGGTCTTCTGGCTCGAGCGCTACCACATCGACGGGCTCCGCGTGGATGCGGTGGCCTCGATGATCTACCGCGACTATTCGCGGAAGGCGGGCGAGTGGGTGCCGAACGAATACGGCGGCCGCGAGAACCTGGAGGCGCTCGCCTTCCTCAAGAAGCTGAACGAGGTCGTCTACCGCGGCCAGCCCGGCGCCGCCACCATCGCGGAAGAGTCCACCGCCTGGCCCCAGGTGTCGCGGCCCGTCCACCTGGGCGGCCTCGGCTTCGGTCTCAAGTGGAACATGGGCTGGATGCACGACATCCTCGAGTTCATGCAGCACGCGCCGGTGCACCGCAAGTACCACCACAACCAGCTCACCTTCGGCCTGCTCTACGCCTGGTCGGAGAACTTCGTCCTCCCGCTCTCCCACGACGAGGTGGTCTACGGCAAGCGGTCGCTCGCCCGGAAGATGCCCGGCGACGACTGGCAGCGCTTCGCGAACCTCCGGCTGCTCTACGCCTTCATGTGGGCCTATCCCGGCAAGAAGCTCCTCTTCATGGGCGGGGAGTTCGGCCAATCCGACGAGTGGAACCACGACCGCCCGCTCGACTGGCCGCTGCTCGACATGGGCCCGTACCACCGCGGCGTCCAGCGGCTGGTGAAGGACCTGAACGGCATCTACCGGACGGAGCCGTCTCTCTACGAGGTCGACTTCGAGCCGGCCGGCTTCCAGTGGATGGACTGCAGCGACTGGGAGCAGAGCGTGATCACCTTCTGCCGCTTCTCCCGCAACCGGGAGCGGCTGCTCCTGTGCGCCTGCAACTTCACCCCGGTGGCCCGGCCGGGTTACCGGGTCGGCGTGCCCCGTCCCGGGTACTATAGAGAGGTGATCAATACCGACGCTTCCCTCTACGGCGGCGGCGACGTGGGCAACGCGGGCGGGGTGCCGAGCGAGCCGGTGCCCTGGCACGGGCAGCCGCACTCGGTGGTGCTGACGCTGCCGCCGCTGTCCGCCCTCTGGCTGATCCCGGCCTGAGGCGGCGCCCCCGGATGAGCGAATCGACGGAGCCCCTCCCCCGCACCCGCCCGGGCCGGCCGTATCCGCTCGGCGCCACCTGGGACGGCGAGGGCGTCAACTTCGCGCTCTTCAGCGAGCACGCCACCGCGGTCGCGCTCTGCCTCTTCGACGAGCGCGATCCCGGCAAGGAGACCCGGCAGATCCGCATCGAGCAGCGCACCGATCAGGTGTGGCACGTCTACGTGCCGGAGATCCGGCCGGGCGCGCTCTACGCGTACCGGGTCAACGGCCCCTACGAGCCCACCCAGGGACACCGCTTCAATCCGGCCAAGGCCCTGCTGGATCCGTACGCGAAGGCCATCGCAGGCACGCTGGAGTGGCACGACGCGTTCTTCGGCTACCGCGTGGGCGACCCCGCGGGCGACCTCAAGCCCGACGACCGCGACAGCGCGCCCTACCTGCCCAAGAGCGTGGTGGTGGATCCCACCTTCGACTGGCAGGACGACCGGCCGCCCCTCACCCGCTGGTCGCGTACGATCATCTACGAGATGCACGTCAAGGGCTTCACCCGGCTCCACCCCGAGGTGCCGCCCGAGCTGCGCGGTACCTACGCCGGGCTCGCCTCGCCGGCGGCGGTGCGCCACCTCACCGAGCTGGGCGTCACCGCGGTGGAGCTCCTGCCCGTCCATTACTCGGTGACCGAGAAGTACCAGGCCGACCGCGGCCTCACCAACTACTGGGGCTACAACTCCATCGGCTTCTTCTGTCCCGACTCGCGCTTCTCCGCCTCGGGCCATCTCGGCGGACAGGTCCGCGAGTTCAAGCAGATGGTCAAGACCGTTCACCGCGCGGGCATCGAGGTGATCCTCGACGTGGTCTACAACCACACCGCCGAGGGCAACCACCTGGGCCCCACCCTCTGCTTCCGCGGCATCGACAACGACGCCTACTACCGGCTGTCCCCCGAGGATCCCCGCCTCTACGTCGACTACACCGGCTGCGGCAACACGCTGAACATGCGGCATCCGCGCACGATCCAGCTCCTGATGGACAGCCTGCGCTACTGGGTGCTCGAGATGCACGTGGACGGCTTCCGCTTCGACCTGGCCGCCGCGCTCGCCCGCGAGCTCCACGACGTCGACCGGCTCTCCGCCTTCTTCGACGTGATCCACCAGGACCCGGTGATCTCCCAGGTGAAGCTCATCGCCGAGCCCTGGGACCTCGGCCAGGGCGGCTATCAGGTCGGTAACTTCCCGGTGGGCTGGGCGGAGTGGAACGGCAAGTACCGCGACACCATCCGCCGCTACTGGAAGGGCGACGAGGGACAGGTGGCCGAGGTGGCCTATCGCCTGACCGGCTCCAGCGATCTCTACGAGATGGGCGGCCGGCGGCCGTACGCGAGCGTGAACTTCGTCACCGCCCACGACGGCTTCACCCTCGCCGACCTCGTCTCCTACAACGGTAAGCACAACGAGGCCAACGGCGAGGACAACCGGGACGGCACCGACGACAACGGCTCGTGGAACGGAGGCGTCGAGGGCCCGACCGACGACCCCCAGATCACCGCGCTGCGCGAGCGGCAGATGCGGAATTTTCTGGCCACCCTCTTCCTGTCCCAAGGCATCCCCATGCTGGGGTTTGGCGATGAGATGGGCCGCACCCAGCAGGGCAACAACAACGCCTACTGCCAGGACACCGAGCTCTCCTGGGTCCACTGGCCGCCGACCGAGACGGGACGGAAGCTCATCGACTTCACGCGGCGCCTGATCGGGCTCAAGCACGCGAACCCGGTCTTCCACCGCCGCATGTTCTTCCAGGGCCGGCGCATCCAGGGCTCGGCGGTGAAGGACCTCGCGTGGTTCCGCCCCGACGGCAAGGAGATGACCGACGAGGAGTGGGGCAACGGCCTGAGCCGCTGCCTCGGGCTACGGCTATCCGGCGACGCCATCGAGGAAGTGGACGACATGGGCGAGCCCATCGTCGGGGACACCTTCCTGATCCTGCTCAACGCTCATCACGAGCCGGTGCCCTTCGTGCTGCCGGCCCACGAGGCGAGCGTGCGGTGGGAGCCCGTTCTCGACACGCGCGACTGGGACGGGGAGGCCGATCGGCAGCCCCTCCGCACCGGCGCGCGATACCTGCTGGAAGGCCGCTCGCTCGCCGTCCTGCGGCTCGGCCGGCCGAGCCGGCCCGCCCAGGGAGCGTGATCGATGAGCGCCTCGCCCGAGTTCGACTCCGAGCTGCATCGCACCGCGCTCAACCAGCTCGATCGCGTCGCGGCCCGGCTCAGCCTGGACCACGACATCCACGAGCGGCTGCGCTTCCCGCGACGCGCCCTCGTGGTCTCGATCCCGGTGCGGATGGACCACGGCAAGACGGAAGTGTTCATCGGCTACCGCGTTCATCACAACACCGCGCTCGGCCCCACCAAGGGCGGCCTGCGCTACGACCTCGGCGTCAACCTGGGCGAGGTGACCGCGCTCGCCATGCTGATGACCTGGAAGTGCGCCCTGATGGGGCTGCCCTACGGAGGAGCCAAGGGCGGCGTCCGCTGCAACCCGCGCGAGCTCTCGGCCCGCGAGCGCGAGCACCTCACGCGCCGGTACACGACCGAGATCATCCACATGATCGGTCCCGACCTCGACATCCCCGCCCCCGACCTCGGCACCGACGAGCAGACCATGGCCTGGCTGATGGATACCTACTCCATGACCCAGGGCAAGAGCGTGCCCGGGGTGGCCACCGGCAAGCCCCTCATCGTGGGCGGCTCGGCGGGCCGTCGCGAGGCCACCGGCCGCGGGATCGTCTTCGTGCTCTACCAGGCGGCCAAGAGCCTGAGCCAGGCCCTGCGGGGCAAGAAGATCGTCGTACAGGGCTTCGGCAACGTGGGCGCGGTGGCCACGCGTCTCCTGTGGAACGACGGGTGCACGATCGTCGGCGTCGCCGACTTCAAGGGCGGGGCCTGGAACCCCAACGGTCTCGACATCCACCAGCTCCAGAGCCACGTGGCCGAGGCCGGCAGCGTGGCCGGCTTCCCGGGCAGCGAGGCCATCAGCAACGAGCAGATCCTCGAGCAGCCCTGCGACGTGCTGATCCCGGCCGCGGTGGGCTCGGTGATCCACGAGCGCAACGCCGACCGGATCAAGGCCCTCATCGTCGCGGAAGGCGCCAACGGCCCCACCACCCCCGAGGCCGACGTGATCCTCCGGGACCGCGGGGTGACCGTGATCCCGGACATCCTGTGCAACGCGGGCGGCGTGGTCGTCTCCTACTTCGAGTGGGTGCAGGGCCTGCAGTACTACTTCTGGAAGGAGAGCGAGATCATCTCGCGGCTGCAGGAGATCATGGCGCGGTCGTTCACCCGCGTCTGGCAGACCGCCCAGAAGAGCGGGGTGGACCTACGGACCGGCGCGCTCATGGAAGGCGTCAGCCGGGTCGGCGAGGCCCACGTCTCCCGCGGTTTGTACCCGTAGCGGGGGCCCCGCTGTTTCACGACGAAACGCTTCGTTTCGCGGCGAAACACCCGCGCGGCGCTCACCGTCGAGAAATCAAGTCCATCCGCCTGGCATGAGACTTGACTGTTCTGAGTAGAATTACCCAAGGAGTTCGTACGGCTCATGCCCATCTCGAAGACACTGGTCCTGGCCTCCGCCCTGACCCTGACGCTCCAGTTCCTGATCTTCGCCTACCTCTACTCCTCTCACCGCGTGCGGTTCTTCCGGTATCTGCTGCTGGCCTGGGGCCTCATGAGCCTGGCCAAGCTGCTGCACGCCGGCCGGATCCTCGTCCCCGATCTCGAGATCCTGGGCGCGCTGATCAACACCGCCTTCGTCGGGGCCACCCTCCTCGTGCTGGCGGGCGGCCTGGCCTTCCGCTTCGACTACCGGATCCGGCGGCGCGATCTGGTGATCGGCGGGCTGGCCGCCCTGGGCGCCCTCAGCCTCGGTGACCTGTCGGACGCGAGCGTGGCCGCGCGGAGCCTGGCCGGCTTCGTCACCGGGGGCATCCTGATCCTGGCCGGGGTGCAGTTCTGGCCTCGAGCGGCCCAGCCCCGGTACCGCGGCGCGTGCTTCCTCGCCACCTCGCTCGCCCTCTGGGGCGTGCACCGGATCGTGTCGCCGGCTTTCCCGACGGAGCCGGGCACCGCGCCCCACCTCTTGATGCACCTCGGGTTCATGTTGTTCTATTTCCTCTCGACCTTCGCGATCATCATCATGGTGCTGGATCGAGCCCGGAGCGAGACCGCGGCGCTCAAGGAGTTCAACGAGCGGCTCGTCGACGGCCTCGGCGAGGGCCTCCAGCTCGTCGACGGCGACTTCCGGATCCGCCACGCCAACCGGTGGATGCACGGCCAGTTCGGCGAGGTGGTGGGGCGCCGCTGTTACGAGCTGCTCGCCGCCGACGGCATGCGGTGCCCGGGCTGTCCCCTCGACCGCCGGCACGAGATCGGCGACGCGGTGCGGATCGAGGTCCCGGGGACCGACGGCCGCCGCTTCTCGCTGAGCTGCTCCCCGGTGCGCCAGCCCGACGGCCAGATCCTCCTCCTCGAGCTGGTGGCCGACGTGACCGAGCGGGAACGGCTGCAGGCGCGGCTCACCGAGGCGGAGCGCCTGGCCGCGGCGGGCGAGCTGGCCGCGGGCGTCGCGCACGAGATCCGCAACCCGCTGGCCGCCATCGTCAACGCCACGACCCTGCTCGAGGAGGAGGAAACGCTCACCCGGGACGAGCGGGCCAACACGCTGGGCGCGGTGAAGAAGGAGGCGCGCCGGCTCAACCGGATCCTCTCGGACTTCCTCGTCTTCGCCCGCCCTCGCGAGTCCAAGCCCCTCGAGGCCGACATCCGGGTGGTCGTCGATCACGTCGCGGCGCTGATCCGGGAGGATCCCGGTCGCGCCGAGCGCGTGCAGCTCTCGGTGGGGATCGATCCCGCCGTGCCCGCGTTCCGTTTCGACGCCGATCAGCTGACCCAGGTGCTGTGGAACATCGCGCTGAACGGGGTCGAGGCTATGGAGGGGCCCGGTCGCCTCGACATCACGGTGGCCCGCCGGGGCGCCGCGGTGGCGATCGCGGTCACCGACACCGGCGGCGGGATACCGGTCGAGGAGCGTCGCCGGGTGTTCGAGCCGTTCTACTCCCGGAAGCGGAGCGGCACCGGCCTCGGGCTCACCATCGCCCGGCGCATCGTGGCCACGCACGGTGGACGGATCGACGTCGAGTCGACGCCCGGCCAGGGCTCGCGCTTCACCGTCGTGCTGCCTATCGCCGCGGGTGCGTGAGATGGCGGCGATCCTCGTTGTCGATGACGAAGCCTCGGCCCGGATCACTCTCGCGCTGCTCCTCCGGAAGCGGAACCACCAGGTGACGGAGGCCGACGGCGTCGGGGTCGCGGTCAAGGCCCTCATCGATGAGACCTTCGAGGTCATCGTGACGGATCTCCGCATGCCGGATGGCGACGGGCTGGACGTGCTGCGGGCCGCCCGGGCCCACTGCCCGGACGCCGACGTCATCCTCCTCACCGCGTACGCCGGCTGGGAGTCGGCGAAGGAGGCGATCCAGCTCGGGGCCATCGACTATTTCGAGAAGGGTCGCGAGCCCGACGAGCTGCTCCACCGCATCGAGCGGGCCCTCGGCGAGAAGGCCCTGCGCCGGGAGAACGCGAACCTCCGGGCCCAGGTGCGCGACCGGTACGGCCTGCCCGGGCTGCTCGCGGCCTCCGCGCAGATGGCCCAGGTGGTGGAGCTGGTGCGGCGGGTCGCGCCCACGAGCGCCACCGTGCTCATCCAGGGCGAATCGGGTACGGGCAAGGAGGTCATCGCCAAGGCCATCCATCACGCCAGTGACCGGGCGCGCGGGCCCTTCGTCGCCATCAACTGCGGCGCGCTGCCCGAGACGCTGCTGGAGTCGGAGATCTTCGGGCACGTGCGCGGCGCCTTCACCGGGGCCAGCGGGACCAAGAAGGGCTTGTTCGAGGAAGCCGACGGCGGCACGCTGCTGCTCGACGAGATCGGCGAGATGGCGCCGAGTCTCCAAGTCAAGCTCCTGCGGGCCCTGCAGAGCGGCGAGATCCGTCCGGTCGGCTCGACCCAGGCGATCACGGTGGACGTCCGGGTCGTGGCGGCCACCAACCGCGACCTCGAGCAGCTGATCCGCCAGGGCGGCTTCCGGGAAGACCTCTTCTACCGCCTCAACGTCATCCCGGTCACCCTCCCGCCCCTGCGCGAGCGCCGCGAGGATATTCCGCTCCTCGCCGAGCACTTCCTCGGCCGCGCCGCCCAGCGCCTGGGCCGGAGCCTGCGCCTGAGCCCGGCGGCGGTGGACCGGCTCCTGCGCTATCCGTGGCCGGGCAACGTGCGCGAGCTGGAGAACGCGATCGAGCGCACCGCGATTCTCGCGCGGCACGAGGTCATCGAACTCGACGATCTGCCTCCCCACGTGACCGGGGGCGTCGCGCTCGGGCCGGCGCCGAGCCTCGAGCGGGAGCATACCCTCGCGGAAGCCGAGCGCTCCCACATCATCCAGACGCTCGAGCGCTGCGGCTGGAACCATTCTCGAACCGCGGAGACGCTCGGAATCGGACGTACCACTCTCTGGCGCAAGCTGAAAGAGTACGGGATAGGTTAATCGAAGGGGGCCTGGACGGCCCCCTCCGAGCCTCCCCCAGGATCGTTGCGCCGGCGAAGCCGGCGCTCGAACCGTCGATGCCGGACGGGTGCAGGGTGAGGTCGGTGGGCCCGAGCGGGAAGTGCTGGAGCAGGTGGTCCTGCATTCTCGGTCCTCCTAACGTCGCCTCGGGGTCAGGCGGCTACGTAGGCGGCGAGGCACTGGCGGACGAGGATGCGGGAGCGGTACACCCGCGACTTCACCGCGGCCAGGCCGAGCCCCAGTCGCGCGGCGATCGCCTCGTTGGACAGCCCCTCGAGATGATGGAGCACCAGCGGGAGGCGATAGGGCTCGGGCAGGGTCTCGATGGCGCGCGCGAGGAGCCCGCGCAGCTCGAGCTGAACCAGCTCCTCCTCGGCGGAGGCGGGATGGCCGGCGAGGGCCGCCCAGCCGGCGGGGCCCGCGGCGGAGTGCAGGTCGCTTCGTCGCCGGCGCCGCAGTCGCGCCAGCGCCGCATTGGTGGCGACCCGGTGCACCCACGTCCCGAACGCGGCCCGCTCCTCGAACAGATGGATCTTCCGCACGATGAGCAGGAGGACGTCCTGGGCGACCTCTTCCGCGTCTGCGCGGTTGCCGAGGATCCGCTCGATCCGCCAGCAGATGCGCGAGCCGTAGGCTTCGACGAGCGCGTCGATCGCCTCGGGGTCGCCGCGTCGGATCCCGGCGATCAGGCGCGCGGTCCCATCCGGGCGCGGGCGGTCGGCAGTGGCGAGTGTCGTCATCGGATCCGAATGGAAGCAACCAGCGTGCCCATCGTGAAGTCGCGGAAAGATCGTCGGATCCCGGTCGCTTCTTCGCGGCGCCGGTTCCAGATGGGAACCGGATGTTCCGACCTGGAACAGCGCGGGGCATCGGCACCGCATGAGCATTGCGGTTTTCGGGCGGGACCGGCGTGGCATCGAACGTGAATCTCACACTCACGTGGCCGCGATCCTCATCGTCGACGACGAGCCCTCCGCCCGCTTGACGCTCGGTCTGCTGCTCCGGAACCGCGGCCATCTCGTCAGGGAGGCCGATGGAGTCACCGCGGCGGCCCGCGCGCTCGGCGCCGACGCCTTCGACGTCATCATCACCGATCTCCGGATGCCAGACGGGCTCGGGCTCGACGTCCTCCGGGAAGCGAAGGTCCGGTGCCCGGACGCGAACGTGATCCTGCTCACCGCCCACCCCGGATGGGAATCGGCGAAGGAAGCCATGCGCCTCGGGGCTTTCGACTACTTCGAGAAGGGGCAGGAGCCCGACGGGCTCTTCCGGCTGATCGACCGCGCGCTCGAAGAGCAGGAGTCCCGGCCGCGGGCATCCGCGTCGCCGCGGCCGGCCGGAGACGAGCGCCGCTTTCTCACCGTCCTGTTCGCGGACCTGCGCGGGTCGATGGAGCTCCTCGCCGGGCACGACCTCGACGTGGCCCGGCACGTGCTGGATGGCGTGATCGAGCGCCTGATGGAGTCGGTGCACCGGCTGGGCGGCACCGTGAACCAGGTGATGGGTGACGGCATCATGGCTCTGTTCGGCGCGCCGGTCGCCCACCCCGATCACGCGGCGCGGGCCTGCCGGGCCGCGCTCCAGATGCAGGTGGCGGTCGGCCGCTACGCGAACGCCCTGCGCGGACGCCACCGCGTCGACGTGCAGATCCGCGTGGGGATCAACTCGGGTGAGGTGATCGTGCGCGCGGTGGGCAGCGATCTCCGCTGGGACTACACCGCGGTGGGCGCGCCCACCCATATCGCGGCCCGGATGGAGCAGCTGGCCACGCCGGGCACCACGGTCGTCACCGCCGCGACCCGCGCGCTGCTCGGGCCGGAGATCTCCACCCGACCGCTGGGCCGGGTGGTGGTGAGGGGGCTTTCCGACGAGGTCGAGGCGTACGAGCTCGTCGGTCTTCGCTCAACGGGATCGGCGGCGGACCCAGGCCAGCCCCACGGCGGCCACGACCACGCCTACGATGCTCGCGAGCTGAGCCACCCGGAGCCCCGCCACCCAGAAGCTGTCGAGTCGTAGCGACTCGATGAAAAATCGGCCCACGGAGTAGAGGCCAATGTAGGAGAAGAACACCGCGCCCGGATACCGTCCCACCCGCGGGCGCACCCACCAGACGAGGAGCGCGAACACGAGCGCGTCCCAGAGCGACTCGTAGAGGAAGGTCGGGTGGAAGAACAGGGCGTCGCGGAACTCGGGCGGCCGATGCGGGGGCGAGATGTAGAGCTTCCACGGCAGGTCGGTGGGCCGCCCGAACGCCTCCTCGTTGAAGAAGTTCCCCCAGCGGCCGATGGCCTGGCCCAGCACCATGCTCGGCGCGATGACGTCGAGGGCGCGGAGTACCGGCAGGCGCCACCTCCACGCGAGCAGCGCGCCGACGATCGGCCCCACGATGAGGCCACCGTGCATGGCGAGGCCGCCTTCCCAGACCGCGACGATCTTCGACGGGACCCGCCCGTAGTAGTCCCAGTTGAACACGACCTCGTACAGCCGCGCACCGGCCAGGCCCGCCACCACGCCCCACTGGCCGGCGCGGACGATCTGATCGGCGGGTAGCCCCTCCTGGACCGCGCGCCGGTGGGCGAGCCAGAAGCCCACCAGGATCGCGGTGGCCATGAGGATGCCGTACCAGCGGATCTGCAGCGGTCCGAGCTCGAACGCGATGGCGCCGGGCGAGGCGAACACGAAAAGCACGATAGCACGGCGCCCGCGGGAACTTTCCATACGGGGCCCGGCTCTTCCCCGACGTCGAGTACACCTTCAAGCACGCGCTCACCCACGAGGTCGCCTACGGCAGCGTGCTGCAGCGAGCTGACCGCCGCTCACCTGGATCGCAGCGTGGCGCGCCCGCTCGAGCACCGGGAGCTCGGGGCGGCCACGTTCAAGCATACGTCACGGGGACGCGGGCCACGGACGGGGCGACCGCCCCTGGAGGGCGTTCAGGTCGACTACCCTCTGGCCTCTACCTGGTCCATCAGCCCGACGTGCTCTACTTCGGCGTGCACATGCGCCGGCTCGAGACGCCGGGGTTCGTGCCGGCCGCGGTCGGCGTCATCGCCGTCCTCACGCTCGGGGCCATGACGCTCGAGCGGGCGGTGAACGCTGACGAGCCGGATCCTTCATCGAGCCACCCTCACGGCCGGACCGCCGGGGCCTCGAATGTCATGCCCCGTGCGCGCCACATCAGATAGAGCTCCAGATCGACGAGCTGCGGCGCCCCGTACGGGTAGGGGTCAGCGCGAAGCCCCACCAGACAGTTGCGCAGGCGCCGCTGGAGCGAGCCGAGGCTCTGCCACTCCAGACGGTAGAGCGGGTAGCCGGTCGGGTGGCCCTGCGGAATGACGTTGCCCGCGAGCTGCCGGCCCGGGTTGGCGTCGTGACAGTGGCTGCAGGCGAGGTTGAGCTGGCCCTGGCGCCGGAAGTAGGTGGCCCGGCCGGCGTCGAGGAAAGTCTGCGTCCGCGGGTCGATCGCGACCGCGATGGGCAGGCCGCGCGACTGGCGCGCGACGTAGGCGGTCAGCGCCAGGAGCTCGCGGCTCTCGTAGGCAACGGGCGGTGCCTCCTGCCGGTCGGTGCGGCAGAGGTTGA
>Ga0187892_10003023_pt1 | contig 31781 bp, 18 predicted proteins | sample MA1701073metaG_FD_139345 | JGI IMG/M metagenome (GOLD analysis project Ga0187892, IMG submission 139345) | Bio-ooze microbial communities from a basaltic lava cave in the Kipuka Kanohina Cave System on the Island of Hawaii, USA - MA170107-3 metaG ...
AGTCCCGCCCGCCATCGCCCCCGGGGCGCGGATCGCCCTCGTCGCCGGCAGCGCCGGTGTGAGCCTCGCCTGCCTCGTCGCGGCGCGGGTCCCGCTCGCGAAGTGGGCGCTTCCCCCCTTCGCGCTCCTCGTGGCGTCCGGCGTGCTCGCGGCCGCGGCGGGCCGCGTCCTTTCCTGAACGGAGTCGCGCCATGCGAATCGCACTGGTCGCCATGAGCGGCGTACGCGTCCGGAACGACGAGCTCCGGGCTCTTGGCGTCACGCTGCCCGGTTTCGTCGAGCGCGGCGAGGTGATCGCGTCGATGCCGAGCCTCGCCCTCCTCTCGATCGCGGCCGCGACGCCGCCCCGCCACGAGATCGTCTACCACGAAGTGCGCGACCTCGGCGACTCGCCCCCGGAGGGCTTCGACCTCGTCGCGATCTCGACCTACACGGCGCAGGCTAACGAGGCCTACGAGATCGCCGATCTCTGCCGCTCGCGCGGCTCTCGCGTCGTCCTCGGCGGGCTCCACGTGTCGCAGGTGCCCGCCGAGGCGCTGCCCCACGCCGACGCCGTCGTGATCGGCGAGGGCGAGCGTCTCTGGCCGTCGGTCGTGCGCGACGCCGAGCGCGGCCGGCTCGCCCGGACCTACCGCGAGTCGATCCCGGGCCTTCTCGATCTCTCGTCGACGCCGGTCCCTCGGTTCGATCTCCTCGATCCCTCGCGCTACAACCGCCTGACGATCCAGACGCACCGCGGCTGCCCTCACGACTGCGAGTTCTGCGGCGCGTCGAAGCTCTTCGCGCCGGGGTTCCGGCAGAAGACGGTCGACCGGGTCCTCCGGGAGATCGACGCGGTGGAGTCGGTCGCCCCGCGCCCCTTCCTCGAGCTCGCGGACGACAACACCTTCGTCGACCGGGCGTGGTCGAAGGAGTTCCTCCGGCGCATCGCGCCGCGGCGCCTTCGCTGGTTCACCGAGAGCGACGTGTCGATCGCCGACGATCCCGAGCTCCTCGACCTCCTGGCCGCGTCCGGCTGCCGACAGGTTCTGATCGGCCTCGAGAGTCCGGGACGAGCGGCGCTCGACGGGATCGACGCGCGGAACTGGAAGCTCCGCCGCCACGATCGCGTCGTGCGGGCCGTGGACGCGATCCAGTCGCGCGGCGTGTCGGTCAACGGCTGCCTCATCGTCGGCCTCGACGCGCACGGGCCGGAGGTCTTCGACGAGGTCCGGGCGTTCGTCGAGGCGTCCGGGATCGCGGACGTCCAGGTGACCGTGCCGACGCCGCTCCCGGGAACCCGGCTCCTCGACCGGCTCCGGCGCGAGGGACGCCTCCTCCGCGAGGCGCCGTGGGACCAGTGCACCCTTTTCGACGTCACTTTCGTGCCGAAGCGGATGTCACCGCGGGATCTCGAGGACGGGATGCGCTCGCTCTTCCTCGATCTTTATTCGGCCGAGGCGGTCGCCCGGCGGCGGCGGCGGTTCCTCGCCCGGACGCATGGCGCCGGGGCCCCCGGAGCCGCCTGAGCGCTTCCCCTCCCGCCCGCCGGTAGCCTGTTCCTTTCCCCGGGATCTTCGCATTTAATGGTGGGCTGCCGCCGAGGAGGTCGGCGGCCCCCTCCGGTCGTTCGGGAGATGCGCGGCCGGGGAAGCGTCTGCGACCCTCTCTTTGAAATCGCAGTGCCCTCATCTCGCCCGCCGGGGATCGTCATGAAGCTCTCGAATCGACTGTCCGCCCTCGTCCTCGCCGCGTCGTCGGTCCTTCTCCTCGCCGGCCCGGCGTCGGCGGGCGATCCGTGCCAGCCCGAATGGGCGTCTCAGCTCTTCCCCCTGCGCGGGGTCGACGCCACGGTGTCGGCACTCGCCGTCCATGACGACGGCTCCGGCCCGGCGCTCTTCATCGGGGGCGACTTCACTGTCGCCGGCGGGACGGTGGCGTCCCGCATCGCCCGCTTCGACGGGACGAGCTTCACGGCGCTCGGTCCGGGGCTCGACGGCGCCGTGACCGCTCTCGCGGTGTACGACGACGGCTCCGGCCCGATGCTCTACGCGGGCGGCGACTTCGTGATGGCCGGCGGGACGGTCGTGAACCACGTCGCGCGCTGGAACGGCACGTCCTGGTCCGCGCTCAGCGTGGGCGTCGGAGGCGCCGTCCGCGCCCTCGCGACGTACGACGACGGCTCGGGAGCGAAGCTCTACGCGGGAGGCGAATTCACGACCGCGGGCGGGGCCGGCGCCAACCGGTTCGCGCGCTGGAACGGCACCTCGTGGTCGGCGCTCGGCACCGGCGTCGGGGACACCGTGAACGCGCTCGCGACGTTCAATCCCGGCACCGGCACGCGGCTCTACCTCGGCGGGGCGTTCCTCGTCGCGGGCGGCGCCGCGGCGAACCGCATCGCCTCCTTCGACGGCACGAACTACGCGACGCTCGGCGTGGGCGTCGCAGCCACGGTGCACGCTCTCGCGAAGTTCAACGACGGCGGCGGCGACGACCTCTACGTCGCCGGTGACTTCACGACCGCGGGCGGCGCGGGGGCGAACAGGATCGCGCGGTGGAGCGGCTCGGCGTGGTCGACGCTCTCGAGCGGACTCAACAACAGCGCGCGGGCGCTCGTCGCCTTCGACGACGGCGGCGGCGCGGCGCTCTACGTGGGCGGCTTCTTCTCGACGGCGGGCGGCGGGGCGGCGAGCCGCGTCGCGAAGTGGAACGGCGCCGCGTTTTCCGCGCTGGGCGCCGGGCTCTCGGGCACGGCGAACGCGCTCGCGGCCTTTAACGACGGATCGGGCCCCGACCTCTTCGCGGGCGGGACGTTCGTGTCCGCGGGGTCGGCCTCGGCGGGCCGCGTCGCGCGGTGGGACGGAGCGGCCTGGTCGGCGCTTTCGTCTGGGCTCGACGACGCCGTCTTCGCGGCGATCGCGCACGACGACGGCGGCGGCCCGGCGCTCTTCGTCGGCGGCAACTTCACGTCGGCGGGAGCGGTCGGCGCGAACCGGGTCGCGAAGTGGAACGGCTCGGCCTTCTCCGCGCTCGGGAGCGGCGCGGGCGGCCTCGTGAACGCGCTCGCGAGCTTTTCCGGGAGCCTCTACGCGGGCGGCAACTTCACTTCGGCGGGCGGATCGGCGGCGAGCCGCGTCGCGCGATGGAACGGCGCGACGTGGTCCGCGCTCGGCTCGGGCGTTTCCGGCCCGGTCAACGCAATCGCCGTCTTCAACGACGGATCCGGCGACGCCCTCTTCGTGGGCGGGCTCTTCTCGTTCGCGGGCGGCGGCGTCGCGAGCAACGTGGCGAAATGGAACGGCGCGACGTGGTCCGCCCTCGGCTCCGGCGTGAACGGCCGCGTGCGCTCGCTCTTCGTCTGGAACGACGGCTCCGGGAACGCGCTCTACGCCGCCGGAGAGTTCACGACCGCGGGCGGGTCGGCCGCGAACCGCGTCGCGAAGTGGAACGGCGCCGCGTGGTCAGCGCTCGGCGCCGGCATGAACGGCACCGTCTACGCGCTCGCGTCGAAGGCGTCGGGTCCAAGCGCCGGCCTATACGCCGGCGGGGCGTTCACGACCGCGGGCGGCGCGGCCGCCACGAACGTCGCGCGCTTTGACGGCTCGACCTGGTCGGCCGTCTCGGGCGGGACGAACGGCGAGGTGCACGCCCTGAAAGCGATCGACGACGGGTCGGGTGAAGCGATCTACGCCGGCGGCGACTTCACGACCGCGGGGGGTTCTGCGGCGAACCGCGTCGCGAAGTACGACGGCGCGTCGTGGGCGGCGCTCGCCGCGGGGACGAACGCGCTCGTAGAAGCGATCGCGAGCACGGGCTCAGGGGCCTCGAGCCAGATCTTCGCGGGCGGGAGCTTCACGACGGCCGGCGGCTCCGCGTCCGCGTTCGTGGCGCGCTGGTCGCCCGGCGGGCTGCCCGACATCACGTCGCCGCCCGCGAGCCAGACGGTCTGCGAGGGCGACCCCGTCACGTTCTCGGTGACCGCGGGCGGCAAGCCGCCGCTCACGTATCAGTGGCGGAAGAACGGCTCGAACGTGGGCGGCGCAACCGGCACTTCGCTCACGATCGACCCGGTCGCGCCGGCCGACGCCAGCGCCTACGACGTCGTCGTGACCGACGGCGACGGCTGCTCGGTGACGAGCGCGGCGGCGACCCTTGCGGTCCAGACCGTTCCCGTCGTCACGACACAGCCCGTGAGCCACACCGCCTGCGCCGGGAGCTCCACGTCGTTCACGGTCGCCGCGTCGGGCGGCGGGCCCTTCTCGTACCAGTGGAGAAAGGGCGGGGCGGACCTTACGGGCGCCACGAACGCCACGCTGACGCTCGACCCCGTGGTCGCGGGCGACGCGGGCTCGTACGACGTCGTGGTCTCGAACGCGTGCGGGATGGCGACGAGCGACCTCGCGACCCTCACGGTCGAGTTTCCTCCGTCCATCACGACGAACCCGGCGAGCCGCACGGCCTGCTCCGGGACGTCGACGACGTTCACGGTCGCCGCGACCGGCACGGCGCCGCTTTCCTACCAGTGGCGGAAGAACGGCGCCGACATCGGCGGCGCGAACGCGTCGAGCTTCACGATCGACCCCGTCGCCCCGGCCGACGCCGGCAGCTACGACGTCGTCGTCTCGAACGGCTGCGGCTCGGCGACGAGCACCGCCGCGACTCTCGACGTCGAGATCCCGCCCTCGATCACCGGCCAGCCGTCGGGCGCCACCGTCTGCGAGGGCGACCCGGTGACGTTCGCGGTGACGGCGACCGGCACGGCGCCGCTCGCGTACCAGTGGAGGAAGAACGGCACGAACATCGGAGGCGCGAACGGGTCGAGCTACACGATCGATCCGACGTCCTCGGTCGACTCGGGCGACTATGACGTCGTCGTCTCGAACGGCTGCGGCTCCGTCACGAGCGCGACGGCGACTCTCGTGGTGCTGGTTCCGCCGTCGATCACGACGCATCCCGCAAGCGCCGCGGCGTGCGTCGGCGGCTCGCTGACGCTCACGGTCGTGGCGGCCGGATCGGCGCCGCTCTCCTACCAGTGGCGGAAGAACGGCCTCGCGATGCCCGGCGAGACCGGCCCGTCGCTCGTCTTCAACCCCGTCTTCGCCGGCGACGCGGGCTCGTACGACGTCGTGGTCTCGAACCCGTGCGGGGCGGTGGCGAGCGACGCGGCGACGGTCACGATCGTCGACCAGGTGGCCGAATCGCTCGCCGTCGACCCGGCGATCGTCGGCGGCGGCGACGGCGCGACGGGCACGGTCACGATCTCGTGCGCCCCGGGAGCGGGCGGCGTCTCGGTCGCGCTTTCAAGCGCCGACCCTTTGATCGCGTCGGTCCCCGCTTCGGTCCTCGTGAACGAAGGCGAGACCGAGGCCACCTTCGCGGTCACGACCTCGCCGGTCGCGATGACGGAGGACGTCATCCTCACGGCGTCGCTCGGCGGCGAGGACGCGATCGCGATCATCCGGGTCGTCCCGCCCGGGACCGACTGCCTCACCGGTGCGGGTGCGATGCTCGCCTATCACTACGACGCCGGATCCGACGTCGGGCTTCTCCGTCCGAGCGACGGCGAGACGTGGCGCTTCGAGCTCCTCGACGTGGATCCGTCGGCCCTTGCGGGCAACCGGCGGTTCGCGCTTCGCCTCGAGGACCGCGGCGCCGGTTCGGGCGGCGAGGTTCTCGCGACCCTGGTCGAGCACGACTTCTCCGGCGCGGGCGGCCACCGCCTCGAGAGCACGGATCTCGGCGGTGTCGTCCGGAGCCGGCACGACTTCGCCGCGGGCGAGGTGGCCGGCACGTACGACATCCGCGTCGAGCTGACGCAGCGGTGCGACGGCCTCTACGATCTCGTGCCCTACTACCGGCTCCCCGCGGGCGACTGGACGATCTTCGACGACGGAGCCTGGACGTCGATGTCGGCGTTCGACCTCGGCCAGGCGCGCGTCGTGGTCGCGCTCGACGCGGGCGCGGACGGCTCGCTCTGCTACTCGGCGCCGATCGTCACGACCTCGGGCTGCAAGGCGGGGAACGTCAACGGGGGCGTCGGTCCGGTCACCGACGTGCTCTTCGTGAACGGCTCGCCCGGCGATCCCATCCAGCGGAAGATCGTCGTCTCCCAGTTCGATCCCTTCACGATCTCCATGGCCGCGCCGCCGTCGAAGCCGCTCGGGCCGGCGCGCTTCGTGCTCTACGCCTGGCTCGGGCGCGTGACGCCGTGCACGCGGCGGACCGTGCCGAGAGGCGTCGGCGGCTCGTGCATGCCGATGCCGCTCAGCGGGCCCGCGATGCCGGCGCCGAAGCAGATCTGGAACAACGTCGGGAAGACCGGAGTCCTCGGCGTTCCGACCCTGCCGTCAACGCCCGCGCCGAGCACCGTCATGAGCCGGCCGGCCGGCCTCCGCAAGACCGCGACGTTCACTCTCGAGGGCCTCGTCATCGACTCCGACTCTCCGAGCGGCCTCGCCAGCATCACGAACACGATCACGGTCGTTTCGAGGTAAGCGGAAGGGACCGGCCGGGAAACGGCGGGAAACGGTACCAGGTACCGTTTCAATCCGCGTCCGTTGCGGAAGGAGCGCCGACGGAAACGGTACCTGGTACCGTTTCCCGTCCCTCGTTTCCCGCCTAGAGTTCCCGCGAACGTGTCTTCAGGAGCCACACGAAGAACGGGCCGCCGAGGAGGCCGGTCAGGACGCCGACGGGAAGCTCGCCCGATCCGAGCACCGTGCGCGCGACCGTGTCGCACACCGCGAGGAAGGCGCCGCCCGCGAGCGCCGACACCGGCACCAGCACGCGGTGATCGGGGCCGAGCACGAGCCGCACCCCGTGCGGCACGATGAGCCCCACGAACCCGATCGGCCCGCTCGCCGAGATCGCCGCCCCGGTCACGAGCGACGCCGCGCCGAACGCGACGAGCTTCGTCCGCTCCACCTCGACGCCGAGCGAACGCGCCGTCTCCTCTCCCAGCGAGAGCACGTTGAAAGAGCGCGCCTGGATCCACAGGATCGCCGTCCCGACCGCCGCGAACGGCAGCGTCCGCACGACCTTGTCGAACCCGACCGTGTCGATCCCGCCCATCATCCAGTGGATCATCCGGTGGACCTGGGAGAGGTCCGCGAGGTAGTTGACGAGGAGGATCGCCGCGCTGAAGAAAACGTTGACCGTGACCCCCGCGAGGAGGAGCGTCACCGTCGGGACCCGCCTCCCCGATCGCGCGAGGAACCAGACGATCGCGACCGACAGCACGGCGCCGAGAAACGCCGCGAGCGGCACCGCCGGGACCCCGAGCACGCCGGCCGCGAGCCCGAGGTGGATCGCGACGACCGCGCCGAACGACGCGCCCCCGGCGATCCCGAGCGTGAACGGCTCCGCGAGCGAGTTCCGGAGGAGCGCCTGGAACGTCGCCCCCGCCACCGCGAGCGACCCGCCCACGATCGCCGCGAGGAGGACGCGCGGGAGCCTCAGGCGGAAGAAGATCTCGCGATCCTGATTCTCGACCGCCGGCAGCGAGAAGTCGAACGCGCGCGCGAAGTCGACCGGCACCGGCCCCACGAGCGGGCAGACGACGAGCGCCGCGAGAAGGAGAGCGCCGCCCGAGACGAGCCCGAGGACGAGCCGCGACCGCCCGCTCACGCGCCGCCTCCGTCGCCGGCTCGCGGAAGGACGATCGGGCGGCCCGCCGCGTCCGCGAAGACGTCCACCTCCGCCCCGTAGAGATCGCGCACGAGCGGCTCGCGGAGAAGCTCCGCCGGCGCGCCCGTGGCGACGATGCGCCCCTCCGCGAGCGCGTCGATCCTCCGGCAGTAGCGCGCCGCGAGGTTGAGATCGTGCGTGACGACGACGACCGTGAGCCCCGATCGGTTGAGATCCGTGAGGATCCGGTAGATCTCGGCCTGGTGCCTGAGATCGAGCGAGCTCGTGGGCTCGTCGAGGAGGAGAACGCTCGGCCGCTGCGTGAGGGCGCGCGCGAGCACGACGAGCTGCCGCTCGCCGCCCGACAGCTCGTGGAACGACCGTTTCTCGAAGCGGGCGACGCCGGTCCGCTCCATCGCCTCGAGCGCGATCTCCCGGTCCTCCGCTCCCTCGAAGGCCATGAGGCTCCCGTAGGGATGCCGCCCCATGAGGACGACCTCGCCCACCGAGAACGAGAAGAGCGTCTCCGTCGACTGCGGTACGAGCGCGAGCGCCCGCGCCGCCTCGCGCCGGGGGATCCGGGAGATGTCCTTCCCGAAAAGGAGCGCCTCGCCGGAGAGGGGCCGCGCGACGCCCGCGAGGATCTTCAAGAGCGTCGACTTCCCCGCGCCGTTCGGCCCGATGACCCCGGCGAACTCCCCGGGGGCGATCGCGATCGAGAGCCCGCGCAGCACGTCCGCCTCGGGCGCGTACGAGAACCGGACGTCGCGCGCCTCGATCGCCGGCGCGCTCACCTTCGGTCGTCCCCGGAGCCCGGCGCGTGGATCGCGGCGGAGAGGACGCGCGCGATCTCGGGGATGTGCGGGCCCGGATGCCCGATGTAGTCCTGATCGAGGACGCGGACCCGTCCCGACTTCACCGCCGAGAGCGTCGGGAGCGCCCGCCACACCTCGCGGAGCGCGCTCGCGTCGGGAGGGCCGATCTGCCCCGTCACGTCGAAGAGCTCGAGCACGACCTCCGGATCGCGCGCGACGATCTCTTCCTTCGACACGCGCGGGTAAAGGACGGGGGACTCCTCGAAGACGTTCTCGCCGCCGGCGAGCTCGATCAATTCGCCCATGAACGAGCGCCCGCCCGCCACGTAGATCTCCTCGAGCGTCCCGGGATTCCGGCCGGCCACGACGAGGACGCGCGGGCGGCGCGTCCCCTCGTTCTCGCGGCCGAGCGCGGCGAGATCCTCGCGGATCCGCGCGACGAGCGCGTCCCCCTCCGCCTCGAGGCCGACGGCCGACGCGAGCGCGCGCATCGATTTGAGCGCCGACTCGAGCGGCTCGTTCTCGAGCTCGAGCGTCGAGAGCCCGGCGCCGCGGAGCTTGGCGAGGAGATCCTCGTGCCACTTGAGCCCGACGACGAGGTCCGGAGCGAGCGCGATCATCTTCTCGACGTTCGGGTCGAGGAAGCCGCCGACGCTCGACTTCCCCGCCGCCTGCGGCACGCTGACCTTGCAGAAATCGGTCACGCCCACGATCCGGTCCGCGGCGCCAAGCGCGACCAGGACCTCGGTCAGGTCCGGGGCGAGCGAGACGACGCGCGAGGGACCCGGGCCCGCGGGCCGCGGGAGAGTCTCGTCGCCGCAGGACGGCGCGAGAGCGAGCGCCGCCGCGAACGCGAGAACGAGGTGGAACGGCCTCCTCAAGACTTTAGCCCCTCCATGCGACGGCACGGCGCGCCCCCGCTCCCGGCGCATCGGGCCGGACGTCCCTGCGCGTCGCCGCGGAAATGACGGCCGAGAGCGGCTCGCGAGACGAGGGGAAGCGCGCGCGGGCCGCACCCTCGGGAGCGCGGCCGGCGGACACGCTCTCGCCGACTTGGAACTCCGCCCACGATAGTCGATGCGCACGGCCCCCCGCTAGGCCCGCATCGCTCGCGAGGTTTGCGGCCGAGCCGCGCGGAAGCTCCATGAACGGCGAGGCGAAGGCGAAAGAATCAGGCGAAACGCACGGAGCGTTTCAGATCGAGGGATCGGCGCCGGCGGCTGCCGTCCCACGACCGAGCCGGCGGAGCCGGTCGAGCGGTCGGCGAGAAGGGGCGGCGCCCAGGGCCGATCCTCGGACGCCGTGATCGGCGCCGAGACCCGGCCAGAACCGCTCCCTCTCCCGAATAATGCGGGCTCCCCCCGCCGCCATTGTGCCGCCGCGAAGGCCGGCGTATCGTGGAAGCCGCAGAAACCGCGGCGAAAGGGAGGTCGCACGATGCGCAGCGTCCGTCGCTTCCGGCCGGTCGTCCGCTCGTCGGTCGTTTCGATCGTCGCGCTCACCGGCCTCGCCCTTCCGGCCCGCGCCCAGCTCCGGTTCGACACGTACGCGGACATTCCCGTCGGGTCGAACCCGTGGCGTCTCGACTTCGGCGACCTCGACGGCGACGGGCTCCTCGACGTCGTCACCGCCAACCGCGACTCGGGCTTCACCGCGCTCTTCTCGTCGGCCGGGGCGCCGGCGGCCAGCCGAGTCGACGTGAGGCTCCCCTCCGGAGCGCTCGCCGTCCAGATCGCCGACATCGACGGCGACGGGCTCGACGACGTCCTCGCGCTCACGCCCAACGATCGCCTCGTTCGCGTCCTCCGCCACACCGGCTCGCGGTCGTTCGAGCCCTACTCGAGCGCCGCCGTCCCCGAGGGCGCCGCCGATCTCGAGTCGGCCGACTTGAGCGGCGACGGCGTGCCCGACATCGCGGTCGCGATCTCGCCCCTCGGACTCGTCTACGTCATGCTCGGCTCGCGGGCGGGCATCTTCGGTCCGCCGGCCCGGCTCCAGTTCGGGATCTCGCCCGTCGCGGTCACGACCGGGGATCTCGACGGCGACGGCGACGTCGACCTCGCCACCGCGAGCCGCGGATGGACCGAGAGCGACCTCGGCACGATGGTCGTCCGGCTGAACGGCGGCACGGGCATCTTCTCGGCCCCGTTCAGCGTGACGATCGGATCGGACCCGAGCGACGTCGTCGCGGCCGATCTCGACGGCGACGGCGATCTCGACGCCGCCTGCGCGAACCGGCGCGGCCCGACCGTCGAGATCCTGAGGCACGACGGCCCCGGCACGTTCGCATCCGCCGTCCTGCTCACGACCCCCGCGCGGCCCGATTCCGTCGCCGCGGGCGACGTCGACGGCGACGGAGACTTCGACCTCCTCGCGAGCATGCCGGGCCTGCAAGTCGGGCAGGGCCTCCTCCTCGCCCGGAACGACGGCGGCTTCGCGTTCGCCCCGTCGCCGCCCGAGACGGTCGGAGTCTTCCCTCGCGACATCGCGTTCGCCGACTTCGACCTCGACGGCCTCGACGACGCCATGGTCACGATGTCGGCGCCGAGCTCCGTCGCGTTCCTGAGGGCCTTGCCGGGAGCGGCTTTCGCGAATCGGGTCACGACGCGGGTGCTCGACGACCCGACGTTCCTCGTCTCGGGCGACCTCGACCGCGACGGCGACGCCGATCTCGTGGTCGGGCACCCCGGCGCCAGCGCGATCTCGATCCATCTCGGGGACGGCGCCGGCGCTTTCGCGCCCGGCGCAAGCTTCCCCGGCACGCGAAACCCGGGCGGCCTCGCCGTCGCCGACCTCGACCAAGACTCCGTCCTCGACATCGTCGCGCTCGACTCGCCGCCGCCCGCGATCCGACTCTATCGCGGCGCCGGCGACGGCACGTTCGCCGAGCGCCCCGCGCTCCCCGCCGGCCCGCGGCCGCGCGACGTCGCGATCGCCGACTTCGACGGGAACGGGGCGCTCGACATCGCGGTGATCCCGACGGTCGTGCCGCCGACGATCGAGGTGCACCTCAACCGCGGCGGCGGGGCCTTCGCGTTCGACGCGAGGACGGTCGCTCTTTCCGCGACGTCGTCGCGCTCGATGATCACGGCGGACCTCGACGCCGACGGCCTCGCCGATCTCGCCGTGACGGACACCTCGGGCGGGTTCGTCCACGTCCTCTTCGGGCGCGGCGACGGCTCGTTCGAGACCGCGGTCCTCGTGAGCGCGTTCCCGACCCCGTTCGGCCTCGCGCCGATCGACTTCGACGGCGACGGCGATCTCGATATCCTCGTGTCGAACGACACGGCGGAAGCCGTGACGGCCGTCCGGAACCGCGGCCGCCGGTCGTTCGAGCCCGCGGGCGCTCTTCCGGTGGGAGCGGGGCCCGAGATCGTCCGCGTGGCCGATTTCGACCGCGACGGCATCGACGACGCCGCCGTCCAGCTCCTGCGCTCCGGCGTCGTCGCGATCTTCCGGGGGACCGGCTCCTTTCTCGAGGCGCCGTTCCGCTTCGGCCTGGGCGCGCTCGTGACCGGCATGGCCGCGGTCGACGCCGACCGGGACGGGCTGCCGGACATCGTGGCGGTGGACAACGTCGACTCGTCGATCGTCCTCCTCCGGAATTCGAGCCGGCCTCCCGAGATCACCGCCCGCTACGGCACGGTGAACCGCGGCCGTGGCGCGATCGAGAACGTCCTCTTCGCGAACGACTCGACGGGCGACGGAGAGAGGCGCGTGTCCGTGTCCGGCGGGATGCCCCTTTCGCTCTTCATGGCGCTTCCGCCCGCGGCCACGTCGCCCCAGCCGTTCGTCCTCTTCGGGCGCCGCAGCGAGCCAGGCGCTGGCGATCTCCGCCCGTGGCCCCGCGGCATCGGCACCTTCGTCTTCCCGACGCCGCTCACCGATCCCGGCGGGACGAGCGCCGTCACGATCGTGAACAACGTCCCGAGGGCCGCCGCGATCGCCCGTCTCGGCGCGCCGCTCCTCGGCCGACCGTTCGCTCCCGCGACGATCGCCGTTCTCCCCGCCTCGCGGGTCCCGCCGGGCGTCACGACGCTGCAGGGCGCGATCTTCGATCCGGGGACGTCCGGCTTCCGGATGAGCGTCACGAACGCGATCGTGATCGTGAAGAGCAACTGATCGCGGCCCGTCGTCAGCGCGGGGACGCGAAAGCCGGCCCCGCGAGGCGAACGAGATCCTCGATCTCGGCCACGGCGAGGATCCCGGGGGCGAGCGTCGCGGGACGGTCGGCGATCGGCTCCGGCCCGGCGTCGACGGCCGCCCGAGCGGCGGACGGGTCGAGCGCCGCGGCGAAAAGCGCCGCGAGAGCGAGGTCGCCTCTCGCGTCGAACGTCGGCTCCGAGCCCGGCCACTCGGCCCGGGCCCAACGCGCGAGCGCGAGGAGATCGGTCGCGGCCATTCCCGCCTCCGGGCGGCCCCAGATCACGAGGTTCCAGGTCCAGTCGCGCCGGAGCTCGCCGCGGAGCCGGACGTCGGCGCAGACGATCCCCTCGCCGCGCGATACCCTCGCGTCGATCTCGCCGGCGAGCGCCACGAGCGCGCCGAGCTTCCCGTCCGGGTGCGCGACGATCGTGACCGGCGCGCCCGGCCGCCGCGGCGCGACGAAGAGGACGGGGATTCGAACGGAGGGCTCGGTCTCGACAAGCGCCGAGCGCCACCCCTCCTCGAGGAGCGCCGGGCCCGGCGCGGGGCCTTTCACGACGAGGCGGCTCTCGTGCTCCTCGTGGCCGAGGACGCGCGCGAGCCGCTCGCGGCGCTCGGCGTCGCTCGCGATCGCCCGCCGCGACCGCTCGGCCCGCGCCCGGTAGACCGCGACCGCGCCCCTCTGGTCGACGACGCCGCGCGGCGGCGCCGAGATCCTCTCGAGGGCAGCCGGGTCCTCCGGACGGACGTCCGGCTCCGGCAGGCGGTCGCCCCGAGGGTCGCGTCCCTTGAGCGTGCGCTCGAAGAACGCGTACGCCGCCTCGCGCATCTCGCGGTCGTAGTCGTGCTCCTTCACGTACTGGATGAAACGCGCGCCGAGCGGAGCCCCCTCGAGCGCGTAGACGTGCGCGATCTCGGGAAACTCGTCCCACGGGAACGACTTCGTCCAGTCGGTGGTGTTGCAGAGGAAGAGCACGGGGCGCGGCGCGAACGCGGCGACGAGCTCGGTCTCGTCCGTCGCCGCGACGAGCCCGGGAACGTGGTTGCAGAAGCAGTGCGCGCCATCGCCGCGCGAGAGGATCTTCTCGAACCAAGTGATCATCACGGCCGGGACGGCCGCGCGGATCCGGTCGTCGAGCGCCATCAGGTACATCGTCTGCTGGCCGCCGCCCGAAGCGCCCGTGCAGCCGATCCGGGACCGGTCGACCTCCGGAAGAGATTCGAGGAGGTCGATGCCGCGGATGTTGTCCCACGTCATGAGACCGACGGGCGAGAGCCCGCTCGCGAGGTCGTGGACGTGCGTCGAGTCGACGGCGAGCGCGACGTAGCCGAGCTTCGCGAAACCGATGAGGCGCGACTGGACGACCGGACTTCTCGCCCCTCCCGCGAAGTGCCCGTGCGGGTTCAAGATCGCGGGCCGGGAGCCCGGCTCCGCCTCCCCCTCGGGCCGGTAGAGCCATCCGCTCGCGTGGACGCCCGGAAAGACCTGCCACCAGATCCGCTCGACCGTGTATCCGTCGCGGTCGAGCCTCGCGGCGACGCGGACGTCGAGCGGGACACGCTCCGGCAGCGGGTCGAGGCCGAGCGCCCGGGCCGCGCGCCTCCGCACCTCGTCGCGGCGCGCTCGCCACGCCTCGGCGTCGCGGTACGCCGCGAGCGGGCGCCGCGGGGTCAGCCGGTCGTAGAGCGCGGTGAAGACCTCCTCGCGCTCCTTCTCGGACGAAAACGCCGCCGTCGCATCGAGAGCGTCGACGGGCTCGAAGTCGACGTCGGGCGCGAGGAGAATGGCGTCGACCGACTCCCAGCCCTCGCCCGCGTCGCGGACCTCGATCGTCGCGTCTCCGGCCGGGAGATCGACGCTGCCCGCGAGCTGCCACGAGTAGCGCCGCGCGTCGAGGCCGCGGTGCGTCGGGGGGAATCGGACGCCGTTCACGGCCACCGAGAACGACCGGTCGTTCCCGTCGCCCTCGTAGGCGCGGGCGAGGACGCGGTAGAGGCCCGCCCTCTCGGCCCGCGCGACGCCGCGAAGCGGCTCCTCCGCGGCGCGCCCCCTGAGATTCGCGCACCGGAACGCGGCACCGGTGTACCCGCCGATGTTCGTCTGGTGGCGCCACGGCCCCGCGAGGTCCTCCGCCTCGACGACGACGCAGCCGTCGGGCCACGCGGAGCGCGCGAGCCCCTCGCCGAGCCGGCGGAGAAGCTCGGCGGTGACGCGGTCGGCGCCGCCGCGCCCTTCGAGCCGGGCGGCGGCGGCCGCGGCGCGCCGCACGGCGGCAAATGCGGAGCGCGGGTCGCCTCCGCGCCGGCCGCGCCGCGCGAGCCGCTCGACGACGGCGGCCGCCTCCGCGCACGCGGCCACGCTCGCGGCGCGCATGAGGCCCGCCCGGTACGGCTCCGGCGTCTCGTCCGCGGCGCGCGCGAGCGCGACGGCCCGCCGCGCCGAGCGATCCGCCTCTTCCTCAAGGAGCGCCGCGGGATCGCGCGGCAAGGACGCCGGCACCGGAACGCGACCGTCCGGCGCGAGCGCGAGCGCCGCCTCGACGTCGGCTCGCGCGCCGAAAAGAGCGCGCGCGGCCGCTCCGGTCAGCGCGCGGTCGAGCCCTTCGAGGACGCGCGCGCCGTCGGCCTTCGGATCCGAGACGAGCCGCGCGAGGAGGTCGAGATCGAGCGCGACGAAGGGATCGTCCGGCGGGCCCTCGACGACGAGAACCGCTCCGGGGCCCTTCTCCCGGAGCTGTCGCGCGACCTCCGGCGCGTCGAGAAGCGGGATCCCGAGGCGCAGCGCGGCGGCGCTTCCGCACGTCACGACCGCGGCGGGCGAGGGCTCCACGACGCGATCGACCCCGAAAACCGGCGGATCGGCCGTTCCGTCGCGAAGCGCGAGCTCGGACGAAAGCCCCGCCCGCCGCGCCGAGTCCGCGAGCGCCGCGATCACCTCTCGCCGAGAGAGCGCCTCCTCGACCGAGAGCCCGCCCGGCGCTCCGATGACGACACGCGAGGCCCCGGAGCGGGCGAGCGCCGAGACGGACTCCTGCGGCGCTGCGGGCGAAAGGGCGGCGCCGAACGTCGCCGCGGGGAGCGGGGCGAGGAGGGACGCGACGAGCGGGACGAGAGCGCTCTGGATCATCGGTTCGCCCGGGCGGGGCTTCCGCCGCCGTGAGGGCCCGCCGATTATCTCCGGAACATTCCCGTCCGTGGCGATCGAATCGCCGGCTACTCCGCCATTCACACGACCACGAACACGAAGGCGGCTTCGAGGTCGCTGCCGAGACGCCCTCCGGCGACGCCCACCTCGCCCGGGCGGAGAGCGACTTCATAGGAGCCGCTCATCGAGACCTTGACCGGAGGCTCCCCGCCGTCGCTCGAAAGCGGCTGCGCGACCTCGTACGACACGTCGATCCAGGTGGCGCCCCCTTCGCCCGGACGCGCGAGGAGCGAGAGGTCGTTCGCCGCCGAGACGTAGCCGCCGAAGCCCGCGGTCGCCGGCGCGCCCGGCGAGACCGAGACGGATTTCGTCGGATAGCTGGTCCCCCGGCTGAACCGCTTCGGCTTCCCGAGCGGAAGCGAAGTGGCAACGTGCGCGTGCAAGGTGACTCCGCTCTCGACGCCCGCGTCGACGAGTTTGGCAACCGCGAGCGCAGCGGCGTCGGAGAGACCTTTCCGCCCGGGCGCGGCGAGCGCGATGCCCCGATCGGCGAGAGCGCTCAGCCCGACGCCGACGATCGACACCTGGACGGAAACCGATCCGTCGTCGCCAATGGCCTGCGGCGCGGCCGGAGGGGCGGACCCGGCGCCGTCGAGCGCGACGACGATCGCCCGGAGCCGAGCGAGCGCAGCCTCGTCCGGAGCCGAGACGAGGAGCGCGTTCGTCCGCGCGTCGGGAACGACCCGGAAGCCCTCGCCCAGGAGGGGCCGGAGCGCCGCCGCGGCGGTGTCGGCGGGAGTTGTCTCGAGTGCCAGGCGCTCGAACGTCGGAAGTCGGCCGTCTCGGTCGCCCTCCGCGACCGGCTGTCCGGACGCAGTCCAAGACGGCGCTGAGACCGACAGGACGGCGGCGACGGCGATTCTCGTGATCGGCCGGATGCGGGACGACATGGGGCACCTCCTCGGAGGAGACGTCGGTTCGAGATTCCGAGTCGCGCGCGAGTGCATCCTGAGACGGAGTCGGGGGGACAGTTATTCCCTTCCCTCGATCGCCCTGGAAGCGAAACGGCGCGACACGATCTCGATGCCGACTCTCGGGGGGCGGACCTCCGAGGGGGGCGCGGGTCGCATCTCGACACGCGAGGCGAAAGCACTTCTAATCGAGGGTCGCAGTTAAGGGAAGATCCGCATCCCCGAGCCCTTTCCAAAGGCTCTCGCTTCACCGAGGTCCTCGCACCATGGCTCTCGAACCCGGAAGCCGGCTCGGCGACTACCGCATCGTCGCCAAAATCGGATACGGCGGGCAGGCGGACGTCTACGAGGCGGTTCAGGATTCGATCCACCGGCGCGTCGCGCTCAAAGTGCTGCCCGAGCGATTCGCCGGCTCGGCCGAGCCGATCGCGCGCCTCTACCGCGAGGCCGAGGCGGGCGGCCGCCTGTCGCACCCGAACATCGTTCAGGTGCACGAGGTCGGCGCGCACGGCGCGGTGCACTTCATCGCGATGGAGTACCTCGCCGGCCCGTCGCTCGAGCGCCTCATCGCGGACACACGGAAGAAGACCTCGAGCGAAACGCCGACGAGCCCCGCGGTCGCGCCCCCGCCGCCGGAGCCGGCGGGAACCGAGGAGCTAGGCGCGGCGCCCGTCCGCCGCGTGCTCGACCGCGCCTACGTCGAGCGGATCGTGCGTCTCATGATCGACGTCCTGCGGGCGCTCGACCACGCGCACCGGAACGGCGTCATTCATCGCGACGTCAAGCCGAACAACCTCATCCTCGACGCCGAGGGCCGGGTGAAAGTGACCGACTTCGGCCTGGCGCGCCTCGCGGAGAGCCCGGGGCTCACGCAGCCGGGGCAGATCTTCGGGACGCCGTGGTACATGAGCCCGGAGCGCGCGATGCAGGGCCGCATCCCGGTCGACCACCGGACCGACGTCTACTCGGCCGGCGTGACGCTCTTCGAGCTCCTGACGCTCGAGAGGCCGTTCCGGGGCGACGACACGTCGACGGTCCTCCGCGCGATCATCCACAAGGAACCTCCGTCCCCGCGCGCGTTCAACCCGAGCCTCCCGCGCGACCTCTCGACCGTCGTCCTGAAGGCGATGGAGAAGGACCCCGCGCGGCGATACCGGACCGCGGGGGCCTTCGCGGACGACCTGCGCCGGTTTCTCGACTACGAGGACGTCGAAGCGCGCCCCGTCGGGCTCGTCGGCCGGCTCGCCCGCCGCGTCGCGAAGCACAAGGCGCTCGCGACCGCGGGCGGGGCCCTCGTCGTCGCGCTCGCGGCCGCGGCGGCCGTCGCGGCGTCGAGCGCAGCGCGACGGCGGAACGAGGCCGATTCGCGCGCCCTGAGGGCGGTCGTCCTCCTCGCCGAGCAGGACTTCGACGCGGCGCGTCTCGAGGCGGAGAGCGCGCTCCGGCTGGTGCCGTCGCACGCACTCGCCGCAAGCGTGTCCCGCGCCGCGGCCGGCGGGCGCGACGCGCGGTTCACCGCGGACGAGGCGGGAGCCCGGATCACGGTCGCCCGCTACGTGCCGTCGAGGGCGGCGTTCCGGGGCGAGGAGGTGATCGGCGTCGTCGGCGCGGCGGGCGGCGAGATCGTCGCCGCGCTCGATCCGGGAGAGTACGTCGCGTTCGCCGAGTCGCCGGACGGGCGGCACGGCGAGCGGTGGCTCTCGGTGAGCCGCGACATGGAGCCGGACGTCGTGCGCCTCACGATTCCCGACGGGGACGAGGGCGGCGATCGCATGGTCGAGGTCCCGGCCGGGGCGTACACGATCGGGGACGACGACGACCCCGCCGCGAGCCCGTCGCATCGCGTGACGCTCGGCGCGTTCCTCGTCGACGACCGCGAGGCGACGAACGAGCGCTTCGACCGTTTCGTCCGGGCGGCCGGGCGCCCCGCCCGCCTGCCCCGCGAGGGCTGGCCGGACGGTCGGACGCTCGATCCCGCGGCCGCGCGGCTCCCGATCCGCGGGCTGTCGTGGCTCGAGGCGAACGAGTTCCTGGCGTCCGAGGGAAAGCGCCTCCCGACCGAAGCCGAGTGGGAAGCCGCAGCGCGCGGTCCCGCCGGGAACCGGTTCCCGTGGGGAAACGAGTGGAACCCCGCGCGGGTCGCGGTCGTGCCGAAAGACGGCCCGCCACCCCCGGCCGGGAGCCGCGGCGGCCCCGGGTCGGGCTACGCCTTCGGGCTCTTCGACATGATCGGCGGAGTTCCCGAGTGGACCGCGAGCCGGTTCGTCGCGTACCCCGGCTGGCCCGGCGGCCCCGCCGTCTTCTCGGCGTCCCAGCGAGTCCACCGCGGTCTCGTCCTCGACCCCGCGCGAGATCTCTGGACGTCGAGCCGGCGGCACTCCCATCCCCCCCATTTCGACTCGCCGGGCATCGGAGTGCGCGGCGTGAGGAGCATGAGACGCGGGCGGCATCCGTGACGGGGAGCGAACACACCCGAGTGAGGAGTCACTGTCATGGCCAGGTCGCAGACGAAAAGGACACCCAGGTCGACGAAGCCCCGGAATCCGCGCGTGCGGGTCCGAGATCTCACGGGAGTCGTTCTCCTCAAGATCTTCAGAGCCGAGGCGAACGTCCACTATCTCCGGATCCTCCGGAGAGGGCAACCCGAGCAGTATTCCGAGTGGAAGGACGCCGTGACGGCAGCGATGAGGCGGGTCTTCCGCAGCATCGAGGCCGAGACCCGCGTGGCCTACTCGATGTCCTCGGCCCAGCCCGGTCCGGCGTGCGTGGAAGGCGAGTCGCGCGTCGAATCGTGGACCGACGCCCAGGGGAACACTTACACGCGGACGTGCACCCAGTACTGGTGCGACGACGGGAACGGAAACATGGTGCCCGACGGCGAGACCTGCGGCGACTGGAGGCCCGCCAACCCCGCATACGCTGAGATCCCTCCCCCCCCGCCTGACGGCGGTGTCCACGGCGGCACGGCCGCCCCGCGCGTCACGTCCGAGGCGGGCGCCCGGCCGAGGAAGAGGGCGCCTCGGCGGCGCGATGGGAAAGACGGCCGCTCCTGACTCCCACCGAAAAAGGCGCTCTTCCGCCCGACCGGTCGACGACGCCGGGCGACCGCGTTCGTATGTTCCGGGCGGGCCGCTCGAGAACGGGGTTCCGTTCTCGGGGCGGCCGAGGCTTCAGCCGCCGGCGCCGACGCGCCGAAACGGTGCGGGTTCATTCGCCCGCGCGACCCACGGCCCGCGATCGTTGACACTCTCGAATCGGGGCCGTAAGATCATTCGGGTCGTTTTCCCAACGCTGGCCAGCCGCGGGCAAGCTCGGACGCCGCTCCACAGTGCGGCGCCCGACAGGTGTCGTCGGGGGCCGAGAAAGAGCTCGGACTTCTTCGCTAGCTCCAGACGGGATCGGTCGGGGTCGAAGACTCTCCGCGTTTCGCCGAACGCCGCCAACGAAGCCAAAATGAGACACGCCTTCGCGCTCCTCGCCGCGCTCTTCCTCGCGGCCGGTTTGCCGCTCTGCCGCTGCGGACATCCGGCAGGGGCGAGCTGCGGGGACTCCGGCGCGTTCGGCGAGACGGCGGCCGCGCCGAGCTGCTGCGAGCGCGGATCGGATGCGAGAGGCGAGACGATCCCCGGCGGCGGCGAGGGCGGCGCCTGCTGCTGCCTCGGCATCGACGCGCCCGACTCCGCGGCCGTCGTGCCGACCGACGCGCCCGCGCGCGCATTCGCGCCCCTCGACGCCGCGGCGCCTTTCCTCGCGACCGCGCCGCCCGAAGCGAGCGCCCTTCCCGGCGCGCCCGCCGGACCCGCCGGCGCCCGAGCGGTGAGCCGTTCGGCACCGGACGTGCCGCTCTTCCGGCTCCACGCCGCGCTCCTTCTCTAGCGCTCGCCCCCCCCCGTCTCGCCGCCGCGACCCGCGGCGCCCTTTCCACGCCTGAGCCGCGGGACCGCCGGTCCTCTCTCACCCGCCCGCGAACTCCGGGGGGTGAGCCCCGTTTCGAAATCGCTTTTCCTCGGTTTTCGTGACCCGAGTTTCATGTTGGCCCGAACCGAAAGGAGTCCGCCCGTGTCGACCCGAGCCGTCGCCGGAACCGCTCTCGTCTCCGCCGCGCTCGCGATCGCGGCATCGCTCGCGATCGCCCAGTCCTCGACCGATGCCGGGAAGACGAAAAAGAAGCCCATCTCGGGCGATCCCTACCTCCTCTCCGTCGACCCGGTGTCGGGCGAGAAGCTCGACCCGGCGAAGACCCCGGTCGCCCGAACTCACGAGGGCCGCACGATCCTCTTCGCGAGCGAGGAGACGGCGAAGAGGTTCGACGCCGACCCGAGAGCCGTCCTTCTCGCCGTCGACCGGAAGATGACCGAGGCGCAGAGCGCGTTCTACCCGACCGAGGATTGCCCGGTGTCGGGGCATGCGACCGGCGGCGAGCCCATCGAGATCGTGCATCGGAACCGGCTCGTCCGGCTCTGCTGTACCGACTGCCTCACGCCGTTCAAGAAGGACCCGGGACCCTACCTGGCGAAGCTCGACGCGGCCGCGATCGCGGCGCAGAAGGCGGACTACCCGCTCGGCACCTGCCCCGTGTCCGGCGAGAAGCTCGGCTCGATGGGCGAGCCGCTCGACGTCGTCGCGGGCCACCGCCTCTTCCGATTCTGCTGCGGCGGCTGCCTCGAGAAGTTCCACGCCAACCCGCAGGCCGTCGTGGCCAAGGTCGACGCCGCGGCCAAGGCGAAAGAATGATCCCGGCTCGGCCGGCGGTTCCGCTCGCGTCCCGGCGAATCGCGGGCCGCTCGCGGTGCCAGGGAGATCTCGAAGATGGCGACGACGACGACGAGAACGGCCCGCCTCGCGACGCTCCTCTCGCTCGCGATCCTCGCGCGCGGCGCGCTCGCCCACGAGGAGCGCGACCTCGTGTGCGGGATGATGGTCGACGTCGACCACGCCGAATGGGTCTTCGACCACGAGGGCCGCCGCTACTACTTCTGCGACCGGTCCGACCTCGAGATCTTCCGTGAGAATCCGGACAGTTTCGTCGCGGCGCTGAAGCTCTCGCGCGCCACGCCCGCGCGGCGCTACGACTGCACGGTGCGGCCGCGGCAGCCGGTCGCGCCGGGAGCGGCGACGATCGTCCTCGCCGGCGCCGGCCTCGAGGCGGCGCCCGCCCGCGCGCGCGTCGAGGCGTATTTCGTCGACCGCCGGCGCCCGCCCGCGCCCGAGACCATCCGACTCGTGCGTCTCGGCGAGGACGGGAAGCTCGGCTTCACCCTCTCGCTCGATCGTCCGGGCGACGTCCGTCTCCTCTTCCGGATCGTGCCGGAGGAGGGCGCCCCCGAGGAGATCGTCGCCTTCGGCTTCCCCGTCGCTCCCGCGCCAGAGACCGAGAGCCCGGCGATCGCGGCGCTCTCGGGCGGCCCCTTCACGATGGACGCCCAGCACCACGCGATGAAGGAGATGGGCGAGCTCTGGGCCGGCGTCGCTGAGCGGCTCGCCGTCGAGCCGGCCGACCTCGACGGGACGAAGGAGCCCCTCGCGAGAGTCCGGGCGCTGTCCACCTTGCTTCCCTCGTACAGCCTCCATCGCTTCCCGGAGGCCATGGCGGAAATGGTCGAGGAAGGAGCCGTGTTCGAAAAGGCCGTCGTGAGCCTCCTCCTGGCCGTCGCCAAGGGAGACGCACGCGAGGCGCGCGAGCGGTTCGCGACCATCGACGCGATGAGCTGCACGAAGTGCCACTACAAGTTCCGCTTCGGGGTGATCGACGACGTCTCCCGGTTCCCCGATCTCCGCGAGCGCGAGGAGCCGGGGCGATGAGGTCGAAGGGGCTCCTCGTCGTCGGCGCGATCTCGATTCTCGCGCTGCCCGGTCTCGTCTACGGCCTCCTGCACCGGGCGCGCGAGGCCGACCGCCGGGCGGCCGGCGAGCGCGCCCTCGCCGCGGCGCGCGCGACGGAACGCCCCCGCGCTCCCGCGCCGAAGGACGGCGACGCCGGCCACGTGGCGCTCGGGGAATCGCTCTTCCGCGTCCACTGCTTCTCGTGCCACGGCCTCGGCGCCGACGGGCGCGGACCTTCGGCGGCGTCTCTCTACCCGGCCCCGCGCGATCTGACCGATCCGGCCTTTCTGAATTCGGTCACCGACGACCACCTCGCCGCCGTCGTCGCGGAGGGCGGCCGCGCCGCGTCGCGGTCGGTCCTCATGCCGCCCTTTGCCGACCGCTTCGACGCGTTCGAGGTCCGCGCGATCGTGGGCTTCCTCCGGAGCCGCGCGCTCTCGGTCGAGGACGTCCTGCCCGGCCTCCGCGCTCCGTTCGTCGCGCGCGAAACCGTGCTCCGCGACGAGGTCCCGCCGGGGGGAACGCGCGAAGTGACGTTCTTCGAGTCGTCGCTTTTGGACGGGCCTCCCGCGCGCGTCCTCTTCGCCGGCGACGTCGCGATCGCGACCGACGCGGACGGGACGCTCCTCGGCGCGCGAGCGCTGGCCGGCCGGACGCCGTCCGCCGACGAGATCGCGATCGCAGTCCGGCGCCTCGCCGCGGCCGTCGCGAGCCACGCCGAGGACGTGGCCGAGGCCGCGCGCATCCGCGCGGACTACGCGGCGGACAAGGACGCGCTCGGACGCGACCGGCGGATCTATTTCGAGAACTGCGCCTCCTGCCACGGTCCGGCGGGCCGCCCGGTCGAGGACGATCCGGCGCAGAGGACGCACCGGCCGCCGAACCTCGCCAACGGCGCGCACCTCAATCGCCTCTCGGACGACTGGCTCCGGGAGCTCATCCGCCGGGGCGGCGGTCCGCTCCGCGTCTCGGAGACGATGCCGAGCTACGGCGGCGTCCTCTCGGCGGAAGAGATCGACGCGATCGTGCGCCACGCTCGCTCGCTCGCCGTGCCCCCTCACGGGGAGGCGAGGACGCCATGACGACGACGAAGCCCTCCGCGGTCCCGCTTTTCGTCCTTGTCTTTTCGACGCTTCTCGGCTGCGCCGCGCCGCGGCGGTCCTCGCCCGACGAGCCGCGGCCCGAGCCCGAAGCGGCGCGCCGTGCCGGGGCTCGATCCGGCGCCGCGCCGGTCGCGGCTTTCGATCCCCTCGCCGACGGCGTCCTCACGCTCGGCGAGGCGCTCGCGCTGGCCTCGCGCCATCCCGAGGTGGTCCTCGCGCGGGCCGAGGTCGCCGTCGCGGACGCACGCGTGACGATCGCGGAGACGTATCCGCACGACCCCGCCGTAAAACTCAAGGCCTCGACCGACGCCGCATTCGAGGACGAGGGCGAGGGCGAGCGGACTGTCGCGCTCTCGCAGACGATCGAGACCGGCGGCGGGCTCGCGCACCGCGCCGCGAGCGCGCGAGCCTCGCGGCGCGCGGCCGTCTTCGATCTCGAGGCCCTGGAGTGGAGGGCGCGCGCCGCGGTGACGGACGCATATTACGACCTCCTCGCGGCCGACGAGGGGGTTCGGCTCGCCGACCGGCGGCGCGAGATCGCCATGCGCCTCGTCGAGATCGCGGAGACGCGGCTCCGGGCGGCCGACGTCTCGGCCATCGACGCGAACCTCGTCCGCGCGAGCGGCCGCGAGACCGAGGCGGCCGCGACGACCGCCGCGCGCGAGCGCCGGGCGGCCTCGCTCCGCCTCGCGCGCCTTCTCTCGCTCGCGCCGCGCGACGATCTCGTTCTCGAGGGCGCGCTCCCCTCTCCGGTCCGCGTCGAGCCCGGGCCGCTCGAGCGGGTCGCGCTCAGGACGCGGCGCGAGATCCTCTCGGCGATCGCCGAGCGCGAGGCCGCCAGGGCAAGCGCGGACGCCGCGAGGGCGTCGCGCTGGCCCGACGTCACGGTCGAGCTCTTCTACACGCGCGACACGAGCGTCTTCGACGTCGGCCCGGATTCGTTCACGGACCGCGGCGACATCCTCGGGCTCGGGGTCGAGATCCCGCTTCCCGTCTTCGGCCGCGGGAAGGGCGAGCGCCAGGAGGCGCTGGCCGACGCGGCGAGGGCCTCCGAGCGGCTCGAGATCGCGGCCGCAGACTTCCGGAGCGAGATCCGGGACGCCGCGAACCGCGCCGCCGCCGCCGCCGACCTCGTCGCGCTCTACGAGCGCGACCTCGTGGTCCTCGCTCGGGAGACCCGGAGCCTCGTCTCGGAGGCGTTCCGGCTGGGCGAGGTGGGCGCCGCGGAGGTCTTGCGCGCACGCGAGGAGGAGGCGCGCATCGACGAAGGCGACCTCGCGGCCCGTCTCGAGGCCGCGCGTGCGATCGTCGCGCTCGAGCGGGCGATCGGAGCGAGCCTCGAGGACGCGATGCGCGAAGCCTCCTCCGAGGAGGAAGAGGCGAAAGAACGGAAAGAGAAAGAGGAGGAAAGGCCATGACCCGCCGGCGTGACCTGACGATCGTCCCTCTCGCGGTCGTGGCCGCCGCCGCGCTCCTCGCCGGCCCGCCGGGCCTCGCGCACGAGGGGCACGAGGCCGAGGCCGTCCGCGGCGTCATCCGCATCGGCGACGACCTTTTCGTCGCGCCGGAGGTGCGGGCGGCGCTCGGCCTCGAGACGGCCGGCGTCGATCTCGGCCTCGCCGAGGAACTCGTCGAAGTCCCCGCGCGCCTCCTCGCCCTCCCCGAGCGCACGGGATTCGCGTCGTCGCGCGTCAGCGGGCGAGTGAAATCGCTCCTCGTCCGGCCGGGCGACAGGGTCGAAGCAGGAGAGATCCTCGGCGAGATCGAAAGCCTCGAGCACGAGGCGTCGCAGGGCGAGCTGCTCCGCGCCGCGGTCGCCCTCGCCGCCGCCGAGCGCGAGCGCGAGCGGGTGAGAAAGCTCGAGGAGATCCGTGCCGTCTCGGTCCGCGACGCGATCACGGCGGAGGCACGCGTGCGGAAGGCGCGCATGGCGATCGAGGCGGCGCGCCTCCGCCTCTCGATCGCCGGGCTCGAGGCGCCGGACGTCGAGCGGATCGAGAGAACGGGCGAGACGATCCCCTCGCTCCCCGTCGTCGCGCCGATCTCGGGCGTCGTGCTCCGCGTCGACGTCGAGCGCGGACAGCGGGCGCTCCCGACCGAGCACATCGTCCACATCGCCGACATGACGCGCGTCCTCGTCGAAGCGGACGTGCCGGAGTCGCTCGCGACGCGCGTCGCGCCGGGCTCGGCGGCGCGCGTGCGGCTCGCGCCCGGCGGCGCGCCGATCGAGACCGTCGTCTCCCGCCTCTCGCCCGTCGTCGAGCACGGCTCGCGGAAGGCGTGGGCCGACGTAAAGCCCGGCGGCGCGCCCGTTCTCGCCGGGGGAAGCGCGGTCGTCGCGATCGTCCTCTCGAGCGAGGCCGACGCGGCGCTCGCGCCGCGCGCGGCCGTCTTCCACCGCGCGGGCGAGACGTTTTCCTTCGTCGAGGAGCCCGTCGGCCGCGACGCGCGGAAGGCGCTCCGCGATCGCCTCGCGGACGAGCGGGACCCGCTGCCCGAGTGGGCGCAGAACCTCGCTCGCCGGATCGAGGCGGACGAGGACGCGCGGAAGCTCACCCGCCGCGCGGTCCTCGCCGGCCGCCGCACCCGCGAAGGAGTCGAGATCCTGGACGGCCTCTATCCCGGCGAATCGGTCGTCGTCCGGGGCGGCCACGAGCTCGCCACGATGTTCTCGCCCGGAGTCCTGGTGCTCTCGGACGTCGCCCGCCGCGGGATCGGCGTCGAGTCGGTCGAGATCCTCCCGTCGTCTCTCGACGACGTCGTGAGCGGTTTCGCGACCGTCGAGCTTCCGCCCGGCCGGAAGGCCGCTCTCTCGCCGCCGCTCGGAGGCACGATCGCGGCGATCCGGGTCCACGCCGGCGATCGTGTCGAGAAAGGCCAGGTCCTGGCCGAGATCGAGAGCGTCGACGCGAAGTCGCTCTCGCTCGACCTCGTCATCGCGGAACTCGAGCTCGACGCCGCCCGGTCGGTGCGCGATCGACTGCGTGCGCTCGCCGTGGAAGGAATCCCCTCTGCTCGCGAGGCCGTCGAGGCGGAGAGCGACGCGAAGGAGCGCGAGACGGAGGCGGCGAGCCTGAGGCGCCGCCTCCTCGCCCTCGGGCTCTCGAGCGAGGCGATCGCGGAGAGCGTTTCCAAAAAGCGACCCATCCGCGCGGTCCCGCTCGTCTCCCCCATCGACGGGCGAGTCTCGTTCGTCGGGGGCGCCATCGGCGCGGTCGTCACCGGCGAGGACCGGCTCGTCGAGGTCGTGGATCCCTCGGCGGCCTGGATCGCCGGCGCCCTCACCGAGCACGCGGCCGGCCTCGTGCGAGAGGGCGCGCGGGCGAGGGTGAGTCTCGCGTCGATGCCCGGCCTCCCCATCGACGCGAAGGTCGCGCGCCTCGGCCGCGAGACGAACCCCGCGCACCGCTCGATCCCGATCTGGGCCGAGATCCTCTCGAAAAAGCCGGAGCTCCTCCCCGGCATGACGGGTCGGATCGCCGTCGTCACGGACTCGCCCGGGCCGCGGGACGTTCTCGCGGTGCCGCGCGAGGCGATTCTCAGCGACGGTGGCCAGGCGTTCGTCGTCGTCGAGGGAGACGACGGCCGATTCCTCCGGGTCGACACCGAGATCGGTCGTCGCGACGACCGGTTCGTCGAGGTCATGCGCGGGGTCTACCCCGGCGACCGCGTGGTGGTGGCGGGCGCCGAGGGGGTGAGGACCGCCATGGCGGGAGTCAGGTAGTCCGGATGTTCGACCGCATTATCGCCGTCGCGCTCGTCCATCGCGGACTCGTACTCGTCCTCGCGGCGGTACTTCTCGTTTTCGGAACGGTCGCGGCGCTCGACCTCCCGATCGACGTCTTCCCCGACCTCGATCGCCCCACGGTCACGATCCTGACGGAAGCGCCCGGCCTCGCGCCCGAGGAGGTCGAGATCCTCGTCACGTTCCCGATCGAGACGGCGCTCTTCGGCGCCACCGGCGTCGAGCGCGTGCGCTCGTCGTCGGCGGTCGGGCTCTCGATCGTGTGGGCCGAGTTCGCGTGGGGGAGCGACGTCCTCGCCGACCGGCAGATCGTCGCCGAGAAGCTCTCCCTCGCGCGTGAGCGGCTGCCCGAGGGCTTGGAGCCCGTCCTCGCGCCGGTCTCGTCCATCATGGGAGAGATCCAGCTCGTCGGGCTCCAGTCGGAGACCGGCGAGACGAGCGCGATGGAGCTCCGGACGCTCGCCGACTGGACGATCCGGCCGCGCCTTCTCGCCGTGCCCGGCGTCTCGCAGGTGACCGTGATCGGCGGCGAGGTGCGCGAGATCCAGGCGCTCGTGTCTCCGGAGGAGCTCCTCCGCCACGGCGTCACGCTGAAGCAACTCCGCGAGGCGGTCGAGAAGGCGAATGTCGCGAAGGGCGGCGGCTTCCTCCTCGAGGGCGCGGAGGAGAGCCTCATCCGCGTGGTCGGACGCGCGACGCGGCCCGAGGACGTCGCCCAGGCCGTAGTCGCGTGGCGCGATCCCCTTCCGGTCGTCGTGCGCGACGTCGCGAGCGTGGGAGAGGGCTCGCCCGTCCGGCGCGGGGTCGCGAGCGTGGACGCGCGGCCCGCGGTGATCCTCTCGATCCAGAAGCAGCCGGGCGCGGACACGCTCGACCTCGACCGGGCCGTCCGTTCTACGTTCGACGAGCTCCGGCCGACGCTCCCGAAGGACGTCCGCCTCCGCGAGGAGGTGTTCCGCCAGGCGAGCTTCATCGGGACCGCGATCGCGAACGTCGAGGAGGCGATCCGCGACGGCGGCATCTGGGTCGTCGTCGTCCTCCTCGTCTTCCTCTGGAACCTGCGCGCGAGCGTCGTGACGATCCTCGCGATCCCGCTCAGCGTGATCGCCACCGCGCTCGCCTTCCGGGCGTTGGGGGCGTCGATCAACACGATGACGCTCGGCGGCCTCGCGGTCGCGATCGGCGAGCTCGTCGACGACTCGATCGTCGACGTCGAGAACATCCACCGCCGCCTCCGGGAAAACCGCCTGCGGGCGGTCTCCGAGCCGTGGCTCGTCGTCGTGTTCAAGGCCTCGAGCGAGATCCGGAACTCGATCGTCACCGCGACGATGATCGTCGTCCTCGTCGTCTTCCCGCTCTTCTCCCTCGCCGGCCTCGAGGGGCGGCTCTTCGCGCCGCTCGGCGTCTCCTACCTCGTCACGCTCGCGGCGTCGCTCCTCGTCTCGCTCACGGTCACCCCGGCGCTCGCGTCCTATCTGCTCCCGGGGGCACCCGAGCGCTCGCAGCGGGGAGACACGCCGGTCGTCCGCGTGTTGAAGCGCGCGGACGAGAAGCTCCTCCGCTTCACCCTCCGCCATCCGCTCGCGATCCTCTGCGCCGTGGCGCTCCTCGCGGCGGCGGCCGTGGGCTCGGTCGCGTTCATGGGAGGCGAGTTCCTGCCCCCGTTCAACGAGGGCACGCTCACGGTGAACGTCCTCGCCGAACCGGGAACGAGCCTCGAGGAGAGCGACCGGCTCGGGACGCGCGTCGAGCGGAGCCTCCTCGAGATCGGCGAGGTCGAGTCGACCGCCCGTCGCACGGGCCGAGCCGAGCTCGACGAGCACGCGGAGGGCGTCCACTACTCCGAGATCGACGTGCGCCTCCGCGCGGAGGGCGGCCGGCCGAAGGACGAGGTCCTCGAGGACGTCCGCCGGCGGCTCGGCGCATTCCCCGGCGTCGCCGCGAGCATCGGCCAGCCGATCTCGCACCGGCTCGACCACATCCTCTCCGGCATCCGCGCTCAGATCGCAGTGAAGATCTTCGGCCCCGACCTCCCCGTGCTCCGAGACGCGGCTCAGCGCGCGCGCGACGCGATGGCCGGGATCGAGGGCGTCGTCGACCTCCAGGTCGAGCCGCAGGTCGAGATCCCCGAGGTGAAGGTCGAGATCCTCCGCGAGGAGGCTGCGCGGCTCGGGCTCCCGGTCGGCGACGTCGCGGAGGTGGTCGAGACCGCGTTTCGCGGCGCCGTCGTCTCGGAGGTCCTCGACCGCCAGCGCTCGTTCGACCTCGTCGTCTGGCTCGAGGAGGGCGCGCGCGACGACGTCGGCGCGATCCGGTCTCTTCTTCTGGACACGCCGAGCGGCGCGCGCGTGCCGCTCGGACAGGTGGCGCGCGTCGTCCGCTCGAGCGGCCCCAACACCATTCAGCGCGAGAACGTGGCGCGCCGCATCGTCGTCTCGTGCAACGTCGCCGGCCGGGACCTCACGAGCGTCGTCGAGGACGTGAAGGCCGCGGTCGGGAGCGCCGTCGTGCCCGGGCTCCCGCCGAACGTGTTCGTGCGCTACGGCGGGCAGTTCGAGGCCCAGGCGAAGGCGGAGACGCGTCTTTTCCTCCTGGGCGCGCTCGCACTCCTCGCCATCGCGTCGCTCCTCGCGAAGAGCCTGGGTTCGTGGCGCGCGGCGCTCCAGGTCATGGTGAACATCCCGCTCGCCGCGATCGGCTCCGTCTCGCTCCTCCTCCTCACGACCGACGGCTGGCCGACGCTCTCCCTCGCGCACTGGATCGGCTTCATCACGCTGACCGGAATCGTCTCCCGGAACGGGATCATGATGATCTCGCACTACGTGCACCTCATGCGGCACGAGGGCGAGGCGTTCGACGAGAAGATGATCGTCCGCGGGAGCCTCGAGCGGCTCGTGCCGGTCCTCATGACCGCGCTCACGACCGTGATCGGGCTCATGCCTCTCGCGCTCGGTGCCGGGGAGACGGGCCGCGAGATCCTCCACCCGCTCGCGATCGTCGTGATCGGCGGGATCGCGTCCTCGACCCTCCTCGACCAGATCGTGACTCCCGCCCTCTTCTTCCGCTTCGGCCGGAGAATCTACGAGCCGCGAGACGCCCGCGAGACGCCGCCAATCCCGGTGCCGCCGGCCCTCGCCGCGGCGGCGGGCCCTCCTCCCGACGTTCACCGAAAGGACCCCGAGAGATGACGACGACACACTCGATCCTCCTGTTCGCCGGAGCGCTCCTCGCGAGGACCGCTCAGGAGCCACCGGACGCCGCCCTCGCGAAGGGCGAGGTGCGCGTCTTCGTCGCGCGTCCGGACGGGACGCCTGTCCGCCTCGAGGACGCGACCGTCCTCGTCTACCTCGAGCCCGAGGGCGGACGGCGCCAGACGCTGAAGCCCGAGGCGAAATCCGGCACGCCGGCAAACGCCGAGTCTCTCCCGAAGGACGTCGCCTGGCGCGACGCCGACACGGTCCGCGTCGGCGTCGCGTTCTCCGTTCCGCCCACGCCGATCGCGGCGGCCCACCACGCCGCGGCGTTCACGGCGGAAGGGTACGCCTGTCACATGAAGGACGCGCCGCCGGAGGAAAAGCCCGGCGACTGCCCGAAGTGCGGCATGGACATGGAAAGGGGACCGCTCGAACTCGACGCGACCGTCGTCCTCCGGCTCGAGGGCAAGACCTTCTCCGTGCGCGGTTTCCACTACCCGCCGGAAAAAAGACCCGAGACGTTCGCGGAGGGCGTCGCGGAGATCGAGAAGGCGCTCGCCGATCTCGACCGCCTCGTCGTCGCAGGGAAGCACGACGCGGCGCACCGCGTCGCCGACCGGCTCTCCCGGCTCACTTCCGCGACCGCCGATGCCGCGGACGCCCCGGCCTCGCCAGGCGTGAAGGAAGCGGCACGGACGATCGCGGGCCTCGCGCAGGAGCTGGACGATTCCCACCACTTCAGGACGAAGAAGGACGTCGAGACCGTCATGACCCGCTACAAGGAGGCGATCGGCTGGTTGCAGGCGGCGCGTGGAAGCGAGTGAGTGGGTAAAGTAGGGCCCTCGCCGTTCCGCGCCAAGCGACCCGCACGGAAGAGCCATTGGAATGAACCGACGCCGCATCCCCCTCTCCGTCTCCCTCGCGCTCGCCGTTCTCGCCGCCGCCGCCGTCGCGTCCGCTCCCGTCGCGGCGCAGAATTGCTGCGCCCGGCCCTCGGTCGAGGGCGGCGACCCGGCCCCGCCGCCCGCGCAGGAGTCGGCGCCGCCGCCCGAGGTAAAAAAGGACGAGGCGCCGAAGTGGGACGTCTCGAATCCTCCCGGGCCGTGGAAGGACGTCGAGATCGACGCCGACGAGGGCACGTGGACGAGCCTCGACGTGAGCCCGGACGGCACCGAGATCGTCTTCGACCTCCTGGGCGACATCTACGCGATCCCGATCGCGGGCGGCGAGGCGA
>Ga0187892_10003024_pt1 | contig 31777 bp, 19 predicted proteins | sample MA1701073metaG_FD_139345 | JGI IMG/M metagenome (GOLD analysis project Ga0187892, IMG submission 139345) | Bio-ooze microbial communities from a basaltic lava cave in the Kipuka Kanohina Cave System on the Island of Hawaii, USA - MA170107-3 metaG ...
CGCTGGTCGCAGCTCGCGGACAGATGATGCAGCAACTTCCGCCCGGCGCCATGCTCGCCGTACCGCTTCCCGCCGACAAGGTCCGACCGCTTCTTGGCGACTGCGTCGCCTTGGCGGCTGTGAATGCTCCGTCGCTATGCGTTGTTTCCGGCCCGGCTGATGCGGTGGCGTCCATCGAAGACCGGTTGACCACGCGGCAAATCACCTGTCGCCGCTTGCACACGTCTCACGCTTTTCATTCCTCGATGATGGACCCGATCCTCGGGCCTTTTGCGAAGCTAGTCGGCGGTGTCCGAAGCCAACCGCCGCGGATCCCGTATATCTCCAACTTGACCGGGGATTGGATTACGCCGCAGCAAGCCACCGACCCCGCCTATTGGGCCGCCCACCTCCGACAGACGGTGCGCTTCTCGGACGGAGTCCGAAAGCTCTGGAGTGAACCGGATCGTATTCTCCTGGAAGTCGGGCCTGGCAAGACGCTGCAGACGCTGGCCAAGCAGCATAGCCTGGCCGCGAAGGGTGTCGTGCTGTCGACGGTTCGCCACGCCGACGAGCCGCAAGGCGACGTACGCCTCTTGCTCAACACGCTGGGTCGCCTTTGGTCGGCGGGCGCTCACGTGAACTGGGCCGGGTTTTATTCCCACGAGCGCCGGCGGCGCATTGCGCTGCCCACCTACCCATTTGAGCGTACCGCCTACTGGATTGAGCGAACGACGGCGGCTGTTCCGACTGTGCAAAGCAAACTCGAGCGAAACCCCGATCCTGCCGCCTGGCTGTACGTGCCCGGTTGGAAGTCGTCGATGCCGCTTCAACCGCGGGATCCTGCCGACTCAACACAGCCTTCCCAGTCCTGGCTGATGCTGGTCGCAAATGACGCCTTCAGTGCCCAGTTGGTTGAGCGACTGAAGTCCAAAGGCCACAACATAATCGTCGTGACCGCCGGTGACGGATTTCGCGGTTCCGTGGAGGCCGGCTTCCAGATCAATCCAGACTCCCCGCAGGATTTCGAACGGCTGCTCCAAGCGATCCGCGAACGGGGCCGCGACATCGGCCGAATCGTTCACGGGTGGACCCTGTCGTCGCGCGATGATATGGACCTTACCCCTAAAACGTTCGCGCAGGCACAGCGCGACGGCTTCTACAGCCTCCTGTTTCTCGCCAAGGCGTTGGGAACGCAGGGATGGCGTCACCCGCTCTCACTGAAGATTCTGTCCAGCGGCATGCACGCGGTCTTCCCGGCGGACATCATCCACCCGGAGAAGTCGACGGCCCTGGCGTTGGCCAAGGTGATTCCACAAGAGTATCACAACGTTCTCTGTAGCGCAATCGACATCGACCTGTCGAACACCCGTATGCCGGAGGATCATTCGGCGTTAGATCAATTAGCGCTGGAGCTCGCCACGGACGCCCCCGGCACTGTAATGGCTCATAGAATGGGCCGGCGATGGGAACAGACCTACGACGCTGTCCGATCGGAGGGGCCGGTCGGTGTTCCGGGCCGCCTTCGCTCTCACGGTACCTACTTGATCACCGGCGGTTTGGGCAACGTGGCTTTCGCGCTGGCCGACTACCTGGCCAAGAGCGTGCAAGCCAGACTCATCCTCATCGGTCGAACGTCCCTTCCGCCCCGCGATCAGTGGGTCGAGCGGCTCGCGACTCATGCCGTGGACGACGCCGTCAACATCAAGATCCGCATGGTGCATGCGCTGGAAGATCACGGCGCTGAGGTTCTGACGGCTGCCGCCGATGTCGGCGATGCCGACCAAATACGGGCAGTCGTCGTCGCGGCTCGGCGAAGGTTCGGGACGATTCACGGTGTGATCCACGCAGCCGGCGTGTTGGGCGCCGGCGTATTCGGTTCGATAGAGGAAATTGATATCGCAAACTGCCGCCAGCAGTTCCACGCCAAGGCGACGGGCCTGCTGGTCTTGGAGGAGGTGCTGGAGGGGCAGGATCTGGACTTCTGCTTGCTCACTTCGTCCTTGTCCAGCGTTCTGGGCGGCTTTCATTACGGCGCCTATCCCGCGGCCAACGCGTTCATGGATGCCTTCACCCACCGGCACAATCAGAAACGCGCCGTGCCCTGGATCAGCGTAAACTGGGATGAATGGCGGCTTGCCAGTAATATGGATTTCGACGCGGGAGGCGGCGGCATTGCGCAATTGGGCATGACCGCGGCCGAGGGCGCCGAGGCGTTCGCCCGCATATTGGGCCTTCAAGGTGTGCCGCAAGTCGTCGTTTCGACCGGCGATCTGGCCGCCCGCATCGATCGATGGATACGCCTCGAGGCCGGCGGCGCGGCGACCGGAGTCAAGCAGGCCGCACCTGCGAACTACCCGCGTCCCAACCTTGCAAGCGCGTATGTGGCACCCGGCGACGCAACGCAACAGAAAGTGGCGGCGATTTGGCAGGAGCTGTTGGGAATCGATCGGGTGGGGATTCACGACAATTTCTTTGAGTTGGGCGGGCATTCGCTGCTGGCCATTCAGGTGATCTCGCGGATTAACGCGGAATTCGAGGCCGGAATTTCAGTTGCTACCCTGTTCGAAGGCCCGACCGTGCACTCGCTAGGCAAGCTCATCACGGCCGAGGAGGGTCAGTTGCCGACCATGAAACACTCAAGCGATCGTGGGAGAAGGCGAAAAGAGAGGAGCCGGCAACGGTTCGCCGGCCGGAGCGAGGAGAGACCATGACTGACAGATCACGTATCGACGCCGCGAATGGGTCCCGGATCGCCATCTGCGGGATGGCGGGCCGGTTTCCAGGTGCCCCCGATATTGACGCGTTCTGGAACAACCTGCGCGACGGAGTCGAATCGATCACGCATTTTTCGGAGGAAGCCTTGCTTGCGGCGGGCGTGGACCCGGCGACGCTGAAGGATCCAAGTTTTGTGCCGGCGCGGCCGATTCTTGAAGGAGTGGAACTCTTCGATGCCGACTTCTTTGGATTTACGCCTCGTGAGGCGGAGATCCTCGACCCCCAGCAGCGGCTCTTTTTGGAGTGCGCCTGGGAGGCCATGGAACATGCCGGCTACGATCCGGAGCGGTGCCGTGGAGCCATCAGCGTGTTTGCCGGGACCTCTATGAGCAGCTATCTCTTTCAAAACGTGTTCCGGAATCTGCCGGTCCTTCGCTCCTTCGGGCAGTTTGAATCGGCGCTGTGCAATGTGCAGGATTCTCTGGCCACGCGGGTTGCGTACAAGCTCAACCTGAGAGGGCCGTGCTATACGCTCCAGGCGTTTTGCTCGACTTCGTTGGTGGCGGTACACGTGGCGTGTCAAAGTCTGCTGAATTACGAGTGCGACTTGGCGTTGGCCGGCGGCGTGACCGTGGGGATCCCACAGAAAACCGGCTATATGTATCAAGCCGGCGGCATCCTTTCATCGGACGGTCGGTGCCGGTCCTTTGACCGTAGCGCGAACGGGACGGTGTTCGGGAACGGGCTGGGGCTCGTCGTGCTCCAGCGACTGCAGGACGCTCTGGACGACGGGGCCACGATCCACGCCGTCATCCTCGGGTCGGCCGCGAATAATGACGGCTCGCTCAAGGTCAGTTATGCCGCGCCGAGCGTGGTTGGGCAGGCCGAAGTCGTGGTCGAAGCCCTAGCCGCGGCGGGGGTCGATGCGGAGTCGATCAGCTACATCGAGGCCCACGGAACCGCGACGGCTCTCGGCGACCCGGCGGAAGTCGCATCTTTGACGAAGGCGTTCCGTACACAGACCGAACGAAGCGGCTTCTGCGCGATTGGCTCGGTAAAGTCCAACGTCGGCCATCTGGACGCCGCTGCCGGCGTCACAGGGCTTATTAAGACGGTTCTGGCGCTCAAGCACAAATGGCTGCCGCCCAGCCTGCACTATGAGTCGGCCAATCCGCAGATTTCGTTTGCCGGCAGCCCGTTCTATGTGAACACGAAGCTGGCGCCGTGGGAAACGAACGGCTGCCCGCGGCGCGCGGGTGTGAGTGCTTTCGGCGTCGGCGGTACCAACGCCCACGTGATCTTGGAGGAGCCGGCGGCGGATGGACCCGCGGACGGCGCCCACGCCCCCTACTTGCTCGTGCTTTCGGCCAAGTCCGCCGCGGCGCTCGATCAGGCCACGGCGCGCCTGGCTGTCTACCTGGCAGCACCCCGAGGCGAACCTGGTCGACGTGGCGTACACGCTGCAGGTAGGGCGTCAGGCCTTCGGGCATCGCCGCATGGTGGTCTGCGAAAGTATAGACGATGCCGTTCTTGCGTTGGAGGCAGCCGATCCGTCGCGGGTCATCAGTGCCCTCCAGGAACATCAAGATCCGCCGTTGGGGTTCGTGTTCCCCGGATCAATCAGCCGCTCCGTCAACGTCGGAAAGGATCTTTATGAGCGCCAGGAAGTTTTTCGCAGCGCGGTGGAAGAATGCTGCACGATCTTTCAGCCATTCGTGGGAATCGATTTAAGACCACTGCTATTTCCGCCCACCGGCGAGGCCGTAACGCGGGCTAATTCTTCGGAGGTCGCCGGCCCGGCTGTTTTTGTTCTGGAATACGCACTGGCGAAGCTATGGCTGTCCTGGGGTGTGCGACCCGCGGTCATGCTTGGCGACGGCATCGGCGAACTCGTGGCCGCGTGCGTGGCCGGAGTTTTTCCGCTCGAGGACGCCGTGCGGTTGGCGGCCCACCGCGGGCGCCCCAACCTCGGGATCCGAAGCGTGCATCCGGCGGCGCCGAGAATCCCCTTAATCTCCTGCACCGACGGATCGCAGCTCACAGCGGAACAGGCGACGAACCCCGATCATTGGTTGAGGCAGCCGGCGAAGCCCGGAGGAATCACGAAGGAACTGCAAACGCTGATTTCCGGCTCAAGGCGCTTGGCATTGCGAATGGGTCCGGGCGATCCGCTCGTTCCCGCAGACGGAGCGCATCCGACAACGGAATCGCAGTCGATGATGCCGAGCCTGGATGACTCCGGCGACGTTGGTCGCGACTTAACCACGGCGCTTACCGCCGTGGGCCGGTTGTGGCTTGCGGGAGTCGAGATCGATTGGTCCGGGCTCTATGGTTCGCAGCGGCGCCGCCGCGTGCCTCTGCCGACGTATCCGTTTCAAAGACAGCGCTTCTGGGTTGAACCGCTTCGCACCAGCAAGGAACCGGCGGCCCTGTCCAGCGCGCCGGTAAAGAACCCGGAGGTTGCTCGGTGGTTCTACCATCCGGTCTGGAAAACTTCCGTTCCGCCGCTGGCCTCGCCCGTGCAGTACGACGCGGGTTGCTATCTACTTTTCCTGGACGAAAGCGGACTCGGGCTGCGGATCGCCGAAGGCCTGCGTCATGCGGGGTGTACGGTGCGGACGGTCCGGTCCGGTCCGGCCTTTCGCGGCGATCCCCAAGGCAGTTATACGATCGACTCAGGCCGGGGTGAGGATTATGGCGCCTTGATTGGCGATCTTGTGGCGCAAGGTCAAGTGCCGAGCACGATCGTGCACCTATGGACCGTCGACGCGATCGATGGCGACGGCGCATTTGAACGGTTTGAGGCCGGCAGCGGGCGGGGGTTCTACAGCATTCTGTTGCTTACGCAAGCACTTTCAGAACACGGACTGACCAAGCCGTTGCACGTAAAGGTCGTCTCGACGCAATTGCATGAGACCATCGGCGGCGAAGTTGTTTGCCCGGAAAAAGCTGCGTTGCTGTCCTTGTGTAAAGTGATCCCTCAAGAGCACCCCAACATCCGCTGTTGCAGCATAGACGTGATGCCTCTTGGGAGCGGGCAGGGAAAAGAGACGGATTCCTTGGGACGCTTGATTCAAGATCTTCAAAGCCCGTCGGCCGGTGAGGAGGTAGCCTACCGCGGCGGGCGGCGCTGGGTCCGAACCTATGAGGCGATCCCGATTGATCGGCTTGCCGGTCCGGTGACGTGTCTTCGTGAGGGCGGTGTTTACCTCATCATTGGCGGGATGGGTGAAATCGGAAACGTCTTCGCTAAGTACTTGGCCAAGAGCGTTCGCGCGACATTGATTCTCACGGCCTCAACGAAGTTGCCACCTCGGCAAGAGTGGGATCAGTGGGTTGTAGGGCATCCGCGACCGGACCGCACCGGCCGTAGGATCGCGAACGTTCGGGCGCTGGAGGCCCTGGGGGCGACGGTGTTCGTAGCGCAGGCGGATGTGGCCGACGGGGGCCGGATGCAAGCAGTTGTGGACGAAGCGGAGCGACGATTCGGTCCCATCCACGGGGTCATTCACGCCGCCGGCGTGGTCGGCGGAAGTTCCTTCCGGCCGGTTCGGGAACTCACGCGCACTGAGTGTGACGAACAATTTGCGGCGAAGGTGCGCGGCCTCTGGGTCCTGGACCGGTTGTTTGCAGGAAAGCGGTTGGATTTTTGTTTGCTGACCTCGTCCCTGTCGAGCGTTCTTGGCGGGCTGGGTTACGCCGCCTATGCCGCGGCCAACGTTTTTCTGGATGCGTTCGCCCACTCGAAGAATCAGGACGGTGGCACACCCTGGATCAGCGTGAACTGGGACCAGTGGCGGTTTGCCGAGGAGGACGCGGACGCCAACAAGTCGGCGCTGGCCAAGCTGGCGATCACGCCCGAAGAAGGAGACATGGCGTTTGAGAAGATCGTTCATTCGCGCGGTCTTTCGCAAATCGTCATCTCGACCGCAAGTCTTCAGTCCAGGTTGGCGATGTGGGTGCAACTTGATGATGCCGGCGGCGAGCATCCGACAAAAGATGAGGCGTCGGCTCAGTATCCGCGGCCGGCGGCGCTGGAGGAAACTTACGCGGCCCCGTCCACGGAGATGGAACGTGTCCTGGCCGATGTCTGGCAAGAAGCCTTGGGGATGGATCGCGTCGGCGTCCACGACAATTTCTTCGATTTGGGCGGGCATTCGCTTCTAACCATCCAAGTGATCGCCAAGATCGAGGAACAAACGGGCGTGCGCGTGCGCATTGAGGATTTCCTTTCCCAAACGCTGGGGCAAATCGCCGCAGCGTCTGAAGAAGGGGAAAAAGCCGACGCCGCGCATGGCCGGGTGAGGAAAGCATGACCATCGCCGCAGGCGGGACTCCCATCGCGCGGGGACCGGGCGGCGCCGGGATCGAGCCGTTCTATTTCGGCGACCGCGATCGATCGCTGTTTGGCTGCCACCAAGCCCCGTTGACGCGGATGACGCGTACCTGCGGCATTCTCTTATGCTATCCGATCGGTCCTGAATATATTCGCAGCCACCGCGCTTTTCGCCAGCTTGCGGCGCGGCTGTCGAAGGCCGGCTTCCACGTCCTCCGCTTTGACTATTCCGGCTGCGGCGATTCCGCGGGAGACTTCGAGACCGGCCGCCTCGATGACTGGCAGCGGAGCATTTCGCTGGCTGTTGACGAGCTGAAACGCCGGGCCGGGCTGTCTTGCGTGTGTGTGATCGGTTTGCGCCTCGGAGCGACAATGGCGTTGCTGGTCGGCGCCCGTCGCGGCTGCTTTGATGCCATGGTGCTATGGAACTCGGTGTGTGACGGCGCGGCGTATGTCCGCGAGCTGCAGCTCTGGCACGAATCCGCCGGCGGCGGGGCCGATCCCAACCGCGACGATGGATTCGCCGAAATCGTGGGATATGCATTCAACCGATCGCTGCTGGACGACATCGCTCATGTCGATCCACTGGCCCTCTTGCGACAACCGGCAAAGCGAATACTTTTCGTGCACACCGGAGATACGGACGAAAATGATCGGCTGCCCGCTTGCGTGCAGCAACTCGGGGCGGTTGTGGACCGCCTGCGGATTCCCGGCCCGCAATTGTGGCTCCAGGAGCCTTACCAGGCCGTGATTCCGCATCAAGCCTTGCAGTCCATCGTCTCCTGGGTAACCACGGTGTACGCATGAGCGAACAGGCCGTTCTATTCGGGCAAACCGCTCCCATGGTCGGTGTGTTGACGGATCCCTCGGAGGGAACGAAGCGGCAGGACGCCGCCGTGGTCCTGCTGAACGCCGGCATCGTTCACCGCGTAGGACCGAGCGGGCTCTATGTCAAGTTGGCCCGGCGCCTGGCCGGCCTCGGCTACGTCGTTGTTCGGTTTGATGGCTCAGGAATCGGCGACAGCGAGGTACGTCGGGACCATTTGCCGTTTGAAAAGAGCGCGGTCCTCGAAACGATCGAAGTGATGGATTACGTCACGCGAGCTCGAGGTGTTCATAAGTTCGTCTTAGTTGGAATCTGCAGCGGGGCCGTGACCGCCTTTAAGACCGCGTGCGAGGACCGCCGCGTCACGGGGGCAGCCCTGCTGAACGCCCAAGGCTTTCATCAAAGCGGCAGGTGGAACGCTTATGCAATGAACCCCGGATGGGTTCGCGAGTATTGGCGCAATCTTCGGAGCGTCAGGAGCTGGCGGAACGCTCTCACCGGAAGAACCCAGTACCGACGTCTCATTGGGGTAATGCTCGGCCAAATCAAGATCATCGTCAGCAGGGACAAGGCCGTTTCCGCCGTCGCCACGAGTCTGGCGTCCCAACTGGCCGGAGTCGTCGAACGCAACATCCGCTTGCTGTTCATGTTCTCCAAGGGCGACCACAGCGCGAATTACCTCAATCTGATGATGGGCGGTCAGAAAAAGTCGTTCCGTGCAAGCGGCTTGATCACAGAAGAGACCATCATTGGAGCGGACCATACCTTCACCCGCATGGCGCACCAGCAGAGGGTGATCGACACGGTAGAGGGATGGCTGGTAAGGACTCGACCGGAAGGGGTCGGCGTCCGCGGGAAGGAGTCCTTGGGGCGCCGGCAAGAGATCGCCAAGTGAACCGCCGACGGAGCCTGCTGTTCGCCGCGGTTGCGATGGCCGCAGTACCCCTGTTCCTTCTCGTCGATGCCGCGACGGCCTACTACCGTGGCTGGAGGGTGGAGTCACGACTGGATGCCCTGGGCTTGCTGGCTGCCGTGTGTTGTCTTCTCATCACCGGCGTCTGCCTGCTGATTCCGTGTGGGCGTCGCCGCCTGGCCTCGCGTGGGCCGCACCTGCTTCTTTTCATGACTACGGGAGTAGTAGCCTGGCTTCTTGCCGAAGCTGTAGTGGGGATCAGTTTGCGCCGTCCCCCTAGGTTCCACACGCGCCGGCCGAATCTGACCGTCGTATCCCGCGCCCGCCCGGAGGAGTTGCCTGGAATTGTCGGTGAATCGCGCTATACCACAAACAGCCGTGCCGTCCGCGGGCCCGAGTTCCCAGCTGTCCGCGGCACGTACCGCATCCTCTGTGTCGGCGGAAGCACGACGGAGTGTTTCTACCTTGATGACTCCGAATCCTGGCCACACCTGCTGATGAATCGGCTGAACGCGGAGCCGCGAATGCAGTGCACTTGGGTCGGTGATGTGGGCATGCCCGCAATGGCCACCTGGGACCACCTTACCTTCATACGGCAATCACCACTAATGAAGGAAATCGATTGCGTTGTGGCGCTGACGGGGGTCAACGACTTGCATTGGTTCCTACAAGGCGGTCCGCCGCAGAAGCATCCCGGCCCCTGGTGGAGTCGGTCGCCGATTCTTGCCCACCTACGCGCTTCCCTGCATCGCTGGCCGGAGATTTGCGTTGAGGACAGTGACGGGGCGGTTTATGAAGAACGCCGCCAGCGCCGGCGGAACATGACCGTCATCGACGCCCTTCCAGACATGGAACCCGCCCTGCGCGAATATGCGGGCCGAATCCACGAGATGGCCCGCTTGTGCAGGGAGAAGAACGTACGGCTCCTGTGCGTCACGCAACCGGTGCTCTGGGACGCCCATCTTTCCCCGCGGAGTCAATCCCTGCTCTGGATGGGTTGGCAGCAGGATCAACGGTGCCTGACGCCGGCGAAACTCCGTGAAGGTATGGAGCGTTTCAATGATACGCTTCGCACGGTCTGTCAAACGCTCGACCTGCCTTGCGTTGACGCATCCAGCCTCTCCGGCGGCGAATCATTGTTCTACGACGACTGCCATTTCAACGAGCAAGGCGCCAAGGAGCTCGCCGACCTGATCGCGGCGTGGTTCCTCGACCACAAGGCCGGCGACCGCTGGGCCGCTCCTCACGCCACAAACTCCCAATAAAACGCTTGCCAGTCATCGCCTTCCACCACGAGCGCTGCCGCGTACTGCAGATGGACAAAGAACGGGTGGATGGACCAGCGCCGGGCCTCTTGTGGATCGGGTCGGGTGGCCAGCAACGCCGCCGGACCATCGGGCGCCAGCGATACATCGAACGAATCCAGCGGCAGCGACAGGCCCAGACCCTTGGCCTTGACGTACGCCTCCTTCCGCGTCCAACAGTCGAAGAAGCCTTCCGTCCGCCGGTGAGGTGGCAGCGCACGCAGTGCCAACACTTCCGCCGCAGAGAAGAACTCCTCGGGCGCCTCCTCGTCGAGCATCCCCGGCCGAACGCATTCCAGGTCGACACCGACCTCACGGCCATGCGCGACCGCAACGACGGCCAGATCGAGCGAGTGAGAGGAACTGAAACGCAAATCATTCCACGGACGGGAGAGAGCCGGCTTACCGTGCGTTCCGTAAACAAGCTTGACCGCCGCCGCTGGGACGGCCAAGTAACGGCTGAGAATCGTTCGAAGGGCGCTTCGCCGCACGATAAACCGGTGTCGATGAATGGGAAAGCGATACCTACGGACCCGCTCCTGTTCATCTTTCGAGAGCATGTCTTGCCAATCGTTCAGCCGCGATGGCGTGACATCCAGTTCCACCCGCCACAAGTGCACTTCCTTCAGTTGCGCTTGGAACGCATCGGGTGGTACGTTCCATCTCGGCGCATCTTCGTCCATGGGCCGGGCCATCACACGACGGCGGCAAGACTTGCCAGCTCCGCAGAGAGCGCTTCCAACAGAGGCTGTCTCGATGCCTGTAGGAAGAAGTGGTCGCCGGGAAACATTTGAACGCAAAAGCCGCCGCCGGTATGCCGCCGCCAAGCACCCAACTCCTCTTGCCGCGTTTCCGGATCATCCAAACCACCGTAGACCGTGATCGAACACGAAAGCGGCGGCTCCTCGGCAAACCGATACTCGTCGATTACTTCACAATCCGCCCGCAGGGTGGGCAGCAGCAATTGCATCAACTCCTCCGATTGCAGCGCCGCATCCGGGGTGCCGTTCAACCGCCCGATCTCGGCGAGGAATTCCTTGTCCGGTAGGTTGTACTTCGGCGGATCGGGATCGGGTATATGAGGCGCACGTCGCCCGGAGACGAAGAGGTGCGTCGGCGCCAGCCCGTACTTGCGCCGAAGATGCCGCGCCAGTTCAAAGCTCACGATCGAACCCATGCTGTGCCCGAAAAAGCAAAATGGTGTGTCGAAATAGGGCGAAAGCGACGAGCCAGCGGCCTCAACCAGCGGACCGATCCTTGTCAGGGGCGCCTCGCGCAGACGCGCCTCCCGCCCCGGAAGCTGCACGGGCACGACTTCCACCGAGCCGGGCAATTCCTTCGCCCAAGTCCGGTAGATGGAGGCCCCGCCCCCCGCATAAGGCAGGCAAAAGAGGCGCAATCGCGCTTTCGGATTCAGCTGAACGTAGGCTGTCCAAGCGTTCACCGGACTTGTTTTTCCAACCATCGACAATCCCTGACCCTCTCCGGCATTAAAACGTCGCATCACCTACCGAACCGATGTCTCCCTTGGCTGGGGCCGACCCCCTACTCCGTCGACAATTCCAGCCAAAGGAGCTCAAAGGCTCGCAGACTGCACGACAACCGATTCCCGGCCGTGAACACCCGCTTCGGCTCGTACCGCGAACGCACCGACGCCGCGGACCAACACGAAACCCGCGTCTTGCCTGCGAATTCAAGCGTCAACGAGTCCGCCGGAGCGGCGTGATCGACATACACCTGCCGCGCCCCCACAAACGCCGCCTGCCAGCGGCTTTCGGGAGCACGGCCGGAACGAACCGCTTCCTCTAAGTCTTCCAGATTGCCTATGCGCTCGGCATCCGCTTTCGTGAGCCCTTGTTCCTTCAGATGGGCGACCGCTGCCGCCATCGGCGGATCCAGTCCGAAACGCCACACCAGAATGTCATAACGCCCCCCTCCCTTGTTCGAGATCACCGCCTTGGTAGGACCTTCATCCAACTTGACCACGACAACACCCGTCGTATCCCGACTGATGCGATCAAAGAAGCGGTGAGCGAAATACTCCGGCTTCTTCCGCCCCGCTTGGGTGATGAGGCCATACGGCGCAAAATCTTTCGGGTCGGGTCGAAGGTGAAAATCCTCCCACGCCGCCATCGTCTGCATATCGATACCGGCCTTGTGCATGGCGACCAAATGCTCCGCAAGGCCGGCCGCCGAATAGGGCGTGTCACGGATGTTGGAAGCATTGTTCCATTCCGTCACATGGAATTCGAGGGGCAAAGGGGCGCCCACTTCTCGAATGACCGCCTCGTACGCAGCCTTCGCCTCCGCCAGTGTCGCAGGGTTCCCGTCGAAGGCATGCCAGGAGATGAAGTCCAATGGCAGTCGCCTTTCGGTCGCGTGACGAATGAGGGCGATGTTGAGCGGGTCGCGACCACCGCCCGTCCGCAACTTGCCAGACCAATAATTTACCGCCGCGCCGCCCACCTGTGCGCTGGGGTCTGCCGCCTTGATCGTCCGGGCGGTTTCCTCGTACAGCTTGAGGTAGGCCGCAAGCCCTTCCTGCCAATAGGCGCCGTCGGGCTCATTCCACACCTCATAATACATGCGTACACCGGCGAACTGTTTGAAAAACGTCACGGTCTCGCGGACCAGGTCATTCCACGTTTCGTATCGCCGCGGCGAATGGGCATGCAGGTTCTTCCAGACGCCCTCAAACAATGTGTGGTCGGTGGAGACGCTCAACCACTCAGGCATCATGGCAAGGGCGACGACGAACCTCTCATGGCTGCGTGCCAAGTCCGCCAACCGATCGCGGCGGGCCCATAGATGCTCCCGAAAGGAGGCAAGGTCTTTCGATTGCTGCACGTCCCACTCGAAAACGTGAAACAATCGCGCAGCGAAATGATCCTCAAACTCGTTCCGATAGATGGCCTCCCCGCCGGGGGTGCGCGGGTTGAAGAAACTCGACGAACGGAACAAGTTCACGCCGGTCGTGGAAAACGCCAGTCGCGACAAGTCGACAATCAGTGGCTCGCCGCCTGCCGTTGCCCGCTCGATTTCACGAACTTCCGTAAGAAGCGCCGCCAGCAATGATCGGGACGCCTCGCGAACACGGTACCCCGACTCTGTCTGCTCGAAATGCCGTCCGGTCCAGACCGCAAAGCCGTCGATGCTCCGCCCCTCCAGGTCGCCGCGCACGGCCTCGCTCACAATGAACTTGCCGGCAAGTGAGCCGTACAGCTTCCGCATCGGAGGGTCGCTCAATGCCTCCGCGAAGGCATCGACGCGCGCATAAAGCGCCTCCAGTTCGCCGCGAGCCTCAATCATCGCACGAAGGCCTTCCGACACGGCCAACTGGGCATGCCCGATCACTTCAAAGCCGCCGCCGGCGTTCCCGACGATTCCAACCCCAAGGAACGTGCTGGATTTCACCACGTCGAGTGGCTCGTTTGGCCCTTCCCGATTCGCACGAGCAAGCCCCACCAGGGCAACGTCTCGGCCCAGGAACTCGCCCCAGGCCTGATGCAGACCGTCCATTGGAGCCATCCGCGAAACAAACCGTTCGGCGGTCTCGCGCAGCGCCGGCAGCGAAGCCCGTGCATCCTCGTAGTCCCGCAATGCGTGTTCCATTCGCGGCGCGGCGCCCTCTTTCAGTCGCCGCCCGCCGGCGGTCGACCGAAACACGCCCTGGAGCTCATCCCAACCTTGTTCAGCCGCCTGATCGGCCGGAAGCGAACGGTTTTTCTGCCGCTGTTCCATGACCGACAAGGCGATGAAGACCTCATCGGCCATGGCTCGCTTGCATCGCCGATGCAGATCGTCAGTCTCAACTACCTTCCGGGCCAACTCGCGCGCCTCCTGAACCACCCGGTCCAGGGCCGTTAGTTGGGCCATCGCCCGATCCAAGGACTGGCGGGCGATCCCCTCGTTTCCCGCGGGAATGCGGACTCGCCCACGCGCATCCGTGACGAACAGCATTCCCAGCGTTTTCTCAATCGGATCCGGGCGAAGCCTCGGGCGGATCACGGTCGTGTATGCGATGTGCGGACCGACATCAAGCTGGAGAAACTCGCGCAACCGGCGGCCGACAGCCGGCTCGTCTTTCAGGTGCTCTGTCAGCCCTTTCAGGTACGGAAGCACCGCTTCCATGTCTTCCTCGTATTGACGAGCCTGCCCCTGCGCCAATCGCTCAAATGAGTCCGCGCCATCCGACGATGCGCCTCCTTCTGGAGCCCCGCGGACGCGAAACCGGTCCCCAACTCGTTCGAAGTGAGAATCCACATAGCGGTCGAATGCGTCCATGACCGCTTGTGCTCGACGGTGCTCCGTGATTTCGTCGACCTGCCTGCCAACGACAATCTTGCCTGCGATCGATCGCAGCGCTTCGGCCACCTCGCGCTGCAACGGATCATCCACCGACGCCAATGCACTCACGAAGGCTTCGATCCGTGCATCCAAGTCATCAAAAATGGTCGGGCTGCGTTCGAACAAACTTGCGGCCGGCCCACGATCCGGAACAGAAACCGAAGTGTACCAAGGTGCGGACTCCGTGCCGGGAACTGGCAAAGCAGCGCTCCCGCACCCGGCCAAGATCAGAATGATCGTACTGCTCCACATCGTCCGTCACATCAGTATAGCATCACGCTCGAAAACCTGTAACATCGCCTCCATGGCGAAGCCACACCCGGGAGCCCAGTCCCATCCGTATCTCATACACTCTTGGAGGATGCCCGGAGGGTGAGTATACTCGTCGGGTCATGGCTTTGGGCGGGGCTCGGCAATGAGGATGCCGCCGCCGCCTCGGCGGACGCGTTAGGGTTTTCCCATGAAGACGGAATCACCTCTGCCCGTAGCCAGTCCTGAAAGCGTCGCTCGGACCAGCGCTTTCTTTATGATCGCGCTTCGGGTCGTTTTCGCTCTCATTCTATGGGCGGTCGGGTGGGGGTTGGCGGCAGATCAACGCAACATTGCCGGCGGGACCTTTCGGCACGACGACTTGATCATGATCGGCGCCTTGGGTGCGGCACTCGTCGTGATCGCCCTTGACGTGTTCGTCCCGCGGAAGTCGCTCGCCGCGATATCCGGGGTGTTTTTCGGGTTGGTGGTCGGCATGGTCGTCGCCTACGGCTTTTCCCTGGTCATTGACCTGTTGGTGGAAGCGAACATGCCCGACGGCAATAAGTCCGCTGCCTCCTTCGTTAGCGCCCTTAAGCTGGCCATCGGGGTGATTTGTTGCTACCTCTCTGTCAGCTTCATTCTCCAGACCAAAGACGACGTTCGATTCGTCATTCCCTACGTCGAGTTCGCGAAAGAAACCAAGGGGGCCAAGCCGTTGGTGTTGGATACATCCGTCATCATTGACGGGCGAATCGCGGACATCGCCGAAACCCGCATCATCGAATCCGAACTGGTCGTGCCTCGGTTCGTCCTGCACGAACTGCAGATGATCGCCGACAGCGGCGACAAGCTGAAACGAACCCGTGGCCGCCGCGGGCTGGATATGCTCAACAAACTGCAACTCAACGACAAGGTGTATATTCGGATTCTCGACGTCGCGCCCAACCGCAGCGCTCCCGAGGCCGGCGTCGACGACATGCTGGTCGATCTGGCCGTCCAACTGGGAGGCAAGGTCGTTACCAACGACTACAACCTCAACAAAATCGCCCAGCTCCGCGGCGTAACCGTCATCAACATCAACGACCTGGCAAGTGCCCTCAAGCCGGTCGTGCTGCCGGGCGAATCGCTGGCCATCAAGGTCATCAAACCCGGCGAGGAAATCGGGCAGGGCATCGGGTATTTAGACGATGGCACGATGGTTGTGGCTGAGGGCGGCCGGGATCGGATCGGCGAGGTCGTCCAGCTCACGGTCACCAGCGTATTGCAAACCTCCGCCGGGCGCATGATCTTTGGGCGGCTCGACGGTGTTCCGGTCGCGGAGCGGCGGCGCCACCGAGCGGATCAGGTGTGACGATGCAATCAGTCGATGCGGACTCGGCGAGCGGTCCCAAGTTCTGCGTGATCGTACCGGCGGCCGGCCGTGCCGAGCGATTCGGCGGATCGGAAAAGAAGCCCTTTGCGAAGCTCGACGGCCGGCCGATCTTTCTGCGTACCTTGGAACACTTCACCGGCAGGCCCGATGTATGTCAGACCATTCTGGCCGTCGCCCCGGAAGACGTGGAGATGGTCAAGTCCAAGTACGGGGCCAACCTCGGTTTTCTGAGCATTCAGCTCGTCGCCGGCGGCGCCCGCCGCTGTGACACCGTGGCCGCCGCGCTGCAGGCCGTCTCGCCCAAGGCCGCATTCATCGCCATCCACGACGCCGCCAGACCATGCGTCACTTCCGACTGGATCGATGCCGTCTTCGCCGAGGCCGTGAAGACCGGCGCCGCGATCCTCGCCGCGCCCGTCTACGGCACGCTGAAACAGGTGGGAGATTCGATGGTCATCGATAAGACGGTGACTCGGGCGTCCATGTTCGAGGCCCAGACGCCGCAGGTCTTCCGTGCGGACATTCTGCGGACCGCCTATTCGCGGCTGCCGAAAATCGGCCACGAAGTCACCGACGACGCGGAACTGGTCGAGCTTTCGGGCGCTTCGGTTTCGGTCATCGTGTCCGACGCATCCAACATCAAGGTCACCACGCAGGGCGACATTGCGCTCGCCGCGGCCATCCTCAAATCCCGCCCCACCAAAGCCGTCCCCCGCCTCGGCGCCTTCGAAGAGGCCCAGTGGTAAACGGTTGGTGGTATCGTTCGGATACGTTTCCACTGTTCGGCCGGTCAACATGTCCGTCGTCTGGATCATGCAGGTGAAGTGAGGAGCCCGCGAGAGCGCGTCACCCCCGCGCAAGCGCGTCACCCCCGCGAAGGCGGGGGTCCAGTACTCCCCCGGAAGACTGGATTCCCGCCGACGCGGGAATGACGAAGGTGAAGGTCGCGGGTCGCGACGCCCGCCGGCAGTGGCCGTCCCCCGCCTCGGCGCCTTCGAGGAGGCCCCATTTTTTGCTTGACGGCGCCGCGGACCCGTGGTCTAATAGCGGGCTGGTAACGGAAAACCAGCGTCAAACCTTTGAGCCAAGGAGAGGCAATGTTCGTGAAGACAGTGAAGCGGATTGTGGTTGCGGCCCTCTTTTGCGGGGCTGTTACTTTTTGCGGGTGCAACAGCGACCGTATGTGGGAGTCGCGTCGGATCAAAAATGCGCCTGTGGCCGATCCGGCCAACCCGGGCCGGGTCGATCTCACCAAGCATGAGCTCGACATCACAGTCGCCGATGCCGGCGAGGTCGATCTGGTGGAGAACGTGTTGACCCACCGGGCCCTGTACCACCGCGGCCTCGAGCAACTGCGGGAGTACTATCAGTCCCACGGCTATGTGACCAAGCAATCGTGGGCGGAGTTTGAAATCAAAGGTCTGAAATCCGTTCAACCCTTTCAGTACCTGCTCGACGCGGAGGTTTCGTCCGACCGGCTTCGCCCGGCGGAAACACTGACCGAGGCCGACGCTGCCTACCAGCGCGGCGTGGAAATGATGCGCCGCGGCGGGCACGGAGTGCCGGTCTATTATCGACAGGACCTCATGGTCGAAGCTGCCGGCATCTTCAAAGACATGATTCAACAGTATCCCAGCAGCGACAAGATCGACGATGCGGCCTTCATGCTGGGAGAAATTCACAAGGAGTACCTCCCGGGCCAAGAGCCGATTGCGGTCAAATGGTATGAAAGGGCCTATACCTGGGATCCGGCGACGCCGCACCCCGCTCGGTTCCAGGCCGCGGTGGTCTACGACTATCGCCTCCACGACCGTGATCGGGCCCTCGAGCTCTATCAGGCCGTCGTCAAGGAGGAAGTCGGCATCGAAAGCAATCTTCGCTTCGCCATGCGCCGAATCGGCGAGCTGACTTCGGGAAGCCGCACCGCCGGGGCCGCCGTTCCCTGAGCGGCTGATCCGTTTGGTTACGCGCCCCTTGACCGGTAGCGGTGCGCCGGCCCGCTGCGTACCGCTACAATAGCCGGGATGCCCACACCGGAACCTCCCCAGGCGACGGCCCCCCACCATCCTCCGGCGGCGCCTCTCATGCTGGATTCCGCGGCAGCCGCCCTGAGGCCGACCAGCGGGTCGGTCCGCCGTACCCTCTTCTTTCTGGCCATGCCGGTTCTGGGCGAGCAACTGCTCAACAGTTTCGTCGGCATCTTTGATACCTATCTGGCAGGCCGAATCAGCGCCGAAGCGACCTCGGCCATCGGCTTGGCGGCTTATGTGAGTTGGCTTGCTCAGATGATGGTCATGCTGGTGGGGACGGGAACCACGGCGCTCGTCGCCCGATACACGGGCACCGGCGAGCGCACGATGGCCAACCGTTTCGCCAACCAGTCCATGACGCTCAGCGCGGCACTCGGGGTAGTTTCGTTTGCCGGTCTGTACGTTCTGGCGCCCGCCTTTGCGGCGTACTCAAATATGACCGACGAAGCCTCACGGATGGCGATTCAATATCTACGCATCGACGCCGTCGGCCACATGTTCATGAGCGTCACGCTGGTCGGATGCGCGGCCCTGCGCGGGATCGGCAACATGCGGACGCCGATGCTGATCTTTGTCGTGATCAACGCCGTCAACGTCCTGGCCGCTTCGGCGCTGGTGTTTGGCCTGGGTCCTCTGCCCCGCCTCGGCGTCACCGGAATCGTTACCGGCACCATCATCGCCAAAACGGTGGGCGCAACCCTGCTCTTGAGCGTGCTCTTTCGCGGGCATGCCGGCCTCAAACTTCGGCTGGCGGAAATGTCGTTTCGATGGTCCCAAACGCGGCGAATCCTGCGGATCGGCCTGCCGGCGGCGGCGGATGCGGCGGTCATGTGGCTGGGACAGTTTGTTTTCATCGCCATCATCTCGAACCTGGCCGATCCGCCGCTGGGGACGGCTTATTTCGCCGCCCACGTCATTGCCGTCCGTGTGGAGGCGTTCACCTATCTGCCGGCGGTGGCCTGGGCCCGGCTACAGCGACGATGATCGGCCAATCGCTCGGCGCGGGCGCGCCCGACCGGGCCAAGCGAGCGGGTCACGAGGGCGTGTTTCAATGTGGGATTCTGGCGGTGGCGATCGCCGTGCTGTTCTTCTTCGCGGCGGCGCCGATCTTTCGGAGCATGAGCGTCGACCCACTTGTGCGTCAGGTCGGGGCGGGGCCGTTTCGCATCTTGGCCTTGCTGCAGCCGTGTCTTGCGCTATCGATAGTCTACATCGGCGGACTGCGCGGCGCGGGTGACACGCGCTTTCCCATGCTCATCACCCTGGCCGGCGCGGCCCTTCGCGTGTGCGTCGGCTATGTGGGCGGCTTCGTGCTGATGGGCGGGCTACTTGGCGCTTGGATGGGCATGTTCGCGGACATGATCTGGCGGGCCGTGGCTGCGACCATTCGTTTTCGCCGCGGTAATTGGATTCACTCACATATTTGAGCTAAGCGCTTCGGGCTATCTCGAAAGCACGCGAACGCACGCATCTCGAACGAGGCCGGCCAATGGGTCGTCCGGATAGTCAGCGACCAACGGATCAAAGAGCGCCAGCGCAGATTCCGGTTGTTCGCTTGCGAAGTACAAGTAACCCGCAAGAAGCCGCGCGTCGCGGTCCTCCGCCGACGGTCTGGCGGAACCAGCCGATTTGACGAAGTCCGTAAGACGGGCCATTTGGGCCTCGAAGCCCGCTCGTTCCGCATACACATCCGTCACGTTAATCGGCCGATCGATCAAGTCCGGGGCGGCGTTCAACGCCCGACGTATGGCCGCTGACGCGCCGCGATAATCACCAAGGGCGAAGTTGGACAGGCCGTAGAGCAGCGTCGCGTCGCCGTCGCTGCCATCCGCCAACACCGCACGAATGTACCATCCGCGAGCCTCGCTATAACGACCAGCGGCAAAGGCTGCGTTTCCTCGTTCGACGAGCGGGGGTCCGGCGGCTCTGGGAGCCGCACGGCTGCCTGAACCGTAGTCGTTTGAAACGTCAGTGTCCGTCTGCGGTTCAGACAGGTAATCCACGGCCCCGCCGGAAAAAGCGGGTACCCCGGTCAGGCTAGGATCGTATACGATCGTGTCGTTGTAACCGCCCGCGTACGGCGCGTAATCGCCGTAGTAATTCACGATGACATCATCGTTATAGCCGCCATAGCCGCCATACCAATAGCCGGGCGAATAGAAGTATGTATGACGGGGATAGCAACGGCTGAGGCCGTAGTAGTCGTACGATCCGTAGGACAAATCACAGTCAGCGCGATGGCAATTGGCGATTCCGTGGCTGCCGCAGGTCCGTCCGCGTGGGACGGCACCTGGGTACGAGCGCGGCCCGCGACCGATTCCCTTTGGCGAGGCAGAGGGAAACACCGACCTGAAACCGCCAAGCGGCTGGCCAACGCTATCCGCACCGCCGAATCTCGGCGCTGCGCCGGCATTGCCGACATAGGCTTTGTGCGGTCGAGGCGCATCCGATGACGCCGGAACGCGCCGTGGCTGCGTCCGGTGAACGGTTGGCGACTGTGCTCTGGGCGGGGCAGCACGTCCACCCATAGGCGACGCTTGCGAAACGGCATTCGCTCGGGATGGCCGGCCGGTCGAAGGTCGGGCCGTGGCGCGGTACGGCGCGGGCCGGGCGGAATTCCCCGCCGGACGTGCGACGCGCCGCGCCGTGGATTGTCGGTGTGCACCGGCGGAAGGCCAGCTGACCGACCGCGAAGGCGCCTGCCGTTTCATGGAGGGCCCGGCATTCGTTCGCTTTGCAGATCCTGCACGGCTGACCGACGCCGGCAGAAGAAGACAGACCGCAACGACAGCCGCGACAAGCGACGTTGGAATGCAGACAGATCTCATTGCAAGGCTCCGGCTAACTCGACCGAATGCAAACACTCCGGCATCCGATAAGATTATAGCAGATGTCCGATAGGATTCAAAGAGCGGAGTTGCGTGGGAGTCGCCCTACCGACCTCATAAATCGAACAACGCCCAGTCCCCTGGCCGAGGCAGGGTGAGGAAATGATGACTTTGGAGTGCGACCTAAACGTAACTTGTTCGAGAACGGCGCCAGGAATGGGTCCACGTGGTTCTAGCGGGCATCCCGATCAACCCCTGGTCGCAAGCAGCCCCGCTGTCGACTTTGGTGCTCCGGAAAGAATGGTCACGACTGACCGAACGCCGAGGGCAGCCGCCAGCGCCAAGACGGGCTGAGTCAGATCCACGACTCTACTGATCGAGGCCATATGCAGGACCTCTATCGCTAACGCCACCAGCACGACGATCAAGCACGTCGCAAGCCAAGGCCGTGTCGCCCGCGTTCGCTGAAGGATTGCGCCGACAGTAGCTGCAAGGACTCCAAAAACCGCCATAGCCGAAAGAACCTGCATCGTCGCCTGACCCATCTGCCGTCGCCACAGCGCTTCAAACGGCATCCACTGAACCCGAGCATTCCCCAGCCCATCCGGCATCAACCCGTCGGCGAGGATCGATTCCACCAGGAGTACCGTCACTTGAGCGGCCGCGAAGATCAGCAACAACGGCGTCGGGATGCCACGCGACGACAGGCGAAGCCGATCGGGACGACTCAACTTGCCGAACAAAAAGAACGCAGTCCAGGCGCCAAAGGCGACGGCCAAGGTTCGAAGCAAGAGGGCAGCCATGTCGAACGTCCGCGACGCCGTAAACAGTTGCAGACACTCAATCGTCAGCACCAGGATCAGACCGTGTTTACACGCCGACGCAAGGCAGCCGGTGATGCTTCGCCCCGCCTCCCGCGCGGCCAGGGCCGCACAATAACCCATCGCTACGAACCACACCGCGCCCTTCACGTGGTTTATAAATGGCCCCCACGAGTTTTCCGGTGAAGGAAGGCGAGGACGAAACAGGTCCCACCGTGCCCGTAGAAACGAGGCGTGCAGGTGATCCGTGTCCGTGACGAAGTCGAAGGGGGCGACGTGATACGCCAATAGTCCAAGCGCCAAGGCGGTCACCGCGGTCGTGAACGGGCGACGGGCAACGTCGGAGCGGAGGCGATCCATAAGGCCCTCTCCTCTCCGAGCCGCCTCGACGCCAATCCAAGAGCCCAGGCATACCCCCAGGACATTCAGCCCAACGTCCATCCATGACGCACAACGCGAAACGATGGCGGTCTGCATGACCTCCGCGAGGACGCTTACGAGCATGCCTGCGAGGATTGCCAACAACAATCGCGGATGGATCCGTCGACGGTCGCCGGACATGACCAGGATGAGGCCTAGAGGTATGTACAATAGAATGTTGATCACAATGTCGTCTAGACTGGTAGATGCCGGAACGAATTCAACTCGGCTTATCGCCGCCGCCGGTCGCCAACCGGAGGCGTCGACATCGAACGGAACTCCCGACCCGTAGAGAATGGCGGCCATTGCAACAAGCGGCCAAGCGACGGACAAACCTTGGTTAGCGGGCGTACTGCACTGGGGGTCTTCCTGAAAGACGCCACTCGAACCAGATCTGTCAACCACATTCCTCTCCCCTTCCGCGTTCCAGCGCCCTGGACCGGCGGCATTTCTCCTGGATCGCTATGCATCTTTGGGGATGGGCGCGCCCACAGAACCGGCCGTGCTGCGGGCGATCGCCTTTTCGGCGCGCATCCGATAGGATGCCGCGTCGACGTGGAACCAACGCCTAGGTTTCCGGTCGTTGGATTTCTCACCAGCCCGGGCGCTGGCTGTATGGCCTGGTCAGGCTGGATCGATTGTGCCGGGGGTGACTTGAATGTGCTGCGAATTGTCGCTTGGACGGTCAGCTTGATGCCGGGAGGTGTCAAATGTCAGAGTTATCGCGACGAAGTTTTCTCCATGCAGCCGCCGCCGCGGCCGCGGCAAGCGCCGTGAGGCCGACCGCAGCCGCCGCAGCGACGGATCCGGAGGGGCGGCCCGACGCTCCGGTTGCCATCTCCAGCGCGAACGGACTGCGCGCTACCGAAAAGGCCATCGAATTGATCCGCGCCGGCACCGACACGCTCGATGCCGTCATCACCGGAGTCAACATTGTCGAAGAGGATCCGGAGGACACCTCGGTGGGCTACGGCGGACTTCCCAACGAAGACGGCGTAGTCGAGCTCGACGCCTGCGTCATGCACGGCCCCACCTGGGGCGCTGGAGCCGTTGCCGCCCTGCGCAACATCAAGACTCCCTCGCAGGTGGCGAAACTCGTCATGCAGCGGACGGACCATGTGCTTCTGGTCGGCGAGGGTGCTCTGCGGTTCGCACGCGCCCACGGCTTCAAGGAGGTCGATCTGCTCACGGAGAAATCGCGGAAGATCTGGCTGGACTGGAAGGAGCGCCACTCGGATCAGGATGACTGGCTTGTTCCGGAAAAAGCGCCGGAGGCCGGCGGCCAATCGCGGTCGACGCAGCGTTTGCCATTTACGCACGGCACGATCACCTGCTGCGCGGTTAATGTGGCCGGTGAAATGAGCGGCGTAACCTCGACAAGCGGCCTGAGCTACAAACTCGCCGGCCGCGTTGGCGATTCGCCCATAATCGGAGCGGGCCTCTACGTCGACAACAGCGTTGGGGCCGCGGGAAGCACCGGTCGCGGCGAAGCGGTCATCAAGACCTGTGGGTCCTATGCGGTGGTTGAGGCCATGCGCCAAGGCCTCTCACCAACTGATGCTTGTCTTCGAGTATTGCGACGAATCGTCGACTCGACGAAGGCGCCGCGCCTTCGCCGTAGCGACAACACCCCTAACTTCGATGTAAAACTCTATGCCCTCGCCAAGGACGGCCGCTTCGGCGCCGCATCAATTTGGTCTAATGCACAGTTCGCCATTTTCGCTGACGGCCGCAACCGCCTGGAGGAATGTGCCTATCTTTACAAAACTCCGGCAAACGAGCGATAGATTGGCCACCCGTCGCCGTGGTCCTGGAAGCTGGTGGCTAGGCGCCGCCTAGCATGAGCCCTTTGGCCCTCACCCTCTACCACGAGCGATAACCAGAATCAGGGCGATTGCCGCCAACAAACCTATGATGATCCACTGCAGGGACATCATCGTCGGTCCATGTTATACATCAGCGCCTCGTTGGCTACCCAATGCTGGCCGTACGTTATCGGAACTTTGCATTGCCGACAACCCTTCCATCCTTCGTATTGCCCTCCTAATCGGAACAGACCTCCTATCTTGCGGAATCGTCGTTTTTCGGTCCGCGGTGTTGCGGTGAAACTTTTCTCCCGGGTTGAACCGGGACACTGTGAGCCGACTATAATAAGTGATCAGCAAGGCCGCCGTGCTGTGCTCAGACGTCGGCGACCTTGTACTTGACTTTACAAATAGGTACAAAGGGAGGTCTGGGGACGACGGGCGTGTGCCGCGTCAATAGAAACAACTTGCAAGAGGGGACGAGCAAAATGAGAAAGGTTCTATCGGCGTGCCTATTGGGCTGCGCTACTCTCGGTCTGATGACGGCTCATGCGGAGGCCCAGCCCTGCACACCATTGCCCGCATGCCCGACTGTTTATCTGCAAATCGTCGCACAAAACGGTTCGCCGGTTAACCCACCGTGCACCACGGACTGTATGGCAGACCCCGACGACCTGTTGACGGTAGAAGCTTGGGTTCGTTGCTGGTCGAATACCGGCGGCACCGCTCGAGCGTATCAACTCAATTGGATCTATGATGACTTCTTCAGCGGTACGAGTGGCAACCTTTTGCCGAACGGTTTTCACGAAACGACTGAGTGCATGTTCGATTGTCCATTCGAAATGCCGCCCAATCCTCCCTGTGCGTTCAACGAGGCCAACTTTTTCATTGACGTGTCGCACCCGGATTTCTTGTTGCCGGGCGGATTCACATCCACGGATACCGCGCACTGCGGCTACCGGCACGTAGCTGCTGTCCCGGGAAACGGCCCCCTTGGGCTGTGCACTCCAGCGGGAAGATTGGACAAAAAGTACCTGGGCACCGCTATTCTCAGGGTGTCCGGCGACGCCGCGGGTCTGTTCGAGATTGGCCTGGAGCCTCAAGAGACTCGCGTCACTCGCCCGAATGGTGTACGGATCCTCCCGCTCGTCCTCGAGGGGCTGACGGTGATGGTAGGAGAGTGTCCCCCGCCGTGTCTTGGGGCATGCTGCATCGGAGCGAACTGCCAGTCGCTAGCAGAACCGGCTTGTGCGGCTGCATCTGGAATGTGGCGCGGCCCGGGAACGACTTGCCCATGCCCGCCGCCCATGGGAGCGTGTTGCGTCGGTACGACGTGTAGCATTCTGACCGAGCAGGCGTGCCTGGGGGGGGCCGGGATGTGGCGCGGCGAGGGATCGAATTGCTCCGTCCCCTGCCCGCCGCCGCCGATGGGAGCGTGTTGCGCAACAAATATGACGTGTAGCATTCAGACCCAGACGGCGTGCGTGAGTGGCGGGGGCGAGTTTCGGGGTGCCGACACGACATGCGGCGGCGATCCCTGCGCGGTTGTTAAGGACTGCATGGCGAGCATCGCTTCGGCGGCGCCGCCGAGGAACGCAATTGATGGTAGGCAGACGTCGGAGCTCGCAGCAGGGAGTCCGGCACAGGGTTGGCAGGCCGTGGCCGTCACCTTTGATAATCTTGCCGGCTGCCTCCCCTTGGCGCCCAGCGATTTCGCCGTCAGCGTGTTGCCCAATGACGTGGCGCCGCCGGTCATTAACAACGTGGCCGTCAATGGAAACACGGCAACGGTCTCCTTTGCCGCACCGATTCCCCCGGGTCACTGGACCCAGGTCATGTTTACCGGCGGTACGGCGCCGAGCAGCACCTGCCTTGGATTCCTGTCGGCGGATGTCAACGCCGACCGGACGGCGAGCGCGCAGGATATTCTGGCCCTCATCGACTGTATCAATGGCGTGAACCGGCCAGTGAACTGCGATTGGGACTCGCCGACCGAGTTGGCCAGCAGTGATGCCGACCGTTCCGGGCAGCGCAACTCTCAGGATATTCTACGGGTCATTGACGCGCTCAACGGAGCCGGGGCGCTGGACCCCTGGAACGGCCGGACGCTGCCGCCCTCGCCGTGCGCCCCATAGTCTCGATTTTTACGAGGCGCTCCGCCGCGCCCTTTCTCTGCGATGTGTCTACGAGTCTGATGGGCCCACGAGGACTCGAACCTCGGACCTCGTCGTTATCAGCGACGCGCTCTAGCCAACTGAGCTATGAGCCCGGATAGAAACCAGCGACCATACGAAGCGGGGACTTTAGCTGCGACCGCGGTAACGTGTCAATGTCGGAGTCGTTTGCAACATTTCGCCGTCTGCGGACCACTTGCAGCGCCTGCCGCATCCCATCCGCTCGTCCGATTGCAGGGGTTACCCCCTTTCGGCACTTTGATCCCTCTCCGAGCCGGAGCTCCAAGCCGCCGATCGGGCCGTGAATAGGCCTCCTGCAACTGGAAAGAGTATTGCAGTGGAACCGCGTCACCCATAAGCCCCGTTTGGTTCGCCCGAGGCGTTCGGGGCGGCGCCTGTTCGGCCCGGCACTTTCCAAATTGCGTGAAGTCATATAGGATTGTGTGACTATCAGGCGGGTTCGCCGGGCGACGTTCGCTTCGCGCGTATCCGCGATAACTTTGGCTTGGAGCCCTTCAATGCGATTCCTCTTCCCGCTTTCGCTGGCAGCGATTTTCACCGCCGGTTGGTTTTCGCCCTGCACTCTTGGCGCCGACCCGATCAAGGTCGGTCATCTGGCGAGCCTGACCGGCTCGGAGGCGACGTTCGGTCAGAGCACCGACCGTGGTATCGCGTTGGCGGCCGAGGAAAAGAACGCCGCGGGCGGTGTGCTCGGCAGGCCGGTTGAGATCGTCGTTGTCGACGACCAATCGAAGAACCAAGAAGTCAACAACTGTATGGTGAAGCTGATCCAGCAGGACAAGGTCGTTGCGGTGGTCGGTGAAATCGCCAGCAGCAACACGATCGCCGCGGCGCCCCAGGCACAGCGCAACAAAATCCCGTTGGTTTCGCCCGGTTCCACCAACCCGGAGGTTACCAAGAAAGGCGACTACATCTTTCGGGTATGCTACACGGATCAATATCAGGGTCAGGTCATCGCTGAATTCGCGTATGAGCGGCTGGCGGTGCGCAAGGCGGCCATCATCACCGATCAGGCCAGCGCCTATAGTATCAACTTGTCGAAAATCTTCAAAGACGAGTTCGAGAAGCTCGGCGGGAAGGTGCTTCGAGAAGTCCATTACAAGAAGACCGACAGTGATTACAACGCGCAGATCAACCAGGCGCTGCAGGCCGAACCCGACGTGCTGGTCCTGACCGGGTACTACACCAACGTAGGCAACATCATCCAGACCGCGCGCAAGGCCGGCTTCCACGGTCCGTGCGTCGGCGGCGACGGATGGGACTCGGACACGCTGTACCAGATCGGTGGCAAGGCCCTCGACAACACGTACTTCACGAACCACTATTCGCCGGAGGACCCAAGTCCGCGCATCCGGGACTTCATCGCTAAGTATAAGAGCAAACACGGCGGCGTGCCGGACGCCATGGCCGTCCTGGGTTACGACGCGGCCATGGTGGTGTTTGACGCCATTCAACGGGCCGGCAGCACGGAGGGCCCAAAAATCCGCGACGCCCTCGCGGCTACAAAAGACTTCCAGGGGTTGAGCGGCACCATTACAATCGATGCCAACCGCGACGCCAAAAAACCCATTGTCATTATTGGAATCAAGGACGGTAAACAATATCTGAAGGAACCGTGGAAGGAATAGAGTGAAAACCGTCAAGATTCCGGGTTTTTCCGCCGGCCCGTAGGCTCGCACGAACTTGTCACGAGTGCGGCGTTCGCAGTTCCGCTCTCTGGCTTTTTGCATCCCTTTGCGTTACTATCGGTGAAATAGCCGAAGAATGGTTGCGATTGGGGAACTCAGGGTTCCCCGCGCAGAGCCACGGCCGGGTTGCGCTCGGCCGCACCGAAACTGCATGTTGTGCTAAGGAGCAATTCCATGAATTCCACGAGTGTTACCTACATCTTGTTCCGCCGTTCCGTTCTGCTAGTCGCCCTGTTCGTGTTCGTGGGGGGACTTTTGCCCGGGGTTCGCGCGGCGGACGAAGCTGCCAAGCTCGACCCCACCAGGCCGGAGGCGACGGACAAAGATGAGAAGAAGGGCGACAAGGACGACAAGAAGAAGGACGACGACTTCCCAAAATTCGAGGAAGTGACCAAGGATCACAAGGAGGTCGTCGGGCCGGAGGGTGCGACCGGCTTCTTCCCGCTCTACTACAATCAAAAGACGGACCAACTCCTGTGCGTCATTCCAAAGGCCATGCTGGAGAAGAACTTTCTGTTGGCCAGCAGCATCGCCGGTGGTCCGACGTTCGCCGGCTGGATGTGGGATGATCGTGTCGTGCAGTGGCACGAGATGGAAAAGAAGCTCGTGATGATCGAGCCCGACCTGCGCTACAAGGAGGGCGGCAAGTCGCCGGTGGCGGACGTGATTCGGCGGACGTATACCGACCGGATCGTGACCTCGACGCCGATCGTCACCAAGCGCAAGGACGACCCGGTCATCGACCTGGGTGACGTCTTCAAGAAGGATTTTGCCGGCATCGCAAAAATGTTCGGGGAAAGAGTGGAGCCTTCCTTGAGCCGCTGGGCGAAATACAAGGCGTTTCCGCTGAACGTGGAGGTGGCGGTCGATACGGCGGTGATGAAGGGCGAGCAAGGCGGCGGCATCCGCGCACAGGTGCACTACAGCATCATTCAACTACCCACCGACAACGGCTATTCCGCGCGGGAGGCGGACAATCGGATCGGCTACTTCCTCACAGCCGTGAAAGACTGGACCGCTCCCCACGACGCCGACACCATCTTCCGCCGCTACATTCATCGCTGGGATGTTCGCAAGGCGGAACCGGACAAGGCGGTTTCGGACGTAGATCCGGAACACCAGATCGTTTTTTACATCGAAAAGACCGTTCCCGTGAAGTTCCGCCGGTACGTTCGGGAAGGAATCCTGGAGTGGAACAAGGCCTTTGAAAAGGCCGGGTTCCGCAACGCGATCAAGGTTGAGCAGCAGACCGATACTGTTCACGAGCGCAAGGACCCGGAGGACGTGCGGTATGCGTTCTTCCGCTGGATCGTCAGCGGCCGCCCCTTTGCGATGGGTCCTTCGCGGGCCAATCCGTTAACCGGGCAAATTCTGGACGCCGACATTATTTTCGACGACTCGATGGCCCGCGCCTGGGAAATGCAGTATGCCCGATTCGGCTCCCTGGGTTTGGCGGGAGAAGAGGATAGGGAGCTTCGCGATTTTCTTCATCATCATCCCGAGTGGAGGTACGTACCCTTGCAGGAGCGCCTGCTGCCGGAGAGCACTCGGTACGCCGGCGTCGCCCTGGACATGGACCCGGTTGTCGCCGAGCGCCTGTCGAGCAAGCACGGATATTGCACCTACGCCGCCGGGCTGTCGCACGAGATGGCCTTCAACATGGCCTATCTCAAGAGCAACGGCTACGCGGATCGTAGCGACGACTATGTCGGGCAACTGATCAAAGAGGTGACCTCACACGAAGTCGGCCACACCCTTGGCCTGCGGCACAACTTCAAGGCCAGTTCCTGGAAAAGCCTGACCGATATTCTCAGCTCGACGGATTCGCACGCCCCCAACTGCGGCTCGGTGATGGATTACAATCCCGGCATGTTCCACCTGGATCCGGAAAAGCAGGGGTTGTTTGTCATGCAGACCATCGGCCCGTATGACGAATGGGCGATTCTCTACGGATACGCCAGTCATCAAGGGAGCGAACACAAAGACGAAGCGGCGCTGCTCAAATCGATCACCTCGCGGGTGGCCGAGCCGGGGTTGGCGTACGGCACCGATGAGGACACGACCTTCTTTTCGCCCGATCCACACAGCAACAGGTACGACAACGGCAGCGATGTGATTGCCTTTGCAAGACACCGGATGGAGATGGTCCGGCGCTTGCAGAAGAACATGCTGGATTGGGCGGTGGAGGACGGCGAAAGCTATGCCGCGCTTCGCCGCGCGTTTAACATGCTCCTCTTTGAGTACGGGCGGTCCGCGGGTTTCGCTGCCCGGTACATCGGCGGCCAATACATGAACCGGGATCAGAAAGGCGATCCCAATGGGCGGCAGCCGATCGAGATCGTTCCGGTCGCCAAGCAGCGCGAGGCCCTCGACTTTCTGATCGAGACGGCATTCTCCGACCGTGATTTCCAGTTTGATCCGGAGCTGATCAACCGGCTGGCGGCCGGGCGATGGTCCCATTGGGACAGCGACGCGATGGACAGCCAACTCGATTACCCGATCCATGATCGGATCGCGGCGACCCAATGGGGGGCCATGTTCCAGATCTTGAACCCGTTTACGCTGAATCGGCTTTATGACGCACAGCTCAAGGTGGGCGCGGACCAGGACGCGATCACCGTGCCGGAGGTCATCGGCCGCATCAGCAGCGCCGTGTGGCGGGAGCTGGACGACGGATTCGGGGTAAACGCGTACACCAATCGAAAGCCCTTTGTTTCCAGCGTTCGCCGCAGCCTACAAAGACAACACCTTGAGACAATGATCAACATCGTGCTTTCACCAGCAGGCAACACGATCGCGGCGGACGTGCAGTCGGTGGTGGGCCTGAGGCTCCGGGAGTTGTCGGCTCGCATTGGGTCGGCCTTGTCCGGGCCGAGCGCTGGGCAGTTGGATGAGTTTACTCGAGCCCATCTGGACGAATCGAAGTCGCGGATCGATCGGGCCCTTGAAGCTGAGTACAAGCTGTAACACTGGAAGGAGCAGCAAAAATGTTTGAGCAAAAACAATCCAGAGGCTTCGTAAGGGCGATCCTGGCCGTTATGTGGCTCGTCGGCGCCGCCGGCGTTGGCTTCGCGGGCGATGACCGTCCGCCCGGGGCGGGAGTGGGACCGACTTCGGGCCCTGTCGAATTCCCGCCGCTGGATGAAGTCATTAAAGACATGAAGACCAAGCCGGGCTTTTTCACCGTTTATCTTGACGAGAAGAAAGACAAACTCTTCGCCCGCATCCCCAAGGGAATGCTGAACAAGAACTTCCTTCTGGCGCTATCCATCGCACGCGGGCCGAACTTTGCCGGGTGGCAGTGGGGTGACGGCGTCCTCTACTGGGACAAAGTGGGCAAGAAACTTGTCCTGATGCATGCCGATCCTCGATATGCCAAGGGAAGCGGTTCAACCGTTCAGGATGTCATCGCCCGAACCTACACGGACGCCATCGTCAAAGCCTTGCCGATTCTTACAGAGGTGGAGGGCGACGTGGTCATCGATTTGGCTGACTTGTTGAAGTCGGACATAGCCGAGGTGGGCAGCCTGTTTGGGGGCCGGCTTGATCGCAGCCTGAGCCGGTTTGGTCCCGTTAAGAATTTCGAAAAGAATACCGAGCTGTCCGTTGATGCCGCCATCACGGGTAAAGAGGGCAGCGGCCCCATCGTTGGAATTCATTTCAGTTTTTCGGACCTGCCACAGAACGATTATGAGCCGCGCTCCGCCGATCCGCGCATCGGGTACTTCCTGGTAGCCCAGAAGGACTGGTCGACGGGTCATGAAGAAAAAACCATCTTCAAGAGGTACATCAACCGTTGGCGATTGCGCAAGGCGGAGCCCGACAGGGCCGTGTCCGATGTGCTGCCGGAGGACCAGATCGTCTTTTACATTGAGAAGACGGTGCCGGTGAACTACCGCCAGTATGTTCGCGAGGGGATCCTCGAATGGAACAAGGCCTTTGA